>Ga0325405_1000892_pt1 | contig 29601 bp, 18 predicted proteins | sample PopdelMetagenome_21_FD_205663 | JGI IMG/M metagenome (GOLD analysis project Ga0325405, IMG submission 205663) | Populus deltoides microbial communities from Bellville, Georgia, United States - Xylem-Control-R2 | ecosystem: Host-associated > Plants > Phyllosphere > Stem > Wood/Secondary xylem... | reverse complement strand
GGTAATCAAATGATTAATGGTATTATGATTATTGATGTAATTACTGAAAATAGGAATGATCATGAAATAAAATAAAAGGAATTTAGTTGAAATCTTAAATGTGTTTAACTATTCATTTGATTATCTCATAAATGATGAATTAAATGTTGTATTTTTTAAGGATCATCTTAATCATGTTAGGAGTAGATCCAACCTACATCTTTTGATCATATAGACTAAGTGTAAAATTTGAAATTTGAATTGTAATATTACTTTATCTTAGCATGTAAACATAAATGCTCATCTTTTATAGTTATAGTTATTTAAACTAAATGTCCTCTTTGAATTTTATATTAAACTGTTAAAGATTGAATTTATTGCAATATATAACCTTATTAGAGGTTAATTGAATGAATGGAATGGAAACATTGATTTATGTGGTTTACGATCTAAGAGAAATAGATCAAGGATTTACTTGTGTATGGATATAAAACAAATTATATCGATAACTTGGTACCTCCCATTATAAGGAAAACTTTACTGAAATTTCAGTAGAAATTACAACAGAACATCAAAATTATATATATATATATATATATATATATATATATAGACACACATACTATGTTTTGTTTCGGGAAAAGTAATTGGACTGCTACACCTTCCCTCATTTCCATAGCATGCCAAGTTGTTAATTCACCTCACCATTATTTGCATTTCATTAGCATAAGTTCTAGCTTGAACATCCCTACCTTAATCTCTCTTGCCTTCCCCATTCTAGTAGTGTAGTATAGGAAATGTTTTCTTATGAATTTTAATCCTTATGGTAGGATATAATCATAGTCAAGGAAGACTTTTTTCTCATAAAATAAACAAATGTCTTTACCTTTTTGAAGTAGTTTTTTAATTTACTATTGCTCTTTGTTAATTCCTTGCATGGTTAAAATGGGGAAAATACATGTATAAAAAAGGCGTCAAGGAAAAAATAAGAGAATTAATTATGTACGAATGGCTTTTTTTATGTCTCTTTTTTCAAGGGATTAATGTTGAATTTTTTACGAAAAGGTCTTCTTGATGAGTCTCCATTTCTAAAGGACCAATGTCAATATTTTTTTTAAAAAAAAGTGATCTAATCAATGAGTCTTCTTTTCTAAAGAATCGACATCGAACTTTTCTCTCATAAAAGATTCACTCGAGGAGTAATTTTTTCATTAATGTTTTCATTAGGGACAAGAGAATTGAAATTTCAAGAATGTATAACATATTTTTCTTATTTGAGAACAATTATCACATTTCAATAACAATCTAAAAAGTTTGGTCAAGACATTTTATTAGCATTAGGTACACTACATAGGGATATATTACTACTTATTATAATCTAACAACTTATTCATATTAAAGATATAGAGTATTAGTTTCATGCATAAATATTTATAATTAAATTTAGATAAGTTTTTTTTAATCATATTTGATATCCCACTATTTATCATAAATATTAATAGCCCTTCCTATTAATTCAGGAAATCTCACTTAGATTTTTTAGTGGTTAGGATCCTATTTAATTTATATGACATTAAGTGACTCAAAAAATCAAAATAAGTTAAATTAGATTGATAACATGACTTATCAATCACATATCTATATGACTTGAGAAATATATCCACAAATAAATGTTTAGGAATAAATGTTGATGAAAATCAAAGTTTAAAAATTGAAAAGATGAGAAATATATACACATCAAAATATCTGATTTTGTATTACCATGAACTATTCATATTTTTTATTTTATTATATGTCAATAATTTTTCATAAAAAAATTAATAATTTAAATTCTATCAAAATAAAATAATTTTCTAGTATAATTATTCTTTGTCTTATTAATCTATTTTTTTTCAATCAAAAATTATATTTTCTTTTTATCAATGCATTTCATTTAATAAAAATTGAATGCAATTAGAATAAACTAGTCGTCTACACTCCGCCCGGAATCAAACTCAAGTTTTTGTCAACAAAAAAAAAAAGAAAAAGAAAAACACAGATATTAGCACAATGTTTTACACCATTAAAAAATTCTAATCACGTCATGGACTAATTTTTTTTTTTTTTGTCAATGTAAAAGGATGATGAATGAATTTAATAAAATAAATTGAGAATTATATATAAAACAAATATAAAAAAAATTCTAAGAATAACCAAAGATTAAGTCAATAAATTTAGACAAATATAAATATTAATATATCTAATCACGTCTTGGAGAAAACTCTTCAATTTGTTTTTCATTTAATTATACAACAATGAATATAAAATTATTTCAACTCTACTGATAAAAACTTTTCTAGTATAATCCCTACTTTTCTATCAACATATTCTTTTCCAAATTTTTTTTTCATGGGTTTTTAATCAGATAAAAATTGTAAGTAATTAGAGTAAAAAAAAACTCTAAGTAATTTTAAATAAAAATAAAAAAAGGTTTCCATTTAGATAAAAAAAATACCCATTATATAACTAATATGCACCCTTTTTTGTATTTTACTTCACCAGAATAATTATTTTTTAAACTTATTAGAACATAAATGCAAGTTTCAATAAAAATAGAAAAAAAAATATATTTTTTGATATTTTTGATATCAATATATTAGAAAAGAAAACAATAATATACTGATGGTGTGCTATAATGGAGAACTTTTTGGAATCTATTTTTTTAACTAATTATACTATTATAAAAAAATATTTGCAAAAATAACAACAAATAAAATCATAAAGGAAAAATATATTTTTAAAACTTTTTTTTTAAGATTCATGTAATATTCTTGTTTTAAAAACAAATTGTAAGAAGCACAGTTCATTGACCAAAAAGTTAACAAAAAAATATTTGCAATATATCGCTCGTGTGCTACAATAGGAAACTTTTTAGAATTTATTTTAAAACTAATTTTATATTATAAAAAATATTTATAGGAAAGACAATAAATCAGATAATAGAGGAAATTGTTTTTCGAAACCTTCTTTTATGATTCATGAAATATTCCCTGCTTTTTAAAAAAATTACAAAATACATAGTTCATTTAGCAATAAGTGAAAGCAATTCAACAAAAAAAAATTGCAATAACTATCATGATCTGAACTTTATTTTTATAGAATATTCATGACCCAAATATTAAAAAAATAATTATGTATAGTAAATTTACATAAAATAATTAATAAAATGATTGCTAACATCGTAAAGAAAAGGAATAAGAATCTTATTAAAAATTAAGTGTTAAATTGATTGATATTTAATGAAACAATATCTCAAATATAAAAATATTTATTGAGTTATAATTAATTTTGATTAAGCTTTAAAAAAAGAAATAAAAAAAATCATGAAATGAATAATAAAAAGAGTGCCTACAAATATCATAAGAAAATTATTATAATCCCACTATAAAAAAAATTTAGCTATTTAAAAAAATCAATCCAAATTAAAAACAAATAAGGGCATTAAAAAAACCGTCTAGAAGGTTGGGCATAGTAAGCCAACTTTGGCAACCAAAAAATAGGCATGTGTGCATGGACTAGTAAGGGTAGGCTTCCATGTCTGGTCCATTTTTTTAAAGGCGGGCGAACAACTAGTCATATGCTCAACTTAAAAAAAAAAAAAAAAAACAAAAAACAAATAATGCCTCGTCTATACTGGCAAGTGATGCGTTGCCTTTGGTTTCAACGCTGACCACCTCAAGTGGCCAAAAGGTAGGTTTCTAACTTTTCATACTAAAAAAAAATCAATTTTCTACTATTTTTTATCTAAAAAATATTTAAAAAACCATAATAAATTTATTTCCAACATTAAATTAGCTAAAGACTAGTAAGAAAAATATTTTTAAAAAATATAAAAAAATAAAATCAGAAAAGTAATAACGATTGCTTTTCAAAATACTTTTCACTTGAAAATACATCAAAATAATTTTTTATTTTTTAAAAAATATTTTTTAACATCAACATATTAAAAAATATAAAAATAAAAAATAATTTTATTTTAAATAAAAAATATTATATTTTAATAAAAGTATGTTTAAAATACAATTTCAAAGATCACTTTTTAACATCAACAGCTAAGGACCCGGGTGCCGAGTTACACGGTTGACCTGGGTAAACCCGAAAAAATTTAAAAAAATTGAAGTTTTAATATTTTATATAAAAAAATTAAGTACAATCCATGTGAATATAAGCTATACATGTTATAAATAATAAATTTTAAAAAATTATTTCAAAAGATTTTTTTATCCCACATTGAAAAGATACTATGTTAATATGCTATCTTTTTAAGTTGAAGTATTTAAACCAAAAAGGTTTTTTATCCTGTATTGAAAAAACATAACTTTTTTCTTATGAACATAAAGTATATATACTAAAGGGTTTCACAACCTATATTGAAAAAATAATTTTATTCTGTATAGTAAAAGGTTTCAAATCTCACATTGAAAAAATAAAACATTCTTCTAGTATTTATATAGTGCACTTTGAAAAGGATTAATAATCAACTAAAAATATATATATAAAAAAAGTCTCAAACTATGAGAAAAAAACACGTTTGAAAATAAAAATAGTCTCAACCGGGTTTTGTCGGGTTGCCCGGGTCACGAGTCACGGGTCAACCGGGTTTTGCCAGGTTTTTACTCATTCCGATCTTTTGACTTACCAAAACCAGTCCAGCCACTAAGTCGATTGGATCCTGAGTCAATCTATTAGGCCGATCTGGATTTCAAGTCGACCCACAAGCCAATCCGAGTTTAATAAGTATACTTTGACCCATTAGAAAGGTCTTCTACTGCTGCAAGTCCGGGGTTACGAGTGACGTAATTTTGCCAAAAGCAATCAGCAATCGTTAACGACTTTTACAGCTATTAACCAGTCGCCATGTATGACCCGAGGCTGAGACCGTTTGAACCAACAAGACAGTGATTCATAAACGCCGTCAAGAAGGCAAGAGAGTCTTCGCATCCATCTCTTGTGTCCACTTGTAATTCGCTGCAAAGTAAAACAGCAAGCTACATTATGGTTCTTTTCGACTCACCAATGTTACACTTCTCCTCTCGTAAGTTAAAATTTCCCAATATTATCCTATTTGTTTTTCTCTTTTGATAATTAAGTTATTTTAATACATTTATTTATATAGGATAATCAACAAGACATATATAATCCTCAAAACCAAGACCAGTGACTCATAAAAAGTTTCAATTTCGCTAAATGCTATTAAATAACCAATGCCAAGCTAATTTTTTTCTTAGTTTTTTTTCTCTTAGTATCAAATCCTATAAATGTTATGATATATCAAGAATAAATTCAAGAATTAAAAATAAATTTAAATTATAAAGTAGATTATTTGATGTTAGGTTATCATTGGGTTCTTACGAAACAATTAGAGAATCTCGAAATATAAGAGTAGAATTGAAATATAGGGGAATCTACAGGGACCAAAATAAAACTATCCAATTACACTTATTTACACTTTCTTACACAACCCCTCTTTTCTCTCTCTCTGTAACTAGTCCGCGACATTTCTAATTTTATTTGGGAAAAAAGCAGACTTTCTTAGCTGTCCAAAGCACGAACCTATAGTTATTTCCCTGAAAAGGATCTGCTGCTTTTCTCTCTCTGTTATTCATCCAATTAAGGTCAGTGGAAGCTTGCTTTGGATCTCTAATTATAATCAACTTTCTGCACCTACACTTACATCTACCCAATTCCAGGTCCGTTACTCTTTCCTTTTTTTTCGAATTGTGAACTGTTGCTGCAGCAATTCTTTTTTGTGTTGCTAGCTTTCTTTCCTTCAGATCCGTCGTTTTTAGATGCCTTACTGTGTTGTTTCATGGACGTTTTCTTTGCTTGCTTAGTAACGGAAATAAAAAAATATTTTGATTTATTATTAGTCTTCTCTGCTTTGCATCAACGTAAAATTGAAAAGAAATTGTTTTGATTAGATTTATTGTTGATATCCCGTACAAGATTCCAGTGTTTAGTTAATGAAGTTTGCGATTAATTGAAGGTTTCTTGAAATCTGGTGTTAGAAATGGCGAATCGACTGAAAGAGGATGAAAAAAATGAGCGCATAATTCGTGGACTTCTCAAACATACAGAGAATCGCAGATGTATCAACTGTAACAGTCTGGTACTCTTTCTTACTGCTACTTCCCTTTCTCTTTTTCTGAAATTATTAGCATTACTTTTGCCTGGTGTTGTTCTTTGAGAAATGGAATGGTGCGGCTGAGTTGGTCTTAGCGAGTTTAATTTTGGCATTTTTTTTTAACATTGTTTGTTGAAATAATCTTAAAGTAAGGCTTAAGGTTATGCTTTGGTAAAGCTGTGTGTGGGGAGCTTGTAAGGCATAAGAAGAAGAAGAAACAAATGCTTGCAATGTTGGTTCTGAATAAGTAAAATGAGTTAACGGAATTGGTAGCAAGTGGTTGTGATGGTGGTCTTGAGAAATATTGTATGCTCCTTAATATAAGCTCTTTTCAGATCCATATTTACCAAAGAATGCTTATGGGAACCCAACTGTTAGTGAGTTTGACTTCGATAAATTTTATTGCTCCCCTTTATTATATAAAAGGAGAAAAAAAAAATGAAGATTTGGTAATTTCTTAATTAATCTTGGTTTGATTTGTAGGTATGGAAAGAAAAATTGAAATGAACTTCCTCCATGATTATTGCTTACCTCTAACAACCTTTTGAATTTGAGATGATGTTAGTTTGGAAATGATAGATTATAATATGAAATGATTTTATCCCATGTAATTGACTGTGTAGATATTTGGGCAAAGTGCAAAGGACCTTGCAATTTGGCCATTTTGCGCTTGAGTGATAAATGATACTGTTTTTGAATTTAATTTTTTTTCTTTCAATTGATTTGTATCTTCTCTGTTAGCAGTGCCCTTCATTCCATTGAAAACAAGAGAGGTATTTAATTTTTCTTCGGCAAGTGAAAAAAAAAATCACTAATGGTGTCACTAACGTTACTAGAACAAAAGGAAAGATAAAGTATCAGTTTGTGTTGTTTATACTTTTCCCTTACTTTACTATTTTTTTTCAACTTTTGGAAATGTTGCCAAATCTAGTATTAGGATTTAGGAATATCTCTTCTTGCTGGCAGATCTAAAGACATGTTAATTGAATAAAACACAGCTCGCTTAAGTGTTGGAAAAATCTGTCAATTGAATGTAAAATGTCCAAACAGAATGTTTTTGCATGGTTTCCTAGATATTTTAGATACATACATGTGTGCTTTTCCATTACGATTATAAAGAATTCCAGTAGATGATCCAAGTGATGTTAGTTTGGTTTTTACCTGAATTGACTTGTATGGTGGACGTGGGTATTGGTGCTCTGTCCCAAATGATCCATAATTTATGTTGCAATTTGAAAATTACATGAACTCTGGACTAGAGATCCAATCATTACCATAAAAACATTTCTGGTGCTTTAGGGAATTGATTTCTACATCATAACAAAAAATTTCCTATAGCAATGCCCTGACTCAAAGAAAAAAGAAAAAAACTATGGTGGTACGAAAAGTAAGACAATCTTTAACCTGAAAAATGCCAGAAACAGATTCAATTATGTGACTTTCAACTATACTCATTCTTTTGTCACGCATATGTATGATCCTCATTCATGCATGAAGGTTGAGATTGGATGGTCTCACTAATTGTGACTTTTCAATGCATTTCTTGTTTTTATTATTGAATATTCATACAATTTGTGACTTTGCAGTGCATTGCTTGTTTTTATTCTTTATTGTCAAACTTGAGCATCGCTTAATATGGTGTGATTTAACAGTTCTGTTATTGCACCACAATTTTGCTGTTATTATGTTTCATGGATTTGCAATCAAGAAATAAATTGTTTTATTCATCTCATGTTAGATGCTTGCTCATGAGAACAAGATTGTAGCTCTGTAGCAAGTATAGGAAAGTGAATTGTTTTATTCTTCCTATCTGTGACAACATTGATATAAAAATGTTCTCATGGTGGTTGGAATAATAGTGTCATAAGATTTGTAGTGTATATCCGTTACAATTCTTCCTTTTGGGGAAAACTGGCATTTTTTCCCTCACAAAAGTGCTGATATATATTTTCCCATTGAGCAGGGACCTCAGTATGTTTGCACAAACTTCTGGACATTTGTTTGCACCACCTGTAGTGGAATACAGTGAGTATGAATATGCTTTGCTATACATTGCTATCCAATTTCTTTGCAGCTGCTTGCTTTCTGTTGGTTGTTCCTGTGTATTTCTTAGTATTTGTTGAGATGCATCATGTTGCGGGTAGTTTTGGGGAGAGGGCTCTGTGAGAGTGAGAGAGATCAAGTTGCTTGTACTAACTTGCCATTCCATATGTAGCCGGGAGTTTACACATCGAGTAAAATCAGTATCAATGGCCAAATTCACCTCACAAGAAGTTGCTGCTCTTCAAGGAGGAGGAAATAAGGTAAAATCCCCCCCCCCTCCCCAATCTTAGAGTTACACTTCGCTTGTCAATCTTGACTGTTTTCTGTCTCATTTTATTTTCTCAGCGTGCAAGGGATATTTATTTTAAAGAATGGGATTCACAACGCCAGTCTGCCCCTGACAGCAGGTTATACTTGCTTATTTTTGTGTTTCACTTCTTAAAAATTATTGCAGTTCTGATTTGCTCTTTTGCTGCCAGTAATGTTGAGAGACTTCGAGACTTTATAAAACATGTTTATGTGGATAGAAGATATACAGGTGAGAGGAACTCTGGCAAGCCTCTAAGTATGAAGATGGTAAGATGCCCTCTCTTTCTTCCTAGTTTTGATTTTTCTTGATACTATCACTTGCATCGACAAGCACTCCAATATTTATAGAAGGGAGCTTATATATATATATATATGTGTGTGTGTGTCACTGTCCATGTGCATGTGCGTGTCATTTATGGCAAGAAATATGTTTTGGCTTTTGTTGGATCTCCTATTAAAACCTCTTCTCCTTGGATGTCATGAAGGATAACAAAGAAGACTTCTCTGAGAATAGGAAAACTGATGCATATCAAGGAGGATCTAGAAGTCCACCATATGAAGATACACATGAACATCGTTACAATGAAAGGTCCAGTCCTGGCGGAAGAAGTGATGATAAATATTCAAGATATAGTTATGATGAAAGAAGAAGTCCTGGATATGATCAAGAAAGTCGACAGTATAATGATTACAAAAGAAGTCCCGCTCGTCCAGAAATTATCAATGATTGGCGTCGAGAGGATAGATTTGGAAATGGCAGGAAAGTGGAAGACCGAAGGATATCTGATGGAGATCCGAAACTGGAAGGCAGGTCACCTGAGCGGCCAAAAGAGGACACTTCCAGCCCCCCTATGGTACGTCCTGTTAGAGAGATTTTGGGAGATAATGTAGTGCCTCTTCGTATAAGTGAACCTCCTAAATCCCATGTTTCAAGGCCTGCTGATGTCTCTGCTCCTACGCAGGTAAAGCCCTGTTCCATAAAGCTGTGTTTACAAATTTCCATTCTTGTTTCTGCTTCTTTTGTCCACTTCTAAACTCACTCTGCAATCTATCGTTGCTTAGATGTCCATGATCCTAAGAATTATTACATCTATGTATTTGCCGGACAAATCTTGTGCATTTAGTGCTTTTCCCTCTTCCAGGTCTTATGTTTCATTCCAAGAAGTCTATTTTGCATGTTGAGTTTTGGTCTTGATAAAATTTAAACAAGAGCCTGTGAACCTATTTTCCATTAGTTGGAGTTTGTTTGTCAGCTTCAGTTGCAGGGTTAAATTCCAGAAACCCAATTTAATATAATTGTATGCTGGTTGGGCTACAGTTAGTCGTAATGTTGAAAGAAGGAAACCTAGTCTACGAAGATCTTTTTGCTCTTTATTTTTTCCCTGTTTTCAGGTTGCTAGATGATGCCTGTCTGTGTGTGCATGAGAGAGTACTGATTTGTTGTTTCTGATTTGAGAAAACATTCTAATATACTGCGCTAAAACCTTATAAACTTGAAAGTCTTAGAAAAGAGTTGATCACAATTCCTGTAATATCTACAAACAAAGAGTTCCTTCGTTGTATTTAATGTTGTTAAAATCCTTACAATGTATCCTTTCTTTAAACTTTGTATGCAAGGAAGGTATCTTTTCCTTCAGTGTATGGAAATGTACATGGGAGCTATGAAGAAAGTTGAAGGCTAGTATTGGTTTTGGAAAATCCATGCATGTAAAAAGTTGATATTTTAGAGCGGTCCATTTTCCTGTTCTGAAAATTTTCTCAGGATTTATTTATAATGTGTGAATGTTCATAGAAATCACAACCTTTAAATGACACCTGGCAGAAAATAGAATGCAATTATTATCCAACTGATAATTTATGTTCCAGTTTCAATTAATTTGAGTTGCAAGCAATTTGAATGTGATCATGTGCAATCCACCTTGATAGAAAATTGTTTCAAAGAAAAAGACCAGAAAACAGCTGCTATGAGCTCTGATTTTATTGATTACTGTTTCGCTTTGTGGTTGGATTGACTTTATCATTCTCTGTGAAAAAAAGGTCGGTTGCCTTTCGTCCATTATTCGCTTTTCCTTGTCACTTGTTGCTTTTTTAAAGTAGTTTAGTCTTACTTAGAAATCATCTGCATGCTCTCTCTCTCAAATTCAGATGAGGGAGATAATCTTTAAACAGATATTTCTCATCCTCTGTATTCACCTGCTTAGCTCTGATCTTTGCTTTCATTATCTGTTGCATTCTGGATGTCTTTGGTTATTTTATTTTTTTTTAAAAAAATTCTTCTGGGTGGAAACAACAGAAACTGTTACAGGAAAAAGAATAAGAAACAGTGTTTGAGCATTGTTGCTTTTAATTGCAGCGAACTGCATCTTCCAGTAGCTTGGGATCTGCTACTGGGAATCCAACAGAAGTGAAATTGGAGAATACTAGAAGCTTAATTGATTTTGATGCTGATCCTGAACCTCCTGCTGCCGCCTCAATTCATCAAGCACAACAAGCTACAATTCCTCAATCAATTGCGCATTCTCCAAGTGCTACCAATGACAACAATTGGGCTTCTTTTGATTTTGCCCCTGAGAATAAAGCATCTCAGGTTCCAAAAGCAAATACACTGGAATCTGTTCTCTCACAACTCTCAGTTCCAGTACCTGGACCTGGTCATATATTGGGATCACACAGTGGTGCTGGTGCTCCTGCAACAGCAGCTGTGGGCAATCCAACAAATGCTTCCCTTTTTGCATCTGCAGGGAACACATCGATGTTGCCCTTCAATTCTGTTGCTCCTGCAGCCACACCAGTTAATAACTTGTCAATATTACATGCTGGTGGTGTTTCAGCAACTGCCCCAGGATTGGCACCTGCTATGCCTGTCAATGGTGGTAATTCATTTGCCAGTGTTACAGAAGCAGGGCAGTGGCCTAGTGTGCAGCATCAGCAACCTTCTTTATTCCCTGTTTCTACTGGTCATTCTACTACTCAACAATTTACCTCACCATTAGCTTCAGGGAATCAGGTGAGCCTGCTAGTGTGGTTTTTGTGAATTTTGTGATGTATGTTGTCAGATATTATTGTATGTTTATTTAATTGTCCTCACCTGCTGGATTTTTTTGGCAGACCTGGAATGTGTCTCCTGCCTCAAATGTGCAAGTGTCTTTGGCGACACCGTATGCAGGAGCTCCTCAAATTGTCTCAAATCCTGCATCAGGATTCATGTCTGCTGGTCTATCACAACCATCAGCTGTGGAAGTTAAACCAACTGGAAGAAGAGAACTGCCTGCGGTAATTGTGTTTTTCTGTTCAATCTTGTTTCATTATTTTATGAGGTTTCATTGGATATGCTAATAGTTTTTATGGTTGCATATTGCTTATTCAATGAATGTTGGATTTGTGCTCAGGATCTTTTTGCTGCTACATATTCGCCTTATCCTGCAGCAATTCCAGGGTGGCCATCTGGTCCAGCTCGTGGTATGGGTTTCCCTGTGCAATATAATAGTGTTCCAGCGGTATGCTTATTAACCCAAATATGATGAGTCAATCTGTCCATGTTTTACAGTTTTTTGTGCATAATTCCTGGACAAATTAATCATAGTTTTATTTTTGTTAACTACAGTCTATGCCAACTTTTCTCCAGCAACCTAAGTCAGCAAACCCTTTTGATCTCAGTGAACCAGTTCAAGCCCAACATGTATGTAACTTTACTTCATTTCATTTTAAAATTCAATATGTGCATATCCTTTGGTCTTATTTGATTGAATTACTCTGCTGTAAAAATGATGCTATAATGTGGAAAACAATGTTTTCACTAAATGCGTGTATGAAACTGTGCTTCTTTTGGCCTCAATTTTATCAATAACAGAATAGGGGATGAAATTGTCAGTTGAAAATGATTGGATATCAATCTGTTATTCCACTTCCATGATATGTGGTCCCTGTGATGTAGTTTCCTTCAATGACGCCTTTGCATGCTGCTCTACCAAATATGCCACCTTCAGGCTTACAACATGCTTCCAGTCTTGGTACGCCCTCACCAGCATGGATGTCACCCCAGTCATCTCCTTATCCACCAGCATTGCCTTCCCAGGCACCGCCTTATTCTTCATCTATACCTCCAAGTATATAATTCAATTCCTGTTCTTTCTGTCTCCCCTCTGCTTGGTTGTTTATTTTGTGCTGAGTTATTTGAAAATCTCAGGGGCATATGTGGCTCAACAAGCACCGAGTAGTATGCCATTTGCAGGGTAAGTTATTTTTCTTGGTGTATTTTATGTCTGAATATTATCTCCCGAATGTCATCCCTACTTTTTGAATTTTATAGTCATTCAGAATTTTTTTTTTTTTTTGTAACCTGCTGTGTTTATGGTATGCCTTTTGGTTTTGAATTTTTCTGTTTACCTCAGTTACTAGTTTTATTACACAAAGCGTGTGTGATTTTACAATACTATGGGGCTCCCTCTCTCACAGTCATGTAGTGATCACATGAGGGTCTCGCATCAACGTGTGAGGAAGAGAATTTATTTCTAGAGAACTGTAGTTTCACCGAAGCCACTTAAGTAAATGTTCATTTACCAACAATTAGTGATTTTCTTGTTGAATGGTTAGTTGAACTGGATCAATTACAGTTGGTAGAGCTTTAAATTAGTATTCATTCCTAAATTTTAAATATTCCACCTCTACAAGGTTTAGTTTCTTGTCTGAAGTTTAGAATTATCCGTGGTAAGTATTGGCAGCTTTGATTACCATTTTAAACTTCCACTTATCGAGGTTTCTAAATTCTCTTTTCTTTTCTATTTTTTGGGTACAGGCATCAAGTAGGAGGTGGCTTTGGCGGTGATGGTGCTGCTTTTGGTGCCGTGAATATGGATCAACAAGTGGCTGGTAGATTCTCTGCTCCTCCAACCCCACAGCCTTTCTCTTCTGTTGGAGGAAATCCTTTTGGATGAAAGTAAAAGGTTTGTTCCTGCGACCCAAGTTTAGGGAAGCATCTACTTGATGCCCCATGCCATGCCGCTGGGTGGAACTTAGTTCTGGTTTGATATAATTTACTTTCTATTGATCCAGCCAAATTAAAGAGTGCCCATTGTTCATCTGATCAATTGTCAGAGAAGCTTAGTTTAGAGAGAGAGAGAGAGAGAGAGAGAGAGAAAGAGAGAGAGAGGGAGTAACTATAATTAAAAGTGTTTACACCAGCATGGGGATCTAAGTTTAACTTTCATGCTGCTGTAGTGTTTATAGATATTTTGCATTGTTCATTGGGTTCTCCGAGTGTTGTCTGCCGTTTCTTCAGGTTGTATCATTTTTTCAGTGTATGGTTTTTGTAATCTCTTCCTCATTCCGGTGAGCTTTTTGTTGAGTCTGCTGAAGTTTATGAAATGATCATTACAGTACAGTTTGTGTGCACATATATTTTTGGAATATTGAGATGTTTTTCTGCAAGATACCGTTGGGTTTTATCCATCTGCCCACCCATCCTTGTACCCTATTTTAGAGCATGTTTTTATGTTTAATTTTGTGTTTTAAAAGTGTATTTTTTTAAAAAAAAACTTATTAATTTTTATATTTTTTATATTTTTAAATTGTTTTGATGTATAAAAATAAATTTTAAAAAATAAAAAATATCCATGATAATTTCGCTGCAAACTTGCTGAACATTTTTTTGCCTCAAGGCTCTATCCAAAGCAGCTGCTTTTTTTGTCTTCTTGATTTGAAAAACAGGGCGAGAAGCATTCTTTTACATGCTTTTCAACCCAAAAAGTAGCTGCGAAGCAGAAAATTTAGAAGAATATTTGGAATTTACTAGTGGTTATTTTTTAAAGTATTAAAATAATATTTTTAATTTTTTTTATATTAGTGCATTAAATACAAAAATTAATTTAAAAAAAATTTAAAATTTTCAAAAACATAAAATATTCAAACATTTTTTTATGGTAAAAATAAACACTCTAGTATATACTTGCATATATTTGACTCGATAAGGTATTAAATTTGATCTATTCTTAAGGGTTTTTTTTTTTTTAAGATTTTGGTATAATCATATTAAAATTATATATTTAAAAAAAAACATCTTCTATATTAAAAAATAAGCAGTATAAATAAAATACAACACAGATAAGTAGTATTAAATTTGATCAATTCTTAAGGGTTTTTTTTTAAAAAAAAGATTTTGGTATAATCATATTAAAATTATATATTAAAAAAAACATCTTCTATATTAAAAAATAAGCAGTATAAATACAGATAAGTGGTTTCCAGAGTTAAGACAACCTGGTCACGTGTCATGGGTGATCAAAAAACTTTTTGTTGTAGCTGCTTCCTATCAAAAGCTAGTTTTGCACCAGTTCAACATTCACTGTAATAATTTAAAACTTCTATTGACCCTTATCTGACCCATCTTTGACCTGGTAGTTACCTGATTTTATTCAATGTGTATAGGCTGTTTTTCAAACAAATCCAATATTAATAAAGTAATCAAATCATTATTGAGATTCGTGTCTATACTTCAAAACTTACGTTTTATATGTATCCGATGCTGATGGAACTTCATGAAATCAAGAAGTTCGAGTAATTTCAGTTGAATTGATTTTATAAAGTTTTTGTTGGTTTCACTGTAAGTTGTTAAACAAGATGTGGCAGCCTTCTTGATGTGAATGTCGTGGAATGTGGTCCTTTTAAGATATCAAGAAGCCTTTTAGTAGTAGCCCAATGAATGACCGTTGGCTTGTGCATAAATTAAGAAAGCTTATTCACTGCAAAACAAATGTCTGGACGGGTTAGGAAAAGATATTGCAGATTACCAATGATGCGCATACATGCTATACTATAACATTGATGTTGTTCCATCCAGCAAATGAAGAGATTAAATAGTAGACAGGGACGTGGAAACATCCTTTGCACCAGCCATGTTTTTACTCTCCAAGATGTCACGAACATGTGTTGAGAGAGAAATTGCAGGTTGGAATAACTTCGACTCCTAAGAAGTAGTGAAGTGAGCCCATATCTTTCAAAGAAAAACGAGCACCAAGTGTGTTAACAACATGAGCCACAAACTGATTATCACTTCCTGTAATGATCAAATCATCAACATAAACAAGGACATAACAAATAATATAGTTATGGTGATAAACAAATAGCGAAGAATCAGCTATAGAATTGTGGAACTTGATTTGTAGAAGAGCATTTTGTAAAGTTGAATACCACGCCCTAGGTGCCTGTTGGAGACCATAAATTTTTTTCCTTAATATGCAGACATAATCAAGTCTAGACAAATCTTTGAAACCCGGGAGTTGCATCATGTAAACAGTTTCAGATAAAGTTCCACGTAAAAAAGCATTGTTTACATCCATTTGTCTCAAAGGCCACCCATTCATGACAGCAATATTCAACATTGTCCTTATGGTGGCTGGTTTAGCAACCGGGCTAAAGATTTTTTTATAATCAACATCTAGGACACTGATTATAGCCCTTTGCAACAAATCGGGCTTTGAATTTATCAACGGAACCATCTGCCTTCCGTTTGATTCTAAATACCCACTTACAACCCACTAGCTTACAGTTTTTTTAGGGAGGGAAATTAAATCCCATATACCATGGCTCATGAGGGCTGTTAATTCACTGGACATGGTTGCACGTCATTCAGGGTGAGATACAACTTGACTTATACATGTTGGTTCTAGAGGAGACGGAAGAGAATGCTTAGAGACAGTGTGCAATTGTTTGGGTTTGGAAATATTATTCATGGATCGAGAGGTCACGTAGTGAGTACGGGTTAAGATGTTTTCAATTTGTGTAGGACATGGCAAAGGGGAAATAGAAGTTTCTCATTAACATAATCTAGTAGGTTATAGCCAATTAAGAGGGCCTCAAATTGCGCTCACCATTTAGGAAAAGATGAGGGTGTGAGTTTCTCATTGATCTGAGTTGTGATGTTGAAAATAACAAGAGGGAGTTCTGGGGAGAGATAGAAATAGGAAAATTCTTCTTCTCTGAAGATATATTTTTCTCTCTGTATTATTTGTATATACACATGCATATATATAGTTACAAATTGTAACTGTCATGACAACTGTCATGACAGTTATTATAACTGTTGCTGGCAGTTATAAAGTAGTTAGGATTAGTTACAATTCTGTTACAGGTGGTTATAAGTAGAAGAGAATAATTAACAGCAATCCTAATGTAACCAATCCTTCTTTCTTCTTCAGCTTAACCAACTCTTCAGCTTTGTAACTAGTCTTTCACGTAACCAATCCTTCTTTTTCTATCACTGGTTTATCACCCCCCGCAAGAGAAAGGGTCTTGGAACGAGGCACAGTTGTGTTTTGAGAAACAAGAACCTTGAGCTTGTAAGATGTTTAGTTAGGAGATCGGTAGGCTGGTCTTTAGTTGGAATGAATTGTAATTCTATTTTCCCTTGTAAAACTTGATCACGAATGAAGTGTAGATCAATTTCTATGTGTTTTTTTCATGCGTGAAACACAGAATGTTTGGCCATATGATAGGCACTGATATTGTCATACCAGAGTATAGGGACAGCAGGGGTAGGAACACATAGTTCGTCCATCAAGGCTTGAATCTAAATAATTTCTGCAATAGCCAGAACAAGTCCCTTATACTCCGATTCTGCACTGCTGCGAGAGACTAATTTTTGCTTGGTAGAGGACCAAGAAATTAGATTACCCCCTAGATAAATGAGGTAGCCATTGGCACTTCTTCAATTGTCAGACTGAGCTCACCAATCAGCATTGGTGAACCCTTCAATTGTCAATTGATTTGAGGAACTTATGAGTGAGTAGGCCATCATGTATAGTTCCAAGTAGGTATCGAAGAATACGTTTGACAGAGAGCCAATGTGCTAAAGTCGGTTGTTGCATAAACTAACATGCTTTATTAACAGCAAAGGCGATGTCAGGTAGAGTAATTGTGAGATAATGTTGAGCTTCCACTATACTGTGATAACCAAAAGGATCTTCCATAGGCTCACCATCAAATTTAGATAAATTTTATCCAACAACCCCAGGAGTTTTGACAGGCTTGGTGTCAAACATTTCTGTTCTGTGCAGTAAATCAGAAATGTATTTGGTTTGGCTGAGATGTATAGAATTGTTATGGTAAGAGACTTCAATACCTAGGAAGTACGTTAGTCTTCCCAAATCTCGCAATACAAATTCAGTTTAGCAATAAGTGAAGCTACTTGTATATGTGAGCTGTCTGTGATGAGGATATCATCTACATAGATGAGAACGATCAAAGTTGTAGATTGACCAAAGGAGATGAACATAGAGCTATCGATCCTGGAGGTGTTGAACCCCCACTGCAAAATAGCAGAGTTGAGTCGTTGGAACCAAGCTCGTGGGGCTTGTTTCAAGCCATATAAAGCTTTCCTCAATCGACAAACTTTGGTAGGAAACTTAGTGTCCACGTAGCCAAGAGGTTGAGACATGTAAACTTGTTCCTTAAGTTCACCATTCAGAAACACATTGTAGACATCAAGCTGTCTTACTTTCCATTTAGAACTAAGAGCGATGGTGAGGATAATATGGATAGTTGCAACTTTGACTATTGGGCTGAATGTCTCAAAGTAATCAAGGCCAAGTGTTTGATGATACCCTTTTGCCACAAGTCTATCTTTATACCTGTCAATGCTCTCATCTGGCTTGTGCTTCAATTTGTATACCCACTTGCATCCTATGATGTTAACATCAGAAGGCTTAGCAACAAGGTCCCAAGTGTGATTGTGATGAAGGGCTGCAATCTCTTGATCCATTGCTCTAATCCAATGTAGATCCTTTAGAGCTTGATTGAGTGTATATGGTTCCGTGACAACAGTTAAATTTAGAATAACCTTCTTTTTAGTGATGCCACTCATTAACCTTGTTATCACACGTGGAGCTAGACTGGAATCAGGGATTGAATTAGTAGGAGCAGATTCAAGAGAATGAGGAGAAATTAGAGAGGTTGCAGGTTCATTCAAGGAAATAGAATCAATAGTTGTGGGAGTGGAATCAATATTATTGAGATAGGTGTATCTATTGGATAGTGAGACAAATCACTAGATGGCAATGGTATTGTAGGAGGTAAAATGGCAGAAAGAGTGTCATCAGGTTGAGATGGAGGAGATTTAGTGGTGAAAGGGAACTGTGTTTCATCAAATACCACATGAGGTGTGATATAAACTCATCCGGTAAGATAATCAAGACACAAATATCCCTTGTTGCTGAGGGTATAACCAAGAAAGATGCACTGAACTGATCGATATTGCAGTTTATGGTTGTTGTAAGGACGAATGAAGGGATAATATAGGTAGCCAAACACTCTTAGAGACTTGTAGTCAGGCAGTTTCTAAAAAAGAGTTAGATAAGGTGAAGCATTGTTGAGTACCTTGCTAGGCATTCTATTGATGAGGAATGTGGTTGATTGGAAGGCATACTGCCAGAACTTCATAGGCAACAAGGCATGAGCTAGCAATGCCAATCCAATCTCTATAACATGTCTATGCTTCCTTTCTACTCTCCCATTCTGAGCTGAGTTATAAGGACAGGAAAAACAATGCACAATATCAGCCTGTTGAAGAAAGGTGATGAAGGATTTGAATTCACCTCCACTGTCAGACTGCACATATTTTATATTGTCATCAAATTGATTCTCTATTTGGAGTTTGAATTGTTGGAACATTGGGAGAGCTTAATCCTTTGTATGTAATGGATAGAACCATGTGTATCGTGAGAAATTATCTAAGAACAGAATAAAGTACTTAGCACGAGATGTTGATTTTTCTGAGGCAGGCCCCTAAATATCCATATGAATCAATTCCAATGGTTTGGAAGCACGAGATGAGGAGAGATAGGTTGGCAGTCTGTGACATTTGGCAAGCTGACAAGAAGAACATATAATGGAACAATCAGTAGCTTTATTCTTTTCATAGGAAACATTACAGCTTTGTAATGTTTGGGCTACAACATCAGTGGCAGTATGGCCTAGTCTGTGATGCCATATGTCCATTTTATTTTGAGTGGTTCTGGAGACTAGAGAATGAAAAACAGAAAAGTATTTGATGCCAACGTATGCCATCTTCTTATTGCTCAGTGCTAGGAACTTGTAAAGTCCATTCTCAAGTCTGCCTTGTGCTAGTATCTTCTTCGTATGTAGATCCTTCACAAGAAAACTATTAGATCGAAATTCAATCAAGACATTATTATCTGAGCAGAACTTAGCAACACCAATCAAGTTTGCTGAGATGAATGGAACATGGAACACCTTTCTGAGTTGAAATAATCAAGAGTTAGAGACTAGACGATGGGAACCAATATTGGAAATGGATAAGTGCTTACCATTACCAACTGTGACCTTATCTGTCCCTGTGTATGGAGTAGAATTGATTAGATTCCCAGCATTCTGAGTCAGGTGATGGCTTGCTCTAGAGTCAAGGTACCAATTGTCATCTGCAAGATTATTAGAGGAGGCAACCATAGCAAGTATATTGTTTTGACTTCTAATATTCATATTCATAGAATTAGTACCATTATTGGAAGAGTTTTGATAGGAAATGTCAAATCTGTGATAAAAAACGTGTACTGTATGCTTAAATTTCCCACATAACTAACATTGTGGCTTTTCTGAACTGATTGAATTATGTCTTCCACTCTGTGTATATCTGCCCCCGCGACCACGACCTCTGTAGTTGTAATTACTGGCATTTGGAGTGAAGCCTGCGTAGATGTTTCCTCTACTGCCATTGTATCTCCTTCCACCACCTTTGTTATTAGAGGAAGAGGCATAATTGGCTGCCATTGCAGAGATTTGATCTACTGAGCTTTGTTGCTCAAGTCGATTTTCAAATGCTAGAAGCATACTATGAATTGCTTCAACTGAGATTTTATCATCTCTAATATTGATAGCTGTAACTACTGCATTGTAGTCAGAACCGAGTCCTCCAAGTAGATTCATGACTTGATCCTGTTCGGATACAGGTTCTCCAATGGCTGCTAGACTGTCTACAGCTCCTTTTACCTTCATGATATAGTCTATCATAGGCAAGGATCCTTTCTTTGTGGATTGCAGTTCAAGCCTTAGTTGCATTATTCTTGCTCTTGAAGAAGAAGAGAAGGTCTTCTCCAATGCATTCCAAGCAGACTGAGAAGTAGTGTGTCCAATGATCTGTGCCATGATAGTTGGTGTGAGGGATGAGTAAATCCAGCTGAGGATTATGCAATCTTGTCTTCTCCAAGTAATGAACGTTGAATTGATTACACCTATGAAATACTCAAAGCCATTAGCAAAAACAATATTATCAATTTGAGATTTCCACAAAACATAGTTGGTTCGATCAAGTTTTACTAGTAATGAATGGTTGAGCTGTTGATAGGATGTAGTGAGTGTCATTATTGTGGTTTGCCCAAATCCAAGAGGACTGGAGATAGAGGAGGAGTGACTTGAAGCAGAAGTCATGGCTGAATCGAAGAGGGAAAGAAGTTTCTCTTTCAGAAAGGCTCTGATACCAAGATAGAAATAGGAAAATTCTTCTTATCTAAAGATTATATTTTTCTCTCTGTATTAGTTGTATATACACATGCATATATATAGTTACAGATTGTAACTGTCATGACAGTTATTATAACTGTTGCTGGCAGTTATAAAGTAGTTAGGATTAGTTACAATTCTGTTACAGGTGGTTATAAGTAGAAGAGAATAATTAACAGCAATCCTAACGTAACCAATCCTTTTTTCTTCTTCAGCTTAACCAACTCTTCAGCTCTGTAACTAGTCTTTCACGTAACCAATTCTTCTTCTTCTATCACTGGTTTATCAGGGAGGAGGTAGGTTGATTTGCGGAAGACATGTGTGAAATAAGAATCAGATTCTTGTTAGAGAGATGATGCTCTGATACCATATAGACAAGTGATATTATTTAGAAGCTCACAGTGGAATTTTCAACATTTTTTCATTGATACTTAGAATGTTGTTTTATAATAACTTTACAGATCCATCTAAAGTGAGATTACAGCTATCAAAAGTTATTTAAAGACCAAGTATATTTGCATCAATTTACAAGGCATGATTCTAGGCTTGGTTGTTGTTGCAAATCACTTGTAGATTTCTTGCACCTACCTTAATAATGTTTATGTAACTTTTTTGTCTAACAAACAGTTCTAAAAAAAAAAAAGGCATAGCTTACTATTTATAGAAAAATTTGAAAAATCTATATATTGACAAAATATCAATTTGATCCCTGAATAATATCATATATTATTTTAGAATAATTTTAAAAATTACCTCAATTAAGTTCTTACTTGATTTGTTTAGGTTTAGAAATATAATCTCTATATTAATTATATTATAGTCCTCAATTTTTAAAATATATTTTAATCAAGTTATATTTAATTAAATCATCTCAGTTTAATTTTTAATCAATGATTCTTAATGTGTGTGATCTATTAGATTTCTAATATGTTAAATATAAATTATAATTCTAATAAAATATAATTTAATAATTTAATTTATTATGAATTCAACAATTAATAATTAATTTATATTTGAAAAAAACCTTATACTTCTATTCTTTTGGTCTCATGTTTCCTTAACAAATAAAACATTTTTTTTATATATTTTTTGATCTAAAGTATTTCATCTCTTTCAATATCAAACTTTTTTTTTATGAATGAAAAAATCAAGTGTAATTTTTAGAATGTTTAGAAAGATTTAGCTTCATGTGTTTGGAATAGAGCCATTAAGATTGATCCAAAGTGACCCTAACCTTTTTTATATAGTTCCAAGAGTGGAGTCATGTGTATTTTTGGACATATGACATTAAAACCTATCCTTCATAGGTTACTATGCTGTTTGTTTTTTCACTTGTAATTGCATTTAAGAGCATTTACGAGATTCTGGATTACTTCACGAGCACAAGAAGGAAACTACACTCCTGTTCTTGTAAGATACGCTCTTCAGTAGCATATTCACAAATCACAAATATCATTTTCCCAAGAGTTAAACAGAATTATATGAATCTCCCCCTCCCTTTTCTGCAATGTCAGATTACAACAATAAAAAGAAGAAGAAGAAGAAAAGGAATAAATCAGGTCCGTCAGTAGATGTGCTGTGCGTTGCTCTAGCATGGTGTCTTGATCAGTATACCACAATGTCTTCTATCTCCAATCGTTTGATTACCATTTGGATAACAGATGAAAGGAGCAATTGAAAAATGATTTGGAGAGCCTTGGTGTGTCTTAAACAGGTTCTGCTGTTCGTCTGATCTTCAGTAGTATTGGAGCCACCAGCATCCATACTGCAAAATGATCTTATATGAGCTATTCTTCTCCATTCCAATATAAATAACGTCTTTTTTTGTCGTGATCAAGATGGCTTGGAGATCAGGCAAAGAGTTATATGGTCTCTTGGTTTTATAATCCAAGAATACATCTTTTAATGAAACGACAAAGTATAAGAGCAATGATGCATGGAGAAATGTTTTTATTTTTGTAATTTAACTACTTACAGTAAACACAAACTGCGAGCCATTCGTTCACTATTCTAACCCAAGCACTGGTCCAACCCACGTCAATGGTCCACCTGTACAGGATCAAGGTGACAGAGATTAATTTCATCCCGCCTATGAATTTGCCAATTCTCAATAAACAGGACGAAATGTTTTTGTTCGTCATCAATTTTCCCCAGAGCAGTTTTTTTTTTCCCTGATGGTAGCAAGACCTCAAAAAAACTTGTGAAATTGTATTCAAGATTGATTGAAATGATCGAAGAAAAATTGAAAATTGGTGCTTATACTAAGTGGTTTCTCCTTGGTTCAGAGAAATTTGATGTGAAAATCACCCTGCAGCCACATTAGGATGGATGAGAAGACAAGATGCACGAAAGGCGGATAAGTTTTTGAGATAAAGCAACATACTTCTGAATGATGTGATGAGTATTCCAGCCAATCAATAGCATCGCAAAGTACATTGCTCCTGTGGCAAAAACAAAGTGGAAAAAGCCATAACCATATGGAACATCATCCTCATCCTGCGTGTCCCCCTTCCTGAACTGCAGCCGTTGTCAGCCAATAGTTGTGGAACGATGTGGTAATAGAAAATAAAAATTTCATTGGATTTTGGGACTAACCTGAAAGCATTGAGAATCAATGCCTGTAGAAAATGTGGCTATAACAATAGCAAGCAGTGCAACAATAAAGCTCTGCGGACATACGAGATCTATTGTCATTAAGATAGAAAAATGCCAAGAAATCCTGACAACAAAAAGCTTTTAAAACTAACAATACTTTCATGGTTCAAAAATATTAGTTTGCTCAGCTGTTCAACCGTTCTAATTTTTTTAGGGCAATTTTCCTCCATTTTACAGGCTCATGCAGGAGATAGCATCCCTGGAAAAGGGATTCATTTTCTTAGTTTCTTTTTTCAAATCAAGAAAGTAAATAGCGTTTCCTTCATCACTCCTTCCAGCAGGTTGACACTATAATTCCCCCTAAGAAAGTGAGAGATCTTCCAAGTCCACTACCTAAGGCCAATGGTTATCCATGGAAGTCAAATGTACTTTCTAGGGGCAATATGAAAGCTCCGTTCCAGTAGCGTTTTCTTTTCTTTTTGGAAATATGATCATAATGGATGTTTTGAATTTCCTTAGGCATGTAAAAAGCATATACTATCATTAGCTGAGTCAAAATAAGTATAGAACTTATGAAATACTTTAAGGATCTTGAGATTACTATAATGGTTAGCCAGTCTGTTCTTCTTGAAGCTTCTGCCTTCCTGTTGCAACTTTCTCCTGCTGGTTCACTGCAAACACAAAAATGCAACAAAATCAAATTTAATGAAGAATCTAGTATTAACTAATCTACTGTTTTAACTCGACGATTATAATAAAAGAAAAAAAAAATAACGAAAGAAACAGTTCATTTCAAGCTTCGCTTCAGCAATGGAAAGCATTATGGGAAAAAAATTGCTTCTGGTGAAGTTCACGTCAGGTTGTTAAGGCAGGGGTTTACAAGTGTTATTATTATCTGTCATTCTAATGCTTTTTGGAAGTTACGAACTCCAGGTCATGTAAAGTCAATAATTTACAAAAAGCCCTCCGACCTTGATGATCGCTTTTAATTAGTGACTAGTGCAGGTTGCCATTGTACAACCATGTTGCGTTAAATGACTGAGAATTTAAAAGAACATTTATCTGTAGCATAAATTTACAGACAGTAGATGTAGATGAATGAATAAATAAGATAGCGAAGCGTACCTCCTGATGGCACACCAGCATAGGAAGACAACGTAAAGCCCCATGAGCCCTGGAGTCAAAAAGCCAGCATTCACCTGTTTCCAGCCGAAATTAGTAACTTTATACTGTATGTCAGGGCATCAATCAATTGAAAGCAAGCACATGTAGGACTTTACTTTGGGATGGAGAGAAACGCTGGTCATGAGCTGGAGCAGTACCAGAGTCCAGGTGATGAAGAAAATATTAAGTAAACAAGACGGCTCTGGTGTATACCAAATGTACATTAGAATGACCCCAAGTATGCATACTACATATGAAGTAGTTGCAACTAGCATCACATTGATGTGGCTGCAGTTCGAATCACATAAAATTAGAGCTGATACAGGTGAAATAACTATCAAGTAGTAGGTAACTCCCATTTCTTGATAAATTACTGATAAGAAACACTCAATTGTCAAATTCATAGGATAATTTGCCAGGAATTGTCTGGCATCAACTTGCCTAACTGAATCTATATAGGACATATATTGGATTCAAGCTGACCAGATCAACAAGCATCACCAAGAAGGTTGTAGAGATAAAGATGTGATAAATAAATCCTTCTAAAGTCCAGACTAATCAATAGCCTATTATATGGAATACACAGATACTTTTGTGATGAACTTGGTTTGGACATACAAGGATTAAGGTCTGATTCTGTTGGTCAGTGAAGTTGGTTTGCGTATTCTTAGGAATAAGTTGCAATTCTGTACAGATTTTACTGTCTTAGAAGCATAAGCACTAAAAATTGGTCAACTTTAAATTTTCTAGTATTCTTTGGTGGAATTATTATAATTCTATTTTTGAATTATGAACTCCGCAACCTTTCTAAAGGCCAGAAAGAATGCAATCATTTACTTGGTTTTTTCATCAGTTTCCTTGCTGACAGGGTCAATGACTTTGACAGTCTAAATGCTCAGACTATGAAAGCAAATTCACCTACCTTAAGCATCCGTAGATCTTTGCTGAGAATTTTCAAAATGCTTTTATGAATCGGATATTGTCTCTATTTTATTTCATTTCAATTTTTTAATTGATTGGCAGTATCTAATCTATGGCTGGAAGACACGAGACAAAAGGGTGTATGCGATGATGTTCACAGGCTATTTGCAAACTTAATATGTTTTGTGCAAAATGCAATGATCATCAACAAAATGTTCCAATTAGGAAAAGCACAGAAAGAGTTTAAATTGGCATTAGCTTTACAGAAGTCTTACCATCTTACTGCATTCTTTTCAGATTGGCAACAATCATTCAGCCATCGAATAAAACTGATTACACTTATTAGCTGAATTAGGAGAAAGACCCTGAAACGATAAAGTGAAAAGCAAACCAAAATCTTAGAGAGATTTCTGCAACCAAAACACAGAGGAACCATCTACAGCTTCCTGAAAAACTAACAGTAATATGATATAGAACAGGAAAGAGAATTACCCAGCACCAAAATGTGCAATCTCTCCTGCGAAATTAAGAGAGGAAGGAAGAAAATCACATCAACGTACGATTATATATATTATCAAAACATTGAAATACTGGATTAGAATTGATAAAGGGAAACGAGAGATGCTATTTGGCTTTATATATAATGAGGAATGGCACAAACCATAAATTTGGAAAAAGGCAGAGGGCACCAAAAATGTGATAATTGTCAAGGAAATCCACAAGACAATCTTAGCGGTCCACCATCCAGAATGCCATGCATCTCTGCGGCCATGCAACTTTGAGGTACCAACAGTAGAAAGAAACATTATTATGTAAAATATCTGCAATATGATTAAGGTATAGCTTTGAAAATTAATTTAGTTCCAAGATTCCTCTATTTCACGGAAGGAATCCCTTAAAGCTCCTCTGTATGATTGTTCTGGTGTTAGAGAAAGCAACTATAGAAGACAGTTTGAATCAATGTTACAATTGAAGGATACAAAGCATCCCAAGCTCACACGCAGAACTCCTTCAGCACCCGAACAGTCAGATTTTCCCGCACACACTTTCAGTTCTGCAGCCACAGTTTACACCAGAGAGATAAAGCGACCAAAAGAAAATATTTGGAGGTAGGTGTTTTAACTCTGCCAATCCTTAGGAAAAATTAACATAAGCATACAGCTAACAAATGAGTAGCTGAATAACTAAAACAATGAGCAATCTTACTTTCCAATGTCACTGAGGCACCACGGCCATAGTCCCTTGCAGCCCAAGCTAGCAGATTGGAAAACAGAAAGATCAAGCCATAAACATATCTGGCCATCCAGGGATTGGAACCATTCCGGAATTGGCCAAAGCATGATGGATCTTTGAGTACCACGGCAAGCCTCTCATTTGTGATGCCTGCACCACTCTCCATTTCACCTTCAAACTAGCAGTATTCTTCATCACATATAGCATCAACGTACCATAGTACCTCACTGGATTTCAATGCATTCCTCGTTTTGCAATGCAATCAGGTGCTCTAATATCCTGCCATTGAAGGTGGAATCAGTGCGCACAATTACAATGCAATGCAAAATAGAGACTCGGTGATAACAGAAAGAGCCAAGTTGAAACCTTGTTGTCTTGCAGGGTTCTCTCTAACAAAAAGCAGATCTGTGGTGCAATTCCTTTCTGAAGCCACCAGTGAGTAATGCCTCGAAAGTCAATTAGTGCTGCGCAGGCAACCGTTTATGACCAGTTCCTGCAAAATCAGTCTAAATCACATGGAGAGACTATGAATACAGCCAGTTCTATTGAATGAAAAGGAGACTTCTTGATAATAGTCAAAAAGAGGATTCTTACAAAAATCCCAAAAAACAAACAATTCGTTTTCTTTTCCTTTCTTGGGTCTTTCAACAGCTGAAATATGAACTACACTCTACACACGATTAAGACAAAATTCAAAACTCAAAAAAGTTCCCTCACTGTGGACCTTGTCTCGATTGAGTTCCCAGAGAAAATTAAAATCCATGAATTGAGTTGTTCCCTAAATCCATAAACGGAGATGGATGAACTGATTGATATTATAAAGAAAACAGGGACACGGCCATTTTCCGTAAACGTTTTTAAAGTGACATGATCGATAGCGAATGTTCACTTCTCCTAAATCCAAAGCTATTTGTATGATTGAATTGACATCACAACACACCACATGCTTTTTTTCTTTGTCGACAGTGAAAAAAAAAGGAATCCAATTTCAATTTGTGCTAAATACTTGGGAGACGTGCGAGCATTGATGAGTAAAGGAATCTTTCCTTCACCTCCAAGTCTACTAGTCTTACTGCATAATACGAACACTTTTGTACCCCTCCCACGCCAAGAACTCACGCAAGTCCCAAACAAGCGGCGGGGGTAATCTTGGTAATTGCACTTGTCACTCGTTACTTTCTTTTCGTTTTTTCTGTAGTGAGCAGCGATATAAAGAATGATTCTCTGCTGATGCCTCTAGACCAGAGTCCATATACGCGAAGATGATTCTCCACTAATTTCTATTCATTAACTAAAAAAACCAAAAAAATAAAAAATGACTTCACCCCTTCTGTTTGCTTCCCGAGAAAGTGGAGGAAAGTTCAAGGAAATGAAACGAAAGTTTTCCTTTCTCGTCAAATTATTTAATTCTATTTTCCCAAATTGCAAATTAACACAAAAACTGCACAATCACAAAGAATATCATCTTTTACCTTCATCAATACGTAAACAAGCCCCTCCAATCTACATGCATTATTAGTTTTACAGTTTCAATCTTTAGAAAAACTCAAAAAGAAAACAAGATCTTGATATATATTCTCAGTATAAAGAAGAAACATTGAATGTTGTACCAGTAGTTGCGAGAGATCTAGCCGGAGGAGCAATTGATATTTGTTGAACAAGTTATGATCTCTCTTGGACACTGCACAGCATAGAGTTTCTGGTTTGTTTCCTTTTTTCTGCTTTTGTGCTACAATTCTTGTCCGTTATAAGCAGGTTTTTTCTGTAAGAGTGAAAGAAAGAGAGAGAGCGGGTTGCAGTTTGCTTTACCTGAGCCTTTTCTTTGCTTTCTTCCTTTTTCCCTCCGTAAGCTTCACTCATCGTATCGTACAAGAATAAGCAAACGATAACCGATAAATTAAAGCTAAAATAAAGTAGATTATAATCTTATCTCTCTTTTCTTTTTTAGTGAAATCGTTTCATTTAGTTTCTTAAAGAAAGTTTTTATTTTCTTAAATAAAATATTTAATTTAAATTACATCCTTAATAATATTTTTAGTTAAAATAAAATCATAATAGATTATTAATAAACAATTAAAGTGATTTTACTCTAATCATACCACACATCACAATACAACACGTACAACGAGTTTATATTGTAATTGCGATTGTTTTTTAAAATGTTATTCATCTAGAAATATATTAAAATAATATTTTTTTATTTTTTAAAAATTATTTTTAAAATTAGCGCATTAAAATAATCTAAAAACACCAAAAAATATTAATTTGAAGCAAAGAAAAAAATAAAAACTTTTTTAAAAATTTTTAAAAATACTTTTAAAATATAAAAATAAACAAGCCGTTTCAGCCAAATATATTTTAAGTATATTTTCATGGTTTTGATAATTAATTAGTTGTAATTATCCAAAGCAAATCACTAAAATTGTTTTTTAAAAAAAAAAACAATTCTTGGGAAAGTATGCACGTATCTCCTTAATCACGTTGCTCTGGCTATATATATATACTTTTATTGCTTGTTTGTATTAATCATAATTACTAATTACTGCTATTATTCCCATATATGTAGGCAAATTAGTTATCTCGCATGAGAAATTAGTTTTTGTTGCTTAGAACTCAAGCTAATATGCAAGTTACTTGATGCTTGAACTTTAAGTTGCAGATTTTACTAGATTTGTGTTCCGCCGTTC
>Ga0325405_1000891_pt1 | contig 29607 bp, 23 predicted proteins | sample PopdelMetagenome_21_FD_205663 | JGI IMG/M metagenome (GOLD analysis project Ga0325405, IMG submission 205663) | Populus deltoides microbial communities from Bellville, Georgia, United States - Xylem-Control-R2 | ecosystem: Host-associated > Plants > Phyllosphere > Stem > Wood/Secondary xylem... | reverse complement strand
TTTATGTCTGTTTGGTATTGAATTTATAATAGTGTGGTGAGAAGTTTTTGGATAAGAATATATTGAAATAATTTTTTATTTTTTTATTTTTTAATATTAATATATCAAAAATCATTCAAAAACATTAAAACTGTATCAATTTAACATTTGGTTTTTTTAAATACTCTGTTTAAATGTTTTGAAAAGCAAAAGCTATTATATTTCTAAACATTCACACCAAGAGATGATAATTTAATACAAATTTGATGAATATTAATCTAAGTGATTTTTTAAAAAAGCATTACTTCATTTAATGGATAATAAATGATTTATAGATATTATTATATTAGACTCCAAATCCTATATATATTATTTGGGATCAGATCGGTACAAAATGAAATTGAATAGAACAAGAAACAAATTCGATACCTCTCTGCTTCTCCTCAGCATGGCTTCTTCTTACACAAAAAGGTCATTTTGCCACCATGTATTATCAATTTTGGTGGCCACTTTAGGCCGGCGTTGGGGTTGTTGTAATGTCACTCGACCTGAACGGACTATATCTTGATGTAAAGGGTTGTTAGGTGATCATTTTAGTTCAGGTATTATCAATTTTGATAGACCTGTGAAGTATTAAATGTATATGAAAAATAGCCATCCATGTAGCTTTTTCGGCTAAAAACGAGGAAGATAATGAATATTGACCAGACAACATGTCATCTGGTCCTTTTATTTTTTACAAAACGGTGCCGTTTTGGTTTAAATTAGGGATTTTTGTCAAATATCAATTTAGTCATTCATCTTTCACATTTGTTTAATTGCACCCCTAGTTGACCTTAAATTTTTTATTTAGTGCAATTAAGCCCCTTCTGAACTTCAATTTGAACCCTGGATTATGACGTCTTTTGCACTTTAGTCCTTGTCTGATATTTATGCAATTTAACATCTAATTGACCATTAAACTTTGAATTTCTTCAATTTTACCACCGGTTTCAATCATTTAAACCCCTATAGTTTGCCGCCTTTTGTAAAATGATCATTGGTTGTGAAATCTTTCGATTTAACCCTTAATTGACCTAAAAACTCTAATTTTCTTGCAAGTTTGCCTCTAATTGCAATTAATTAACTTGGTAAAAATTAAATTTGATCTCTTAAAATTCTAATCTTCTCAATTAAGCCTAAATTGTGCTCCCAAACTTAATTATTCACTAATTAAGCCCCTAATGAAGCTTTAAAAAAAAACTTGATGAGGAAAAGGTTGGCTTCCTCTAAATAATAGAAACCGAAGTTAACATTCACTTCCAACTTTAAAAGGAAAGATTAATGAAAGTCTAAAATAAAATCCCTAATTTAGATTTCCTATAGATGTTCAATTAAGGCCTGTTATCCAATTATGAAGGAAATTCAAGTTGCTTATAATAAAAAAAAAATAGATTTAAGGTGAATTATATAAAACTATAATTTTTTATCCATTTTATTTTTTTTCTTTGGTTTACAAGCAGCTTATAATCAAACTTTCTAGGGTGAATTACATAAAAATTACAATTTTTTGTCAAGCTTCTTATAATCAAACTTTCTAGGGTGAAAGGGTGTGTGTGTGTGTGTGTGAAAGGAAGAGAGCAATAAAGAATAGGATTGTACGTAGCTAGTTAAAACAACTACCGGTTATGTTTCCACCCTTTGCTTTGGGACTTGCGTTGGTTGGATGCCTTGGTTGCTTGGAGAAAGTTGCCTCTCAGTTCTGTTAAATATATATGTGTGTCTTTTCAGTTTCGAGATTAAAATGCACCAAACCTCTCAGTTCTGTTGGCTACGTTTTCTAGGCAAACCTAACAAATTTGCATCCCTTTCTTTACACATTAGTTCCCTCATTTTCCATGGAACAGAATTGGACAATGGGTTATTGTTCCTTACGGATCAGGCCTCGCTGCGATGCGCGGGAAACTGAGCGAGTTGAAGACTAGGTCAGATTCAAGTCAACATAAACAAGAGTATAATATTCTAATAATTGTAAACAACTTTGTAATGCAAACAACTTTTTAGTAGCTGGATTCAATTAATCAAACTGTTCTTAAACTTAGCCCAACATGATAACGTTCACGCTATTTTTTTGTGGTACACGAAGCGATGTTTTCTTAAGAACATGCTTCCATGAAACAACGTATCGCTAAAAACAACTCCTAAATGATTTTTACCTTGACGATTAATGTCCTACTCCCACCCCACACTTCACGGCCTCTAGACATGAGCAACCTTTTCAATTTATATATATATATATATATATATATATATATATATATATATATATATATCAGATTGTTGCAAAATGAAATTGAATAGAACAAGAAACAAATTTGATACCTCTCTCTGCTTCTCCTCAGCATGGCTTCTTCTTGCAAGAAAAGGTCATTTTGCTAGTAACTATTTGCCACCATGTATTATATGACTTGCGTCAAGTACCCCTTAATTGAATCATTTGTAATTCCTCACATTAACTAAATTATCATTTTCATGGGTTTTGTTCATTTCCTTGTGGGTAGGGTTCTTCGGCTTAGTTATTTTGTTTCATGCAATTAAAGTGTTGATGCCCTAATATAATTTTGAAGCAGCGAGCATGTCGAAGAAATTTAATAATTTAAGTTATTAGATAAATTTTTAAAATATAATTTATATTATTTTCTAATAGATAATATCTATGGCACTTTTTTACACGGTTAGCTGCAGTCTATATATATATATATATATATATATATATATATATACAAATGTGTATCCCAATGGACACTTAAGTCCATGTTGTAACACAGTTTTAAAGGTAATCAAACGGTTAGAATCCAATTTTCTTAACGCCACTTTGTTTGTCTTTGAAAATCTATGACAACCAATTGGTGGTATTTTAATATTTTTAAAACAAAAACAGAAATGATTCTTAAGAATCAAAACTCTCGTTTTTAATTTTCCAGTACCATTATTCCTTATATATGATCTTATTAATGACCAATTAGTCAAATTGAAAGAATTCAATGAAGAAAATATTAGAAAAAACAAAGAAAACAATTGTCCCATCTGATATTCACAAAATAAGTTTATTTTAATTTAAAAATTTATTTTTCAATATTTTTCAGTACTTGAATGAAAAAGACTCGTTAAAAAATAATATTAAAAAAAATTATTGATTCGAACCAATTCCAGCAACAAAAAATATCGGTTGATGTCAAGGGTATTTTTATCAAAATAAAAAAATGGCTAAAATTTTAAAATATATTATTTAAAAAAAAATTGTAACAAAATACATAATCTAAATATGTGTGTTAAACCAAATTAACAATTAAAGATACATATATTGAATTCTTTGCCTTTTTTCTTCATCCTTCTTCAATGTTCGGATTTTTGTATTTTTTTTGGATATTTTAATTTAATCATTCGGTTTATTTTGAACCTGCATTCATGATATGTTTCAATTTGATTTACTTCATTTAAACATCTTTATATTTTCTATTGATTTGATTTATATGACTTCCCGTGAACCTACAATTGCAAAAGAAAGAAAGTATAACCAATCAACCTGCAATTAAAGTAATTCATCATGAATCACACTATAATTGACCACATCTATAAATTTATTAAAAGAAAATATGATCGACACGGATATATATATATATATATATATATATATATATTGTATTTTAATTATTACCTGTTGGTAGTAGAAAAAGACAGGGAAAACAACAGCCCACATGTCGGATGTGAGAATAGATAGGTTGAACATTGTGGCTCCACTTAACTACTGTACACATTATAATTTCATCATAAAACATTTTCCATGAATACTTTATCATTATTATCAATATCTCGATTCATGAATGAGTTTCTGTTTTCAATAATATCTTTCTGTTTATGATGTTACAGAGAAATATAAAACAATTCTTGAAATCTAAAAACGATTCTCTGTTAAGCTCACAGATTAATTCAATTCGTTAAATTCTTTGTTTCTCTACTTATACAATTAAAGATAAATATATTGAAACTTGAAATGTGTACCTCAACTGGTCAGATCTTGAGTTTGCTCTCTAGAGGTCATCAGTTCGAGTCCCACAAACTTCAGGGCCACCAGAGACTTACATGGTCATTAACTTCAGGACCCGTGGGATTAGTCGAGGTATGCGCAAGCTGGCTCGAATAACTGCGTTAATAAATAAATAAAAAATAGATATTCTGAATTCTGTCTTTTTTCTTCATCGATCCTTCTTCAATGTTAGGATTTTTATATTTTTTTTAACTTTTTTTGAATTTGTCATTTGGATTATTTTGAACCGATATTCGTAATATATTTCAATTTAATTTATATAAGATATTCTCATATGAATATCTTTAACATTTGCTATTCATTTGATTTATATGACTTCCCGAGAACCCACACCGGAATCTGTTGCTAATGAAGGGGAGCATACTAACTACTGAATTTCCAAGTACTTCATGCTGCATCTACGCCGTTAGCAAGTTCCCAATGAGCACGATAAACATGTTATTGGTTGGTGAAGCTTTCATGGCATATACAGAGAGGCCTACAATGCGACAGTTTGTGACATTTCATGACGGATTCATTGTATAAGTAAAGAAACAAAGAAAAGAAAAGAAAGCAAAGAAAACCACAATAAAGCTGCATAGGAAAAAAAAGGAAAAAGAAAAGAAAAGAAAAGCTGCTTTTTCTTGATTGGCTATGATACGTTCCGTCCACTAGACTAAAGAAAAACCAAAGAGAACATGACTTCCCTGGGACCCCATGGCACAATCTGGGGCCAAGGGAGTTTACTAACTGTTGCATTTCCAAGTTCATGATGCATCTACTCCGTGAGCATGATTAACAGGTTATTGGCTGGTGAAGCTTCAATGGCATAATGCTGTGGATGTACTATGAAGTAACAAGAAGCAATTAACACGATAAGTTGTGACATTTCTTGACTGATTCAACACTAGCTAGCTAGTGATCTCTTCAACTTTGCTAATTAAGCACAAAAACAACTTACAACAGATCCACACATGATACCACGGGCATCGGATATTTTATACTGCAGAGAGAGTAATTAACCAATAATATCCTGTTAATTATTTTTTAGATTTATTTTAAAGAAAAAATAAATATAAATAGCAGAGATAATTAATCCTAAGTGTAGATATACATGCATAGAACAATTTTCGATCCACTGTCTTAACATGTCATAAGACTATTATCCTTCTGACATTAACAGCTACATCCAATAATCACCAATAGATCCTTGTAAAAACCAAACGAAATCAATAAGCATGAATAGAAATCAAAGAAACTAGAAAGCAAATAGTTGAGTGTCGCACGTGTGCGGCGTCGAGGCGAATATTCCACTTCAATCTATGTATCTGGCAAAATAGGGAGACAAGAGATTCTTGTCTTTTATCTGTGGAAAAATAGAATGGGAGTCGCCACCTAATATTTTGGTCACAAGGAACCCTAACTAGTCTCAGAGATCGGATACGGGGATTGGTTGCATAAAAAGAAGGTATTAGCACCCCAAATACGCCTTACCTAAGGTAAGCTGCATTGTTTGATTGTCTGATAAAAAGCTAAGGTATTATTGTATTTCTAATTGTTGGTCCGTTTATGGTTTAAGAAAAGTCCTCCTCGGTAAGGAGGTCCTCATCTTATCGGGTAAAAAACCTAATCGTTCTAACATCTATAAAAAAAAAATACATTTTTAATATCATGAATACATTTTACGTATAAATTCGTAATTCCAAATACTAAAAGAAAACAAAATATTTTTTTTGGAATTTTTAAAATATTGGTCTAGTACTCATGGCTCTAACAAACTTATTATTATAGCCAAAATACATGCTAAAACATATTTTTTAATTTTTTTTTGTGTTTGATGTATAAAAAAATATGATTTTTTTTCGTTGTATGTGAAAATATGATGTGATGATTTTTCTTATCTTTGAGAGACTTGGTCGTATGCATGAAAACAAAATATGTTTTTGTTTTATAATTTTTTACAATGTTTTGATGAAAATCGGGTATTTTAATACCTGATTTGTATCTTTACAGTATAAAAATACAAACTAATATTAAGCAAAATTGATGAAAAAATATTCGGGAAAATCACAAATTTTTGAAATGATTTTTTCAGAATTTTATATATATATATATATATATATATATAATATTATAATTATGGGGGTTGGGCCGGCCCAGCTAACTGGGCCGAACTCAGCCTAAAAGGGTTAGGTCGATCTCGGCCCAACACTCCTCTCTGTTTATTTGGGTCTGGGCCGGACCCGGCCCAAACATCAGGGCTGGGCCAGAACTGGCCCGACCCAGAAAAGAAAATGGGGGGGGGGAATTATTTTCCCCCTCCCATCCTCCTGCATGCAGAATGATTATTCGTTTTGCTTGCAGGAGGATGATGAAGCCGAAGATGAAGGAGAAGTTGGAGGGGAAAGAAGAGTTACCTGGCGCGAAGGAGGCGGTGCTTTGCTGGTCTGGCTGAGAACGTGGCTCACAGATAGAAGCTCCGGGCGGTGGAGCTGCTGTTTCAGACGACGGAGAGAAAGGTTACTGCTCCTTCCCTCTCCTCTGGTGTTTCATTTTACTTTCTCTTCTTTCATTATCAAGCGTTTTCCCCTTTTATACTCCCTGCTCTCCCTTGTTTCTCTCTCTCAAACCCCTTCCATCGGTTTTTTTTTTCTTTCTTTTCCTCTCCTCTAGTTTCCATCTCTCTCTCTCTCTTCTCTCTACGTCTCTTTTCTTTCCTTTTCTTTTTCCCCTCCTCTTGTGCTGATGTTAAGAGTGGTATTTATAGGGCAAAGGGGAGCGGGGTCGACCCTATCCCCGCCCTATCGTTGCGCATGGCGAGCGAGGCCTTCCTGCCCTGCCACGGCACCGGGCTAGGTGGCCAATGGGTGTGGATTGCAGGGCGTGACCCTCGGGTTTCTCATTATAAGGGGGCGTCGGGCTTTGGGTTTTGGCAGAGCACGCGGGGAGGGAGAGAGGCAGGAAATAGGGGTGAGCAAAAAAACCGGAAAACCGATTTAACCAAGAAAACCGAAATGATAAACAAAACCGATTGAACTGGTTAAAATATTTAGGAAAATGTCCGGTTCGGTTTGGTTTCCGATTTTGGTGTGCCTAAACTGGCTAACCCAAACCGAACCGAACCAGTTCAGTTTAGGAATGAAAAAAAAAATAAACCAAGCGGTCCAACTTCAAACCGCGAGCCGCCTCCTCAGTCCTCCCATTACGTTCCCTTTCAACAACCCTAGCACTTTCAATTTATCTTCTTTTCCTTTCACACAGCCGCCCCCTCCCCTCCAACCCTTTCAATTTTCATTCACAGACACAGCCGCCCCCTCCGGTCACCCCTACTGCCATTAACAGCCGCCCCGCCCCCTCCCATTAACAGTCGCCCCGCCCCCTCCCATTAACAGTCGCCTCCTCTTCACCAGTCAACGAGCTTACTCAGCTTAGGCTATTTTCAAACGACCATTCTTTGAATCTCGAAAGAAACCGTCGTGTGTGTGAGGTGGCGAAACTGTTACCGCTTCCAGAGCTTCTTCAACCTATTGCTTGTATCAAAGCCGATTACATCGCTCAGGTAATCTTGTCATGTAATTACAGATTTAATTAATTGTTGCTTGTTGATTTTATATTGTTTCTATTTTTCTATTTTGATGTGTTAAACTGTTAATTATTTTAAACAATGTAAAAATAAATTTGGACGAAAGAACACAATCTGGAAAGGAAATTGGAATCGTTGTCCCTGTCAGATTCTCAAAAGACGATCAATCGTAAACAGTATGTCCTTTTTTTTTTCCTTCTTTTCTTTCTCACTGGTAGATTGGAATTTGGAACTGCCAACAAGGTTTATAGTTATACTAATGACATCCTGAAGTTCACATGCATGGTTAAGCCAAACAGGAACAGAAATAAAGAAAAGAAAAGAAAAGTTGAAAATGTAATTAAGTTCACATGATTATCTTTTGATCTGCATGTTCATTAATTAGTAATTGTGAATTATTAAGAAACAATGTCATCTGCTTAGCGTGGTATACTTATATGTGGGTCATATGTATAGTCAACTACCAAAAATCACGATGGGAAACCCTTTCATTTCATTTATGTTATGTTATGTTCTATTTAATTTAATTTAATTTTATCTCGTCTAATTTCAAATCTAATCTGAAATCTCCCTCAAAATCTTGATGGCTTACTGTGTTGCTATCCAACTAAGAAATTGACTCAAATGGCTTGGTGATATATAGTGGGGACATTCTATTTTAGACATGCAGCTTGTTGCCTTGTTTTACTTTCTTCTATAATCTATTTGAGAAAAATGTTGTTTATTTCTTCTAGACACTTTAGTCTTCCCAGTTTCAGTAGTAACCAGCAAGCATAGAGGTTATGTATTGGGAAGATGAACTATCTTTTTATTTGCAATGGCTGTGAAACTATCTTTCTGTGTGTCTCTGTCTCGTGTGCGTGTGCACATATACACCTAAGCTATACTACTGCTGGATTTGTGCTCTTTATTTATATGGCATATTCTTATTCAAATCTTTGATATTTATCACTAATGAAACTTCAATCTTGCCTCAGGTTGTCGACCAAGTAAAAATTCCTCCTACAAGTATACAATATTGCCTTTCCTTACCTTCAGGTTAGCACACCCACTTTTTTATTGATTCTGTTGTAGATGTTTTGCATTTCTTGGATGTAATTTTATTATGGTTATATAATGATGCATACAGTTTCTCTATAAAATTCATATTTGAGATGTGTATGAATAATTTATATGACAGTTGGTTAGAAGATTTATTATGATTTAACATCTGATTTTATCATTTTAAAATGTGCTGTTACTGCAACATTACTGTGTTTTTGTACTATTTGAAGCTGATTTCTTTTGAGTTCTTCATTGTTGTTGGCTGTTGTTTTGAGTTCAACATGCAGAAATATTAACATGTCCTTAATTGTTAATTACAGATGGAAAACCTTCAAAATCAAAATGTTTCATCCACTGGCACTACCCCAACATCAACCAATGCCCTAGCTTCAAACACTAACCCAACATCAACTACTGTAGGATCTGCCACGGATAATAAAGGTAAACAACCTCAAGTCCTTACATCAAGGAAAAAGAAATGTTGATGATAAAAAAAAAAATCACAAATTTGGGATCATTTTACAAAACTTGATGGTGATCCTTCAACCCCTAGAGCTGAATGTAATTATTATGGAAAGGATTATGCATGTCATACTATTGTTAATGGGACAAGTAATATGTGGAGTCATTTAAAAGTATGCAAAAAGTTTTCTTTTGTGGTTGATAAGAAGCAAAAATTTTTGGTATTAGAACCTAATAAAGCAGGGGGTGAATTAGAAGATCGAAGTGTGGGAACTCTTAAGGCAATAGGTTATGATTATGATGAATGCAGAAAGGCACTAGTAAAAATGGTTATAATTGATGAGTTGCCTTTTAATTTTGTGGAGGGTAAGGGATTTAGATTATTTTCTAGGACCTTGCAGCCTAGATTTGACATTCCTTCTTGTTTCACTGTTATGAGAGATTGTTTGAAACTTTATGTTAAAGAGAAGGAAAAATTAAAGAGAGCTCTTAAGGGTCAACGATTATGCTTAACAACAGATACATGGACATCAATCCAAAACATTAACTATATGTTCTTAATGGCTCATTGGATTGATAATGAGTGAATTTGCATAAAAGAATTCTGAATTTTTGTCAAGTTTCCAATCATATGGGTGAGACAATTAGTCACGTTATTGAGAATTTTTTGTTAGAGTGGGGGATTGATAAACTTTTAACTGTTACAGTAGACAATGCAAGCTCTAATAGTGTTAATATTTCATATTTAAAGAATGTGATGAAAGATTGGCCAACGAATATATTGTCAAATGAACATTTGCATGTTAGATGTTGTGCACACATTGTAAACCTCATTGTGTGTGATGGCTTGAAAGAGATTAATGTTTCGGTTGTTAAGATTCGAAATGCAATTAGGTTTGTGAGGTCTTCACCTTCTAGGCTACTTGCATTTAAGAAGTGTGTAGAAAATTTGCATATAGAGTGTAAGAAATCATTGTGTTTGGATGTTGCAACTCGATGGAATTCAACTTATCTTATGTTAGAAGCTGCTGAAAAGTTTGAAAAGGTGTTTGTGAGGTTAGATCAAAGTGAACCTAGGTATATGAGTTACTTTTTGGAGGTTGATTCAAAGGGAAATAAAAAAAAACATAGGGCCACCTAGTTTGGAGGATTGGGAAAATGCTAGAACTTTGCTGAAGTTTTTAAAGATTTTTTACATGGTTACATTGAGATTTTCTGGCTCATTGCATGTCACATCAAATTCTTTCTTCAATGAATTGATTTACATGCATACAAACTTGTTGCAATTGTGTAAAAGTAGAGATAATATTTTAAGTGGAATGGCGATGAACATGATGTTAAAGTTTGAGAAGTATTGGGGTTGTGAAGCAAATCAGAATTTTTTGTTATATATGGCTAATGTTTTGAATCCGCGTCTTAAGTTGAAATATGTGAAATTTTGTTTTGGTGAGTTGTATGATTATGACAAAGCACAATTGCTAACAAAGAAGGTGAAAGATAATTTGGTGAGCTTGTATGAGTTTTATTTGAAAGCCGATGAAGTGGTGGAAGATAATAGGCATACACAAGATGTTGATGATGTTATTGATGACTTACAGGAGGAAGATAATGTGGAAAATAGAAATAAGGTTGAGAGGTATTTGATTAATGGTTGTGAGGATCCTAATGATGATAAATTAGATATTTTATGTTGGTGGAAGATTAATGCTTCAAAATATAAGATACTTTCAAAAGTTGCAAAATATGTTCTGGCTATTTCTATATCCACAGTGGCTTCTGAATCAGCCTTTAGTACAGGTGGTCGTATACTCGATCAATTTCGAAGTTCTCTATCTCCAGCAACAGTTCAAGCACTTATTTGTTGTCAAAATTGGTTGCATCATGGGCCAATTCCAACTGATGATGGAACCTTGATTAATGATTTTGAAACCTATGAAAATCTTGAAGGAGGTAATTTTTCTTATAAACTTACACATTTTATTGTATAATTTATTAATTAACGCATTTTTATTTTTTATTCTAACATGTTTAATTTTTTATTTTGTAGAATTCAGTGGAAAGTTGCATCTAGCAACAGATGATAATTAGTTCACAAGTTGATGCATTTATTCAAAATATATGGTAAAAATACTATTTTTTAATTTTGTATCTTCTAATTTAATTTATCCTGTTATAGTTCTATATTTTGAATTTCAGGTATCAAAGTGGCACTATTGAGACGATGCTTCAATAACGAATTTTGAAAGGAGCTGAAAGTGCAATGTTCTTGATGTGCTTTTTTATCGAGATGATGTGCAAATAAAGATTTATTGTTTTGGCTTGGAGTTTTATTATAATGTTATTTGTTGTTTTTTTTTTAAGCCCTTTGAAGGCATTGGTTTGTAATTTGGATTAATTTGGATTTTAACTTGTTGATGTGTGATTGTGTGTTATTTAAATTTTTTTGAAGCAGGAGAAAAAAATTAGGAAGGTAAAAAATATATTGAACACAAAATTGACAATAACAATTTAATATAAATGAATATTTAGTGGCAAAAAAAATTAAATATACTTTGGAATCTTATAAGAAAATTAGATATTATTAACATCAATTATAAGCCCATTAGAAATCCACTAAAAGCCCATTACGAAGCCCATTAAAAGCCCATTACGAAGCCAGAAAAATAACCATAGGTTTTTCTGGTTTTAGGCCTCAAAAACCGGACCCAAACCGAAACTGGTCGATTTGGACCGGTTCTGGTTCAGTTTGGGTCCCTTTTTTTTTCCTTCTGGTTTGGTTGTTTTTTAAAGGTAAAAACCGAACCGAACCGAAAATGATCACCCCTAGCAGGAAGAAGTAAAGCAAAAAAAACAAAAGCGTTATCTTCCCCTGCTGTACGTCCAGGGGAAGAAGAAAAAGGAACAGTGTCGCTTAAAACGACATTGTTTTGTTCTTCTTCTTCTTCTTTTTTTAACATGAAACGGCGTCATTTTGGACAAAACGCGCCATTTCATTTAAATAAAAAATGGCGCCAAAACACGTCAACTTCCAAATCAATCCTCAATTTGTCCTTTTTTCATTTAAGTCCTCAAATGCAATTTTGATTTTAAGAATCAATTCAATTGCATCCCTGCCAAACTTCAAACGTCGGCCCTAAAGTTGGTCGTCTTTTTCACTTTAGTCCTTGGTTTTGAATTTGTGTATTTTGACCCTCAATTGATTAATAAACTTCAAATTCCTTCAATTTGGTCCCTGATTTAGTCAATTGCAGTACCTCTATTTACGCGCCTTTTCCAACTTGGTCCTTAGTTTCGGATTTCTTCAATTAGATCCCTAATTGGCCATCAAACTTCAATATTTATACAATTAAGCCCCTGATCTGACCAAATCAACTCTCAAAAATTATAATTTGACCCCATAACTTTAATTACTTCCAATTAAAGCCCAAATTGACTTCAAAAATCAATTTTTCTTGCAATAAAAACTTCATAAACTCAATTAAACCTTTAATAAATTTAATTGTGTCTAATAAACATCTGATTTTGGACATTTCTTTCTCAAATTGAATTTTCTTTATTCGTCGGGCCCTCATCAGTCAACGATATACGGTCAAATTTCAATTCCTGTATTTTTAAACCTCCTCAACCAATTTTTAGTCATTTTCTAAGCGCTTTGGCATCCTCTTTTCACTGCTTATTATTTTTTTGGTTTTTCTTCCAAATATAATTTTTTGTATTTTCTCCTTTTTGTGCGGGGACCCAAAAATGGGTTACAACATTGAGAATAATTAGGAGCCTTAACCTATTGGTTAGACAACCTTTTCACATATGTGTGTGTGTGTGTGTGTGTGTGTAAGGCAATATACAATAGTAATGATGGAGATTACAACATAAGAGTATGCCTATAATATTTTCTATATAGGTGCATTCTATATATGCCCCCTCAAGTTAAGGGTGGAGGATCGACCTAAAACTTGAAACGAAAAGCAGTAAACGAAGTAGTAGGAAGTAACTTAGTAAAGACATCTCCAAGTTGATCCTAAGAGGAAATAAAACGAATCTGAATCTCCTTCTTCGCAACTCTATCTCGGACAAAATGATAATCAACGTCAACATGTTTTGTACGAGCATGAAAAACAGGATTCATAGATAAATAAGTGGCACCAAGGTTATCACATCAAATGATAGGAGCAGAAACATACAGAATTTAAAGATCTATTAATAAATATTGAAGTCAGATAACCTCAACAGTGCCATCTGTTAAGGCTTTGTACTCAACTTCAGTAGAGGAGCGAGCAAATGTACGTTGCTTACCTGATTTCCACAAAATCAGCATCTGACCAAAGAACACAAGATAACCACCTGTAGATTTTCTATCATCAATATTACATGCCCAATCTGCATCTATAAAGTTATGTAATACAAAGAAAAAACTACGAGTAATATGTAGGCCATGTGTTGTCGTACCCTTAAGATAACACAAAATGCGTTTAACGACAACCCAATGAGAATCTATAGGATCATGCATAAATTGACATATTGAAGAGCACCTATTATTTGACGAAAGCATATAGCATCAGAAAATAAAGGATCTGGCAATATGATAGCTTTGGATGTAAAGATAGGAGTATCAATAGGTTTGCTAGATATCATACCAGCCCGAGTGAGGATGTCAAGTGTATATTTATGCTATCATAGCATAAGACCCATATCAGTAGACTAAACCTCAATGCCTAAAAAATAATGAACAGTACCTACGTCTCGAAGCTTAAATTCTAAGCTCAGCAACTGTATGAGGCATTGAAGTAAAAGAGAGTTGCTACCCCTAAGTAAAATATCATCAACAGACTAGAAGATAACAAATATCAGTACCAACAGAGAAGATAAATAATGAGGTATCCACCTTAGAGGCGCGAAAACCAATTGATAGCAAGAAGTCATTTAGATGAGTGTACCAAGCCAGTGAAGCCTGTTTTAAACCATATAGAGACTTATGCAATCTACAAACCTGGAGATTGTTTCATGTAGACCTCTTTGTCAAGAATGCCATTGAGAAATGCATTATGGATATCAAGCTGATGAATTTTCCAATCACACGAGACCGCAATGGAGAAGACTAATCTGACGGTCACCTGTATGATACAGGACTAAAGGTTTTAGAGTAATCAATACCTTTTTGTTGAGTGAAACCTCTAGCAACTAAGTGCGCCTTATACCTCTCAATGTTGCCATCAACTCTGTGTTTAATCTTGTACACCCACCGACTACCAACAACATTCATCGAAGGGTGAAACGGCACTAAGGTCCAAGTTCTGTTAGCACATAAGGCTTGAAATTCCTTGCACATAGCACTATGCCACACCTTATACCTGTTAGCATCATTAAAAACAAGTGGTTCATGAGTTGGAGGAGATACTACCTGACTGAAGGAAGCAGCAGAGGTGGTTGTAGTTGTTGTGGACAGTGTTGTCTTTGGCTACCTAGGACAGAGGACCATGTGATGTTGACGAGCAGCTGATCATGGAGGAGAAGAGCATGTACCTGGAAGTTGCTAGAGAGGTTACAAAAAGAGAGATCTACACAGAGCTGCAGGCCGGTTGGAAAGTCTGTGGAGGGACTGGTCGGCACAGCAGACACCGGTGAACCTACTGCAAAACTGGGTTGTTCTGCTGTGGCAGACCTGTAAGCATGAAAATCTATCGATGGAGAACCTGCTCCTGCATAATAATCATTGGAAAAACAAGCAGATGGTGACAGTATGGCAGGGTTGGACGATGATGAAGTGGTTGCAGAATCTGTGGGTAAGTGAGGGTCTGTTGGGGTGCGACAGAAGGCATAACAGGGATGCTGGTTTGGCAAGGTTGTGAAGTAGTGAGCTGAAAGAGTTAGGGAGGATTCACGGGTGGGAGGTGTGTAGGTTATGTGGAGGGTACTAATGAATGTGTTATATGTTCAGAATTCATAAAAGGAAAGATATTTTCATGAAAATGAACATGACGGGAGACAAATACAATGAGATGCTAAATCAAGACAACGATAACCAAGATGAGATGAGCTATACCCTAAGAACACACATGAAGAGGAATAGAAATCCAATTTGTGATTATGATATGGATGCAAAAAGGGAAAACAAAGACATCCAAAAGTATGTAGAAAATTATAATTAGGAGTACGACGAAAAAGACACTCAAACGGAGATTTATTTTGCAGAACAAGACTAGGCATGTGATTAATAAGATATACTGATGATTCAAAAGCATAGTTCTAAAATCGTAATGGTGCACTACATTGGCCTAAAAGAGTGAGGCCAATTTCGACAATATACCGATGATGACACTCAACGGTGCCATTTTGTTCATGAGTATGAGGATAGATTAATCGGTGATGAATACTAATGGTCTAAAAGAATTTATTTAACTTAAGATATTCACCACCCCAATCAATTTGAACAGATTTAATCTTAAGTAAAAACTGACGCTCAACAAGTGTTTAAAAATGATGAAAGATGGAAGCGTATCGACAAAATGTTTGGTATGCGTATCGACAAATATAACAAAGTAATGGAAGCCATCAAAAAAAACATAAGGGCAGGACCCCAAACATCACTAAATATTAAATCAAGTGGGGTAGTAGTTTTAAGACCTATAGGTCGCAATGACAGACACAACGACTTGCCTAATGGACAAGCTTGACACTGAGCAAGAGAACATCTAGAAGTACATATGATTTTATTATCAGAAACTAACAAATTTAAAATGCAAGGTATTGGATGACCCAAACGACGATGCCACAGGTTGGCAGTTGTGGAGATGCAAGGAGACCAAAAAGCTTGAGGAATTGACGTGGCAGAAGACTCAGAGAGGACATATAGACCATCATTACTCTGACTGGAAAGGAGAACTTTCTTGGTGATGAGATCCTTGACATAAAATATAGAAGCGTGAAATTCAAAATAAATATGATTATCACGATAAAATTTTTGAACAGATAACAACAATTTGATAATATGAGGCACATGAAGAACATTAGATAATGTAAAAATGTGTTTTGGGGAATGTAAAGTAGTATGTCCAATATGTGATATGTCAAGGCCCTTACCGTCACCAACATGCAAATGATCATTACCAAGATAGGTTGCAGTAGGTTGCAGAATCGGTCAGAGTTGCAAGATCAAGTGTGACGTGCTGATTTGCGCTGGTGTCGGAGAACCAAGTCACAATAGAAACATTCCCAACAGCAAGTGAGCAGAGGGTTGTTGTGTACTGTCGCGAAACTGGGTACAATGTGGAGTTGTGTGACCAAGATTTGAGCACAGTTAGAAGCGGACATGTTGTTGTCCAGACCATTGTCCAGTCCCTGTATTGCGCCTGTTCTGCTGCCAATTGTTTGGCTTTCAGTTAGCAGCTGATTAGCCCCTATTCTGGTGATTATAGAAGTTGTTGTTGGGACGCTAGTTGCCACGAGAACACCCCTATTACAACTGAAATTTGAGATGTGATAAGACTTAGCAAGATGAGCAGAGGGCTATGGTGTTGACAGTAGTGGTGGTTGCGGCAGCAGAGATGAAGACAATAGAGAGGGATTTGCATCCATGAAATGAAGGGAGTTCTTATGTAAAAATTCATAGGTAAGAAGGTGGTTGTGAAGATGAGTATACGCCAATGGTTCTGCCTTGGTTACAATACTCATTACAAAGTCTTTGAACTCACCATGAAGGCCACAAAACACATATAGATTAAAGTCTTCAAGAGACATGGGCCAGCCAGCAGCAGCCAATTCACCAAATAACGCTTTGGCTTGCTGCATGTATATACTAACCGATGAGTCACCTTGCCAAAGATCTTGAAAAGAACCATGGAGTTGCATGATGCGAGAATTAGACGGAGACGCAAGAGCTTTCTCAAGAGTGCTCCAAACACATTGCAAGGTATGATAATTTACCATGAGATGCAACACATCCATGAAGAGAAAAGAGAGCAAAGCACTCAAAATAAGTTGATCTTGTTGCTTCCAACAAAGAAAAGAATGGCTGATTATAGAGGAAGAACTAGCAGAACCGTCAGAAACATGAGATGGAGGACATGGCACTAAGTCTTCAACGAAGTGAAAAACACCTTGACCAAGAAGATAGGGCTTCATCTGCATTCTCCAATAGATAATTTGTATTCGTAAGTTTCAACGAAACAACTTAGTGGGTGTTTGATAGAGCAACGATAGCCAGATTTTGTGTTCCCATAATGTGCAGAGGAACAATAAAAACTTGCGAGGAGGATTCATTGACTTGTTCTGCAAGCGAAGGTTGCTGCTATTGAGGAAGGACACCACCAGCAGCAGCTTGTAGATGGCTAGCCGGCTAGGCTGCACCACCAGTGGTGAGGGAGAAGGCGGCGGCAATAGTAGTAGAATCCATTTAGGAGAGGAAGAGAGAAGGCCAACTGCAAGGGGGAGAGGGAGAGAAGAGTTATGATGGTAGAAGGTTCTGATACCAAGCTGAGAATAATTAGGAAGCTTAACTTATTGGTTAGCCAACCTTTTTCTATATATATGTGTAGGGCAATATACAATAGTAATGGTGGAGGTTACAACATAAGAGTATGCCTATAATATTTCCTATATAAGTACATTTTATAATACACATATGTATCATCTGAAAACAATTCAATAAACATGAATAAAAATCAATAACATAATTTTGAAATAAGGATAAATAAGTACTTGAATATGAAAGAATTACAATGCTAACATTACTTCTCACAACTTAATAATGAAGATGGTGTCTATTCCCCTTGAATCGAAAGTCAAAGTTTAGTTCATAACTGCCGAAAAATTGACAAAAACAGAAAAGAAAAGAATGTTGCAGAGCTCCTATTTCAGTAGTGTTCTGCTTTATCTATTCTCTCCTTTGGCTGCCAAATTTCTTCAGGATTCTAAGGCTAATTAGAAGTCCTTATGCTACTTAATTCCTTCCTTCTTTATCTGATCCTTAAAATTGGTTAAATCCCTCATAATTTATATTGAAAACAGACTCTATTGTTGTCACAACTCTACTATAATTTAGACTCTGCTGCAACTTAGACTTTGTTTCTGACTTGGTTTCTTGCAATATCCGACCATTCCAGTTGTATTATTTCATTCATGAAATGTTGTAGGATTTATTTACACCTTTCTTGGATCATAAGTCCCATTTTTTCTATGTCAGACTCTCAGCCATAGTGGGATGCTCGGCACCGTTAGTTTCCTCATCAGATCATAAGACCAATCTCGTCCTTCATATTGCGTTTGGATTTTTGCCTACAAAATGATTTTATCTAACTTGGTATCCTTAATGAAAGTTGTGGTCATGTATGTGAAAATGATTTGAGGCTTTTGAATTGTATGATTTATATGTCTTAGACTCAAGATATACTCATTTGAATCTATAGTATGAAAGCAGAGAATCCTGCTACAAGTAGGATTATAGCCTAATTTTGCAGTTCTGATTAGAGTTTCAAACGAACTCAGATTTCTTCCCATAATACCTTCTTGGAAAGTTTGATATGTGTACTTTAACTTTGACTGAGCACATGTTCATATTTGAAATTATAACGTGGTGAAAAACCTATCACAAGTAGCAAGGTCTGAAATATAAAATATAGAAATTCTTATCTTTTAGCAATTAATTTACAAAGTCTCTTAGAGATGTCAAACTCATAAAAATAACTTCCAATAAGTTTAAAATACATTAAAAAGCTTAGTGTAAAAAGAATAAATTAAAACATAAGTATATTTTGTACTTATCAAGAATTTAAAATACTCTAGTTGAGTTTGTTTACAAAGCCTTGACAAATCAGCCACAAGTTGCAGCAGGGAAACAAGTTGTATGTTGAGACACCTTATCATAATCTATGTCCAATAATCCAAGTGAGTATACTAACTACAGAAATCCCAACTTCATGATGCATCATGTCCACACTATGTTATCTTTAACTACAGAAATCCCAACTTCATGATGCATCATTTGAAAATTCAACCCTAACGAGCATGATAACAGTTTATTGGTTGGTGAAGCTTTCATTGCATGATCACGTAAATGTACCATGAAGTAACCCGGAGCAATTATACAGAGAGTCCACATCTTACAATGTGACAGTTTGTGACAATTCATGACGGATTCATTAAGCAAAGAAAAGCTGTTTCGGACCATCCGACCACGATAAAAGGTTGACTACAAACGGACATGATAGCAATCAAAATCATGACCAGGTATTTATGATAAATTTATGGGCTATATAAATTGGAGAATAAAGACAAGCAACAAATTTCTGATATTCTGAACTTTTGATTGGCTATGACCCGTTCCGTCGACTAGACTAAAGAAAAAACAAAGAGAACATGACTTCCTGAGACCCCATGGCACAATCTGGGGCCAAGGGAGTTTACTAGCTATTGAATTTCCAACTTCATGATGCATCTAGTCCATTCGTCCCAATGAGCACGATAAATAGGTTATTGGTGCGAGGCTTTCATGGAATAATGTAGTGGACGTACTATAAGCAATTAATTAACACGACTAAGTTGTGACGTTTCTTGACTCATGGAACACCAGCAATGTATTTTTTACAGAAACATTTCAACCTAAAATTATAAGAATAACTTTATATTATTTTTTAATATACTTTCTCAACTAAAAATTTTTAGATTTAAAACTTATATATATGTTTACATTATCTTATTTTTAATTTTATTAATTAAAATAAAAATATTAAAATTCAAACTTATGATTATTTAGTTATCAAGATTCTAATATCATATCAAATAGTCATTTCAATTAAAAAATTAAAACTATCATGTAAACTTTTAAAAATAATTTTATATTACTCTCTACCGTTATTTCACTTTGCAAAGCATGAAAACAACTTACATTAGATCCACCCACGATATCACAGGCATAGCTTGTTGGTTGATAAATTCTAGAAAGTTATACACTCGTGAAGATTTCCTGAGTCAATGTACAGACATGCATATGGTGTTACAATCCCTTTTTTAACTCTAATTTCTGTGTGTTTACAAAATTATATTTTCAAAAACAATTAATTTTTTTATATTTAATTTAATTATGTTGATGATGAAAAAAGAGAGAAAAAAGAGTTTATGGTTCGAAATTAGAGGAAAGAAAGAAAAGGAGACTACTGTGATTAGGGACTAAAAATAATGGATTGGAACACAATATTATGAAAAAAGAGCTCACAATGTCACATGGAGTCCTATGATTTGGAAAGGTAGAACAAAGATTATTTAGAAATCTCTGGATGAAAGATTCCTATTCACATTAAACCAACGAGCCAACAATTAAGCATCTTTAGAAATTATAGGACTTGGAAATGAATTTTCCTAAGATTTACCAAATCTTCCACCCAATAAAAACTGATGTCACTGTTGTTGACGTATATATGTCAAATTCTGTAAAATAAGAACAAAGATGAAAAGGAAATTTCACAATTAAAAATTCCAATAAATATTCCATTTATTTTTTTCTATAAATACCTATCATTGGAACCTAGGATCTTTATCTGCCATAGCAAACTATATCCCTTAGACATGATGTCCTTACTACAGAAACCAGTCTCAATGTTTCTCCTTCTAATGTGCTTTCCTTCTTTCTTTGCCTTTCCTCCTAATTCCTCTGCAACTTCATTTGGTGCTGCCAAATATGTAGCTGCTGAAGGTAATAAAGAAGCGGAGGCTCTCCTAAAATGGAAAGTAAGTCTTGATGACAACCACAGCCAATCTGTCCTGTCTTCTTGGGTTGGCAGCAGCCCTTGCAAGTGGCTTGGAATCTCTTGTGACAATTCTGGAAGTGTCGAGAATGTCAGCCTTCCACATTTTGGTCTGAGAGGTACGCTTCATAGTTTCAACTTCTCATCCTTCCCTAATCTTCTCACTCTCAATCTCTGGAACAATGCACTCTATGGAACTATTCCATCCCACATTAGTAACCTGACGAAAATCATCAATTTAGACTTGTGTGGTAATCATTTCACAGGAAATATTCCACTTGAGATAGGATTGTTAACAAGTCTTAACTTTTTGTACCTTTGTGAAAATAATCTCACCGGTTTGATCCCAGCCTCTATTGGAACTTTAAAACACCTATCTGTTCTCTATCTATGGGATAACAAACTCTCTGGTTCCATTTCTTCTTCTATTGAAAATATGAGAAACTTATCCATTCTCAATCTCTCGAAAAACAAACTCTCTGGTTCCATTCCTTCTTCTATTGAAAATCTGAGAAACTTATCCATTCTCCATCTCTCGAAAAACAAACTCTCTGGTTCCATTCCTTCTTCTCTTGGGAACATGACTAAGCTCATTGAATTGATTCTTAATGAAAATAATCTCATTGGCTTGATCCCAGCCTCTATCGGAACTCTGAAACACCTATCCATTCTCTATCTATGGGGTAACAAACTCTCTGGCTTGATACCTCCAGAGATTGGATCACTACAGTCTCTTAGTGACCTTCAATTGTCAAGTAATGATTTAACTGGTACGATCCCTTCTTCTATTGGAAATCTGAGAAACTTATCCATTCTTGATCTCTCAGATAACAAACTCTTTGGTTTCATTCCTTCTTCTATTGGGAACATGACTAAGCTTATTGATTTGCGTCTTAATAAAAATAATCTCACCGGTTTGATCCCAGCCTCTATTGGAACTCTGAAACACCTATCCTTTCTCTATCTATGGGGTAACAAACTCTCTGGCTTGATACCTCCAAATATTGGATCACTACAGTCTCTTAATTGCCTTGACTTGTCAAGTAATGATTTAACTGGTTGGATCCCTTCTTCTATCATAAATCTAAGAAACTTAACAATTCTTTATCTCTGGGATAATAAACTCTCTGGTTCTATTCCTTCTTCTATTGGAAATCTAAGAAACTTATCCACTCTCAATCTCTCAGATAACAAACTCTCTGGTTCCATTCCTTCTTCTATTGGAAATCTAAGAAACTTATCCACTCTCAATCTCTCAGATAACAAACTCTCTGGTTCCATTCCTTCTTCTATTGGGAACATGACTAAGCTCATTGACTTGCGTCTTAGTAAAAATAATTTCACCGGTTTGATTCCAGCCTCAATTGAAACTCTGAAACACCTGTCTGTTCTCTATCTTTGGGTTAACAAACTCTCTGGTTCCATTCCTTCTTTTATTGGAAACATGACTATGCTCACTCGACTTGATCTGAGCTTCAATAATTTATCTGGATCTGTTCCTCGGGAAATAGGACAACGGGAATCCTTTGTTGATTTGAGGTTGTCCTATAATAATCTCAATGGTTCTCTGCCCCCCGAGATGAATAATCTCACACATTTGATGGTTTTGCATTTGTTTTCAAACAGTTTCACTGGCCATTTACCACGAGACTTGTGCCGTGGTGGGTTACTTGTAAATTTTTCAGCTGCCTACAATCATTTTTCTGGTCCAATCCCTGAAAGCTTGCGAAATTGTACTAGTCTATTTAGAGTTAGGCTTGAATGGAACCAATTGACGGGGAATATTTCTGAAGATTTTGGCCTCTACCCAAACTTGAACTATGTGGACCTAAGTCACAATGATTTGTCTGGTGAGCTCACGTGGAAATGGGGAGGTTTTCACAACTTGGCGAGCCTAAAATTGTCAAACAATAATATCACCGGTGAGATACCATCAGAGATTGGAAAGGCTACTGGGCTACAAATGATTGATCTCTCGTCAAATCTCCTGAAGGGGACAATTCCAAAAGAATTGGGGCAGTTGAATGCGTTGTTCAACCTTACTCTTCATAACAACCATCTTTCTGGTGTCATTCCCTTTGAAATCCAAATGCTATCTCAACTTCGTGCCCTTAATTTAGCTTCTAATAATCTTGGTGGATCAATCCCAAAACAACTGGGAGAGTGCTCGAATTTATTACAGTTGAACTTGGGTCATAATAAGTTCATAGGGAGCATCCCCTCTGAGATAAGCTTCCAGCATTTTCTTGAAGACCTAGATCTCAGTGGGAATCTACTGGGAGGAGAGATACCATCACAAATTGGGCAATTGAAACGGTTAGAAACGATGAACCTCTCTCACAACAGACTTTCCGGTTTGATTCCAACTGCTTTTGTAGATTTGGTGAGTTTGACAACTCTAGACATCTCCTACAATGAACTAGAGGGCCCTATCCCCAAAATCAAAGGCTTCAATGAAGCTCCTTTTGAAGCTTTTATGAATAATAGTGGTCTTTGTGGAAATGCCAGTGGTCTAAAGCCTTGTACACTTCTTACAAGCAGCAGCAAGGTAGCTAAGAGAAAGAGCAACAAAATTGTCATTTTGATTCTTGTTCCTCTCCTGGGCAGTCTACTTCTACTATTTATCATGGTTGGGTGTTTATACTTTCCCAACCGGAAAAGTAGAGAAAGAATTTCCTGTTTAGGAGAGCGACAAAGTCCACACAGTTTTGTAGTATGGGGCCATGAGGAAGAGATCCTACATGAAACAATCATCCAGGCTACTAATAATTTCAACTTCAATAACTGCATTGGGAAAGGGGGATATGGAATTGTTTATCGAGCAATGTTGCCAACAGGTCAGGTGGTTGCTGTGAAGAAACTTCACCCATCAAGAGATGGCGCGCTTATGAATTTGAAAACTTTTAGAAATGAGATTCGCATGTTGATAGATATTCGACATCGAAATATTGTGAAGTTATATGGATTTTGTTCATTAATAGAGCACTCTTTTTTAGTTTACGACTTCATAGAAAGGGGAAGTTTGAAGATGAATTTATCTAGCGAAGAACAGGCAATGGGCTTCGATTGGAATAGAAGGCTTAATGTTGTTAAAGGAGTGGCCAACGCATTATCCTATTTGCACCATGATTGCTCGCCTCCAATCATTCATCGAGACATTTCCAGCAGCAATGTTCTTTTAGATTTGGAATACGAGGCTCATGTTTCGGATTTTGGGACAGCTCGTCTCTTGATGCCTGACTCAACCAACTGGACCTCATTTGCTGGCACCTTCGGATACACAGCTCCAGGTACATACTTGATTTCATTCTTAACATACATACACATACATATACATACACATACATATATATATATGAATCAATTGCTAAATTTCTGTTTATATGTCAGAATGTTTTGGAGGCTCTCCAAAACATGATGACATATTAGCAGAACAATACAACCAGGACTACGAAAATGGATGCTCTAAAGGTTATGTATAATAAATTGTCATAGTAGCTGTACGATACAGCCAGTACTATGAAAAAATGACCAGAATCTTTGCAGAGCTAGCTTACACGATGAGAGTGAACGAGAAGTGCGATGTCTACAGCTTTGGAGTGGTCACAATGGAAGTAATAATGGGAATGCATCCGGGTGATCTAATCTCATCTCTTTTTGCATCGTCGTCGTGCTCACAAATCAACCAGCATGCATTGTTGAAGGATGTGATAGACCAACGTATCCCACTTCCTGAAAATCGAGTTGCTGAAGGTGTGGTCTCCATTATCAAAATAGCATTTGCATGCTTGCTTGCCAATCCCCAATCTAGGCCAACCATGCGACAAGTAGCTTCGGAGCTCATTGCTCGATGGCCTCCGCTGCCAAAGTCATTCTCCGAAATAACGTTGGAAGATCTAATGCCTCAAGCAACTGTGACAGGCTGAGAATTTTCCAAAAGATTTTTTATAATTAGTATGTGATTGTTTCTACTTATGTTCCTTTCAATTTTCGTTGCTTTGTTTGTAATAAATTATTTCTCTGCTTTGTATTTTGTTTCTTCAATATATATATATATTTGTACAGTATTATTTCTCTGCCCTTTCTCGTAATATTATGATACCCCATGATATTGAAAATATGTAATGAAATAATTTTTGTAAGTATTAATTTCAACATTTAAATTTTTAAAAAAAATAAGGAACAAACATAATTGACCATGTAGTTGTTGATAGACAGTAATATTTATATAGAAATGAAACAGAAATGAAGAAAGAGCAGAGAATAGAAAGGAAGAAGAACAGAGAATGAATCTGTTTATACAGAGAAGCAGAAGACGAAATTCATGTACTGTTACATTATTGCTTTTACTTAAATATTTACATTACTCATCCTCAGTTTATATATGCAATATTGGAAAGATACCACACGGAGAATGTTCACTCAATATAATGCTAACAGATTCTCTTTTCTAATAAACAATATTAACAACATTCTAACAATATTAATTGCTAATCTTCTGATACTTAGCAGACGTAGAGCCGTTGATATCTTTATAGTTGTGTTAATAAGATTTTCATCGTTCTGATTAAAGAAAAACAGTAAAAGTTTATGAACCTGTTAAAAAATTCTCATGGAGGTAATTTTGAATTCATTCAACTCCCACTAATCCTTAAAGTTTTTCATTTATTTTTTGTATTTTTTTTTTTTTTTAATGCAGTATTTCTTGTGAAGATGAACAACTTCAAGATTATTTAATAAGTTGATCTTTAAAGAGAAATATAGGCAATTTGTGACATAAAACTTTTTTTTTTCTCCATCAAAAATAAAATAAAATGCACTAAATGATTAGACTACATGAATCTTAGATTTAACCCGTCCTTTATTATAATTTTTTTTATTAATATAAGTATTTAAATTAGTTTGTGTGTATTTTAAATAAATTTTAAAATTAATAATTATATAAATCTTTAATGATTTTAGATTTAGAAGACTCGAAATAATAACTTCTTTCTTATAATTATTATGAACGTATATATATGGTGATGCTCATCCAACCAGATCACTTGCCACTCGTAACTCTTCGAAGTTCGCTGTCCTGTCTCCTTCACGACACCAAAAACAATCTCCACCACCACCACCAATGGCCGAAACATCCGTCTCCTCCACCGCCGCCACAACCCCACCTCCTCTGCCACCATGGAGCGAAGAAATAGAATGCATCTTGGCAATTCGCTCAGAGAAATGCCAATAATTGGTGCTAAAGATTCTAATCCTATACAACAAGAGGAAAGTGCAAATACAAGCGCGTGCGCGCTCTGCTGTCTGGTGAAGAACAGAAAATTGGACCCTATCGAGATCATTCATAGATTTGGGCATGATTTGGTGGTGTTAAAAGGGAGTAAAAGAGTGTGAAACTTGAGTAAGAAAGCGAAATATGATCCGGGTGTCGGTGATTATTTGTTTACGCCGGCCGGGGTGTGCATAGAGTGAAGTATTTTGAGGATAATGAGTTTTTTTATCAAGTGGGAAGGGAAATGGGATATCTTCTTTGATGAAGAGATGGAGTTTGCTAAGAGTGAAATTGAGAAGGAAGCAAGGGATGGGTCTGAGTTAGTAAAGTAAGACATTGTGTGTGATTTGAGCTTTGAATGATGACTTTGTTATGGGTGTTTAATGTTTTTGTGTGTTGGATGATGGTTTTTTGCCCTTTGATGTTGATGTGCAGTTATGTAAAGAAGAATCATTAAAAATGATAAATCAACTTTGTGTTTTGAACAATTTTGAAGCTTTTTACTCTTTTGATGTTGATTTCTAGCTATTGTGATTTGTGTCAATGGTTGGACACTGTTTTGTGCGTATTTGATGCTAGTGAAGGCTGCTGTTTTACACTCTTTGCTCGGCGGAAGATTTCATGCTCGACTAGGCAGGAATGCTAGAGAAAACACGCATAATGGTGAATTGGTGACAGATTTTCAAGAGAAGAATCTGTTTCTTTGGCCAGCTTCCTTGCTCTAGGAGAGAAACTGAGAGCAAGAGAAAGGAACCATTTGTCATCTCAAAACCTGCAGCAGCAAGAATATGAACCAGCAAGGAAGAAATTCTTCACAGGTGTCCTCTGATCAGGTCTAAAGGGATCTTTGCCAGGTCCTTCGCGATACAAAGATTGCGCAATTTTTACAACGGATGACGAGGTTACTTCTAGACCTTGGGATGACGGGAATAAAGCCGGGACCTCGTTATTTAAATAAAAAAAAATAAGAGTAAATAATTAGAAAATTGTGTTAGAGAATAATATAAATTATATGTTGAGATCTCATTTAAGTTTAAGTTATTGGGTTGAGATGATTTTTTGATATGGTATCAGAGCCTTGATGACCAAGCGGTCACAAGTTCGAATCTCACCATTTCTATTTATTTGATAAAAATTATGCACAATATAATATGGGTTTGTGCAAGTTTCAAGTTTAAAGGATTTTCACTTGAGGGGTTGTGTTAGAGAATAATATAAATTATATCTTGAAACTTCACCTAATAATTTAAACTATTAAGTTAAGATATTTCTTTGATATATTATACATCAATAAATAGATTCATCAAATGATAATTCAATACTCAAATAAGAATCAACGACCAACGATGAAACTTAGGTGCGCATTATTTTAGCCATCTTTTTATAATGAAAGCACATTAACTCAAGCTAACCATCTGTGATGATGTAGGCCTTTCATCTCTAACTGGCTTTTGGACTACCAAGAACCTATATCCACACAAAAGAGCAACTGCAGGTGGTATCAGAGCCAAAAAGGACTTGCATTAAGGCCTGGTTACTATGTACACACACACGAAAATGTTTGCTAAAAAAGAGAAACTTTATTGACAACATAAAATCAACCAATAAAAAGTATAAATAGAAATACAATCAAACAATTATGAAAATAAATTACAATTTTCAATTATTCAAAATCTTTGATCTATGGTATTTGATTTTTCTCTATAATTGAATTGCAATCCAAAATATACATTTGTTTCCCCACATGCAGGAAGCTCTTTAGTTTAGGCAAATTGTTTCAAGTTTCTGCCGTTTCTCGAAGGCTTCAAAGATTTCTTAGAATCACTTATGTGGTAAATTTGCGTACCACGACCAGATGCTCAGGTTTTTGAATTACGTTTCTTCTATAATTTGGTCAAAATGCTCATCTCCTGGACTCTTTCTCAAGGAGGTCGGTGCTGGCTTCTGTGAAGATATGCAGACAGCAGAGTACTTTTTGGCTGATATGTCAACCGATAAGTGCTGCTGGAAAACTCCAATTCCTTCAACCACCACCACTCCCCACCTAGCGTAATCAACTCTTTTTCTGCTTTAACGCGTGGTCCATCTCAAATTCACAACCTGTCTTTCCAGGCTAGTCTTCACAGCATTTACCTTCTGACATAGTTTACAAAATCTCCTTTTGACATATGCCTACCATGCTTCTCAAAGGCATTAGAATGGTTGACAGCTTTAACAATGACTGAAGTTTTAATAAATGATATAATTTTTCCTATTCTTATCGATGTTACTATACATTCCATGCCCCCATAAAAGAGCTCCTCGATTCTAAAATGTCAAACGATTAACAATTACATGAAGGAAATATTGGGACTTTTCTGATAGGATGAAAAAGCTTGCAGCTCCGAAGTTGTAAAGAGGAAACTATAATAGCAAACCAATAGGCAGAGTATGTAGATTATATTACTGCGCAGATTATAACCAAGACAAATAGCAGTGCAGCTGCTCCAAGAATCAAACAGAAGGTCCAGCACACCTTCTTGATTAAACTTGTTGAAATAAAAGAACCAGAATTCTTGAACTGCTTATCCACAAAAATTAAGAGAAAATATCAATGATGATGATAATATGACAAGAAAATAATGGAGATTTGAACGGTAGAACACCCTCGAATGAATATTCAAGAAATGTACCTGCACTTGATCTTGGGTTGTATCCTCTGACTGCAAGGAGGAGCAGAACCAGCATGAAAGTGTCAAAAGCCTAATGAGAAGAGAATATTAGGAACATCTAATTGTGTATTTAAATACTTACAGTAAGCAGCGTGAGCAGCTCTGGATCGAATTTGGAGTGCAACTTCCTTTTCTGATCTGCAGGACACCATGGACATGTTAGCTAAAAAATTTTCCATTTCACCATTTTGTTTTCTTTAAGGCACAAAAAGCAAGACCTCTCAAGCATCAAAATCGCCAACTTTGTGCACGCTAGTGTGTAGTGTGTGTTGTGTTGGGATTTTTAAAATTAACACAGCAAAGTGGAAGTCATTGTGATGTGTCTCGGCAGTCCGCAAGCTGAACTTGAAAGCTACTGACGAGGAGAATAAATCTACTCCTAAAGGTTAAATAGTTTGTGGTGATTCAAGCCTGATCCTGCAAAATACCTACCATATCTGGGTTTTGGGTCACTGGCAAGTGCTACAAATCCACTTAAGACAATGCATGAAGGAAGCTTAATGGATCAAATGATTGGATAAACCCCAGAGCGTACCATGCCAACTCTTTCCTCATAAATCTGATCATAGATGCCAATATATTTAGAGTACCTTTTTGGGTGCCCCAGTTTTGTTATGAAGGAATCCAGGGCTAAGGTTAACCAATCATTTACAGTAAAAGAAATAACCAGGTAATAACACTAAGTTTTCGGTATGTTTATTCTCACTGAAGTTGCAGAATAGCAATGCTGTGACATGAGATTTATATGCTTGACC
>Ga0325405_1000889_pt1 | contig 29629 bp, 16 predicted proteins | sample PopdelMetagenome_21_FD_205663 | JGI IMG/M metagenome (GOLD analysis project Ga0325405, IMG submission 205663) | Populus deltoides microbial communities from Bellville, Georgia, United States - Xylem-Control-R2 | ecosystem: Host-associated > Plants > Phyllosphere > Stem > Wood/Secondary xylem... | reverse complement strand
AGGAGGAGTCGATTCATGCAAATTCAACATCTTTGAAGCTGTTGGTCGACGGCAATGAGTTGTCGAATTTAATGGCAAATGGGGTACAAATTAATTTCAAGCCCAACAAAAGAGTAGCAATTCAACACTGTACAACACCATCACAAGGCCAATGTCAACAGCCTGATTTTTTATTTTATTTTATTTTTATTTTTATTTTCTCAATTCTTTACTCACGCACCAAAAGAAGGATAAGAGTTGTCAAGTTGCTCACTCGAGAATTTTTGGTAAACCTAATCTCTGTCAGACCTTATTTACAATTTATTGTACAGTGCAACAAGTTTTAAGTCATCTTGTCCGGTTGTGAGTATATTTTTATCTTTTTTATAAAAGAATTGTATATGTAGTTTTCTTCTTCAATGTGTTTATGTAGTTCAAATAAAAAAATTTATATATACATGTAATCAAATAAAACAAGAACTATGAGTGCGAATAAATAAATAAATAATCATTAATAATACATAAAAATAAAACTTGAAAGATTGAGAGACAAATTACTGGTTGTGTTTGCTAAATTTGTTTGTTGAAATAATTTTTTATTTAAGCAAATGATAATGAAAATAAAAACACAAATTAAATTAATTGAATAAGATAAAAGGGAAAAAAAACCATCATGCAAGGCACATATTAAAATTCAAAACTTCTATGGCCTAAAAAACCGCTCCAAAAACCGAAATCAATCAAAATTCAAAACTCAACCCGAGTTCAGATATGTTTTTTCATGAATGTTAAAGGTAAAACATGTAATATAAACTCTCCTTATCAAATGAAATCATTTGACATAAATATAGTCTGTTTTAATAGCCTAAATTGGTATCAATGATACTTTTCTCTCTCTATCGCCGGAATCAAGTGATCTCTCTCCTCCTTAACTAAGGATTAAAAAATAACAAAAATGAATTTTTGTATCAAAATTGAGTTGGGAAAATATAGAGATATTGAAATTGAATAATTTGCATAATTTTTAAAGTTTAAGGATCAAAGTGTATTTTTTATATTTGGTGTGCTTTTCATTCTAGATCCTTTTTTTTTAATCCCATTATTTCATAAGAAATCAAAATCAATAAGTTTTTAATAACGGGTAAGAAAATAAACGGTGAAGTCTTATTCCTCAATAAATCTTCAATTAAAATTAAATTGTTGAAAAAAAATTTTATTAAATTAAAAAAATATAAAATTTTGCACAACCCATCTTTAATAACGGGTGAGAAAATAATACTTAATAGCTCACCCCGTTCCGTTGTAAATTTTGTTCGCATACATTGGATTGGGGTCTATGTGACTATTTTTCCTGGTATCCTTGTTGACCTTTTCATCGAAACAAGGCCTTTACAGAAGGCAACATGAGGAAATAGTGCCTGCAAAACCAAGTCAAGAACAACCAAAACCTAACCCTCAACACCAAAAAACTGAGATTTCCAACAAAGAAAAGGGATAGAATAGCAATTTCGCGCTATAGAAGAGAAATCAAAACAACAAATTTCTACCTCTCCCTTCCTTCTCTATTCTTGGCAAGGAGACAGAGAGAGAAGATAACAGCTGTCCCCACCCCCTTTTTTTCATGGTTTTAAGTCGACACCAGAAGAAAACAAATTAAGAAAAGAGAACAACGTCCCCTTGGACCCCCTTCTCTTTGCCCTTGCCCTCCCTTTTAACCCCAGACCTCTTTGATCGAGATCACCAACCCGTATTACTACAGGGGCAAGCATAAAGAACTGGACACGCATATTGAGAGAGTGATTCATCAAGAGAACACAAAGGAAAAGGGTCCATTCACCTTTTTGGCTCTTGAATTGAATTTACTAAAGAGAAAATAAAAAAGAAAGAAGAAAGAACAGGATATAAATAAGCAGGCAAGTGCAAAATAAGGTTTGTGTAGGCAGTGTATCAACGAGTGAAGATAGAAAAAAACAAAAGAAACGCTTAAAAGGGTTTCTGTTTCCAAAGGCAAACTGTGAAGTGTGGAGTGAAAGAGCTTAAAACAAAGGGGAAAAAAGGACTTACACCTCCATATAGAGAGATAAAGAGAGAGGGACTTCTAGAGAGAGAGACAAAGAGATGGTGGGCTCAGGAGGAGCAGATAGGAGCAAAGAAGCTGTTGGGATGATGGCCCTTCATGAGGCCCTCAGAAGCGTCTGTCTCAACTCAGACTGGACTTACTCTGTCTTCTGGACTATTCGTCCTCGCCCGTATATGTCTTCCTTTTTGTGTTAAAGTTTCTAACTTTCTATCTCTATAGTACTGTTCAATCTGTTTCTTGCTCTGCAAATTCTGTCTTTCAACTGTTTCCTTAAATGGGTTGTCTTTCTGTTTTGCAGAAGAGTTAGGGGTGGTAATGGTTGCAAGGTTGGAGATGATAATGGAAGCTTGTGAGTTTTTACTTCTGTTTTTTCTTCTATATTCTCTTTTTGTTACGAAGAAAACAAAGAAAATGGGGACGATAGTGGACCGATACTCTACTAATAAGTTGTGATTCTTTGTACTTTTCCTAGTATATGACAAAGTTCCCTAAAGTTACGGCTTCGCTACTTCATTCTTCTTTTTTTCTCTCTGATTTTTTCTCAGTAACCAAACAAAGCATTACTCTTTTGCTTCTTGAAAGAAACACGCAGGACTTAGATTGTTGACTCGTGTATTCAAGCACCATGTTTAATCAATACGTACATGTTAATTACAAATGGGTTTGATCTATTACGATTAGTACATGATTATTCAATTTGCAAGCAAGTAAAGTCTTGGTCTTTTAATATGAATTTAATTCTTGACTAATTGACTTGTGAAGGATGTTGATGTGGGAAGATGGGTTTTGCCGAGGGAGAGTTGGAGATTGTCTGGAAGAAATTGACGGAGAGGATCCTGTCAGGAAAGCATTCAGCAAAATGTCCATTCAGTTATATAATTATGGAGAAGGGTGGGTACTGGGTAGGTGCTATTGTTTTGGTTTAAATTCTCACACCCTCTCTGAATGAAAGGAAGTCTTCTCTATCTAGTGAAGTGGTTAGAGAGCAAAAATCAGAAAGTGAAAAACATATGCTGCTCATGTGTTTTGATTAGTTTTTATTTCTTCTGAGCAGGTTAATGGGAAAGGTTGCTTCAGATAAGTGCCATAAATGGGTCTTCAAAGAACCTACTGAATGTGAACCAAATATTTCCAACTACTGGCAAAGTTCATTTGATGCTGTATGCAACAATACCCATAAATCCTCCTTTTTTTTTCTTTTTCTTTTTTTTTTTGCTTGCCTGATAAGTACCTGTAAGAAGATTGGACAAAAAGTGGTGTTGTGAATTTAATGTGCCTCATTATTAGTTAACGTTAGATGGAACCATATTTAAGATTGTTGATAGTAATCTTGTCTTTTTGAATGTTTCGTTTGCAGCTTCCTTCTGAATGGACAGATCAGTTCGAGTCTGGTATTCAGGTCAGCACCGAAATAGTTAATTTACAGTTATTAGGCTCATTTTTCTCTTTTCTTTTTTTCTGCCAATATCACTTTTCCCTCGTCCAGTACTTAGATTGTGTTCCGCATTTATTAATGTTGACCAGACCATTGCTGTCATACAAGCTGGCCATGGCCTTCTACAACTGGGCTCCTGCAAGATCGTGAGTTTATATTTTTTTTTTTATTCTGAGAACTTGTCATCTAGTCTCTTATTTTTCCTTGAAGAATTAATTTTGAAAAGTAATTTTCCCTGAAGATCTTTAATGATTGCTTTTTTTTTTTTACTTGTGCTCAATAGCTGTTATTTACTTGTGGTGAAGTTTGATCTCATGAGGGCACCATTCATATTTTCAGATACCTGAAGACCTTCATTTTGTACTAAGAATGAGGCATACGTTTGAATCTCTTGGCTACCAGTCTGGTTTCTACCTCTCCCAGCTCTTCTCATCGACCAGAAACACTTCCTCTTCTTCCTCAATACCTACTAAGCAATCTGCAATTCCAACCCGCTCAACACAGCCCCTTTTCAACTGGGGTCAAAGACCACTTCCATCTGCAGCAGCTTCTTTGCTTTCTTCACAGAATTTTCAAAACCCTGCGGCTAGACTTGGATTTCCACAAGCCAAAGATGAGCCCCATATGTTTATCCTTCCCCATTCATCTGAAGCCCGAATGGAAGAGATGATGGGAGAGCATGAAAATGACATCAAATGGCCCAATGGTTTGTCTTTCTTCAATGCTCTCACCGGACAGGCAGATGATGCCAAGCTTTTGTTTAACCCTGAGAGCATAGGAAACAAAGGAGACCGCAATCACCACCCTCATATCCTTGAAGGGAAGAGTCCAAATCCAAATTCAGATGCTTCAAATATGAACAATGCTGGTGGTATGAATCCCAACGAGTTCTTGAGCTTAGATTGCCATCCTGATAGTGCAAGGAAAATGGAAAACAAGTTCAAAAGGAGCTTTACTTTGCCTGCAAGAATGACTTCATCATCTTCCACGTCGGTTGACCACCATCAGCACCATCCTGTGGAGTACAGGAATCCTGAATCAGGGGTGTACTCAGACGTCATGGAGACTTTCTTGGAGTGAAATCTGCCTTAGATGGGGAAAGGATGAGAACTTGTATCTAAGGAAAAAAAAAAAGAAGAAACTTTTGTGCTTTTAGCAACTGGGACTCTAATGTTTGTTTTATTATGTTCGTTTACTATTTTGTGTTTCCTTTGTTAATTCACGGATCTTCCTCATCATTTGTTGTAGCTGATCGGTCGCAGCACAAGGGTTTTTTTTTTTTTTTTTTTTTTTTTTTAGGGATATAGGAAAAGTAATTAGTGGGATTATGCCACTTGCTTGTCATGTTATGTCAAGGCCGAAAGCGAAGCGTTAATGGGTTTCTCAATCATCTTAACCAAATCCTAGGGCAGGTTTAGGTGTCATTTGATGATTAATTTTTTTAGATTGTATTAAAATATTAATGTTAAAAATAAATTTAAAAAAGTAAAAAATATATTTTTAAATAGATGAAGGCTTTTCATGGTTTATGATGATTATTTGTTTTTGTGTTCTAAAAATATTTTTTAAAAAAATTTATTTTTTATTTTATTTTAAATTAATTTATTTTTAATGTTTTCAGATCATTTTTATATGTTGGTATTAAAAATAATTTTTTTTTAAATAAAAAATATTATTTTAATATATTTTTAAATAAAAAATATTTTAAAAAACAACCATATTTTTATAAACTCGATATACAATGCGCAAATAATTGTAGCAAGGCAAGCAAGGATGAAAGCCATTGACCAATGAAGTTGATTTGATTATGAGTTTTTTTTTCTATAGAATTCATTCATTATTATGGGTTTTTTTTTTTCAAATTGGTTTTTTAGTTATTAGAAAGTTGATTTGATTTTTTTTTGACAAATATAAATATTATTTTAAAAAAATATTAGTAAGGGTAACATACCCGCTAACAAGTTAACGATGCACTTGGCTTTGTCTGACGTTAAAATAGCACCTTCTAGGGTGACATTGGAAGAGTCTTGTCGTGATCTTTTTATTGATGTCGCGCATGTATATAAGGAAGTAGTGATTGAGCTCCGATGAATTTTTTTTTTTATTCTTTCTATTGTTTTTTATCATTGCCAAAATATAAAAGAAGTCATTTCATTTGTTTTTTTATTTAATTTGATCCCCATTTTTTAAATGTTATTTTTTAAAAAAAATTTATTGATTTCTCTCTTGAATTTTGTCCCTCTCATTTGATTTCATTTAGGCTTTTATATCAAATTTTCCTCTTATTCTTTTAATTGGTTTTTTTTTCTTTTTCTAATTGAATTTTGTTTTCAACTTCACCCTTCAACATTTAATTTCAAATTATTTTTTATATGAAATTAAGTTCACATATTTTTATTGCTATTTTTTTATTGTATTTTTTTTTTAATTTCATCCCTCAATATTTTATTGATTTAAATTTTTTTTACATTATTTTTTAGAGTTTGTCTTCTATAGGGTTAGTCCTGGGCTTTAAAAGTAAACACGAGTTGATTTTAGTATTTTTCTAGATTTGTTTTAAAATTTATTTTTTTAAAAAAAATTTCTTTAATATTTGATTTGTTACAAATTAGTTTTTTTTTATTTATTAAAAAAAAGGACCGTTCCCATACCAAACATAACGCGGGTACTATGTGGGTCATCACTAAGGTTCAGTCCAGCTCTAATCTGTCTCCTGTGCTTACTTTGAACAGAATCTTAACAATTATGGTTTAATTACTGTTTGATTAGACCTCTTATCATTATTTTTTTCATGAGAGATTTGCAACCTGACAGGCAGAGGTTGTCAAATCAAGTTTGACTTTGATTAGATTCAACCTAAAGGTACAGCCACATCCCCTGCCCTTTCCCTCCCCTGGCCAGTTTGCCTGTGGAAGAGCTCCGGGATATGGTTTTTCTTAAAAAAAAAAAAAATTTTATTTTTAATATTTATATTTAAAAATATTAAAAAAAAATTAATTTGAATACTTTATCGTATAATGTTGGTAAGATTTCAAATTAATTTCTATGTGAAAAACAGAAGCGTTAATGTCATGGATATGCTTTGTAGTATCATAATTGTTTTTAATTGAAAATGCCTATGCTTTACAAAATGAATTGAGAAGTATGTGAATGGATAAATTAAAAAAAAGTTGTTAATGTAAATATTTTTAATTAATATTTTTTTTTAATTTGATAATTTACTATTTAATTGAGTTTCTTGATTAAGTTGGAGTATATGATTTAATGGGTTGTAAATTTGAGAGATTAACCATGCTCGCTCGAGTTCATTTGTATTATTTTAAACTCATGTTTTTTAGTTTCATCATTCGACATTTGATTTAATTGGAGATTAAGTTTCATTATTATTTTTAATTCTTTTCTATAGGATTTTTAAATAATTTTAAAAATAACTCGGGTTATCTCTAGTATTTTTATTTGTTTTTCTTTGTTAAATTTAGTATTTTTTAAATAATTTTTATTTTTTAATAATTATTTTTTATTTTCAACCTTCAATATTTGGTTGATTAGAATTGAGCTCCTTATTTTATTTTGATTTGAGTTCCGTAAGGTTAATTATCATGGTCTTATGCTTAGAATAGCGGGTTATCCATAGTTAATCCAGATCGATCTGGTATGTTATCATCTCAATATTTTTTAAAATAAATATGTTATTAAATATATCACCATCCCAAAATACTTTAAAAATATTTCATCAAATATACATTGAACTTCTTACTTTCTAGTGTCTTTCAATTTTTTTAAGGGTTAGAAAAAAAAAATATTAAAACATGGACTAATAATGTTATTGGATAATATATACAAGTCCTGTTTGTTTTTGTGTTTTAAAAGTATTTTTTAAAAAATTTAAATTTTTTTGTTTTAAATTAATATATTTTTAGTATTTTCATATCATTTTAATATACTAATATCAAAAATAATTTTTTTAAAATAAAAATATTATTTTAATATATTTCTAAATAAAAAACACTTTAAAAAATAACAACAAACATTCCCTCATAATATTGCAACGTTCACAGAGACCCGGTAAAGTCTCATATATGGGTGGGAGAGGGAGGAATTAAAATTCGCATAAATTGTTAAATGTTAACTAAATTTTTTATACCAAAAAAAAAAAAAATTTCAGAGTTTACTTTATAGTAGTTTTTATTACAACATCTATATAAAGATAGTTAACATCTCTTGGTGATCCAAACCTTCAAGCCATTCTTCATACGAAGTACAACAGCAACACTCGGGAAAACCTGGTGGCCTTCAACCACTTGAACATGATAATTCCAGAGCACTGCACAGGCAACCATCTTCATTTGAATAAAGCTAACGTCTTTTCCCAGGCAAGTCCTCGGCCCATCGTTGAACGCAGCAAACTTGTAAGGTGGTACGTGTATAACACCTCCTTTATCAGAAATCCACCTCTCAGGCTTGAATTCCAGGCAATCTTTGCCCCAGATTGCTTCCATTCTCCCCATTGAGTAGAAGGAAATCAAGACCTGCATCTTCCGTCGGATGCGATGACCGCTCGGAAGTGTATCTTCTTCAACTGCAGCCTTGTGATTAGTATGCACTGATGGGTATAGCCGCAGTGTCTCACACATGGCTGCGTGAAGATAAACCAGGCCATTTACCTCTTCTGCACTGAAAACCCTCAGCTTCCCATCCTTTTCCTTCACCAAATTTGCTGCTCTAATCTCTTCTAATATCTTGTTTTCTACTAGTGGATGCTCTGCGACAAGCCAGAAGAACCAAACAAGGCCTGCACTGGGAGTGTCTCTCCCGGCCACCAGGAGATTAGTTGCCGTGTCTCTTAAGAACTTGTTTGAAGAAGCTGCACTGTTTCCATGCTCTTTCATTTGAACTTTGATATAAGCTGTTAATAAGTCGAAGTCTGCAGCTTCCTTCTCCTCGACAATATTCTCCATTTTGGCTTTGTTTTCGTTTAAGACTTGCTCGCACCTTGTTGAGATGCATTTGTACATGAATTGATCAAATGTCTGCAAAGCTCTACTTAGTTTCTTCTCTTCTCCGATTTGAAGCCATTTTTGAAACTTCCAGTAAAACTCCGGCACGATGTGCCGGTAGAATACTGCCTCCTCCATGATATCGAAAGCTTTTGCATGTGCAACCTCAGGAAATTCAATCGTGAGACAATTTGGATCGAAACCCAAAACAGACATGCAGTTACTATCATACATGAACCGCTGAATCACATCTTGCATGTCTATTATCTCCGACATTTCGTTTCTGGAGACATGATCCAGGATTGGAAATAGGCCTTGAACCAACTTCTGGAGGATGGTCTTCTCTACCAATTCCTTGTACTTGTTGTTCTTCATGAATAGCTGAATCATTTTCCTCTGTGCTCTCCATGACTCCGAATCGGAATTGAGAATCCCATCTCCTAGAGGCTCAAAAATCTTCTTGTACACAGGTCCCTTCGGATAGTTCGCGAAGTTGTCGCTCAAGATGTGGTGCACATTCTTAGGATCGCTAGTGATCACGAAGTCCATGTTGGCAAACCAAGGACCCTTGAACTTTGAAGTTCCTCCATTATTTCTCAGGGTTCGCGTGGTATACTCATACACGTTTGATGAAAGGAGCCGGGGTAGCATCCCTACAATTGGCCAGTTTGTTTTATCTGCGTCTAGCTTCCTGATCTGATCCCAGCAACGAAGCAAGAGAAAACAAACAAGTACTCCTACAACTGCAAGTATGTCAAATATTTCCATTGCTGGTCGGTTTTGGCTTCTCTCTCTCCAACTTTTAGCCTTTGCCGGCTGGGTTTTATAGTACAATGTGCACGGCGAGACGGCTGGTTAACGAATAGCCATTGGCGTGTAACAGAGCCCATTCTCCCTCAACAATCTTATTTCCCCCTTCTAGTTAAATCGCTTTTACTGGCCTTATACCTCCCTCAGCCTACGAGTAAGATTTTAAACTAATTAAAAACTAAAGCTCGGATATTGATCTTCCTGGGAAAATAAAAACAGATAAAACTACAAATATTTTACATCGACTATCATCTTTATTGAAAAACTTGAAAAAATATACTATTGAGGTCAAGCAAGTTTGTTTGTTTCTGTGTTTGTGTAAAGATACTAACTTGGAGAGGTCATTTGTTTTGTATGATATTTGCTTGACCTTTTTGAAGCGCAAAGAATTCTTTGTCATACAAAAATTGCTGATCTTATCAAAAGCATAGACTGGAGAACACGCAGGGTCACCAATCCTTCCCCACCCCCCTGCTTTTTTTTTCTTCCTTTTCTTTCTCGAGTTGGGCTTGATATGGATCCTAATTCTAGACATTTTAGCTTGCTCAACGAGCCAGGTGGACTTGCAAACATATTTTAAAGCAAGAAAAAATATCCGTCACTTGAGTTATAGATTCCATTGGATTCTATTTTAACTAGATTATAGAAAAAGTATGTAATGATAACAAATAAAATAAATTAAAAAAGAAGATTATCATTATAACTTGAAAATATTTTTTTTTCAAAATGAGAAAAATGATATAACTTGATTTTTATTCCATTAAATACGAAATAATGAAATTAAATACCAGAAAAAGAGCAGAAAAAACCAGCTTGATTAAACCCGGGTTAGCGTGATAAACCTATGACTCTGGTAATAAGGGTCAAGTCAATCTGCTAAATTCATGGTCTACATTATGAGATTAGAATAACACGATAGAGAAAAATAAGAAAAATATCAAAGCCCATTTTTTTTAAAAAAAAACATTGTTGAATGATGAAAGTAAAAAAAATATATGTAAAAAAAATATCAATCTGAGCTAATTTTTCAAACCTGAGACCCGGGGTCATTAGACTGGAAGCAACCCATCAAGAAAAAACAAGAAACCCAATTTCCAACCAGTCAAATATTAAATGGTGAAATTGAAAAAACTAATTTCATTTACATAGATCCAAAATAAAAAATAACAATTAAATGAACGGGGATCAAAATGAAAATAAAAAAATAATTTTGATTTTTGATGGAATGATAAAATTGAAAAGAAAAATTAAATTTACAAAAGAACCCAAAAGAAAAAAAAACAATAAAAAAGAATGAGGATAAAAGTAAAAAATAAAAAATAAAAATAAATTTTTGATTGAAAGATACAATTGAAAAGAAAATTCAATTTAACAAAAAAACCTAAAAAAATAATTAAAATAATGAGAACCATGATAGAATAAATAATATATCATATATTTTGAATTGAAATATGTAATTAAAAATAAATTAAAAGTTTATAAAAAAAACTCATAACAAAAAATAAGAATTAGAAAAATAGAGACTGTAATTAAAATCTTAAAATATTAGAGAACAACTTTAAAACTTTGCACGGGCTGTGTGATTTTTACGGGGAGGAAGGAGAAAAATAGATAGGAAAAAAAAGAAGGTTGTCGGTGATAAATAACACCACCCCTAGCTACACGTATCGTCTCATAGAAAAAAGAAAGTGATGATGCATCTAATAACACGGCGGAGGATGGTTTTTGGTTGATGGTGGCGCCGCATGCATTGCCTGTGAAGCCAAGTGGATGTCTTCCACTTGGTGGTACACTTCACTTCACTGCAACGAAAAAACTAAAGTACCCTTGGACAGTAGTTTTAAAATTTTTATTTTAAAGATATTTTGATTGTTTTAATCTTGGGTTTGCAGGAGACCATCCTACTCACCCCAGGATAGAACTCTCTTGTTTACGTGGCCTTTAATACAAAAAAAAAAAAAAAAAGCGGTGGAATTTAAAAATATTATTTTCACAAGCAAAGTTATGGACGGAAGGTCATGTTCTTGTTATTTTTTTATACTAGCAAGTCACTAGACATTTTAAATATCGTACAAGTGTCTGCAAAGAAATAGAAACCAGCTCAAATGATGGGAAGTCCTGTACCATTACCAACCGGCAGTTGATAATTCCCAGAGTAAGGTTTTGAATGATGCAGGCAGACCAGATCTGAAGTGATATGGAGTGATGTTCCTGCAGTCAGAGAAGGAACTCCGATCTGCATTTGTTAATAATGGCTTCAGAGCTACGTTGGCCACGGGCTGTGCCTGCTTGCGGAGCTCAAAAGAGATTACACTAACCTTGTTTTTATTTATTTCTGATTTGTTTTGCCTTGAGGAAGAATGTGTGAACAGAAACCAGCACTTAATAATGATTAATGCACTCAAATATAATGTACAAAACACCTCACCGCATGCTTTAAGATACTTACAATGATTGAATCATGCTTCTGATTATACAAATAACACTCCTATCAGTCTCTTCCCCACAAATTGTCAGCTGTTACAGCAGTTGAGATGGTCGCAATCCCTTGCGAAGACTCGAGCAATTAATTGCAATGATCCTTTGCAAATTAACAAACAGATAGATCATTGGACAAACCAATAACAATGTTTTCCTGGCTACGATCTGGAATGCACTCTCCTTGAGAGAGGGCGAGATTTTGCAGTATGATCACATACACTACAGGTAAAAGGAAATTTACTCAAAAGTGCTAATCAAATCATGTGCAAAATGATCAGTATCCCCATAAGAAAAAAGAAGCCCCATATTCGTATTAATCATAACTTGATGTTCTCTTGCAACATATCATCCCTTGTGGATGGTTCCATGGCATGGCATTCTCTACACGCCACCAAAAATGACATGAAAAATCTCCTCCAGAGCCCAGACCCCTCTCTTTTCCCTTTCTTGACTTGTTTCTTGTTGCTGATCAACCCTTCTTTAACCAAAATCCCACCACTTTTCCTTCTTGAATCCTCACGTTTCAGAACTGCAGTTGGCACAGGCATGATATGTTGCCACCTTTGAGAAGATCCGTATAATTGTGCCATAACAACTTTACTAGCCAAGGGTGTTTTGGTACTAGTAATACTATTATACAATCTTCTCCTCTCTGAGTTGTCACTTGAGCTTGTTCTTGCGCTGCTAACACTGCTTCTACTACTATTAGTACTATTACTTCTTGATGACATGAGGGAATCCTTGCAGCTGACACTGCTTGCTCTGCTAGTTGCACGATATATGTTATCAATAAGTAGCATAGTTGTTGGTTGTTGTTGTCGAAGTACAGGAAAAGAATGAGGCAACAGGCGGCCATTGAAAAAAAGATGATCAGCTGGTGAGTTCTTGTTTGGATCACAAGAGGGAGAATCCGGCGTTAAACAACCGAATTCGAAATCAGAATCTTGATCTAGAGTACCTGGAGTGCTAGGAAACGAGAAGATGTATTCTCTAGAGCTAGTCTTTTGGTGGTGGTTTTCTTCCATAGCAGTGCTTGTGGGAGTCTTGTGTGAGGTTGTACTTATATCCCAAAGGTACTCATAATATATAACGTGGAATTGTATATCATATAAAAAATAACGAGAAAGAGATGGGAATGTGCTATGCATCCATTAAGAGTAATTAATAGCATTATATTAATTACTCTATTAATTTTATTTAAAAAAGGGTAGATATATAAAAAAAGAGAGAGAAAACATATGAGAAGGTATTTTTATCATTTTTTTCTGTGGATTATGGATTTGGTTTTCTCTTCCCTTCGTGTATCTATTTCTTTCTTAAAAATAAGTTTAATAAAAAAATTAAAAAGATACCATTAATTATTCCCGTGCTTTATAAGATTTTCCATCAAATAAAAGAAGATTTTGATAATTTATTAGCTTGGTGGACAAAATCATGAGTTGATTACATGCCAACTCAATCTTAAATTAACTTAGATACATGGTGTTGTTCTAATAATTTTGTTAGTGTGGGATGTTTCTTAGACATGTGTGTTAAATGATTGGGATAACACAATTCAAAGGCTAACTTTGATGCAAAATGCATGAATTTAACACACACAATGGTTTTCAACGGCGTGTTCATGCTAGGAAATATAGAGCTCTCCCCTTAGTTTTGATCATCATCATTATTATTATCATCATGTGGGATTTATATAGGTTAACTTGAAAATAAGTATATCCCTAAGCTTGTTTAGTTCAAAGGGTTTTTCCCTTCGGTCTTGCTTTTGTTTTTCTTCAAGGAACACAGCTTCCCAAATATACTCTTGCATGTAAAGCAAGGAAGAATAACTTTACTAGATACGGAGAGAAAGAGTGGATGGTCAAGCAACACAAGCACCAATAGCTTATTGTTATGTTCGAGCTTTAACTAGGCCATGCTATGATGGGATCGGCAAAGGCTTTCTCGGTGTTGGTGGAAGCAAAGGCTCTCTGTGGACCACCTCTCTCGATGAAATAAATCTGCAAGTGTATTGACTAGCAATTCACTGCTTTATTCATTAATTATCAGGGTTACTTTTGATCACCCTCCTCAAAATGAGGACAGAGCAGCTTTCAGAAAACCTATTTGTCTCCCATTAGGGTTTCTACCGAAACCTTTTGGCCCCATGGCAGCTCATCATGCCCCCGGGAACCACCGGTCACCCAGATTTCCCTCCCCATCAATCAAGTTTTATATTAGGCTTCCTTGGTTGATACTCGGATTGTGTCATAAGATAGCTCTACTATACACTAATATTTAATAGCTGGGCCAAATTAGTTTGACTCGGGAAGCAATTTTGACCTGAAATTCTATGATATTTTAATTTTGCTTCACTTTATGTCTAAACCGACCAGATTTAAACAGAACATGGTAGAGAAACCAGATATATATGGTAAAGAAATCAAGATACGATTCGCAAACATATATATAATAAGAACGATGAAGAATATAGTCCAACGAATTTGAGCTTAAACTTATATGATTGAATTCTATTTGGGTTTTGGTATTTACATGTAATCTTTTTATATTATAAGCAGTTTCTGATGAAATAACAAAATAAAAAGAGAGGCTTATCTTCTCCGTTTTCCTCCTCTCCAGCTCCTCTTCATCTTCCCAGCTCTTTCCTCTTCTTTCTTTCCCTCCTTTTCTTTCTTTCTTGTTCGCGGCAGACTCTAACTGAATTAATCCTTCTCTAAGAAACAAAAAGTTTGTAGCAAGCCCTAACAAGATTCCGGCTCCAAGTAAAATTGTGTATGGGTCATAAAAGAACATTGAGCTTTCCCTGTCATGTTTTTTTTATGGACCGATTCAAGTGTTGGAGTAAACAACATGGTAAATTGGGTTGCCGGTAACTTAGAAGAAGGGGTTTGGGCCCTTTGAGCCTGGTTTGGACAGAGGTCGGAGTAATAGTTAATTGTCCAGTGCTTGATCTCTCTACCTTCCACGGAGAAAAGGTCAGATTGTTTTGTTCCATGGGCGTTGTATTACGGGTCTGAGAATTTATAGCCCATTCTCCCGATCTTAAACCCACTAGAAATATTATACATAAAACTAAAATATTAGGAGAAATCTTAAACTCATTGTGCTTGGATTGTAATAGTATTAAAAAAAACACTTTCATAAATATTAATTGCTCTGTAAATTACATAATTTGTGAGGACATTGTGTGCTAGAGTCCCAGGTGCAGACACCTGGTGTAAAGGCAGTCCATTCCAAGCCACAAAACTTTCAAGGCTTCAGGTGAGGGATTGCGCCCCGCCCCAACACCACGTGGCGCTTAGGCGGCTCAATGCGTGAAGAAAACCCCAGCACCACCTGACACTCAAATCATAACAAAAGGCCAGATTGGCTATGACAACCCCAACATCACGTGGCACTACGCAACAAGCACCACGTGGTGCAAAGGCAGTTAAATCGCTTCTCATTGTTATTATAATATTATTACTTATAATAAAAATATTGATATTTATACCACAACTGATAATATTTTTATATTCATACTATTAATTATAAATAAAATAATAATATTATAGCAAAAATAATACTATTTTTTATATGAATATTTTAAATTTTACTAGAAATAATAATATTTTTAATGCACATACTATTCATGATAATAAAATAATAATATTTGAGCACCAATTATACTATTTTTTACTAGTAATGCTTTTAATTGTAATAAAAATAAAAATATTTATACCATAACTAAAACTATTTTTGATGTTCATAGTTTTAATTATAATAAAAATTAAAATATTTATAACACAAATAAAACTATTTTTGAACTTAATAATTTTAATAATAATAAAAATTAAAATATTTAAAATCTTTCACCGAGACTCGATACAATTGGGTCACGCAAGACCCATTGATCTAGGTATAGCGGCCCTGAAGCCCAACTCCCTTAGGTCGGTACTTCGAATGCCACCCAAGACCCTTTGGGTCTTGGCACACTTACAAGTAGGGGTGTTCACGGTTCAGTTTTTATAAAAAAAAAATAACCAAACCAAATTTAAAAAAAAACTGAAACCGGTTCAAACCGAAACCGGTTCAAACCGACCGGTTTCGGTTCGGTTCGGTTCGGCTTTTTAGAGCAAAAACCGGTTTGGCTCAGTTTTTTTGGTTTGGCTCAGTTTTTTTGGTTTGGCTCAGTTTTTTTCAGTTTGGCTAGGTTTTTTTCGGTTCGGGTTCGGTTTTTCCGGTTCCAGGCTTAAAAAACCAAAACCGAACTGAACCGGTCGGTTTTTTCAAAATTTTAATCAGTTTAATCGGTTTTTTTTCACGGTTCGGTTTTTTCGGTTATTTTTTTTTTCCGGTTTTCTCGGTTTCATCGGTTTTTTGGTTTTTTTGAACACCCCTACTTACAAGGCTGCAGGGGGGGAGGGGTTGCACCTCGCCCGAACACCACGTGGCGCTTGGGCAGACCTGGGCACCACCTGGCACTTGCGTCAAGGCAAAAGACCCAATTGGATATGGCAGCCCCAGCGCCACGTGGCGCTTAGGAAAACCCGAGCGCCACCTGGCGTTTGGACACAAAAATTATTTATGTTATAATTATTTTTATTATGATTAAAAGTATTAATATTAAAAATAGTTTTATAATTTTTATTCTTCTTATGATTAAGAGTATTAATATTACAAAGAGTATTATTTGTGTTATAATAATTTTTATTTTATTATAATTAAAAGTATTAATATTAAAAATAGTATGATTCGTGTTATAATAATTTTTATTTTTATTATAATTAAAAGTCTGGGTGCGTCCACACCCAACCTGAAATTGGGCCTGGACGCGTCATGCCCAAACTCAATTTGCGTTTGGATGTGTCCACGCCCACACCCAAGTTGGGTATGGACACGTCCACGGGCAACCCTAAGTTGGGCGTGGATGCGTCCACGCCCAACTTGGGGCACATAACAACGCTCACACCCAAGTTGGGGTTGGACGCGTCCATGCCCAACTCCAAGTTGGGTCTAGACGCATGCTTGCCCAAACCCAAGTTAGGCATGGATGCGTGGATGCCCAACCTCATTCCACGCCCAACTTGGGGCACACAGCCATGCCTAACTTCAAGTTGAGTCTGGACGTGTCCATGCCTCGCCCAACCCCAAGTTGGGTCTGGACGTGTGCTTGCCCACACCGAAGTTGGGTGTGGACGCGTCCACGCCCACTCACATGTGTTAATATAATAATGTGTGTTATAAATATTATTTTTTCTCTTATACTTCAAAGTGTTCAGATCAAAAATAGTATTATTTGTGTTATAAATATCATTATTTTTATTATAACTCAAAGTATTGATACAAAAAATATTATTATTAGTTGTAATCATCCTTGAAATTCTTAATATAATTATTTATGTTATAAATATTATTATTTTTATTATAATAATTATTATTAATATAATAATTAATAAATTTGAAAAAACTATTATTATTAGTGTTAAAAAAAATATTATTTTTATATTATAAATTTATACAGTAGTTTTTATGAAAATAAAAAGTGAGCCTGCCGCGTAGCGCGGGGCATCCAACTAATAACCATGAAAATAAGATGTTTTTTCCCCTAAATTAGGTGCGAATCACATGTTAAAATAATTTTTTTCATAAAAAATAATGTTTGAGTGTCAAAAATATATTTTGAAAAAGAAAAAGAAATTGTGATTTAGATCAAATAAGTTTATTTTATTTTAATTAAACGGTAAAAAAAAATAAACAACAGCAGCAAATGGATAATTTTTTTTAAAAGTGATCGCGGTAATCTAGGAAAAAATATATTTTTTTTAAATAATAAATAATATCTTTAATTTTCAGCCCATTAAATATGGAATGTACCAAATTATCTTTTATTTGACTTGATAATTACAAAAAAATCATTGTGAAAATACTTAAAAACCCATTGAGGCCAGTTTAATTTTTTTTGCTTCCAATAGTATTTTTGTTGTTTTTTTGTGTTTTTGAAATGCAAAAAGACTTATTTATCCCCAATCAATTTGATAATGACTAATGAATCTTGTAAGAAGATCTAAATGCTCCTAATAACCAGTTTTAAGTTTTTTTATGAGAAGGAAAAAACCGTGAAAATATTGTTCTAGTAAACAACATTTTACTTGATTTAGTTTTTGTTAATAATATTTTTGAATCAATTTATATGCATCAATAAATTTTTTTTTTCTAAGTGATATTTAGAAGGCACTTTAGCATGTTGATGTATTGTATTAAAAAAAATAAAAAAACTCTCTTAAATTCTAACTTTAAAACTCAAAACTAGGATTTTTAAAAAGTAAACAAATTTAATCAGATCAATCTTTCCGAGTTTGCCTAGTTTATAGAGTGACTACTATCTTATTGAGACCTCACATGCTCGCCAATGGATTAGGTTGACTAGTCTGTAAATCACTGTTGTCCCATCATTTTCAACACGTTAATAATTCATCTACCTGCTCTAAAAGTAAAGGAAAAAACCTAAAAAAAACTAAAAGTCTTTGAGTGTACTTTTCTTTTCAGACAAGAAGTTGCAGCAAGCCCTTCTTCTTACGGAAAATTATGAAATCCCCCCCTGGAAAAGGACATAATTTATTGTGAGTGAAGTGTTTTTGGCAAGAATTCTGCAACCCAGCACATGGATTCTACGCCACTGTCTGCGCGGTGACTTGGTCAAGTCCCCGAATGCAAGGTATTTTTGTGCCAAAAAGTCCACTGCGATCTTTCTGCAAAAGCATCCTAGAACCCACCTTGTTCGTCTTTACCGATCGACGAATATGGATAACTTTGAGAGATGATGTGCCTTTTGTACAGCTAAATTAATGAAGATCTAGCCTGGTGGATAGTGAACCTACAAAACAATGTGGGAGACCTTTCAATGGTTTATATATATGAGCAAGGAAGGCAGTGAAGAAGATTGGAAATGTAGAAAGAAGGTGAAGATGCATAAAATCCCCTAACCCTAGATCTTTTTATTCCTTGCATGGGCAGAGGATTTGCACGGGGAGAAGAGAAATTTGTTTAAAAACATGGTTTTGAATCCAAATTAAAAATGTAGTTCTTTCGGTTAAAACTTTGTTAGAATTTAATCTTTAATATAAAATTTTTAATATAAAATATTAATATCATTTAAATAAATTATAAGTAAATAAAAAATTAATCTTGAAGAACTCTTAATTGATATGTTTTGGTAAAATCTTAAAATCCTTTATAAGAACTTTATCACACGTGAGGAAAAAACAAAATTTTTTTGGTGTTTATATAGTAGTTATTTGAGAAGTTAAAATTGGGATTAAAAGGCACTCGAGTTTTTAGAAGGAAAATATCCTAAATAAAATGCATTTTGGGCTTCAACTAGCACATGACTTGGCTTATGTTCGAGTCATCCTTGAAATTGAGTTTATTGTAAAATAACTTTTTAGATTACAAAATATTTTTTATTTTGCCAATTAAAATTTAAATTTATGTGTGGTCCAAAAGAATTATTTATTCCATGCCAATGTTTTGTCCATCCAAACTCATGTATAAAGAATTTGATCAACTTATTCCATAAGCATTTTGCAAACTTGAAAAGTTTTTTTAGCTCAAAAACTTAAGATTTATGCCAAAAATATTCAGGTTTAATTTTGGTTTTTTGATAGATAATTAAATTTGATAATGATGAGGATTAATTCTAGTTATTACCATAAATAATTCTGGTGTTATGGAGGATTATTAAAGTTGATGACAATGATTAATTCTAGTTATTATCATAATTAATTATATATCTTTTTAACTTTTAAAATTCATTATATAAAGGACTAAAGAAGAGTTTTGATGCACAAGATTTGTTTTTCTAACACACAGTTTTATGTTATTTAGCATAACTTTTAAATTGACAGTTGGATTAAGTTGAAAATCTTCTAAAAGATTTAAAAAACAATATTTTTAATAGGGTTAAAACTCCAAAAAAAGCAAACATTAGAAAGGCCTTCAAATAAGTCTCATAAGTTACTATTTGATATTTGATATATTTTCCTAATTGATCTAAAATTCTTTTTATTATTTAGATTAGAATGCTTGGCTTTATTTAATACATGTTTTCTAGTTTGACTAAGACTTTTATTATTTTTTCATTATTTTTGTGTTTTCTTATTGGTTTAGGAAAGTTTTTAAGTTTGTTTAAGGATTATGAATTTCCTAGAGAATAGACTACCTCAGTAGAAAATATTCAACAATAAAATTCTGAAATAAGATTTTTGTGTGATCCTTTTTTTTTAGCATAATAATGTGTTCTTGTACTTGTTGTTTTTTTTTATACTGCTTCCATCTATGTATCAGAGCCCAACTATCCCAAATTATTGTTTGTTGTGTTGTGCATTCTTGGGTGCTAGTAAATAACTATGGCTAGTAGAGGTCACTAAGTAGAACATGTTCATGTAAGAGGGGATGAAGATGTTTCATATATAGAGAGAAACGTTTAAGAATTGATGATAAAAAACATACAAAAATAGATTGCAAAATTGAAAAGAGGAACTAGTGTTCAAGAACTAATGATAGATGATATGCAAAGACAAATTGAAAAATTAAATTGTTAGTTGGCAGGGGTAAAGAGCACTGGGGATTGTGTGAATTGTGATCATTGAGCCATGACTAGTTTTGAAAACCCATTTCAGAAACATGAGCATTTGAGACAAGTTCTTAATCAAGATGACTATATTTTACCATGAGTTAAGCTAGTTTTTGTGGGTTAGGCCAGTTTACTTGTGTTGACTCAAGCTATTATTCTTTTTGTTTTTTTTAAAATCAATATTTCTTCAACTTTATCCTCCAACATTGATTATTTAGGAATTGAATTTATTGATTTTTTTAAATTTTTTTTATGAATCATCATGGTTTCATGAACCGAATCGTGAATTTTGTAGCTTAACTAGAGTTAATCTAGTTTAATTTAATATGTCATCATTACAATATTATTTTTAAAAAGTATTATTTAATATATCACTGTATTAGTATTTAAAAAAGATTTTGTTTGATATGGATTAAATTTTTTATTTCATGACTAAATTATTTTTTTTCAAAAAAAAATATTAACAACGCATTTAATTTTTCCTTTTACATTTAAAAAATTAATCCAACCCATACGCTATACAAGATAGAAGTATATTTATGTTTTAACTGCTTCCGTGGACTTTCCTATTCACTCGAATTTTCATGTAAAGGTAAAATGAGTCTAATCAAACAAACGATCTAAACCCTGTTTCCATTCAAGAGGAGGTCCAAACTCCAACATCCACGTGGAACCACCCAATTGGTTCAAACACCTCGTTCATTGAACCAGTGTTCCTTTGCAGACGAAGTTTGCGGTGGGCAAGAGATAATGCTAGCTGTTATAGTTTAAAATTTTTTTTATTTAAAAATATATTAAAATAATATATTTTTATTTTTAAAAAATTATTTTTAATGTTTAAAAATGCTAAGCAGTGCACACCGTTAATAATTTTATTAGCAGTAGGAAAAGAAAATAAAGAGAGAGGCAACAGTCAAGTGGCGCGAAGACCACGTCACAAGTAAATGCAAGAAACGCGGACAATAAAAACTGGGGAGTGAAAGTACCGTCGTCAACAGTTGCTGGATCCTCATCAGCACTCGCCTTAATCTCTCCTTTTTTTCTCTTCACTTTCTTGATTTTCTAAATCACAATTATCTTCCCTTCCTATTTATTATCTCCACCTGCTTACACTAGCAGCTAGCCATGATTGGCAAAGAAATCCTACACAAGATGAAGGTATGTATGGATGTATATCCTTCGTAGTGAACAGGTTATTGATTTGAGATCTTCAATATATCAACCATTATATATGTGTCTACTGCTTTCCCTGTTTTTTCTTCTTTTTATGGCCTTGAATTCATGAGTTTTTTCTTGCTTGGTCTACGTGTGTTTGGAGACTTCATAAATGTGCTTTTTTGATTTATAATTAAAGACATGATTTTTTGATTTATTTGTTTGGAGTGATATGGATCAGATGGGGTTAGAGATAATGCTTATTCTGTGTTCATAGTAAGTCTTAACATCATTCCAGTTCTGGATTTTATGGGGGGGTACTCTCAACATCATTAAAGCCAGTTGCTAATTATTTGTTACAGTAGCTAATTTATTGAGAATTGGGAACTTTCATGATCATACGAAATTAAAGTATTTTGACATTAACAATCACAATTTGCATTCAGAGATAAGGAATTGTTGAACAAATTATGTAATATCAATGTGTAGTGCGTGCTGAGATATAATGTCAATGAGATGGGATCTTACAATGTGTTTTAGTCGGAAGGAACCAAGAACATGGCAGTTATTATTTTACTTTACAATTGCTATCTTTAACCAAGTTGCTATAATTTCTGTTTGGGAGGAAGACATCACGTTCGAAGAAGAATTGTAAGACTCTTTTGTTTCAAACAATTATAATTACACAACTATGGAAGTATTTTTAATTAATATGTTTTTGTGGTTTGTTCAGCTCTTTGACATTGATTACACATGCATTTTTCAATGGATTACTAGCCGTGTGAGTTACCTACAAGTTTGAATGCACATATTGCAGGAAAAGGTTGGATTAGGTTCTTCTCCAGATTCTGGAAAGGGCAAGAGTAAGATTTCGAAGCACATAACACATGGCTTTCACTTAGTAAAGGGGAAATCACATCATGACATGGAAGATTATGTTGTTGCTCAATTTAAGGAAGTCGATGACAATGAACTTGGTTTGTTTGCAATATTTGATGGTCATCTCAGCCATGTTATTCCTGATTATTTGCGGTCTCATTTGTTTGACAATATCTTAAAGGAGGTAAGGCATTCTATCTGTGCATTGTAAGTCATTATTGAAGCATCATTTTGTGAGCTACTTTGTAGGTCTAAATTTTTTACTATGGTTATGGGATAGGATTCTGGGGTTGGTTGCTTAATGGCTTCTCATTTTTAAGTGGAGCTGAGAATTGATATTTCAACTTTTATGATGGACTAAATATGCTTGCTATTTCCCCTTCTTAGATTGTCCGTTCTGCTTGTAGTTTTCTGTACTGGGTGGATTTGATGAAAATAAATGTCTATTTCTTGTTCGAATATTTCCTTCATGCAGCCAGACTTTTGGACACAGCCAAAAAATGCTATGAGGAGAGCATATTGTATTACTGATACTACAATTTTGGAGAAAGCCGGTGATTTGGGTAAAGGAGGTTCAACGGCTGTCACGGCTATACTAATTAACTGTCAGAAGCTGGTAGTAGCAAATGTAGGTGACTCACGAGCTGTTATCTGCAAGAATGGTGTTGCCAAACAACTCTCAGTTGATCATGAGCCAAGCATGGAAAGGGAGGAAATCGAGAACAGAGGTGGCTTTGTGTCAAACTTTCCAGGTAAGAGATTTGCTGAGTTTCAAGAACTATGTTGTTCTACAATGTTTGGACTCTACATAAATATGATTATGATTGTGTTGTGAGAAATGGAGGATTGGAAATTAGATTGTTAGGACATTACTGCTTTTAATGCCTTTAGGTTTTGAGGCTTGCAAGTGCATGCTGGAATTTTGAAAATGGATTGCATACTGTGCACTCTTTCACAGGGCTAATGGATGCTTTAAATGATAGAATTTGCACAAGTTATTGCACTGATTTGGTGTCCTGTGACCTGTTGATGAATAGACGTGGGTTATCCTTTTAAACTGATGGAACTGCACTTTTCTATTAACTAAGTTTGCGCTTATTCCTCTTCATTTTCATCTGGTTTCAGACAGCCGTTGTCAGTATGCAATCTGTTGCACTATGATCAGCCATGTGATTCTTCTTTGTTCCAATATCAATACCTTTAGACTATCTCTCCCCCTTATAGAGATGTTTCAATAGTCTGTCACTATCAATATTAACTTTCCAACTTTATGAATTCAGGGGATGTCCCACGTGTTGATGGACAGTTGGCAGTGGCAAGGGCATTTGGTGACAAGAGCTTGAAGGAACATCTGAGTTCAGAACCAGATGTTGCAATGGAGATGATTGATGATGATACAGATTGTATTATCTTAGCAAGTGACGGGTTGTGGAAGGTTTATTTTACTTGGAACTTTCTACCTCTAATCTTTGTTGGAAGGATAAATTATTTGTTTGCCCTTTTTATGGACTAAAATCCGTTCCTCAATATGACGCCAGGTGATGTCCAACCAAGAAGCGGTGGATGCTGTCAAGAACATAAAGGATGCGCTGTCTGCAGCAAAGCGGCTTACTGAAGAAGCACTTAATAGGAAGAGTTCAGACGACATTTCCTGTGTGGTTGTGAAGTTTCAGTGACCTCACCCCGGATTCCTCCTCTTGCTCATGTTTGATAAGAAACTCTCAGAGGTGTGTAATACTGTAATTAGCCCTGGTACATTAATAACTATCATGTATGTTTTCTGCTACATTAGTAGCTGGTTATCGTGTTCTGTTGCAAGTTGAATGAAGTAGACCTGCTTGGTATCATTGCGCCTATAATATATAGTTCAAGGGAGTAGGGATGTTTGAATGGTTTGGCGAACCGTCTCTTTGATGCCAGCCTTAGCCCTCAAAGGAGGGGTTGCCCCAACTACTGTGTCTAATGTTACCTTGCTACCAAATTATTATATTATTATTTACAAAAGAAGTTATAAGAGGGTGGTGTTTTACTGTAGATACATTGTAGAACAGACTCGTTTGCACTGTGGATTCGACATTATGTTATATTGTTCATCAGGGCCAAATGATATCGTCAACCACATCCTTTCTTGAATTTGATTTTTTGAAAACATATATTCGCTTTGGTCCTTAGGTTTCCAAGTTTTTCTTGAATGGTTCTTGCCCTTCATTTGTAATACATGCCGGTCCCTAGATGGAGAGAGAGAGAGAGAGAGAGAGAGAGAGAACTCTGATGAGCTCCATTCAGGCCATGTAATTCAAAAATCTGTGTGTCCATGTATTCTCGGAAAAAATATTAGTCTTTTGGGATTCATATGTTTGTGGAAGTAAGTTTCTAGAGACGTGTTTTGAGGTTGTAAAATGGTTTTTAAATGGTTATTTTTTAGACTTTTCATGCAACTTAACAAGAAAATGATATATCATGATTTTGACCTTTATTTATATGTAAAAAATAATATGAAAATTAATTACTATTGTAAAAAATAATGATTTTTTTTTTATAACCTTACAAGAAATAGGGATTAATTATCAATTTATTTTATAATAATAGAGGTTTGATAATTAATAACTAATTAATCTAGGGCTTATAGTCTTAAAAACTTTTACAACTATAACAAAATTGATATAACATTGATGTGCTTGCAATAACGAAAATATTGCCACTACTATTACCAGTAGATGTTATGTTGATAATTTATTGTTTTTTTAGTTTATATTAGTTTTTGGTTAATAATATCTAGCTTTTGATAATAATCATTCGATGTTATAACCTGAATTTTAAATTTATAATTAGCAACACAGGTGCGATGTCATAAGGACATTACACCTACACTAAATCTTAAATGTACATATCATAAAACAAATTATATAAAGATTTTACAACATTTTAATATCCTTCAAAATATTATATTTTTCAAAACTAGTAAAAATAAATAACACTTCAAAAATTCTTTTCATTGGATAAAATAAAACAAATAATCTATAATGCTTATTACATTGTTAAAATCTGAATTTAATTAAAATAGTGTAATAGTAAAGTGTCTAAAATATCGAATAAAAAACTAAAAGGAAAACTTTGTGGAACAAGTAAGGCATAACGACTAAAACTGAAGAAGCAATAACACTCAATAAAATTTACATGCTAACAAAAATTAAAAACTTGAAATAATATTAAAAAAAATAGGGGGATAAGTTCAACCAAGTCAGTAAGGGAATAACATTTAACATGTATCTTAGATATTAATAGTTTCCAAGTCGTACATATCTTGATATAAATATACATACTAAGCATATTAACATAAAGTAGTGGAATACATGTCAGGGATCAGATGACTCCAAAAAATGACGAGATGACACTTGAAGGTGACCATTATGGAAGGATTAGTCGCTACAAGCTGACACTTCTCTCACAAGATAGGTATACAAAATATTATATGCAAATAGACGAACTATTCTCTGTTAGCATGAAGTTACTGACAAGTATATCGATATTAGAACATAATAGATACTTGCATAATTATCAAAGTAATGTATATCTTATCAAATAGAATTTAGTCCAACAGAATATGAATGTAAATTCAAGAACATGTGAGTACTTAGAAAATAAAGCAATATATATAAATATTCAAGAAATTAACTACATGTACTCATTGTATAATCAACATTCATATTTATTTATATTGCATGCATATTAAAGATTATCTCACTTACCTGAAAAACGAAAGAAAAAGACAAACAGATGCAGAACCGAAGACTACTGAAGATCGTTAGGAGAAACATCAACATAACTTATAACGGATACGGAAAACACTAAAAAACAACTCGAAGTAAAGTAACATAAAAGATTAAAAACTCTAAGCTTAAAGACTACAATGTAAATATAAAGCCAAATTGATTCACCCGATCGATCTCGAACTTAACCCAAACTGATCAAACCTAACATATCCGATAAAACTCTATTGTTGGTCAATTAGTCGACCAAGATAACCAACCGGTCGACCACTATCACAGGCTAAGTAGTTTAAACTAATCGGTCGACAACATTAATCAGTCAACTGGTTAGCCAGTTCAACCAATTGGTCGACTGATTAATTAGGGTTTCCAGAATCTTGATTTGCCAGTCTTCAAACTTGTAAATTTCATAATAACACAATCTATTTTTCAACAAATCATAATTCCAGACATCAAATCACTTTGTTTAAGGCCAACTAACATTTTAAAATATCAATTCAATCCTTTAAATCATTTTAGCATCAAAACAATATAAAAACCCTAAATACATCTTAAAACTTCATAATCAATCCTTAATTGAAAATAAAAAAAGAGGAAAAATCACTTACTTGTTTCTTCAACCTTTCTTGAACTAAAAACTTAAATTCAAAAATGAAATCCCTTGTAAACAGGAGTGGAAAGTCACGACAGGGGAGAGAAAACAGAGAAAGAGAGAAAACGATGCTTTAACAATTTTTTCTTTAAATATCTAGGTTGGTTGGTTGGATTTGGGTTGAACCTTGGGCTTAGATTGTGCTAAAAATATGGGTCTTACAATTGACATTTTTAAAAAAATGTTATTTCCTATTCTTTTGAATTAACACAAGAGTTTCGTTTGACTATATCATTTTTTTTTATATATAAATTTATAATTAGGTTTCAATCTATGAAAATTAATATTTAAAATTACATCAATCCGAAAAGAAAATAAACTATCAAGCAGAGATGATGAGTTTTTTTTATTTATAGTTATGGACTCATTAAATGAAATCATGCACCATTTCAATATAGATTGCTTGATCATTCTTATGAACATTGATTTTTGTGTTCTTTTAATTATTGACTCTTTCAATTATATTTTTAAGTGTTATTAATAATTAATTGCGTGATATCAAAACTATACATATCTATAAAATATATCTAAGCTCAAAAGTAAAAATACACATGATATTAAATACTATAAAATGCATATTAAATTAAAATATTTTTAAAATTAATATTAATCAATTTTGATTTCACTTGACTACATTTTTAGAATGAATTGAAATATTAAAATAGACTTTATAAGGTTACTAGTCGAAACTACTAATTAAGAAAAAACTAAAAGATCTTGGCAAGATGTTGTTCATTCAACTATACACACACATAATTGCATTGTGAATTTACACAAAGTAATTTTTTTTTTGAAATCATGTAGTTATTTTCACCTCAATTCTATCCTTCCATGTGAGTTTTATTCGAGATTGGTTTTAATGGTTTGTTACTAAGTTTAATGTGGGGTTTTCGTTGGATAAAAAAAGAATCCTATCATCGGACTAGCACTTGATTCTGTAAAACAATATTCATATTTTTTGTTTTTCAAAGGATTGAAACTAAAGGAAACTACAATTGAAAATTGTAAAGAAAAAAATGGAGCCCCTTTTGCTTTCGAAGGGAAGAAAAGAAGAAACTAAACATGAGAACTGAGGAGAGGAGAGAGAACACTACCAGAAAATCGGAGAAAACCAACGGAATTACCGACGGAATTTTTCCGTCGGTAATATTTACCGACCAACATAATTCCATCTCAAAATCTGTCGGTATATACCAACAGCCTAAATCCATCGGCGAAATGGTCGGTATATACCGACGAAAATATTCTGTCGGTATATATCGACAGTTTCGCCGACGGGGCATACCGTTTGTCTGGAAATATGCAACGGCGTGGTGACGTTAGACGATTTTACTGACGGAATTACCGAGGGATTCAAATTGAGATAGCAGTACAGTGACGTGACACTTTCACCGACAGAATCGCCGATGGAATCACCGACGGAAGTAATCCGTCGGTGATTCCATCGGAAAAACCATATACCCATCGATCTGCCGACACTCTCTTCCTCTGTTTCTCCTTCTTCTTCTTTCCCATCCCATCTCTCCCCTCCCAAACTGCAACCACACCCATCCCAACTCTCCACTATTCTCAACACGAGCACTCAATATCCGTACGTGGTCACAATATCCATTTCTTGTAGATTTTATCATTTTTTTGTAAGTAAACCTATCCTTTTTAGTTTAAATATTTAATTGTGAATTTTATTGTTTTAATATATGTATTTTGTTAACGTATGTACTTGTTTAATTGTTATTTGTCAAAGAAACTTGTAGTATGAATGTATAATTTTGTAGTTGTTATAGTTTTTTTTAGATTTTATCAAATAATTATATTTGTTTGTAAATTGTTGAAATTTTGTTTGAATTACACCGAATTAAATGTGTCGTTGTGATGAAATAAATAATTAATAGCTTGTTTAACGAGTCTTGTTTAATTGTTATGAATTCTATTTCGAAGTTGTGATTTCTGTAAATTTATATATGTATAAATTTGTATGTATGAACATTGATAGTTGATAATTGATAATAAATATTTAACATAAGTGTTGTTTTAGTTTGTTGGATAATGTCGGGGAAAACCAATATTTTTGTTATGTTTTATAGAGGTTCAATAGAAGTCATGGATGATCGTTCATGGATGTATCGGGACTCACCCCAAGGATTGCGGAGGATGGATTATTGTAACGGTGTCCAGGGTTTTATTAATTTCGCAACATCTATTCCGAGGAATTTTACTGATGGCGGTATTAGGTGTCCATGCAGGAAGTGTAAAAATTTAAAGTTTCTGCATCAAGATGTTGTAACGATTCATCTTCTAACCAAAGGGTTCATGGAAGATTACCTGTGTTGGTATGCTCACGGAGAACTATTTGTTCCTGATGAGAGCATGAAAGAACAGGTGGTTGGGTCAACTTCTAGTGCTAGCAACATGCATGAAGTTGGAAATGAGAACAGTAATCCTTACAGGAATATGGTTATGGATGCAATGAGAATGAGTGAAGATAATGTCAGGGAATGTCCAATCATAGAAGAAGAACCTAATGCAGATGCAGCAAGGTTTTTTGATCTGTTGAGAGATTCTGACGAACCATTATGGGATGGCTGCACGAACCACAGTAAATTATCAGCTGTAGCACAGGTGTTCACCATTAAGTCAGATCACGGGTTGATGAGGCCGGTTATGACAAGATTATTGAATGGGCGAGAAGCATTTTACCTGAAGGGAACAGGCTGAAAGAGAACTTCTATGCTGCCAAGTCCATGATGAAACCCCTCGGTTTAGGATACCAGAAAATT
>Ga0325405_1000888_pt1 | contig 29631 bp, 13 predicted proteins | sample PopdelMetagenome_21_FD_205663 | JGI IMG/M metagenome (GOLD analysis project Ga0325405, IMG submission 205663) | Populus deltoides microbial communities from Bellville, Georgia, United States - Xylem-Control-R2 | ecosystem: Host-associated > Plants > Phyllosphere > Stem > Wood/Secondary xylem... | reverse complement strand
TTTTTTTAATAAAATATATATGGAAGAAAATTGATGATTTTATATTGAAGAGGGCGTTTTGGGAAAATAGATAAATATTTTTTTTATTGTTGAATAAAGTAGGATGTTCTTTTCGGGGACATAAAGATGGGCTGTGAGGTGTGAACTTTGTGACTGTGCATGTTGGTGGTTTGATATCTAGAGTCTAGACGTCTTATTTTTTGCACGTGCTATATAACCATAGCGTAGCTAACCGGAACTTACAGGTATGTAGATGGGACTGAATGGCTAATTACACTCTTTGGACATAAAAGGATAAGCATGGGTCACCTCACCGGTCCCCACCATCTAATTACGTCTAACACATCAATTATTATTATTATTATTATTATTTGACGAGAATAGGTGTTATTATTAATAATAATAATAGATGTACTAACACATCAATTATATCATTCTTTCATGAATTATCAATATTCATGAATCATGAATATTTATGAATTCTTTCTTGAATTATGAATATCCATAATTTATAACTTATAAGTAATTTATAAATTTTAAACATTCATTATAATTAATAAATATTTAAAAATTAAGAATTATAAAGAGATACAATTTTACTGGTGCTGAAAAAAGTTGGAAATTTGTTTTTTTTTTTGCTTCCTTTCTAAAATCATTGAGAGAAATCAAGATTTAAAACAAGATAAATGAGATAATAAATATTAAATATATATAATTCAAGAATTAAAAAGAAAATTAATAAAAAAAATGAGTAAAGAGAGGAAGTTTGTGACATTAAAAGAAAAAAAGAGAAGTAGAAAACTTTGACCGGTTAATATTTAGAGTTTGTATCATTATCAGCTAAGATGTTATAAACTCAATTCTACAAAATTAAGTAAATATACACAGAGTTTATGGAAAATTTTTAAATTTTAAATTAAAATTTTTAAATGTTAAATTGAGAAAAGGTGAAATTATGAAAACTTGATGTTCTTGGGATGAATTATGATGTAAATGCTTATTAAACATAGACGTCGTTTGGAATTGTGTTCCAAACCGCATTCATGAAAATTTGATTTTTTTATATAAAATTAATATTTTTAAAATTTTAAATTAAATATAAAAAAATATTATTTTAATATATTTTTAAATAAAAAAATACTTTAAAAAATAACCACTACCACAACCACCCTATAATATTTAAATTTTGAGACCTTAACTTTGTCAATCAATGGATTTGTTATACATATAATAGAGGATTCGACTCCTGCAAAGAAAGGCACAAGGAAATATTTCTCTCTTACGAATGCCATTTAATTGCCTGCCAAGATTTGTGCGCTGTAATTTGTCACTGAGAGGACGCAAATCCCCCCGGTGATTGAAAAAAGAAGACGGGAGGGGTCAGTTTCCCACGTGGCAGGTGGCTTCCAAGTCCAAAAATTACTCAAATTCTTTTTTGGCCTGCTAGATTAATATCGGTCCCTTTCATGTTCCGGAACATGATGCCTTAAATTTTGTCTGGGAGAGAGAAAACTGGTGGTATTATCGAAGTACACCATTCCAAGTCAGACGCACGTCACCTGCAGACAGTTTTTCCTTGTATAGTACCGTATGGTGGTACATTATACATATTCTAGAAGGGAAATAATATTTTCTTGTATATAATTGTAAATCATATAATCATCATCTTTTTTATTTATTTATGGTTATATTTTTTATTTAATGTTAAAAAATATATTAATAATATTTACACATTAATTCTTTAGTATTAGAAAAAAATTAATCGACCCGCAACAAGACTGGTTGAATAGACATTTGTTTTTTTATATTTATTGACACATACGACTCATGATGTATTTAATTGAATATATACATAGATTTTTTTATTTATAATTAAATAAAATTTTAAAAAATACATTTAAAAAGCTTGCATGACGTGTTCATATATTTTGTATGTTGAGAATATTTTAAATGCGGTATTACAGCCTCTTTCTTATTATATTGATTAAAGTTAATTTGATTTTATATCCGTGATTATGGTACTGCAAAGTCTATTGCTGATTTGCGTGACGTACATTAACAAATCAAAATCCTGGACTATTATAGACAGCAGGATTTATTTAATCCAACAGTGCTCTCCCACATGAATATCCTGTGATTATTAATTATAGACAGAAGGGTAGATTGGGGGCCAGAAATGCAGTATTGACAAGGGTTGCTGGGAAATATGAAATATTTGAAGCCCATAATGTCCTTGTATGGATGTTTTTACCTCGTGACAGACATTTAGTCAGGGAAAGATAGTCTATGACTAAACCACATTCCCAGGATGCATATCAATTGATATGGAATGTCTGGTCGGTAAGCTGATGGTGTCACATACTGTTATATTCAAATATAATGGAGTTAGCATAAGCATGCATAAATTATTTTAATATTTGGATATTTCAATCCTCCATGAAGGATAAATAAACATTTTGGGTTTTGTTAATATTTACTTATTTGTAGAAAATTACTAGAGAACAATCATGATATGATTTACATAGTATACCAACTAAAAGTTTTTAGTTGATAATAAAGCATGTTATTATTTGATTATGATATTAATTAACTTAGAAGTAGCCATAACATCTCAAGTTATTTTGATGATCATGTTAAGAATTATTAAATTATTATGCTATAAATAGCTTAATTGCAATTATTTTGTAAACACAATGGCTTGCCCTATAAGGAGATTGTTATTTTTATACAATTTAATTGCAATAGGATAATAAATGAACATTAAGTATGGATTTTATTCCAGGCCCTGAGGTATGAATAAATTTTATTCTTGATATTTTATTTATTAATCTTATTATTAAAGAATTAGTAAGTTCTATACATAATACAACCTTTGTCTACATGAATGTTAGAATTACTATAAGGATCTAAAGTCGTTGACTATAAATGAATTTATAAAACCAAAAAGAATATTTCTGGTAATATCAAGCGATATAAAACTAAACTTGTTATTACGGGTTATACTCAAGAGATAGGCATGGATTATGATGAAACCTCCTCTCCAGTTTCTAAGAATGATAATAATGATATTGGTAGCTTCTTTTGATTTAGAGCTCCATAAGATGAATATAAAAACAACATTCCCAAATAAAAACTCGAATGAAATGGTATATATAAACCAACGTGAAGGTTTTTACAATAACACAAATAGTCATTTGTTTTGTAAGCTAAAAAAAATCTATATATGGACTAAAACATGACTCCTGACAGCGGTGTATTAAATTTCACAATGTTATAATCTTAAGGTTAGTGAGAGCAAATATATCTTTATTGTTCTATATGTAAATGATATTCTACTTGCAAGTAGTGATTTGAGTTTATTACACGAGACAAAACAACTATCTCAAAATGCCTCTATTAAAAAAGCCTTGGAAAGATTCAGGATGACAAATAGTGCATTTTTAGTAGCACCTAATGTCAAAGAGGAAAACTTCAATTAGAATCAATGCCCATAAAATGCATTGAAAAATGAGCGGATGAGTAACATTCCTCATGCATCTGCAGTTGGTAATTTGATGTATGCATAAGTCTGTACAAGACCTGACTTGTTATTTGCAGTAGTAATATTGGGAAGGTTCCAAAGCAATCTAGAAATGAACCATTGGAAAGCTACTAAGAAAGTTAATAGGTACCTACAAGGAACCACATATTACCAGTTGACTTAAAAACCTACCAATCACCTTGAGGTGATTAATTATTCAGACTTGAAATTTGCTAGTTGTGTAGACACAAGAAAATCTATTTCATGATATATTTTTCTTCTTGCTAGAGGAGTTGTGTCTTGAAAAAAATAGTATGCAAACTATTGTTGCTTCATCTACTATGGAAGCAGAATTCATTGCATGCTATAAAGCAATGACATAGATGATTTGGTTAAGAATTTTTATTTCTGGTCTTGAAGTTGTTGATTCTATATCAAGACCAATAAAAATATATTGTGATAATTTAGTTGCAATTTTCTTTTCTAAGAATAATAAGAGTGAAAGTCGAAACAAACATATTGACATAAAGTATCTTATTGTGAGAGAGAAAGTGAAGGAACATGAAGTTCTCATTGAGCATATTAGCACAAAGCTAATGATCGCGAATATAAAGATCATGCGGATAACATATGTCTAGCTAACCTATTTGATATTTGACTTTATTTTTTTTTTGGTTGATTGTCTGAAAATCTTTTATGTTATTTTTAGAGATCAAAATGATGTTTTGTGCACATAAAGTATTAATTTCTATATTTACTGGTAGTTAATTTATAAAGTTTATTTGCTCATTAAGTGCTTATTTTCTCGGATGCAATATATTGTAATACATGAAAAGAAATACTTGATTATAAAGTGTAACTACTATGATTCATATGTTGTATTCTTGATTTAAGTGCAAGTGTTTTTATTTACTAGATATTTTAAATCCTATAAAGATATTGTTACTTTTCGGGTGCTACTGTCATATAATCTAAGTGAAAGAATGTTAGAAAAATATCCTTAAAGTGATATTTATGTCATATAAATTTTAAATTAAGTAACAATTAAGGTTTAAAGCTGATTAGACTCTTTAATAATACAAAAATTAGGTTATATATAAAAAGTCTCTAATCTAATAAAAAAAGATGTTAATTAATGAAAAATCTGTGTTTTTCATCCACACAAAAAAAAAACTCTGAAGTTTGACATATATTAGAAGACTTATTATTGCTGATAGCACAAAAATTGATGAACAATTATATACAATATTCAATACTTAATCAATGATGACAGAAAATATATAACTTATTAATTTTCTGCTGCATTTATATGATTGGTATATTGGAATTATTTTACATATAATTCATGCGTCTGATGCAACGCCTTAACTAACGTTAGTTTGTTTTCTTTTCTTCTTCTATATACTATAATAAGACTCCGAACCAATCAGACCTAAGCTGATCAATACACATATGGTGTCGATGGGTCTAGACAATGCTGACTGGGGCCAATATCTGTTCAAAAGAAAATGGGTATAGACAATGTTAACTACCAGGTAATGAACTGGTAATAAAACCCATTAATTAATTTTAATAGATTTATTAAACTAATGGTACTGGAATTGGTGTCGATGTACGTATATACTAACGTCAAAACCCATTAATTAATATTAAAAAGGCCCTTTCATTCTCAATGAATAAATAATTATAAATACATAAATATATAGTCGGGTGATAGAAATTAGCGTCAACTTGTGAATGGAGTGTTGTCTAGTCGACCAATTCAATAGCCATTGCTATCCACTCGATTAATAATTTATTGTTTTTATTCACTTTTAAATAACTCGTGGTTCAATGTATCTATATATAGTCGGAATAGTTCTTGTTTGGCATTTATATAGATCTGATCTATAAGAGAATAATTTTTGTTATTAATTATATATAAACCAAAATATATTTGAACAAGACATTTAATTTATATTGACAAATATTTTTTTCCACGTATATTATACAAAAAATAACGTTAATGATATATTGTTCATATAATATAAATTCAGTTTACGTACCGTACGTTAAACTTCTATATAAGCTAATACTTTTAAGAACATAATTAAAAATTTATTATCTAATTAAAGTATTATTTAAATTTAAAATTTAAATCAAGACTAAATAAAAATATTATTTAATCAAGATTATTAATTTACAGGTTATATTAATTATATTTTGCTCAGAGGTTCACAGTTTTTTGTTTTTAACCTAATCCTTGCTTTTCTAGCTACAAGACGATATCTCATTCATATATTTAGGATTTAAGCTGGCTGGCTGGCTAACTAGCAGGATCTTTATTTTTCTGGTAAGAATGGAATGCCAGACAGAGAGACAGTAAGGCTTGAATTCTTTTCATCACCGCTACCATCCATTGGCGAACGCGAACACTTTCTCTTGAAGTGGCCATACAGTACTGGGGTATGTGGTTCACATCGAATGAAAGGGAGAAGAGTAAGCCAAAGTGAGCACGGAGGCGAAAAGAGTCGACGGTCCTCTTCATGCATGGGCCATCATCACAAGAGTTGTAAATGGTTTCATAAAAAAAGAAGTTAAAAATGTCTAATTAAATTGACTTTTCGTTGTGTTTTTTTCAGGGCTACTGAAACGTTGTGGCTAGGTCTTTTGGGTTTTATAAAAGTGATTGGGAATTGGATTTTAGTAGTAGATGGGACGATACATGGATTCCTGCTTACCCGTCTATTTTGGCTCGGCCACAATCACCCAAATGGAAATATATAGCAATTATAGACGCATGTGTGCACACAACTTCGACAGTACTTCTGCAAAAAGCACCACACATAAGATTGAAGAAGTCTGTTCTCTCACTCAATCTCAACCCAAAATCCACAAGCGCGCGCACACACACTCACAAGTATATAATATCTGGATATATATGATCATGCCCCCATTTAGATATTTTAAACGCCATTTTTTCCACGTTCTCTTTCACGTCAATTTCACTTTCCTTACACCTGCCACTTCCCCTCCCCTTATATTTACTGCTCTTTACATTCTTCTCTTGTGCCTTTATCCCCCCCTCTCTCTGAACTTAGGCCGCTTTGCCTGTATTTCATTCTTTTACTCTCTCTCAAAACTAATTACTAAAGACTATGTTTATTGTTCCACGGTACCTCCAATCATATACATAGAATCAACCTTGGAGACCAAACCTACAAAACGTCATGAATAAGCTCCAAGATTGGCCCGAACCTATAGTCCGAGTACAATCCTTGTCCGATAGCGGCATACCCCTAATTCCAGAGCGATATGTCAAGCCCTTACTTCAGAGGCCATCCGTAAATCCCACCACTTCGAATGATGTGAACATCCCTGTCATTGATCTTGCCAGGCTATATGGTGATGATCATGCTCTTCGAGCCACAATACTTGACCAAATCTCAATAGCATGCCGGGAGTGGGGATTTTTTCAAGTTATTAACCATGGTGTTAGCCCTCAATTGATGGACCGTGCTCGAGAAGTATGGAGACAATTCTTTCATTCGCCCATGGAGGTTAAGCAAGCTTATGCAAACACACCCAAGACTTATGAAGGTTATGGTAGCCGGTTAGGGGTTGAAAAAGGTGCGATTCTTGATTGGAGTGATTACTACTTCCTGCACTATCTTCCTTTACCATTGAAGGACTATAACAAATGGCCTGCCATTACAGCTGATTGCAGGTGTGTGTGCGTGTGTATATTTCAATCCCTTTTTAGAACACATGCTTACTTTTTTGGTTCTTCTTTGTTTTTAGCACACCAATTAATTAAGATTAGCCGAACGCTTTTCAAGTTGCAAATTCAAGTGTCGTATTGATTTCCTATTATACATCGTACCTAGTAAATTCTTATAATAAAATTTACTACACCTTTTCTAGCCTCATATATATATATATATATATATATATATATATATATATATATATATATAACTGTTTTATATCAACCATGTATTTGGATTTTACCTTACTAAGATTGGATTTTTTTTTTACACCAACAATTTCAATTTAGTTTTAAGCAAGCCTTGCTGATGAATTTGTAGGGCAGTTCTTGATGAATATGGTAAACAATTGGTGGAGCTGTGTGGGAAGTTAATGAAGGTTTTATCAATAAACCTTGGATTAGGAGAGGAACAACTTCAAAATGCCTTTGGTGGAGAAAATATCGGGGCATGCCTAAGAGTTAATTTTTACCCTAAATGTCCACAGCCTGACCTGACCCTTGGTTTATCGTCACATTCGGATCCCGGTGGCATGACCCTTCTCTTGCCGGACAGTAATGTCCCTGGTCTTCAAGTCCGTAAAGATGGGAATTGGATCACTGTAAAGCCAGTTCCACATGCTTTTATTGTTAATATTGGTGATCAAATTCAGGTAACATATACTTTCTCTGTTTCTCTCACTAGATTATCTATCTATCTATCTATCTATCTATCTATCTATATATATATATATATATATATGTTTGGATGAGATTTATGAAACGTATAGGGAACATGGAGGGGTCATATTTTTGATGGGGTAGTAACAAGTTATAATCCAACAATTAGTCAAAAGTGTTTTTTTTTCTTCAAAGAACTTGTCATTTGGTCCCGTTCTAGAGCGAGTGGTCTCAATGAAAAGCATGAATATATATCTTCTTCTCTTGGTTAGAACTTGTGGATCATGAACCTAGAAGGTTTCTTGATGCAAGAAAAAAACACACATATATAGCCTCTCGATCGTTTAGACATCACATGACAAACATTACTGTACTCCCACGTAAAAAAACATAATCAGAACATCACAAGGATCTGCAATGACTTGATTCTTGCCTGTCATACGTTCTTTCTTCTGCTTTAAGTAATTACACTACCTGTCGCTTCCAGTACTATTGCACATTGAGAATTCCTCATGTAAAGAGTTTAAATCCCGCCAAAAAATAATTGAGTACTATTATTAATTTTCGCTCTCTTTTCACTGGCTATGCCCATGCCTCAAGAAAGCATTTCGTCGTCTTTCTTTTTTGTCGTAATTTGATAACGATGACTTTTACAAACATGGATTAGTTATTCGATGCCCGGTTCTTCACATATGGAATGGGGTTAGAATATTGACCCAGAAAACAATTAGCTGCCTCTAGAAAACTACAAGTCATCAAACCATGTTTTACAAACATGGATTAGTTATTCGATGCACCATCTAAAATAAAGAGTGGTGGAGATAATTAACACAACCAGATAGAATCTTATGTTATGTCTTTGACTTCTCAGCAATCTCTTTAGTATAAACAAGTAACAAAAAAAAAAAAGGAAAAAAAGAGTGGTAACTTTTTACAAGGATGCATGTATTTACGATGTAGCTTAATTATTGATGGAGGATTCTTTTATATTGGTTATTTTTAAAGTATATATTTTTTATTTAAAAAGTTACTAAAATAATATTTTTTTATTTTAAAAAAATTATTTTTAGCACTGGTGTATCAAAATAATTTAAAATAAAATATTTAAACTTTTTAAAAATATTATTGAAAACACAATTTCAAACCGCATCTATCTATTATCGTTATAACCATTCCATCAAATTTAGTGCAATGAATGTGTATTATTTGCCTGCCTAAAGCAGAATGCAACCTACTGGCCTATAATATATTCCAAAGTAGATGCTTCGACGATAAAATCTTGTCAATTGTCGTTATTTGACTGACAATGAACTGGGAATAGTAAGCGCGGATCACAAAATTATTAACTTGAGGGACCTAAATTGAGTTTCTAAGAGTATGGAAATGACCCGTGGTTGGATTCATTGGGGTTGCAAAAATCACAAGCAATATTCTAGCATCTTATTCCTTCCCACTTGAGCATGTAATTCCATGTTTTTTTTCTGTTATTAATTCCTTGAACAACACCAAGGGATTTAATTAACTATAATTAATTGACGGTGGCAAATTCGGTCTTGTTAGTTTTTAATTTGAGCGATGTAGTAAACAGTTTTGTTTTGTGGATTCGTTTACTTAGGTGCTAAGCAATGCAACTTGCAAGAGCGTGGAGCACAGGGTGATGGTAAATTCATCAGACGAGCGTCTCTCTCTTGCTTTCTTCTACAATCCAAGGAGTGATATACCCATAGAGCCTTTGAAGGAGCTCGTGGCACCAGACAGGCCTCCACTCTATCCAGCTATGACATTCGACGAGTACAGGCTCTTCATAAGAATGAGGGGTCCCTGTGGAAAATCCCAAGTGGAGTCCCTAAAATCTCCAAGATGATGGTGACGTGACAACAATTCTTATGCGAATTTCTTCCTGGCTAGTTTAGTGCTGTATTAATTAATGTAAACCAAGAGTAACCGTCCCCTTCATTGGTTAATTAGAATTTGAGTAATTGTACATCTTGTGATCATAGAGGGGACTGCATGTGAAAATTCAATAGAATTAAATGGGAAAAGTGGATAAAAATTATTCTATATATGTTTTCTCTTTTGAGAAAAAAAAAAAACTGGGCCCAAAAATATCCTAATCACGTCTTGTGAGTAAATATTGTCCCGCTGATTAAGGCAACAACTTGTTGAAAAAAAAACGTGACATTTAGAATTCTGTAGTTTTTGTTTTTTAATGCTTTTTAAAAATATATTTACCTTAAAAAATATCAAGTTGATATTTATTTTTATATGATTTTAATATATATATATATATATTAAAAATAAAAACATAATCTTAAACAAAATTAAAATAAAAAAATATTTTTAAAAAGTAACTAATTTATTTGTGAATAGATAAAATCAAAGATAAAAGAATACCACGATTTATGATCACTTGTATTGACATCATGCAATTTTGAATCATCGTTTTTGACTTTCGAACTTGCAAAGGCCATATCATTTGCTTATATATATAAATATATATATGGGGGGTTTTTTTTATATATAATTATTTGTTTAGTCTTTGGAGCTTTATCTCAATCTAAATGGACAGCTAGCAAATATATATGTATTAGTAAAGTAAAACAATTAATTAGACATCAATTGTTTTATGCATCGATCAATCATGCTTCAAAGTCAATTCTGTCAACTATATATATTAATTCTAAGGTTCTTGGTGGGTATATTATTATAAAATAACAAAAAAGATCACATGTTTCTTGTCATTTAGCCTTTTTAACTACTAAATTCAAATATCAAAATTATTGCCTTCTTTATAATGGAGGAGAGGACTTCACTCATTTTTATTTTTATTTTACTACCATGTGATTAAGTGACTGCATAGCAACAAAATCCCTCTATAATGCAGTTACATCACACGTAGTTTGGTTGGCTTTTGATAAGAACCTTTGAATGGCTGTTGAAAATCAGTCTCCATGTTGAATGTTTTTTTTTTGTTGTTAAATTAATACAGTAAACTTCAAAATTTAGAGAAATTATACCATTTTATAAAAATTAGTAAGATAATATAGTTTTGAACTTGTCGCGTTTCTATAGCGTAAAAACTACGTGTCACACTTCTTAAGTGCGACATTAACTAGATGTTAACAGTTGAGTTTTATGGATTTATCTTTTAATCTAATATTAATATTTTATTAATACTAGACTGACTTCTTGCTACGGGAGAGTCGAGAGGTCATATCTTATCTTTGTAGTACTGACTAAGAAAGTAAAGTTCACACCATAGCGTCTCAGTAGTTAAATGTTTGCCGCATTGGACTTGAAACTTTTGAAGAGAGGTTAACTCTTGATGATATCGTGGTAGAGAACAAGACCACTTAGACATGAACATGACCTAGATCTAGTCGTGTTATTTACATTCATGGAGCTACTTGTGATTATAAAATATAAAAAAATATTGAGTTTAGTTGGAATTTATTGATTGAGATTATTGTGGTTTTTAGCAAGTTTTTTTAAGCGGAATTTTTTTTTAATATTGTTTTTACACGGAGAAAACCCTATTCAAATTTTAATAAAATTATAAAAATTTTAACTCTTTAAAATTATAAAGTAAATAAAAATTCATATTAATAAAAATTATGATATTATAAAACTTTCCATGCTTAAAACATGAAAATGACCCAAAACTAGACAATAGCCAAAATAATCTGATCATTTTGGATATTGTACAATCATTTTATCAAGCATCTAATTGTTTCTCAAAATGGTCTTTTTAAGAATATCACGGTTCACAGACAATATATATCAAATACCGTAATTCACAACCACAATATCTTCAAACTATACTATTTTACCAAAAAAAAAATTTATCATGCACTATTTATTTATATTTTGGGTGCTAATTGTATAATTTATCCATGAGATATCATCATGAAGGCAATTTTGGGTGGTCTTTGGCACTTGCTGATTGTGTGGTGCCATTTATGTGTCACTAATCCAAGTCCAGAAGGATTTACAAGTGGTGGTTTAGTCTTCCATTGATATTGATGTTGATGTTTCATTAGTTTAATGCCCCCACCTAAGGGTAAACTGTATTGCAAAAGAGTGAACGAGAGAATTCATGTTATTATTATTATTATTATTTCTAGTCTTTAACTAAAGTCATCCATACTCTATATTACTTCACAAGGTCACATCCCCCCTGGACATAGGGCTTCCTCAATCAATTATGAGTTCGTTGGCTCCATAGAAAAGGTTGCCATGCCTGTCTGGGATTATTCATTGTTAATTTAAAGAAAAGAATAAAAGAAGTGGAATATTTTTTGAGAATAAAAAACTAGAAAAGTTCAAGTCAATTGCTATTAGAAAAAACAAGGTTATTTACATGAACTATACTTTAGGTCGAATTAAATTTTTTTACATATTTAAAAATATATATAAGTATTACTAACATATTTTCATGAAAAAAAATTTATATAGAAATTGATCTAAATTGATCTAATCGACTTATCAAATCCAACGATAACATGAACAACTAGGAAAAAAACATAAATTAACTAAAAATAATTTAAGATGATATTTTATTTAAAAAAATATTAAAATGACAACATATGATTCATCAGGATCAACCTAGATTAACAGTTAAAATTCATGATTTGGATTATAAAACCATGATAATTTCATAGAAAAGAAATTAAAAAATATATTAAAGATAAATTTTTAATTAAATCAATGTCGAGGAATGAAAATGAAAAAAACAATTAAATAAAAGGCAAAAAAAGACTCGAGACAACCCAGATTAACTTGTTAAAACTGGATCATGAGACCGGGATAACCCAATGAAAATTAAAAGAAAATAATTTATGAGGCCTAATTCATAATCAATCCAATGTAAAAGGATGAAATTGAAAAAAAAAAAAACCCAAGTCAACTTGAGTTAACTCGCCAAATCTTTGACTCAGATTATGAGACTAATATAACCCCATAAAAAACAAACTGAGATAAATTATGAAACTTATTTTCTAATCAACTCAAATGTTGAATGATAAAATTAAAAAAAATCAATTATAAAAAAATCTCACAAAAAACCCTAGTCAATATATATATATAGGGTTAACTCTTAAAATCCACTATCCAAATTATAAGATTGTAATAACCTCTTAAAAAAATAAAAATAAATTTTAAATCATTGAAATAAAAAGTATTGTTACAATGAAGTAATGACGCTGTAAGAGGAGGATTCCCTTCTCAATTAGCTTATGTTAATAATAATAATAATTTGAAGCCATGTCAGAATTCTCTCTCTCTCTCTCTCTCTCTCTCTCTCTCTCTCTATATATATATATATATATATATATATATATAAAATCAACTTACTAGTAAAATAATTGATTCCCAATTATTCAATCATATTGTGGACAAGTGTACTATATATTGCCACTTATTTGTCAATTTGTGGTAAATAACGAGCCCGTCAAGAAAGAGACAGAGTGCTCCTATATATTATTTTCTTAGCAATTTTAAATCTTGCGAGCTACATCGATCCACTTGCAACACAGCATGTCTACATCAGTTGGAAATGGATAAAAATGGATATTAAGGTGTCTAAATGTGGCCTTAGCATTTAGCATACGTATTTTCCATTATTATAATACACAAGAAGGCATCCTTGACTATTACAACCCCACTTGAAATCAAATTATTAATATCATTACTTGACTCTTTCAAATGATTATCCGCCCGACAAATTTTATCAACTACTTGTTCTCAAGATTACTTAGAATTAGCATCGCTTGGCAGACGATAAGCTCAGGTCATATATAGCAATCGAAACAGACGTGATTTCTAACTCCCATTCATTTCTAAATTTAGGGTTTCCCCTCTCAAAAAGCTGGAACCACCTAGCTATAAACCTAGTGTTTTGGTCAATTACGTTTCCTTCTTGCAGTTTCGTTGCTTCTTGCTTTTATTTTTTTATCTCCTACTGTCTAAAGTCGGGCGATGCCACTTATTATTATTCTTTTATCTAACCCTAAAGGAAATCTGTAGAAAATAAGCGTCAAGTGTTGATTATCAACGGGACTCTTCGTTGAACGTACACTAATCACGCGCAGCTGCTCTTATTCCAAAAACAAATCACGCGCAGCTGCTGTAATATTAATGCTCCTTTGATTCCTAGACTCGAGCACTTGCTAGATTGTTGTGGTGATTTAAGGATCATGTACTGGCTTGTTTCCACTGAAAGGACGTTTTGCGTTCACGTTTGTCCCCTTTTCCTTGCAGAAGAATCTGTCGAGGCCAGCAAGCAATTCACCGCTGTGTTTGGCAGCATGTCGGAATAGTGCCGCATTTCTGCTTGTACCCATCAATTGTAATTTATTGTCTCAATCTTTCCCAGTTCCTGTTCCGTTTACTGTAAAAATTGCTTTCTTTGCTGGGTTCCAGACTATTTTGTCTTGCTCGTACGTGCTGACTAGGATATTCATTTGCACACATACCTCTCTATGTGCACATCTTCTTGAGAAGGGGTCCCCACCCTCTCCTTAACATGGCGAAGCATTTTCTTGTGTAAATCAGTGATGAATCCAGGACTGAAGACGTGAAGTGCCAAAAAAAAAACTTAATTCTTTTATTTGTAGTGGTGAGGCCAATACTTAACATGCATGCCAACTAATATCGTAATAGGGATGAAAGTAAATAGATTTTTCTGTTTTGGGGATTAATATAAAAAACATTTTAATTAAAGAAGCCACGTCCATCACATTTTCAAAAGCAGAGTAAAGTTATAATCCAAGTGAAGTAAGTTGATGAAAAATAAGCTTCAAAGCAGAAACGGAAAAGAAACGCTTTAATTGTGAGGATTGAATTGAGAAAGTTTAGAAGAAAGGGACCGAGGGAAGTGTTTTGATACTTTGAGGGCCATGGGCCCTCCGCCCACTGGATCCATCTCTTGCGAGCAGTCTCCTTCCAGACAAATATGAGTTCGGTAGTTCAAACCCATTTCTCTTCCATATCCCAAGTGCAGCTAGCTGCTATGACAGTATTATTGACAATCCATGTGCGCCTCTCTTTCAAGCACATGCCTCAAGTATTTTGTTTTTTTATATATATAAAAAAGAAGAAGAAAAAACGATGCCTTCAATAATGCAAATCCTGTATCAATCAACAATCACTTTCACTTACAAATGATGGCATGGCACGTATACTCCAATGATTTAAATTTCTAAGAATTCCAATTGATTAATCAGATAAAGTTTAAGATGGTAGCTGTGTGTTCTTAATATTTTCACTTTAATTTGGTTAAGAGCATCGGCTAATGAGTATGTTTTATGTTTGGTTTTCTTCTCGAATTAAATGGGAGATCTGGAGACAAGAATCATGAGATCTATGTTTTATGTTTGGTTTTCTTCTCGAATTAAATGGGAGATCTGGAGACAAGAATCATGAGATCGGGTATGTTTCAAGGAGTGAAAAGAGCAAAGAAGGAGATCCAAACAGCACACCACTGCATCACATCAATGACAAGGAAACGAAAGGGATTTTAGTAGAGCATACCTTATCGATTGATTCGAAACAAGCTATCGATTAAAGTCTCCTGAAAAATGATAAGTGGTTTGATAAGTTTAACAGGTGGATACCATCATCATTCCATCAAATATAATCGCAAGATTTCTAGCACGAAGCTAATTACAATTGAATCTTCTAATCTCAAAATAAATCCCGAAGATCAAATTAAATCTTTTCAGTCAAGTATTAGAATGATTATCTACACGTAACTAACCACATTCACCAGAGATTATCTCTTTTTTTTTTTTTTTCTATCTTCGTTTAAAACATATAGATATACTCCAACAAAAAGAAGAAAAAAATACTTAATTGAATCTAAAACTAAAATAATACCATAAAAAATAAGCACTCGAACTGTGCCGAAGATGACTTGTGATCTGAAAGCAGGACTTTAGTGCCGCAAAGTATTCGACTGATTGAGTGAACCACGAATTACGGTTTTTGATTGGAAAATCTTGATATTTTCATGCTCAAATTGGGGGGAAAGGTGCTGGTAATTCCATCACATAGTTGTTATAATAATTACTATCGAAGAGGGCAAATGTTATTGTGTAGAGAGAGAGAGAGAGAGATCACGTGCTAAAAAAAGACTCGGCACGTTTATTTGCTGTGGGCGTTGGTGAGAAGGGCACCATCGAAGAAAAGAAGATGATGAAGGAACTACTAGATTTGGCCTTGATCGTAGCAAGCAAATGCTACTACCTCTTATTTGTTTTCCTGTGTCGTTTTTGGCTTCTTCTTTTTTCATCGACAAAACGTCACTTGAAATATATTTTCTTCAATCTCCTTCCACTTTTATTGTCTTTTTAGGACTTTTTTAAAAAAATATTTTTACTATCTTTACTTCTCTTGGGAACCCTCAATTAGTCCCCAACGCATCCACCACTTCTCAATTGGATCACTGAACTAAATGTTTTCTCAATTGAACTCCTTCCATCCATGTCTTAACATTTCTCATTATTTTATACAGTAAAACGACACCTTTTCAAGACAATTTGACATTTTCCTTTACAATATCTTGATGGCTTTAGAATAAAGGACCCAATTGAGAAATGTCTAATACATTGGAGATGAACTTGAGAAAATTAATTACTTTGGTATGAAATTGAGATTCGGGTAAAATGTTAGGGAGTAATATAAGGTCCTTTTGGACCTGCACCAGCACTGCCCTCGACCTCCTAACCCAGCATAGAACATGATAAAGAAGGAATAAGAAGAAAATCTGTGTATTTATCTATAGTTTATACTGGCATATTGGTTTATCTGTTGAAGAGTATTACATTACTAATAATTAGCAACAACTCTAGCAGACAGCAGATTTTTGTGTGGCGAAATTCCAAGTCATGGAGGAAGGTGCCGCATCATAAATGCTCCATGAATGTGCTTTGACTTGTAACAAATACAGGAGGTCTTCTGTGTGAGTGAGCAAGCAAACAAAAGTAGACACCACATGTTCTTTGTCGAAGAAATATGAACTGAGGTGTTGGAAGCGTAGCTTCTTCAAGCGAATCAGGACCAAGAATTTGCCTGAGCACTAAACATAACTTGCAGAAGAACCCTTTGATTTTGGAACCCTGGGAATTACTTGGTGTGCCTGGATCTATTTTTCATGGATGGAAATAAACGCTTGTCTGCATAATAATCTGTGCTCTTATTCAAGAAATATGAATCCATCTATAGTGTTTCTGTTAGGAATAGATATGATTTTTCTCCTCTCATGTAAAGTTGACATTAGACAAGCCTAATGCATCTGAGATTTTGGATTATTATTAGTTGTCTTGGGTGGTTTCAGCTATGGAACAAGGATTAGCTCCTCGTCTTCTCTCTTTTCCTTGATAATGAAATGAACTCATTCATCGGGGAAAGCAGTCGGATTCCGCACATGATATACAAGACTCACGAGGAACATGTTAACATACGCAGTTTTGCCTACGCAAAAATAAAACTTCCAACTCCTTCGAGTCGTGTTAGAAACAGCTAACTCTGTAGGAAAATATTCTACCAACCAGAAAGAATGAAAATATATCTCTAGATTTTAACATTTGTACTCCAAAATTCACCAGCCAAGTTGCAAAAAAGGGCTGTGAGAGGCATAGCCACGTCTACATGCAGTCCAAAATCCTAGTTGTAAATGCAAATCACATTCACATAATATATCTAGGATCTACAACTGCACCCAACTGTGGCTGTCCTAGGAATATTTCTTCCGAAAGAGCCACCTGCAATTCAATAGTGGCACCGTTAGTATTAATCATTCCGTAAACTATCATTAAACAAAATCTAAGACCGATTTCTCAGTGTAAAGACTCCGAAGTTAAAATAACATCCACTTAGGTAAACACCGATCCCATAGATAGCCTCAACTCCATTTTTTAAGGGAAAAAAAAAAAAAAAACTATCAGTGCATTGGAACAACATCGGTGAGAGAGAACGAGGTCAATCTCCTCACAAGTTTGACTGTTTGTTAGTGCCTAGACTTCTTTGTGCTGCAAGAAGGGCATTTGTACTGCTTGATGCTTTCAGCTTTTGCTGGTGTTATCTTCACACACTTTCCATGGTACCAACGTTCACAAATGTCACAACCAATCCAAAACTCATCAGCATTGTAGTTCCCTCCACAGCTCCCGCAAAGGGTGTCCCCATGCTCATCTTCATCCTCCACGTAACTTAACTTGGAATTGCTTCTTGCCTGTCCATCAGTTGATCTCTGAAATATAATAGGCCGGTTATAGATCCAAAATTAGTTGATAAAAAGAAGGCATATGTGTTTATGGAGCTCAAATTTGATAGATTGCAATGCTTTTGTTGATCAGAGAAAAAAACAATTTCACCTTTGTGTTATTCCTGGATTTGCTACCACCGTCAGCACTAGGCTTATCTTCTACTGGTTTCCTCCCAGTTACAATTTCAAAGAGGGTGGGCAGATCATTTACCATGCTAAACAGTCGCTTCCTGCAGACAAAAAGCATAAAACCACTACATTATGCTCCCGTGAATTGTCAGCATTGAAATCAAAGACTTAATACACAAATGCACACCCACCAAGTGAGAGAAAATCATCAGAAGCATAAAGTGTGAACCATGATGAGACCTCAATATGAATCATTTGTGCAAAAAGCATTGATATAGGTGCATGAAAAGAACAGGAAAGGCAAGATAACAAAAAGAAAATCATAATGCAAGCCAATATTAAAAACAGCTACCAGCTCTATTACAGGGTCCTCAGTATACAGTATACAGTACACAGCTAATAAGCTTATTCAACACTACCAATCATATACCATTCTAGTAAGGAATGAAAATTCCTGGAAGCAGAAATGATCGACAAGGTCTGGGATCATAAAACAATTGCATTGGAGATATGTATGCACCCCCAAGATGATCCATGTTTGTCCAGTTTTAAGTTCACTTTATTCAGGATACATGCCTAGGATGTACATCATACACAGGATGAATCCAATGAATCAACATTCTCACAAAGAGGTGAACTTGGGCATGGTAGAGATATGTCAAAGCAACCTGACTTAAACTTGAGTTCACTCTGTGCCATATATGCCTATGATCATATTCGTATCTGCATCTCAGGCTGGTTACCCAAGAACATTGTAACATTCTGAAAAAGGGGTGCATGTGGACCATAGAGCAATCAGGCACAACCCAACAAAGTTCTGCTCATTCCCAAGACACATACTAAACAGAAGATACCCTTAATTAACACAAGTGCAAACGATACTACAAAAATTGACATAAAAAGCCCGCTCATCAACTCACATGTTTCATTAAGAAAAAAAGATGATGATGAGGATGAAGAAGAAGAAGAAGAAGGAAAGATTACTCTTCAGTGCTTAACAGGCACTACTGGAGTGCATCTGCATAATTGCAAAACTGCTAACTTCAATCCCAAAAGTCAAAACAAGAAGCTGCAAACTCCAAAGGTCAAAATTCCCTCTCGAGTAACTAAAATTAATTCCACACTGAATATATTGAGGCAGATGATGGACAATACTTAACCAGACCCCACTGAGGGAAGGCACCACATCACTTTTATAACTTGTGCATAAAGCAAAACTTATTTCTTTGAAGAAACTTGTAATTTTGCTACAAGTTAGTGACATGGCACGTCACATCACATTCAAATCTACAGTTCTTGACTGACCAAGGCAGCTTAACCAACTAACAGAGTGGTGAGTGAAAGCAACACAAACTGAAGACATGATGCAAGACCTACATCCTCACTCAAACCCACTTCACATCAAAAACTTCGTGAAGAAACTATTCTGCCACAACAAATACAACTACAGGAGGTTTAACAATGGGGCAAACCTTCAGCCATAAGTATTGATTCTTTAGATTCAAATACTTCAAACAGCACTTGGCTTCATTAAGTTCAGTTTTTTGTGTTTCTGTACGGGTCAGTTTTTATTTTAACATTCATGATGTAATGTTACCCCAATAAACCAAATGTCTTCTTTTTTCTACATCAACATAGAAAAGTTACCAACCATATTCCTATTAAAAAAGAAAATTATACACAAGTTGAGAAGAAATCCCTAAGTGATTTTGCTGCAAATATGCTAACAAAGAGTTATTCTTGGTGAGGTAACAAACAAGCTCACTGAAAAACACGTCCCACACCAATGCAATAGCAATCTTGTTTACAGATGTTCAGTTGAAAATAAACAAGAGAAGACAAGTAAAATAGACATATATGTTAACTTTGTTAGGCAAGGATATTGTTCTATCCCACTAAGTACCCTTTTCACTTCCCTTTCATCTATTTCTTTCATCTCAATGAAGTAAACACAAGGAGCATGTCTTTAAGATCTGGAGAAGCTAGTTAAGCACATGAAATATCACTTTTCCCCCCACTATATGCGTGTTTTTCAATTGAAAATATATTGAAATAATTTTTTCATGTTTTTATTTTATTTTTGACAACACATCGAAATCATCAAAAATCACCTCAAAAGGCATCAATTTGATGCCTTCTTGCCTGAAAATCAATTTGAAGAGTGGGTTGGAACTCAAAAACAAACACACACACACGTCTCAAACTGCATTTCCAATTTTAAAATATCATTTTGTACAAGTGGTGTAGTCAAATATGTACTAATGTTCGTGAACTCGAGAAAGCTATTACTCAATACCGCTAATTGTTTATGTGGTAAAAAATGCTTTTACAGTTTCAAAACATTGTCTTTACATGTAACTGTGGAACACCATTGAATCCTGTTAAAAAGGAGTATTATACAATAATCCTATCAAGTGAGCTAAGATGTTAGTGAAGTGCAGAATGATTGCTTTGCTAAACAATTACATATATGAATGCATTTATAAATTAGAAATATCAATTCTAGCACATGAAATTTCTGGCAATTCATGTGCTAGAATTACCTTTGACAGAGTTTTCATAAAACTCTCTCGATATCACCATTTAAGTGTTCATGAAGTGTAAGAAAATAATTCCTTCCACCGTTCCATGTCTTAAAATGTTTGATCACCCTCTTGTGCAAAATTTCTTGGCCACTAACCAAATGAAGTTTTGAACTTTAGTAATTTTATATGCCTTTCACTTTATCTTAATAAGAAAAAAGAATAAGTTGTAGATATCGAGTGCTATGCTTCAAATATTGTTTATAGATTTCAGGCATTGTGAATCCCTCCCTAATTTCAAGAACTTCAGGCTACAATAAGTAATTAAATTTTTCACATAAATTACACAACACATTGTTCATAAATCAGAACACCAAGTCACCACATAAAGCGATTAACATCACGCAAAATTAATGTAAGTCTCTGAAATGTGGAGAATTAAAAGCTAAGCTTCATTCAATACTTTCAAACCAATGTGAAGGGAAATCAACAATCAAAATTAGAATGAAAAATGCACCTTTCGTTGCGATTAAGTCGTGCACCAAAGTAGAATCCCACTGAAAGCAACCAACTGTCACTGTGCACAGCAACAAGAGAAAGCCAGTCTTTACGCGTCATTCCATCTCTGGCAAAATTAATGCCCAAAGCAGGCTCAGGGAGCTCTGGCGGAACTTCCTCTGCTGGCAGAGTCACTTCCCAGGACTCGTTTGGATGTCCATACAAACACAAATTCTCTTTTTCTAAATACATTGTCAAGGTCAATTTCGGAATTTAAGACAAAAAATAGTGAAAATTCAAGTAAAATCACAAAGAATTAAGAAATTAATAGTAACAAAAACAGCATAACACTAATAGCAAAGAAAACTTTAGGAAGAAAAAATAGTTTGTTTGTTGGGTCAGCTTTTAGCTTAAAAGAGAGCGCGAGAGACAAACCTGGATCGCATTGAAGGTAGACTTCATCAGCCTCTGAAAGAAAAGACAACAACAAGACAAATAATTCATACATATGCGAAGATTAATTAATAAATTAAATAAATAATGAAGAGATTTAGGGATTTGACATGGGGATACCAATAGTGAGAGCGCGAACGAGGGCAGAGCGACGGGCGTTGTAATCTTTGAAGATCTCTTCTACAGTGCGAGGGGACGCCATACATATGTTAATAAATTATGTTATAGCAGGTAGGTAGCTTGAATAATTATTGGTAATGGATCGGGTTAATGTTAGGACAGGAGAGAGATGAAGAGCATCGATGTGTTTCTGTTGAGGGTTGTGAAGAGACTGACTGAGACAGAGAGAAGGGGGAAAGGGGAGGTCGTATGTTTCTTGGGTTTTGTGACACTTTTGGGGTCTGACACGGCAGCGCAAGAGAGAGAGGACGATTTGTTGAGTGTAAGACGAGGCTTGGTAAGAGAGAGGTTGTTCGAGGATTGGTTTTTGTGAGAGAATGGACTTTTGTTTTGGGAGGTTTTGTTTAATTGGGCCGAGTTCTTAGGGTTTTGGACTTTCAAACCCATTAGTTTAGCAGGTTGAACTGCATTGCCCCCCCTCCCTCACCAGAAGAACAAAAATATATATATAATATCATTTTTCTTATAAGTCAACTTAAGACTTAATTTATTTTATTTTTATTTATATATAGAGCATAACTATAGTTTATGATTATGGTGAGCCCAAGTAATGAAACTTTCAAGTTCACGTTAAATAAATCGGCATGCATAAAATATTAACAAATTGATAAGGGGGAAATGCACATCAATGTTTGTTTGTTTTTTTTTTTTTTTTTTTGTCTCCTCCAAATTAGGGCAAAGTATTTTTCTTATAACGTGTCAAAACGCGTAGCCACCCCCAAAACAACAACAATAACAAGAGGGACTTTTGGTTTTCTTATATTGCTCACTTCAAGACATCCTGTAAATGAAGCTAATACCAAAAAAAAAAGAAGAAGAAGTCTAATTCACGGCAGAATTAGCAAAAAATAAGTAAAAAAGGTACTTCAACAGAAGGGATAAAAGCAATGAAGAAATCTAATTATGCATTTAACAAGTAGATGACATACCACACAAGCACTAACCGCAGATTATACATAATACACAGTTACACATACCTATCCTGCAAAACCCCCTAAAATTAACGGGATTAAGAGGCTAAACAGAAGCTACTAGCTCCTAAATGCTAAATTATACAAGAATATCCCTTTATGAAGGCATCAGTTGATAATGATTTTTGTCGGAAGGTAAGCCCCTGGCATGCGTCCTTCCAAAAATAAGCTCTTGCAGGCAACAAGTTTCACGACAGAATTTGCATTCAGGCTGTGCCTTCTCAAAACTTCCACAAATCCCCAACCAAGAACTTGCTCTACCCAGTCCTCAACCACTCTATTTTGATCGGATAAATAGGTAGCTGCAAGTAATTGCTCCATGACTTTTGGATCAATATCTAGCAAACATTCCCAGCCTACAATCTTGTGGAAGCACCCATTAACCTCATTCAATATTCTCTCGGCAAGAGCATCAAAATCAAAAGGTTTGAAAAACACTCTTGCGTCCACTTGCTCAAGAAAACCTTGCAACCAAGCCTTGGAGATATCAGATTCAGGATCATTATCAGAGTTTCCATCATCAGTGTCTAGCAAGTCATTCTCTCCGGCAGGAAGGTTCAAATCTAGATTCCTAGCTGACATCTTATGAGCTCGTTTCACCATCTCTGTGATTTTCACCATCTCTGTGATTTCTTGGCGGTCAAGATTTTGGTTTGCCCCAACCAGCTTTCTTTTATTCAGAAAGAGAGAACTTGGGATGTCCTTTTTCGCAGTGATCGGAGTAATAATTTGGCCCATTTCTTCATCAAGAACTCGTTCAATTAATATCTTCATTGGCCAGTCTTTGGCTTTCAATATTCTCTCCTCAGAATAGGTGGAGAAATCATTGCTAGAAGAGCCAACTTTATCCTCTGTCAATGTTGAAGTTGTCACGAATATTGCATTGCTGATTCCAACTTCTCTCCCATGGGAATCTGCAAATTTACCAGTCTGAATAGCATGCGACAAGCTCTTCTGAGCCTGCACATCTGCCTTGTCTATATTTTCAAGAAACACAATGGACAAGGGCTTCTTGCACAGCTCCCCAGCAACAAAATCAACCATGGTCTTCCCCCTAAACTTTACAGTGTAGCCACTCATCTCTGGGCGGTCAAAGACCATGTGGGCATGAACCATCCCATCTTGGCTGCTTAAATCTGCAGAAATAAAGTTTTCCCTACTTCCATATATGATCTCAGCAAGGGCAGAAGCAATTTTCTTTTTCCCACATCTATCAGGTCCACAGAAACTGAACCAAATATCCCCTCTGAGACTTGCTCCCTGGCGTTTCTCATTTCTTGCCCTGCAGTGAGCAATTGTTTGGCTAATAATGCGTATTGCTTCGTCTTGCCAGCCAACTCTTTCAACAACAGCTCTAAAGAGCATCTTTGCATTACTGGGATCAAACTGCCCACCAAAGACAGGAGAAGAAGATGATGGTGATCGAGCCCGATGGTCAGAGATACTCCCATGCACAAGATCAATGCTTGCTGAAAAAGAACCTGACAAGTCCTGTGGAAGCTCCATGTGGTTTTGGTTTACAGTTTTCTTCAGTTCAGTACCAATAGAACTTATCCTCAACCCCAAATCTGTGGCCACAGAAGTCACGGATGTAGGAGATGCTTGACTACCATCAACCGTGCATGAATTGGAAAAACTATATGGAGATCTGAGGCCACTTGACCCGAGATCTTCTTCTTTGGAGGGTTTTTCCCATTGCTTGGATAGAATGCTATCACTCCTAGCCTCAGAAACAACAGGAAGAGAGAAACCTAACAGCTTTCTCGATGTCTTCTGTAAGTCAGAGGGAATGCATGAATTTACATTCACACATCTGTTTCCATTTGGCAGTGCACTTGTATCTTTGCTGCTGAGATTTTCAGCATCTTCCTTTTCATCTTCGACCAGCTGAAAGCCTGCGACAGCTGGAAACTGAGGTGGATGAGTATTTGACCCAGGTGGTTGGGTGTGATGAAGACGCTGACATATACTGTCCCATTTCCTTTGCAAACCTGCAACTCTGGTACTCAATACCATTCCATCATCTCTGGTCTGCACTGAAAAGGTATGAAATGGTTTTTATATGGATACAGCAAAAATTCTTTAGAAGTTAATGCAGTGTGTTAAATCAAATGTTCTAGGATAATTTTCCCTCCATTCATCCTGCAAGAAAGAAATGTTAACCAGGTCTTGTCCAAAACTTTACACCAAAAGCATAGAGCCTAGTTAAGTTCAATGTTCCTAACAGGGAAGTTGGGCTTAGAATAAGGATCCTGCAAACAGATCGTAAATGTTGTAATCCTAGACATGTTGTTGGTGCATAAATTCTATTTCCAACGAGACCAGATGGGAGCCAGGTTAACTACATATGATGTCCTATGTAGTGATTCAGATGTTTACGAACCACAATATATTACATTTCAACACTTGGACAACAGCATAGTCATCTCTAGTTAAAATAAAAGAGCATATTCTATTTGGAAGTTAAAAACGATACACACCTTTGCATCCAGTCCCTTGTTTGTGCCAATTTCAGCCATCTCCATCCAAGAAGGCAAGCTAGATTGGTGCTGGTCTGCTACTGAACCAATGAATCCTCCCTTTGAAACAGAAAGTATTTCTTGTTCGCACTTCTCGTTGCATAGATGACAACGGGGTAAATACTGGCATGATCTATTTAAAGGGACATTCAAGTCAGAAGGTGTAGAGAAGAACCCACCGAATGGAACAAATGACTCCATCAAGCTGCAATTACAGCATGAAGACGAAACTGTGAGAATATAGGCTATAAACGATTGAAGGTTAAAATGAAATCACACACATGCATACAGCCTATGTAAGGAAGGTCCACATGCTCAGACAAAAAGGTCCTTAAAATGGTAGGGAATTTTTAGCTCCTGAAAAACATGAATACCTCAAGGATGAATTATTATTATTGTCACCAAAACAAGAGACTGTATAAAAGAAATTGCTATTTGCGTAATTCAACTTATGGAATGAAAATGCTCTTTCATGCTAATTTACACAGTTGATTTTGAAAGATCAAAAGACAAACTAAAATGAGAAGTTGTTGGCTAATTACTGTGGGGGCAGAGACAAGTGTCCATGGCAGTATGTGAGCATCTGGTAGACTACAGAAAGTACTCACCTATGGATGACAACTTTACCTGAGACTTTCCAGAAGAAGTGTGCATGTACGCAATATAAAGATGGCTATGGGATGAATGATACCATGGCTTAAGACACCACTGGTCTGGCACCAAACTAGTAAAGCAGGGAGAGAGAGCAAGGGAGTACTTGACCATCAAGCGGAAAGCAAGAAAGAGTTGAAGAAAATTTAACAGCGAATTTTTTTTTTCCAAGACTAAAAGGTATCTGGTAGTGCATGTTTTAAGAGATCCAAAACATTGTTCTGAAATTAAAAGATGAATAAGTTATTAATGCGAAAAAAAACATTTATGGTTTGTATCGATTAAGATTCCATATTTTAGAGATTTTGTGGCTCGTGCGGTAATAATATATTTCAATTGATACTTTTGCTTCAAATATGGTTTAGAATATGAAAATTGTAAATTATACATCTCCCATAATTCCCTTTAGCTGAAAAAATCTTAATCTACTCTGTACAATGATCCTCTTGGTGGCCTTTAATAGACAACATCGTTAACAGTCTGATACCTTGCTACCAAATCCATGCATGATTCTGCACCAGTAATATTCTGGACTAATTTTATGTCATTAAAAAAATTTAAAATATAGCATGCAAAGCAAGAAATTTTTGATAAACTCACCTCAATTGACAATCCTAACCAGTGGAACTCTGGTAAAGGATGTGGCCAAGGTAAGGAAAAGCACCATTATTGTATTCATAATGTAACAGCGGGCAAGAAATGGCAATGCACCTCAGCTAACAATTTGATTCAAATTAAAAAAGGGACCATTTCTAAGAGAGAGGCTAATGTATTCGACTGAATTGTGGAAATTATTGAGTTATGATAAACTTATACGTGAAACATTCACCTCAACTAGGAAATGAAATCACATACCTCGTTTAGTACTCTGCAGTACGACAGGCATATTTGACAGAATGAGAAACTCAACATAAAATCACCTAAATGCATGATGCAATAGAAAGTTGCATTGATCTCCAACTAGCGCATCTCATAAAAAGGATATGGCCAAGACAACCCAATTAAGATCATATCACCCTAACTGGTAAGTAACCACCGAGTTAGCATACATAATTTTGTACTCGGTAATGGAAAGTAAAATAACTGAAACATAACCAAAGAAATAAGATTGTTCTGTCTTGCATCACATACCACTATAATAACATCACTAATTTAACTAGGCATGGCTTGGAGATGCTTTCACAATTGGCTGGAGACTCGATCAGAAAAAACAGAGACTATTTTAAATTACAAGTCAAGTAAAAACAAACAATCATGTCCCCCTAAAAAGTATCATGATAGAAACAACCCAGAGCGAACTGCTAGCACTTTAACAACCAATTCTAAATTCAAAAACCATTAAAAAATGACTTGCATGCATTCATACATATCTATAAAATCTAAACAAATACTAGTACGGAATGCAAGAAAGGCCACTTTACCTTGACCTGGGATAAGATTCAGCCACGGAAGGAGTCCTGAGAGAAGTGATAGGCAAGAGCTGCAAATCCCAATCTTTTTCAGTGGAAGGAAATCTTCCGACAAACTTGGAATAGTTCTCGTAGCTCGCCGCACCGATAAGCCACACTCTTCCTCCATATAACTGCAACAACTTTGTCAATTTCTCGATAACATAACTAACGGCATCATCCATACCATTATGATGATCGTCGTTACTAACAAATGCCTTCAAGTCACCAAAATTCGCCAACAACCCAGGTCCTAAACTTTTCTCCACAAATTGACCCAACTCCTCAAACCTCAAATCCACACACTTTTTATCAAAATTCTCACTTGTTATAAACTTATTAACATCACTTTCCATGCAGATGACACTTAATCCACATAACTCAACAGGCAAGACATTCTCTTTTCTTTTCTCTACCATCTCACTGAAACTTGCAAGTGTATGATAAGCAGATAAACCTACAAGCAGAGGATTCCTCCCTTTGTTTCTTGCTAAAACCTCACCAATTCTCCTACAATTAGCATCCCCATTATTATTGTTGCTGTTGTTGTTAAGAAACAACCCGCCCGAAAATGGAAAACTGAAAACACCCCTCCTACCCGGACCCGAATATAACGAATCCGAATCCTCGCTTGATAATAAATTACATAAAAACAAAGGCGGGCCTTTGAAACGTGACGAGGAAAATTTAAAAACCTGCGGTAACGGCCTAACAATAGCCAACTTGATTTCGGAGCTCCGAAATCCCGCTTCACCAAAAACCCGGCTCACAACCGGATCATCCAAAATCGATAGAATCAAATTCTGAAGTTCCACTTTAATACAAGAAATTGAGGAAGACGATTGCTGTTGCTGCTGTTGAATTTGATGATACAGATTGAAATTCTCAGGCTGTCTCCTCTGGTTCGCTTGGGACCGTTTAATAGCAGCCATAAGCGAGTTCGAAACGGGAGGTGAGTCATCGCTGAGTTGACTCGTCGGCACTCGGTCTAGTGACACACCGAGGCAGAGCTCGAGCGCTTTGAACTGAAGTCTCGATGAGTACGCAGAATTCCTCGCACGCGCACACGCGTCACGTAAAGGTGACGAAGGGAGTGATAAGAGAGCCGAGACGGCATGAAGCGACGTAGTTTGGCCATGTCCTCTTCGGCGAGCGACGTTCACTGCCTCGTCGAGCGCGTGACCTGCTTCTTCAGTTAAGCATTGCCTCGCTGTAGTTACTGGCGTAGGCATAGCCCGTAAAATCGGTGAGAGTTAGTTACAAGATAAAGAAGAGTTCGTTACGTTTGTTTTATGTGTGTGTGTGTGTAATATTTTGCTTTGATTAATAGAGAAAGATAAACAAAGTAGGGTTATAAAAAAGAAATAAAAGAGAATGAGGTAGGTGTTTTGGCAAGGGGTGTTCAAAACTTAAATATAATGGGATTGTGTTGGTGTTGGTGTTGGTGTTGGTGTTGGAGGAGGTGGTGGTGGTGGTGGTGGAGGTGGAGGTGGAGGGGAGACGTGGGGTCCGATATGAGAGATAGAGACAGGTGGTGAGTATAGATTCTATATATCTGGAGATCTTTATGTTTCTGTGCTTACCAGAGAGAGAGAGAGAGAGAGAGAGGGTGTGTGGGTGTTTGATAACATAAAGCTAAGCTTGAGAGTTGAGAGGGGAGAGGGAGAAGGAGATGCCATGTCCACTTTGTTTAAGTGGACCAACAGTGACAGTCAACGTCAATGTCTGCTTACGTGTAATTTTTTTTTTGTTGGAGAGGGGGTGAGAGTCAATGAGTTTTTAAAAAGTACTGTTAGCGAGTTGACCCAGCGATGAGTTAGATCACCAGGTCGACTCGAGTGTTTGGGTTATAATTAGGCTCGGTGGTAAAACAGACTCAGCTGGTTGGCTGTTGAGTTGTTGATTAAAGTTAAAAGTTGGGTGTTTCGCTTTTATAGAATTATATTATTAGGTGGAAAAAATCTAGAGTAATGGATCCAATGGAAAACAATACTTTTGGCTTATACTTGAGTTTTATTTTTATAGTTTACAGAAAACATGTTTTAATTATGTAGATTTTTTTGGAATTTTT
>Ga0325405_1000886_pt1 | contig 29669 bp, 14 predicted proteins | sample PopdelMetagenome_21_FD_205663 | JGI IMG/M metagenome (GOLD analysis project Ga0325405, IMG submission 205663) | Populus deltoides microbial communities from Bellville, Georgia, United States - Xylem-Control-R2 | ecosystem: Host-associated > Plants > Phyllosphere > Stem > Wood/Secondary xylem... | reverse complement strand
ACATTTACTAATATTTGTTTACTATATGATGCGCCTTTTATGATTCGTGCATTATTAATTATTCCTTCCATAATTATTATTCCCCCACATGATAGAAATCCAATTCCAAAATGTGAAAAATCTTGCTTGTAATAATCCATGCCATTTCATTTATTACATTATTTTTTTTGTAGAATTTACTGTTATATAATTCACTATTCTCTTTTTTACATACCTTTTCTCTGCACTAATTTTTGTTTCTCTTATATAATGGATCCTAGGAGATATGCTGGGCATAAGAGGACCATCAGACCGAATGCAAAGAAGCTCAGTGCATTGTTCAAGGCAAGGGATCGGATGGACTGGGATACATTTGCCAAAAAGGTGAAAGCAAGCCAGAGAGGATTTATGGGAGAACCCGATGAGGTGAGGCCTGGACGAGGTGACTTTCATGAATATCCATCTTGTATCTGTGAGAAGCCATTTACGGATGATGAAAACAGAAAGGGCGAGGATCTACTGTCAGATAGAATTCATATGAACTTGAAGGAAAATGTTGATTCCAAGTATGTTGGGGAGAATCAAGGTGACAAAAGCCTCCAGAGATTGAAGAAGAGAAGCATAGAAGAACCATTATCTTTAAGAGAGAACAAGGACGGTGAAAATTTTCCTGACTAAAGGTACAAATGAAGGCAACTCCTGGTTAATAGCAGGCACAAATTTATGCCACCGACATTTCATCTTCCGAGCATGTCACCATTTCATGCTGGCACCAAAAAAAAAAAAAAAATTCATTGCGGCATCATAATTTAAGCCTTCTTGAATTTAGTATCTACTTTCCTTTTCTGTTCAGTAACGGTGATTGGATCAGCGAATGAACTGGGTTTATGTACAGGAGACAGGGAACTTCAATGAGCTGCAATTGTTCATAGATAGTTTTGCTAGGGAAACCTGTTTGCAGGTATGTCGAAGTCAATGGAACTTGTTTGGTTGCATCAACCAAGTCTGACTTTATTGTGTCATCATGTTCTTAGTTTCTCCACAACCGTTTTAGATGAAACTGGCGGTGGGATTCTGTGAAATTGTTTGCCACTGCAGTATTTTTGCAATGCGAAAGGAAAAGCTCAAGGACGTGCAAATGAGGGGAAAAATATCGCCGCTCTTTTGCCATCCGATTGTTGATTTTGATCAACACAAGCCGCCTCTGTTTCAAGTGCACATTACACAGTTGCCATAAAAAAAATGGAAAATCTACAAGGAGCGATGTTATTGCAATAATTTTATTTTTGCTGGCGGTGCAATCAATTAATTTCTCACCTTGTAAAAAAAAAGAAAGAAAGAAATACAAATATACAACATGCATTCAGCAAGTTTGATTGTGAAATTAATAATATATTAGTAAATTAATTAAGAGACATTTTAAAATAAATACAATATTACAACGAACCACCCGTTAAATGGGTGGCTCTACGATTAGTTATACTTCGAGGAACAAGTTAAAACCCATGTGACCACTTGAAGAGAGCGAACATACCATAAAAAGGGTTGATCTAGTAAATTCCTATATAGCGAACCCATCTCTCACAAGACTTTCTACACCAAGGTTTTGATGCCTTTCTGCAGAATGTTATCCTATAGCCTCGCAGCATGTCATTGATTCTGCAAGTTTTGCTTGCTCACACTGAGAGACAGGTTATGGAGATGAGATCATACATTAGATCTGCAAGTAATAATCACTAGCTCTTGGATGTTACAGAACTTTAAGGAAAATTTCACGAAGTTCGAGAATCAATAGAAGTAGAATCCACTTGATGCATGCATGTATCAGGTCGATAACCATGATCTTTTACAAGGCATGTGGCAGCTTAAGTCGCCATCGATCGATGCAATAGAGTCAACTAGTTACTAGGGACCTCTAGCAGTTCAATCAGTCTCCCTCGCTAAAATTTAATAGTAAATTCCATACAGGAAACTAAAGCTTATTGATTGTGAAAATGACCATCCCCACCGAACATTGATCACCTAAAAAGGGAATTCAAAAGGTATACATGAGATTGATTAGTAAAGTTTCCCGCAATTTCAAGCCAAACTACATGGAGATTTTCCATATACAACCCTTATAGCAAATGCTAGGAGATCAAATCATCATTGCAAATAAACTAGAATTGATATGAACACCTACCCACTACATGTCATTATACCCAAGGAAGCAGAATTCCCATTCCTAGCTAACTCCTCTATTATAAATATACACAACAACTACTCTTGGTGTGTTTTCCGGCGACCATTGAGCTTCTTTGCACTGGATCTCATCATTGCAAGAGTTCTCTCCTCTCAACCATGGTTATTCCCTGCAACAATTTATGATTTTTCAATCACGTACAAATGCACATAGAAGCCTAAAATACCCAGTGAATTCTGCAAGGAGATGTTACCTCTAGCAGCAGTCCTATTTTTCTGACTTCTGTCATGTGATACAGATGGAATTTTTGTGACCATCAAGGAGCTTTGTAGCCCTTCTAATAGCTGTGAACAAGAAGATTGGTAAATAAGCTTGTCAGTATATGAATTCAAAGGCATGAAGACGTTTATCTACTTGAGAAACAAGTGCCGCGAAAAGGATAATAAGAGCAGAAAGGTTCTCCATGTTGAAAAGCCAAGACTGATACCACGTGGAACTGTTACAGAGAAGATCCTAAGAAAATGGCAATAGATGGAAACCCAACAATCTTAAAGAACTTTCTTCAAATTTCTCATCTTGAAATTCACCATTCAAGGACCATTTATAAAATTAACTGGAATAAGCATATGGTTCCACTTCCACCAGCAATAAGCACAACTCAAGGGAAATTTGTAATGAGGTAAAGACCGTCTTTGAATTCTATCCACAACTCCTCAATTTTTATTTGTTACACCTCTTTTTAGGACTGGAAAGTGTTCACTGAACAAATACAAAGTAGAGAAACACATCTTCCAGAAAGAGATGCTCCAAGAGCCTCTGGACATTGTGGACTTGCTATAATATGCAAGGGTGAGTAGAAATCCTCTTATAAACATGGGATTGTCAAAAGGAAGCTACATTTTCCACATGGCTATTGGCCCCTAGGAAAGGGGGTGAGGAAGAAACCAGGCTGCTTTGTATGGATGGGAGAATGTTAACAACCACATGAAAAAATTGATTTGATGCAACAAACTAAGGTGCATACTACTACATCAAATGGTTCAAAATCAATGAAGGCCATTACCCAGTACTACCCTCCCAGAAGCAGGTCCAGGGAGGAGAATAAAGAATTAGGATATGAAGTAAGAGCTCTAAAACTTACTCTTGATGTAGGCTGAATTCTACGATTAGACCTCCGGGGCTCAGCAACATCAGAGGTTGATTTTGAAGAACTGCCAATGAGAACTTTGTCCTCCTCAATTCTACCAGACTTTCCATCAGCAGGAGCAAGTTTTCCTTTACTTCCCCGTGGAGGTTTAGCATTTGATGTGGTTGTGGACATTTTCTTAGAGGAAAGTGTATCTGAAGAAAGAGAAGAGGATGAGAATATTTGACCCTCTGCTCCTCCCACAGAGCTAGATAAGGGCTGAAAGTCAGTCAAGGCATGTTTTTCAGATGTATTTTCAACATGGCTTGTAGAAGCCTTGTTCTTTGCGACATGATCTGTAGCAGCACCATCAGAAGCAGAAACTGCAGTAGTCAATGAGTTGTCCTTCTGAACAATTGTTCTACCAGAAACATTCTGTGGCTTTCCTGACTTGAGAACCTTGGGCTTTGATGCAGCTGTTCGTTTTTCAAGTGATTCAGTTTTTAAAGTATTCTTCCATCCACGGGGTCCAGATCCCTGAGGCATCAAATATTTAGCAAACTTATCTGGATCATTTACTTCATTGCTTTTGCTGCTCCGATCTGCAACATAATGCTTGCTCACTTCCATAAACTTTCTTTTTTTTCCAGGCTTCGGTACACCAAAGATCACTCTTGATCCTTCCTTCTGCAACCCAGTCCGTGCCATTCTGAGTGCATCCGGTCTATTCCCATCTTTCATACTCTTCCCAATATTGAACAATTTTTCATGAGCAGCTAAATCCAGTAATGTAGGTTCATCAGGTTTATCAGTTTCCACAGAATCCAAACCTTTCGGCAACTTATCCTTCCCTTTGGCGTCCACCGCAGGGCCCCGCACCCTTGGTCGTTTTTCTTGTGGTGTATCACCCTGAAACATCAAATTTGTGTCAGTGCAAGCAAGAAATGAAAATCTTCAGGTCATTACCCAGTGAGATATCAAATGAATGTACCCCATTGGTAGAGTGAGTGCCTGCTCTTGAACCAGACCATTCAACCCATTCCTCATCTTCCCAAAGGAGAGAAGGGCGTAGATGCCATGCTTTAACCACTGATGTTTCTCCTTGAACTGGAAGCAGAGTGACACAGATTCATGTGAAATGCTAACTCTAAATCCAATAGCAGAAAAGCATACAAACATGTGGTTTATTCATTCAACTACACCACCAATTGTCCATACCTGGAAAATTGACTGTTAGCATGGTTTCATCTTTCTTGCTCCTTTCAGTGACCACTCCTTCCCACCAGCTGAAAAATAAAATAGAGAAAGCTGAAGAATATCTCACATATCAAAACAGAAAATACGAGTAGAATGATCTAAAAAGTGCCAAACCACAGTTGCAACAGTATAAACTATATGGGCGGACTGAAAAATGGCACAATAGTCAGTACAACTGATGCAAAACATGTCACCAGCATGCCCTCACAGCACAAAAGATGGGAAATATATTCATTAGAGGACAATAGAGGGAAGACCATGAGAATAGAAGCGAAGCTTTCAGTTAAGTCAACAGAGGGAATGATGATTCGTCATTCACAACCCTTACAAAAGACAAGGCATGGACTCCACCTTTTATACACTGATATTCTCTTCAAAAGTTAACAGGAGAATTTGCTATCCGAATATAATCTTGCTGAAAAGTGTTTTTTTTTTTCCCACTGAGGGAGATGTTTCAAGCTAAAATGTCTTTCAGTTTTTGCTATTTATAATACATAAAAAAAAATAGAAGTTTAGCATAAGGAAAACATACATAAAATTTTTAATTAAAATTGATTGAAGAGATTAATTGCACGATACAATAGCACCTGGACATGTATAGGGCTCAAAACTTAGTTATTCACCAATCAGAATGGAATCCAGTTGTGAGATATTCTCTATGTTTTTCTCCTGCAATTTTGTATCAGAAACATTCACACAGGCCCATGTAGTAGATTTTTTTAGTCTACTTTTAGAAAAAGTTAAGTTTAATTCTAACATTCTAGTTTCTTTATGTTTCCTATTATTATTGGGTGCCCATAAATAAGCACCCTAGGCAGACATTCAGTTTTTACAAATTATTATTGATTAAAAAAAGACTTGAATTTTCTCCAAGATTGAGTCTTTCTTGATTAAATCCCTTCAAGATTGAGTGTCTCTCTTGTTGGAGATTTTGATTTCTATTCTACATCAACTCTTTTGATTTGGTGATTTTGTTCATCTTTTCTACATCAAACATATTTGGCTTTATATGTGTGTGCGTGTGTGTTTTGAAATTTCCTGTCAAAAGTCAGTACCACCCTCTTGTATCCATGCATAGAAACATACCTATCTTGTATCCATGCATCCACTTTGTCACCAACAGACCAAACATAGTCCACCATGGCAGCTCGCCGTCTCTTCCTTGTTCCTTCAAATGGCATGGCAGTTACAGGGCGAGCAATTCGTATTTTTGGTGCTTCATCTCCTTCACCTTTAAGTGCCACCCACTCCTTTAGCTTCTCTGAGCCTGCAGGACATATTCAAAAAAATAAAGTATGATAAATTGACATCAATGCATGGGTGCAAAAATACCAATGCTTCAATTATTCTCTTCTTCCAACAAGTTACTTTCCAGTGGCTGTGATGTGATGAGCAGGAAGCCAACAATAGAATTCAACAAGAAAATTCTCTCTGATCACATGGTTATGTATGTACAGGGGATTAACAACACCTGCTTGACACTGTTGAACACGACACTGCTATAGATCCTATCTTGTGCATCAAAATACCCCCCATTTCAGTTATCCTATAACTCCTGGTATGTTCATCATTGTTCATACAGATCTTTACACATTAAAATAACCAGAGGTAAGAACATTCACAAAATTAGCTCCATAGCCAAAAATATTAAGGCAACTGTGCACCCATCAGAAGTTGCGGCAACACATACATACAAGCCACATCTTTCATTCTTCAAGCTATCATACATAAGCCAAAAGGTACATGCAGCAAATAGAAAACGAGCACAAAGTTTCACCAAGTTTTCTGGATTCGGAAGCATCAACAATCTACCAATTCCTAATCCATAGATTGATAATAAAAACAATGACTCACCTTCAGCTGATGAAAGGTCAGTATAACTCACATATGCTTTCCCATCTTTTAAATCCATCACTTTGGCTGAGAACCAGGCTGCTTTATATCCGTTCCCATCTTTGAAAACCTGGGAAAGCAAACAATACAGCATGTTAACAAAGACCCAAGGCAAACAAACCTCAAAGAAACATAACAAGGAACACAAAATCATCTAACACAAGCAAACATCAATATCAGAACAGACTCAACAATAGACTACAAAGGAAAGGTGAAAACATAAACAAGCTGTATAAATTAAAGCTTTACACTTCTACTAATAGAACTCAAGGAAAGATGGCAATTTCAAACCTCTACATGGGACCCTTCCTTGATACAATTATAGTCTACTGTAGTTCCCAAAGATCTCGAACCATCCTCAGATTCAGACACCTTGTAACCCTTTTGTCCTTTAGCATCCTTCAAAGTGGTTGCCCCAGAATTTGAGAAACCATCTACCAATCTTGCGTGGTCCACAGTGGACCCCTCTGTTGGAGCAGGTGGTTTCCCATAGTTATTGACCCGTGTCTCTTTCTTACCCAGCACAGGAGAAGTTTCTGGTCCTTCTCCAACAGTATTTATGTTGATAGTTTTTCTACCTATATCATTTGATTTAGAGCCCAGATCATTGTTTATTTGGGCCACTTCCCAATAGCCCTCTGGACCTGCAGCTACTAGCTCATTCAGTGACAGAGGATCGCCCATAGAAACTATCTTCCCAGCTTGGGACACAGCTTCTGCAGCCAGCTCAGCAGCCTTAACAATAGCATCCATATTCTCAGCTCTTATTGCAGCAGCAGAAGCTGCTTCAACTCTTCGTCTAGCAGCCTCCCTTGCAGCAACAAGGATTGAACTGGAACTGTTTGTCCCATCATCACCCTTCAGGACAAAATCAGGAGTGGTCCTTCCCAAACTCTCCATGCCTTTAGAAACAGAAATTGCATTGCCTTGACTGGGATTGCTGTAACCAACAGAAACTACTGCTTCGTCAGCCATCAGTTTTGCTTGCAGTGCAGCATTAGATGCAACATTGGCAGCTGCAGCTGCTGCTTTAGCAACAGAAGCTGCTGCTGCTATTGCAACAGCTGCAGAAGCTAGTTTGGTTTCAACATCTGGTGATAACCCAGAATTTCTCTGCTTATCTAACTGATTCCATATTTCCTGTCTTTGACTAACAGCAGCAGCAGCAAGATTAGCGGCATCCTCTGCCTGCACCCTCGCAGCCTTTACTTTATCAAGGGTCTCCTCTGACAAAATATTCCTTTGTTCTGCATTTTGATCCTGTTTTCTAATATCAGTAGGAGTTGGAGATACAGAAGTAACAAATTTCTCTGTAGGAGATTTAGAAACAAAGACAATAGGGGTTGTCATGGCTATAGAAGTTGATGTATAACTCGTAACAGGACCAGGAACTGATTCTGTTTGTGGCTGAATATGCAAAATATTCTGGCTAGGACTCTCAGAAACTGAAGCCTTTTTTCTTTTTCTAGGCTTTGGATCAGTAAGAGGTTGACTAGATGATGCTGTAACCTTTTTTGCATCTGGAACAGGAAAATTCCCAGTGAAAACACTGGCAGAAGTCCCACTCTGAACCACAGGACCAGGGGAAACATGTTTTGCACCGGAGGTAATTGGCTTGGACAAGTCTTTTACAGGTGTCAATTGAACTGGTTCTGTAATAGGCAATTGTGCAGAAAAACAACCACTTGTATCAAGTGCAAGTGTCTGCGGAGAAGTAACCCAGGGACCACAAAAGGGTGATTGAGATATCCACGGGTTACCAGCAAAATTTCTTATCTGTGGAGTTTGATGAAGATGCAAAGGAGAAAGGGCTCGCTGATGATCCATAAATGGACCCCTTGGCATGCTGCTTGATTGAAATGTGTCACTGGAGGGATTAGGTACACTCCAGAGCGGTGAAGAAAGGGGCACCATGGGGTTCACAATCGTAGGAGTGCCCATGCTGGTTCGACCAATTGGTGAAGAGATTACTTTACTTTGAACATTACTCTGTTTAATTGCTTGATCAGGAGCTCTGGCACCTACATATCTCATTTCTGCCATGCTTAGAACTCAACCAAATCTAAAGCAAGATTAAACAGCTTGAAATCAGAGGGATACCAGGGATACCAGGACGTGACAGCAAAGGGGTCTCCAGAGTAGTGAGATGAGGTTTTTGACCATGAAGCCGTTCTATAGACAAGCGTAAAGCATTCTCCCAGATGCTTTTACCACCATCTACAAGAACATTGTCAAGGTAAACGTGTTTTCTCTTTTAGAGTCAAGAAATACAGCAAAACAAGGGAAAGTGCCACTAACCAGATCCTCCAAATGCTGATATCATATATGCTTCATCTGGAGCTGTTCCTTGACTGTAACAATTATTTCAAACAAAATTAAAGTGAGATTTAGGTAAATCATAATCATCAAACAGGAAGTTTTTTGTAACATGCAGAAGGATCCTGTAAATTCAAAAGCCACCCATTACATCCAATAAACAAATGAAAATCAGTTCAGTAATTGTATTTTCCTTTGATTTTTTATTCCTATTTCTTTCCTCACTTATGGTATGGGAGGAGCTGGGAGTTGATGAATGCCACCCAAGACATCCAGAAGCACCTTAATCACATCCGTGAAATTAATTTTTCCACCTCTGACCATACATGACAATAAATTGGTACTAACAATATTATAAGAAAAAAAATAGCAAGACGTACATCAAAGCACCATAAACAAAGATCTGGGCACGCAATTGCACTTGTTGCAAGTCTGTGAAGGGTTGTTGAAACATCAAAGATGGAGAAACAGAAGAATTCAAATCTGGAAGGTTTGATGAGGATGGTGCAAGAACAAATGGTTTCATAGTACTGGAATCCACATGACCATAGCACTGCATCTCATTCGATTGCACATGTTGTGATATCGCAGAAGGGCCCGGGGAGACATTGCTCATTTTTTCCCCTTTCTCTAGTCTCACAGAAGCAGTTTCTTTAGTGGGATTTCCTTTTCTGGCACTTTCCTTTCCCGAGGCCTTACCAGATGATCGTCTTGTTTTACGCTCAGAAGTACCTTTAGAACCAGTACGTACAGTGGCAACATCAGACACCTTTGGACTTCCATGAGAAGGGTCTTGAGCAATCTTGGGATCTATCTGGACCACGCCAGATGCCGATGGAGAAGCATTCACAATCTTCAAAAAGAGCCAAAAAAAAAAGGAAAAGAAAGAAAGAACAAATTGATAAGGATCATAAAAGGTAATGTTGATTTAATGCCAGATTATAATGGGAAGGTAGTAAAGAATGTGCATGTCGAAAGTTTACCGGTGACACTTTAGTGGCTGGTATGTTGAAAAATGACTGCCATTTATTGTCAGCTGATTTCAGAGGCATATTTGCTAGTGGACTGACCTCAAAAGTGAAGCTCCTCTCATCTTTGGATGCATCATTTTGTTTCGGATCCTGAGAACAGGACAAAGCTTTGCTGGCATTGCTATCAACAACAGATGTCTGCTCCACTGAGCATTTGGCTCCATCTTTGTCACTTTCACTCTGAAATTCCCCAGCGGCTCTGATGACAATAGGGGATCCACTGGTTGGCTTGCCAACATCAGCACAACTTCCACAATCTAGCAAAACAGGTAAAACAAAGTTTGAAAGGTATAAAAATACTGGGACATCCATGATTTTTTTCCATTAAATAAAATAAGAGCCGCAGACAAGGCTGGCAAGCAGGAATGACAAATTACTAAAATAACAAGAAATAAATAAATGGCCAACCATTTGTGCTCAGGACAGCTATCTTCCCATCACTTTTATCTCTACACATAATGGCAGCTTCATTTTCTTTCTGGCCTTTCAGACTAGTATCCACCTGACACTCTTCCCTTTCCGATGAGATAGGTCCCAGCATCTCACTATTATTTACGGTAGGTTCTGCATAATAAAAAAAATATTACAGCAAGGATGGCCATAATCATAGGAGTTCTTATCAGAATAAGAAAGTTGGATTAATCAAATCAGGATATCTATATCAGGACCATGAGAAAAGGGGGAAGGAAACAAAGTATAAATAATACTTCTAGGTACCAGTTATTGATAACCATGCATGGAAACAGTGTCATCAGAAATAATTAGACAACGCCATATACGATATATTCTTTTTTTAAGCATGGGCTCATAGAGGTAGAAATACATAAAATTGGTGGATGGCATCTAGCTTCAGAAATATCCAAATGATATAGCAAACTACACGATCAGAATTTGCATATCCTCACAAACAATTTGGGAAGTGCAGCAAGGTAAGAATAAAACAGAACCAAATACTTAAATTCTCACATGCATATTATCTAAATTACAATTGCTCACCTAAAACTTTGGATGATCCCTTTTCATCATTTTCTTTTTCTGGCACTTCAGCATCATTTCCTTTGTTTGCAGTTGAGTCACCAACAACTGGACACACTTCCATATCCTTTGTGCACTTCATGCTGACTTTGTTACTTACTTCTGATTGAGGTCCTTCTGTTTTACTAGCATCCACCATTAATGGAGATTGTTCAGCTGACTCACATAACATCTGTCTAGCAGCACCAGAAGAAGCATCTTTTTCAGATACAGAAACAGGATCTAATCCAGCTATCACTTGAGAAGAGGTCTTCAGATCAGATAAACCCGCCTCCACAGAAATTTTGTCTGCAATTTCTTTCTCTTTATCTATGGGACTAGAACTTATCCCACTTAAAGGTGACATTTTGACATCTTCGTGACCAATAACCGCATCCATGCTAGTGACATCTCCAGAAGGTGCTGAAACATCATCCATTGCATCACAGGTTACCATGTTAGCATTTCTACAGCCATCTGATAATGCAACAGAAAGAGAAGCAAAGATTTTAGCAATAAATAAATTCCGTAGGCTTAATGCAATATTACATGGATAATATTTCACCATATACCTGATTTGTTGTCAGAAGCAGCATCTGACTGTAATCTTGAAGCAATCAAGTCGTTTTCAGGGCTAGCATTTCTAGAAGGAAGCTCTATGGTATCCTTTCCATCAGCAGGAACCATATTTTCCCCACATATTTGCAATGATTCAGCAAGTATGGAGGATGAAACATGGCCCTCAGCATGTGTTTCTCCAATAACTTCAGTTGAAGAACACCCTGCTGCCAAACTAGAAAAACCACCTATATCGCTCATGCTTGTTCCACCAACTTTCACTTCAGAAGGCTCACTGCCTTCAACAGACAGATGAGATCCCTCACACTTGTTAGCTAAGTTCTTGTTATCCAATTGAGAACCATTCGAGTCCTCAATTTCATGCCTCTCAAAAATCATATTATCTTCAAAAGCCATCATTGATCCCCCAACTGTATCCACTCTGGACTGATCACTAGTCACTAGGTCTTCTGGCAGGCAAGAATGCTCCTTTGCTATTATGCAAGAAGGTTCCCCCAAATTAATCGAGTTAATTTCAATGATGTTCGCTTCTTCCATAGATTCCACTGCGCTTGAGTGAGTATTCTCATCCTCCATTTGGCCCTCTTGACTTAATATGGGTTTCCTTTTCTGATTCTCAACAGTGTCTGTTTTCAGAACAACTTTACTATCATCATAAGTGTCATTTACATTATCCGGACCATCTTTTACATTTGGCTCATCATTTCCTGTAGCAATTATTTGCACAGAGGCACCATCCTGCATCCCTGAAGCAGGACCTTTCTGAAGCCTGTCATCCAAAGATCCATTCACTAAATCATCATCTCCCCTGTGATTAACATTATTAGAATCACCATCAGTTGACAAACTCCCTTCGATAACAGGTTGTCTGGCCTCTATACTAATGGCAGATGGGTCAACTGAAGGTCCCAAACCACTATCAGCAGATACGTCACCTTTAAGATCCTGAGAACTACCATCAAGAGGCTGCTGCCCTCCGGCATCATTATCTAACACGGAAAAATCTTCCACATTCTCACCTGGCAGAAATTTAACCTGTAAATTTGCTGTAACTTCCACTTTAGGTGATGTATTGTTTTCCTGTTTCAAGCTGGGCTCCATGTGCTTTAGTATGCAACCCAGTTCATCACAGGCATCTGATTCCCTAGAATTAGTTTGTACAGGAGTATTATCTTCCTGGCCAACAGATTTTAATAACATTTCCACAGATTCTGAGGAAGTAGCTTCAGACCAAACATTGTTGCACCTTGATATAGAGCAAGACTCTGCCGCCCTTGAACTAAACTGTATCCCACTGGTACCACGAGAGTAATCTTCAATCCACTGGTTGTCCTCGTTATTTTCAATGCCAAGAAAAACCTCAGTCTCAACCAAACTATCAAACCTTAACGATCCATGAAGACTGTCATCAAAATCAAATTTGGGGAGAGCATATGGCTGTAAAACAGGAGGAAATTTGTTGCTTCCTTCACCCACTAAATGAAGATTGTGGCTTTGAAAATCATTGTCATCATAATCCATGGGTGTATCCCTAAAACAATGAGACAGAGAAGAAACCAGTCAATTGCAGTTACAGATGTACAAAGGCCACATATCCATGTTAGAAAAACACCGTGCTGTATATCAACACAACAAGAAATACAACAATCAAAGGATAACAAATTCAAAATGTCATCTTACAGGGATTAAAAGCAGGACACACAAGCTCAGAATTTTTATAATTAATAGTCATGACTTAATAGTTAACCCAACATGGCATGTTGCTCTACAACCTTTTAGCAGAAAGTGTGAAATATCAACACCCGCCACTACAACATCACCATTCTATTTCTCCAACCTTCCCATTAATTGCGCTACTTACGTGGAGTGATTCCTCTAGCATGCCTCATAGATATCCTGTGTGGCACCTTACAGCCAATGCATTGTCATGGTTATACAGTAGAAGTAGATAGTTGATGCAAGTGGCCTAGGAAGAAGCATTATAGTTCACAGTATCTTGTAAGATGAGCATATGGACGATGAAAGTACTATTTTAACAGCTTAAATCACTAGGAAACAAAGGGTTTTTTTGCCTTTAACTGTCTTACTAGGTGTTCTTACCACCTGAATCCCATGAAACTGAAAAAAATAAATTACAAGTGAAAACAATATCAGAAACATGCCATTCAATATCATATCACCATCACCCTTCAACAGGGAAAAAAAAACCCACAGGGCGACCGTATTTACTTTATTAATAAAACAGATTTCCAAGTTTAAATACATATAAATTTGGAATTTACAGAGACAAGATACTTTCGAGAGAAATTGTTCTTACATTATAAACAACAAAGATGCAATTTTCTTGCTTAGAAATAAAAATTTGGGCAGATTTTCATGGAAAAATTTGGACTTATATGACTCAGTAAGCATTAAAAATTTGATTTATATTAGATTCGAATAAACTTCAAGAAAAAAGTTTTATCTTTTACTTGTCTAGCCGATAGCCATGTCAGTTGTATTATAGGTGTTGTAATTTGGGGTAACTGCTGCTCCTTTTTTCTGTTATATATATATATATATATGCATGTCACCTAAACTTTCATAACAGGCTGCACCAGTTAAGCCCTAAAAAAAATCTTACGAATTTAAAACAAGTTAAATCTCCACTCCACGTCAACATCTAAAAGAAACTTCTTTTCTTCTCTAAATCAATCCAGCTGAACTTATGAATGCAACTGAATTCCACAAAACCCTAGTTCAAGCCTTTAATTACTTTAACAGTATATGTTAACAGCTTCTTTGCACTAATTACCAATTATTCATAAGCCAAAAACAAAAAGACTTGGTCTTTTAAGCTTTCAAAACTATTAGCAACTAAATTAAAGAAAAAAATAGTCTCCAACCTTATCTGCTTGTATTATTACTAGTAAAAAAAAGTAGGAAATGAACAGTACCAGAGTAAGTAAGTCTAGAGACGCTACCTCCCTCCATTCGGAGACGAAATCCTTGCCGTTAACTCTTCCCCAATCGTACGCTCATCTACTTTTCCAACAAGACCTCTAAGAAAAATAATTAACTTCCTCTTCCACTCTTCAAAAACCTAATTAAACTCAAGCAAAGTAAGAGAAACAGAAAATTAATAGTTGCCGGAGAGTTTATAACTCACCGGGATCTCTAATTTGCCGGTGGATCGAGTTAGGGTTCCGGTTAATTGAAAGACGATAGGTCTGAGTGAGAGAGAGAGTGAGTGATATTTTTTAATTTTTCGAGTTTTCTGACATGAGGAAATGAAAACATATGCTTTTTTACTCGTTTGATGTCAGAGCGAGACACACACAAGAAATGAGTGATGGTGATGGAATTTGAAAACGTGGGGCATTGGACACGTGGATAGTTTACATACGCATGATGATGACTGAAGGGTGATATCAAAGTGCGCAGTAAAATTGTGAGATCGGCATACCGTTGGATTTGTGAGCGGTATCCTGGTTTAACGGTGGCGATTAGGGCTGTGAGAAAGAAAGGGTAACAGGTGGAATGATTAGAATCGGTTGAGTGTGGATTTCGGAGTACTAGGTGTACTGGAGAGGAGGAACACGTGGAAGAAGAGAGAGATAGAGCGTTAGGTAGGGTCATAGGAGTCTATGGCTCTTAATTAGGAGTTGGGAGATTTTGGGTTTATCATGCTGGGCCGTTGGATAAGAATACTTTTTAACCGGGTGTCTGTCTGGGGTTCTATAAACCAGCCCAGGAAGACAAAACTACACGTGAGTTCTTCTAACGACTATAGTTTTAGTGTTACACTTCTAACTAGCCATTTTAGAGTTGGCGTTGTCTAGAGATTCCACTCATGATCGAAGTCTACCGTTTAATCCATCTCATCTGTTTATCATTCAAGGACAAGTCAATAAATATTCCTTTTATTACGTGGAACAGTTATAATTTGGTTTGGCAAATGTAACCATTTTAACTATAAATAATAATTTCTTTCAATTTTGATTGATATTAATCCAAACTAACTTAATTAGATGGGTTTTTTAAAATAATTATTTTATTTCACAAACTCAACTTAAAATGTATCGACACAATACACACACATGTATAATATTTATAATCCCATCATTTAGTATATATTATTTTTTTATTTTATATTGAATAATTAATAGTACATAAAAAATGAATACACTAAAAATAAATATAATATAAATATCTAAATTTATTATCTAATAAATAATGAACATGATATAATTATAGTAGAATCCGACCAATGAATATCCATGATCATCTCTAATTTTAACTAATATGTGCAACATTATAAAAGTATTGCATATCTAATTAATAAATTATTTGTTCTTTAAAATTCAATATTGAATTTCATTCAAATATAAGTTGCTATAGACCAAATACGTTTGACAGGAATATGATGAAATAGTAATAAAAACACGAGATATAACGAACTTGAGATTTGAAATGTTTGTGAGGAAATTTTGAAAAGTACTTGAAATCTCTAATTTTTTTTCTAGTAATGAGATGAAGAAACATACCAAGTTTCTTTTATAAAGACAAAATTGAATTTTGTTTTTGCACAATGTGAACCAAAAGACCATATTTCTATCTCACACCAATTTCCAACATATTGTACACACCATTTCTAATTAAAATTGCAAAATTTTCTTTTTTAAAAAAATTTGTTTGTTCTTGGACAAGACCAACCCAATTAGATTGGTCTTCTTTTATTTTTCTACCCCTACTCAAGCACATACCTCAATGTATTTTCAAGTTTCTGAGAAGTTAAACTAGCGTTATATACCATTCATTAATGTACACCTCTGTGCATATAAATTTTATGTGTAGAGTAGAATAACCAACATGTTTACCCGGTGGTAGAACTAAGGGTTAGGCCCCTACAAGGTTGGAGTATTTTTATTGTAACCTTGTTTAAAAATATATGTTAGTAAAAAAAATAATTAATAAAAAAATAAAAGACCTAGCCACTATACTCTCTCTATATATATACATATCTCATACGAAAAACTATTTGCCTCACTCTTTTTTCCATCAAAACAAGGTAATCCAAACTCAAAAATCTTTTTTTCATGTTTTCACTATCTCTTCTTGCTTGTGTTGTTTTATTGGCATTCTATTTTGTTTTTACACTTAAGTTGGTTGTTATCAATTTTGAATTTTAATTGAGTTTTGTGAATTTTAATGAAATTAAGAATACTCATTTAATCAATTTATGGTCTTAATCTTTATTGTTGTTCCTAGTTTTAGTTCTTGAATTCTCTTAATTAAGGTTTGCCTATTTCATATGTTTTGATTTCAAGTTGAACCATGAACAAAACAAAAAGGAATTGATTCTTTTTTTATATGTATAAAAAAAGAAAAATAGTGATAACTCTTAACCTAATGAACCAACTCCAGTTTGTAATGTTGAATTAGTAGTTGAGTTGCCCCAACATACTTTAATTTGCGAAGAACATGCATTGATTATTGAGCAGTCTCCCACTAGAATTGTAAGAACTAGACATAAAAATATTGATATTGCTTATTTAATTCGAGATCTAGGTAATTGACCTTAAATTTAGGAATACTTAATTAACCAACAAGATGAAATTCGAAGGGAATACATTAATTTAGGGCTATATCAACCTTTGATGTTTGAATATCTGCCGACTAGTAGAAAACATCCTCATCAATTTCAGTCTCATTAGTTTAAAAGTGTTTCCTAACTTGAATATTCGGAGAAAAATGTTGCATTTTGTTTTCCCTGCTATTTATTTGCAAGTAAACCAACTGGAAAACAAGGATAAGACACATTTATTGTTAGAGAATTTAATTGTTGGAAGAAAGCTAATGACGAGGAATAATGTGTTTTTTTTTTTACTCATATAGGAAAATGTTCAAATTCAGCTTATAGATTTGTTGTTAGATGCTTAGAGAATTTGAAAAATCATTTGTCATATCAAGAAAGTGGTTGGGAGGCAAACTTTTCAACAAATTTAAAGCCTCAATAGATATTGTTTGTTGGCTTACATTTTAAGCATGTACATTTAGTGGACATGATGAACAACCAAAAAAAATTGAGGCAATTTTCTTGAAATGATGGAACTCTTAGCATTACGCGATGAATAAGTAGATGCTCTTATTTTGGATAATGCTTCATAAAATGCTAAAACACATAACATCAAATTCAAAAGGAAATTTTACATGTCTTTAGTAGAAATGTTCAACCTTCAACTCATCGTGAGATTGGTTATGCAAAATTTTGTTTGATTGTTGATGAAGCTCTAGATGAGTCTAGAAGAGAGCAAATAACAATTGTTATTAGGTTTTTTTGATAGAAATGAATTTATACAAGAATATTTTTTAGATATAATGCATGTTAAATATACAATTCTTTTAACTCTTAAGGAAAAGATTTCTTTTATTTTATCTCATTATAATCTTCATATTCAAATTATTAGAGGTTAAGAGTTTAATGGTGTTAGTAATATATGTGGAGAGTGGAATAGATTGCAAGCTTTATTCATTAAATATTGCTCTTTATACATATTATATACATTGCTTAGTCCATCAATTACAATTGGCTTTAGTTGTTGCAGCTAGAGAAGTATATGATGTTCACACTTTTTTTTTCAGAATTTGATTTTTATTATCAATATTGCTAGTGCTTTTTGTAAACGCGAAAATGATTTGGAGGCTTTTCAAGTAGCTAAAATTTAACATTTAATTATTATTGATGAGATTGAAACAAGTAAATGAGCTAATTAAATAGATGGTTTGTAGCAACCCAAAGATTGTAGATGGAGTTCACATTTCAAATCAATTTCCAGATTGATAAAATTATATAGGGCAACTTGCTTGGTTCTTGAGAAAATTACTTTAGATGGATTTACTTATTCTCAATATGGTGATACAGCTTTTGCAGTTAAGCTGTTAATGGCATTTGATTTTGTATTCATCTTATATATAATGAAGAATGTTATGAGAATTATTGATATGCTTTGTTAACCCTTACAACAAAAATCTCAAGTATTTTAAATGTTATGCATTTGGTGTCTACCACAAAGATATTGATTCAAAAGTTAAGAGATGATAATTGAGAAACTCTTTTATAAGAAGTTTAATCATTTTATAAGCATCAAAACATTGAAGTTCCTAATATGAAAGCTTGTTTCTTTTAATGTGAGACAATCTTACTGGGAAAAAAAATTAGTAATACTTTAGCAACACTACCGAGTAGATATATTTACAGCTACCATTAATCAATAATTACAAGAGCTAAATAATAGATTTAGTGAGTAGGCAACCGAGCTTTTTATGTTTAGCGCAACTTTGGATAAAAAAATACCTATATATTATTCAATGTTAAAGATATATGTTGGCTTGTTGATAAGTCTTATCCTGAGGAATTTTCCGACCAATAAAAAAATCAGTTAAGATTCTAATTGTAACATTATGAGCTTGATGTGCCCAATCATCTGGAGTTAAAAAAATTTTCATTGATTGTTGATTTGCCAAGGATTGGTAAAAACTGGAAAATCAATAATTTATCCATTAATTAACATATTGATTTGGCTTATTTTGACTCTTTTTGTTTTGACGACAATTACTAAACGAGCTTTTTCAATAATGAAGATTGTTAAAACAAGACTTCACAATCGAGTGAAGGATGATTTTCTTGTATATTATTTGATTGTTTATGTTAAAAAAGACATTGTTGAAAGATTCTCAATAAATATGATAATCAATGATTTCTATTCTATAAAAAAATGATGAGCACAATTAAAATAATGTAAGAAACTTTGTTTATTATTTTTTTTATTGTACTTTATTTCAAAAAAATTTACCAAACAAAAATAATGTTTCGTTCTAGCTAATGTTTCTAATAAATTTTGTCTAACATATTTGATAGGTATGAATACCAACAAAATTAAAGTGGTGGATCTATTATGAAGAAAAAGTTAATTTAATAGCTTTAATTCAATTTGGTATTGCTCTTAGCTCGTACAAAGGTTGTTATATGTTCGTGGTAAGTTATTACATTACTTATCTTGTATGTATTAAATTTTGTACCATTCTACATTTTTCTTTATATGAAACTAAATCATGCAGTGTTTTTATGTTTACAGTTTATGAATGGTAGATTAGAAAAAAAATTATATCTTGTTATATTAGTTTTGCCCTCTTAAAAAATTATCTTAACTTCACCCCTATCTTTACCAATGACATAATAAGTATTGCAAACCAATGACGAGCACCAACCTCTCCATCAAAGGTATTTATTTTTCTCCACTCACCATTAGACCACTCTTTATCATTACTTCACTTACCATGAGGTACCTGAAACTTCACTCACAACGTATATGCAATATCATTCTCCACAATCCACAAGGTAAGCTGACATGACCAAGGTCTATAAATAACTATGGTAATTAGGTAAAACAGGGCGAGTGATGCAGACGAAACATATAAGGACAAGAACAACACAAAAAACACATAAAATCTGAAGAGCAAAAAAGGTGGTAAATGTGAACCCTAAATTTGTAATTTATTTATCTAAAAATAAGGTTAATGAAGTCTTACTCTTTATAGATTTACAAGACCTTTAAATAAGTCAAACTTTTAATTCGGCTAGAAAATCTTATTCTAGTAGGAAAATCCCAAAAACATGAAAGCATAAGGGAAATTAAATTAAAATTCAAGTTAAAACAGTAAAATATAAAATAAAAATAAAAAACGTAAACAACAACAATTGGGTCTAATTTTAAGAGATTCAATGGTTTGATGAGCGACATAATGACTCCCAACAAAAAAAACTACCTGCAAAATCACTTGGAAAATTTTGAGCATGATTCAACAGTCAGATCTTTTATTATCACTATTTTAAGTGAGTAAACTCAGGCCTGGTCTTTTTTTTATCATCATCATCATTATGATAAAAAAAAATACTAAAAGTTAAATTTGACTGAAGATATACATAGAAATATTAGGGGTAAAAAGCAAGTCATGACATATAGGTTTTACTAGTTTAATATAACCATAAATCAAACTAAAACAGGTTGGTTTGAACTAGTTTCTAGTTCGGTCTTATTTTTTTGTTAAATGATTCGGGTGATTTTTTAACTCAAAATCAAACCAAACAAAAAATGACCACCTTTATTTTATGAATTCAACACTCTTTTTCATCATTATTATTGTTTATTCAATTTCATACACTTGTGAAAAATCACATTAGACAAATCATAATAGCCTTTTTCTTTTTCTTGTTTTAGGATAAGCAATGTGAACTTTTATCATTAAAAGAAAGCTAAAATTAAAAGGAAATTCATTGTACACCTATACATATTTCACTATTAACTATAATAGTGTAATTACCATATTCCATTCTAAACAAATTGATGGTCTTAATGTTGGGGTATTTTGGTCTTTTCATAAGACCTATTGGTAATTACCAGATTGACCAGGGATAAAATTATCTTTTTTATTTTTAAAAGAACATTTTAATTAATAATTTACCCTTAGAAGCAAAAAATTTAAAACTAGTATCTAGGGGGGCTTTTTTATCTTTTCACTTTTTTAAGCATTGTAAAATGACTTGATTACTCTTAAAGGCAAAATTTTCAAAACTTGCGTCCATAGGGTTTTTTTTTTCTTTTCAACCCGTTTTTTTTTTGTTATTATCAAGTTGGTCGAGGGCAATTTGATCTTTTAATAAATATGAAATATTTCCAAGCTATAATGGGTGGGATGCGCTCGTAGCCTTCTAGCGGCTCTTGTGATGCCTCTAAGTGGCTAAAAAGGCTTTACTGCCAAATTTTTGTTATAGATAAATGGTAGGTTATTTAATAGAGAATATAACAATCATCTTATGCATCATACCTAATGTAAGAACCCTAATGTACTTTTATGATAAGAGTTTGCCTAGTAAATGACCATAATGACCTAAAACAATGATTGAGATATTTATATATATAATTTTGAAAACAATATTGTCATCATAGGTGACTCTGCTCTTTGAAAGAAATTAAATGAATAATTAAAAAAGCAATTTAAAAGGGTATTATTAGTGGCACCGCAAGCATACGGATCCAAATTCATAGGATTTTTATTATAATATATGTATATAAGACAAATATGAATAAAATTATAATACTTTGAAAATATTCTGAACCCTAAACCATTAATATAATCACCTTATCAATAACATAACTAAATATTGTTTAAAATATATCAAATCTCATACTCATCAAATCTAAATACATGCAAACAAGGCTAAAAAATAATGTTTAGGATTTTAAAGTTGACATTCGATAATGGTTTTGACTAATTATGAAGCTGCTAGAACTGACTCAACTATAGGAAACAATGGAAAAGCATCCAAATCATATGCAAACATAAAATATTTGTGAGATGATGATGCGTGTTAGACATGTTTTGAATCTGGATCTAAAAAGACAATAACAAAAATTATGGAAACAACCATAAAATCCTTAGGTGAAAAGGGAGTTTTGTGTAGGGGTTGTTGTTAAGGTATATCTTAGGTTTTTTATAGGTGTTTCTCAATATTTTTTATGGGGCTTGGTCTTAGAATAAATCTAGAACAAGGTTTGATTCTAGGGGGAGATGTGGTTTCAAAGAGAAGGTAAAATCATGGTTATTGAATCGAGTTTATTTAATGATGCTCCTAGTTTGATTGGGATTTGATTATTGACTACTGAGATAGAGTTTATAGTTTAGTTATTGTTTTTAGGTGGTTGACGAACCTAGTATTGTGAATGAGGAAAAAGAGAGTTTTCTAATTCAATTATTACTCTAATAATTTTTTTCTCTTGTGTATGCACAATTCTTTCATTTCAAAAAATCCTCTTTTGAATTCAACCTATAACTATAAGAATTTCTTAAGCCTAATAGAAGAAATTCCTAATTCAATTATTGCTCATTTGAATTCGATTATCTTGATTTTATCTGAGCTTCACCTTATTATTATCGCCAATTGATGAGCTATACTAGGGTAGGAGATTCGGCTCATTACTCTTGCTATTCTTTAAATGTAAAGATTATCTTACAAGTCTTGGAAAAAAAAGAAGAAGCAAAAGGGTGCAAACACAACCACCTTTGTGTCTGCAAATCAAGGAACATTTTGTTCCAGAATATCTGCTTAGAAAAAGCAACAGAGAGGATGAAACATAATAAAAAATGAAACATAGTTATGCCAAGTGTTATGCCTCATATTCTCTCATGACATGAACATTAACATTTGTTTGCAATTTTACAATTTATAATCAAAACCTGAGAATTGACATGTTTAATATGATCACATTTTGTAGATGGGTTATATTTTTCATTAGGGTTTAGAAATTTGGTTGAATTGAAAATTATTTGTTTTGGAGTATTATAAAATCAAACTGGTATTAAATAATTGAATACTATATAGGGCCGCAACACTAGTGGAAAAACGGCACAAGGCCGAAATACAGCAGCCGGGCTATAAAAAGCCCAGGACCAACAAGGGCAAACTTTACTAGGCCCAAATTGATTGCAGAAAGCTTATTTTTCATACCCATGTTCATGTTGAGTTTTATATACATGTTTCCGTTATTTAGCTAGTTCGAATCGAGAAAAAGCTATTCTGCATTTCGTAAATATGAAGTTTAGTTATTGCAATTACTTTTAAAGAAAAATAAAGCAACTTAAAAGAAAAAAATCTCGATTGGCCAGCCTTTAAAATTCTCTGTATATTGAAAAAAAAAAGAGAAAGAAAATGCTACAGTCTCGATCATGACAGTGAATTTTGTAATGCCATAACAAAAACAAAGGGTCTCGGGACGGATTAATTACTCCACTCCAAAATTTAATTAAAATATGAGAAACACATTAAATCCAAGCCTTACTTCATCACTGATTTCTGGACCACGAGCAGTCCTTAATTTTTAATCTACAACGCAAAGTGATTTCCTTAATCCTTACATTTACACTCCATGAACCCCTAGACCCGATAATTGATTGTTTCTTTGTTTCAGGATTAATGGAGAAACAATCTTCGTGCTATCGCTATCATTTCTTCATTACCAAGTCTCTGGCATTGATCGATCAAGAAAGGATCCACGTCATGCTAAACCATGAGAACAAAAAGCCAGTGCACCTGTAAAACCCAGAAACCAAAATAGTAGAGAGTGAAAGATTCAACTGCTTTGACTTTTTCTTATCAGTAACCAATGAGCAGGATCAAGAAAGCAAGCCAAATAATCAACTCCATGCTAGTTAGAAGAAATAAGCAGAGGAGCTCAAATCAAAAACATCTGGTGCCATATCTGAAACTACCGGCATCCTGCTAAAAAGTGGACTATGAACGTATTCGCCAGAATCAAACCCGAAATAAGAACCACTACCACCCCCACTGAGTCAAATCCAGTAGTCATTGCTGTCTGGTCCTCAAAACCCATCAGCCTTGAAGATGATGAATCGGTCAAACCACACTGACCCATACTATAACCCGAGTCGTGAGATATATCAAAAGGAAACTCATGAGGAAGCACATTGTAATCATTAACATGTTGTAGGTGTTGATTATCAGTTCTAATGCTGGAGCAGCACCAAGAATCTCCACCAGAAGTCATTGAAGAAAACCCGTCTGACAAATGGCATTGAGAGGTCCTGGTTGAAAATGGGACTCAAGTCCGGCTGAAGATCATGAGAGGAAGGTCGGGCATTGAAGAATAATGAGGACATGTTGTTATTATGGTCGCTATTTTGTTAGAGTTGATGTTGTTGTTGCTGCTGTAGAGATTACTGGTCATTAGGGGAGATAATGGAGGTAACGGATGAATCAACAGGCATGTCAGAGTAAACAAAGTTTGTGCGAGAATGAGGACCACGCATGGAGCGATCGGCTCTGTCGTAGGCCAAGGCAGCTTCCTCGGCAGTGTCAAAGGTGCCTAGCCAATGTCTTTCTTTTGTTGAAGGGTCTCTTATCTCTGCTGCATATCTTCCCTATGGCCTTCTCCTAACACCAAGAAACCTTAATCCAGTACCTGATTCCTGCTGTACTTGCTGTGGTTGCTTCCTTTTGCTTTTCGATGAAGATGGATTCATGCTGCCAAGGATTTAAAAAGAAAATTTGAAGGTGATTGAGGAAATTAAGGAACTAGAGAGATTACGTAAGAGGGTAGATATATATTCCTTTTCTCTCTTGATGACTTGTGTTGGTCGATGTTGTCTTCCTGCCTCTTTTTGCAGCTAGCGGTTTATATAGGACAGCATGCCTATTCTCTTTCACTGAATTTACCCGCACTATCTTCAGTTTTTCCTCATATGTCCTCCTCTACCAAATGGGCCCGCTTATAATTTCATAAAAATCCTATAATAAAAAAAAAATCTTGATAGAACCAATTATTATAACCTTCACAAATTCAAACAAGACCTTACATATGCAGTCTAAGAAAAGAAAAAACCCTACATATGTATTTTACCTCCCATGTGTAAAATATAACTTGATGGCAGAAATTGACAGCAATTATGTCAATGTTAGTGAAGATTAATCTCACCATCAAATCGAAACCTGGAGAGGATAAAAATGAAGGGAAATTCTTGAGTTTATTCTGTCAAATAGCCACGTCCAAAAACTAGACACTGAATTCAAACGACAAGATGGATAATAGAAGAATACATCAATAAGAAAATGGGAAAAAAAATATAAATGGTCAGCATGTTCTCTCAGATCCCATGTTAACTATTATTCTTCAATCAAAGTATTTTAATGGCGTTAATTTATGGAAATCGCATATAGTCCAAGAGTTCTTACATGTGATGTATCAAAAAATGCATGAATCGGGGGGGGAGCCAATCATGGACACTGCGTACAATTTAATAAGATGCAGAATCACTCATCATTAAGAGCTCATCTTCACATTCCAATGATCATTGCGTATGGAGGGAGCAACGAATGTGCCTCTCCTCAAATCATTATGAAATGATCACACCAAAATGTATATGTCAAATCAAATAAACAAAAAGTCATTTGTGATGACCTAATTTATTATAATAGATATAGTAAGTACAAATCTTTCTGGGATGTGATTTGACTAGGGATGGAGGATTGTTCTGGCCTTGTCCCGTAGCAGGTTATTAATGGGTACCGGCTAGTAAAATTCTAAGTTCATTTTTGATATAAAAAACAAAGCTAGTATCATGGATGTGTTTTTCAGTATTATAGTGTTTTTTAATTGAGAAATGTCAAAATAATGTTCGAGTTTAATAAAATAATTGAAAAATATATAAAATGATTAATCGTAGTAAGAGGAGTTATGAATACTCATTAAAGACTAAAATATAAAGTTTTATTTTATTTATTTTCAAGGTTAATTATGGTTGTCAATTATATATATTTTTTCTTATCCTCCCAATGTTCTTAGAAGGACTCCATGATATTATTCCATAACGAATAATAACTTGAAAATCCTATACAAAGTAAAATAAAAAAATAAAATTTAATTCTTAACAAATCAAATGTTGAAAAAAAAGTAAGAAAAAATCAACCTAAATCAACTTAAGTTAGCATGTCAAATCTATAACCTGGTTGTGAGCCTAGGATAAATATGGAGAAAGCAAATTAAATAAAATTATGAAGCACAATTATATAAAAAAAACTCAATATTTAAGGGCAAAAATTAAAAAAATCATTTTTCCTCGAAGAGAGAGAAAAAAAAGAAGGAGAAGAAAAAAAGATCATCAAAGCCCAACAATCGCACCTCCCTTGACACAATCTTGATCACTAGGAAGCTTGCAGTGAGATGATTCTAAAGTCATTAGGGAAGCCAATGTTTCACAGCAGAGTAACACCTCATGTGCCGCCTAAACTCGGCAGATGCTTCCTAAAAGCTAGCGTGCAAGTTACACGCGTAAGTCTATTTGTCCTGGCCATTTACCCCTATTCCCATTTTTGTTTTAATTTTAATTTTGGTCCCTTAACAATTAATTGTTCTAAGTTAGCAAATTTTTGCTTTATTTGCAAAACCGAGCTTCAACCAAGTCTCAAAATTTTTCCTCGACATTGCAAAACTTCCAATTCCAAGCAAAAAAAAATCAAAAGTCAAATTAAAAAAAATAAATGTGAATGGATTATTTCTTAAAAAAGTTGATTGACTGAAAAAAAACATAAACTCTTCCACTGACTTTGCAAATTAGTCCTTGATATTAGCAAAAAAAAAAGGGACCAGATATTTTTGGAAGGCTCAAATTCAGTTCCTGAAGCTCTAATTTTATTTTGCAAAATTAAACATCAACCGAGCGATAAGATATTTATCCGACCACGCAATCCACATGCACAAACATAGAAAACAAATCATCAAGATTAATCCCAAATAAATGCAATGTTAAAAGGACTGAAAAAAGAAGAAGAAAGGAATCAATATGCAAATCCATGGTGCAAAATAATGGTGGCTATTGCTCATAATGCAAATCCATCAACCGAGCTTGGATTAGTCTGAGTTAAAAAAAATAGAAGAAGGATTGACTTGACCTGACTCAGTTAAAAACCCAGTTCAATCCGGGATAAAACATGGGTAAGAAAACCCTTGGCTTTTTTGAAACTTTTTTTTTTTTTTATCAAAACAAGGTTGCTTTGATTATTTTTATTTTTTTTGGTCAGCCGGGGTGACCCTCCCGACATGTGATCTGAACCTTGTTTCAACTTGACTCCCAAGTTGGGTGTTAAAACTATGATATTAACTACTTTTACCCATAAGTTGATTTGGGTCAACCCATGTTAACCCTCTTGATCTATAACCTTGGCATTGCCCCGGTCGACCCCCGAGTCAAGTTTTAAAATTATGTTAATAATAATTTTTATCCTTACATTGACTCAAGTCAATCCTTTTAATCCATGACCCAGGTGGACCTCTAAATCGAGTTTTATAACTATGATAATAACCACCTTTTTTATATTAACGCTTTTGACACCGGACCTTGCTCTGGGTCGACTCTCTTGACAGGTGACCCAGGCTTAAATCGAGTTTTAAAACTACGATGATAGCTGCTTTTACCATTACACTGACTAAGGTAAACCCAACCCGTGACTTGGGCCTCGACTAGTGACCCGAGCTTTGCCCAAGATCGACTCCCGAGTTGAGTTTTAAAACTATAATAATAACTATTTTTATCTTTACATGTCTTGGTTAAACACTTTTGAAATTGAGAGTTTTTTACAAGAATATTTAAAAAATAAAAAAAATAAAAAATATTATTTCTGAAAACATGTTTTCATACCTTATGTTTTGAAAGTACAAAGATTTACTTCAAAATTATCTTGGTGATAAATTTATTTTTATATCTCTATTTTTTTAATCAAATATATTTTTATCTAAACTATTTTTGTTCTTTTTGTCCCATGATAGTAACTAAAAACTATGTTAGACAATAGGGGTTAATTTTATCCTTATATAAGTTAAACAAGTTTTCTGGGGAGGATTAATTAGGAGAGACATTACACCTCAAATTAATGGCTTTGAATGGTAAATTTTACCCACCATGCACCAAGTATTATATTTTTTTTTGTCTTTCTGATCACTTTTCTTTTCCTTTAAATACAAGACAATTAAAATTTTTTTTTTATCATCAATCATTACTAATAATTAAATTATTCTCGTTTTATTTTCATTAACATTTAACCCTTTAATTTATAATACACCAAACATTCTTTAACATCAATTTTTATACCCTTTAAACTTGGTCTTGCTCTTGAAATAATTATTTCTGTAACAATTCACTCTTTTTTTTCTTACCTTCATACCAAATGCCACCTTACAGTCCATTTGTCATCCAAAATAGTCCAAAATTAGGGTTTTGAAAGGGGCCATGAAGATAATGATGATGAGTGCATTGCTTTGGACTCTTCATATCGTGTGGTTTACAATGGCTATCATTGCATAAATGCTCTGGTTTTGATTGAGATTTGAAAGGCGTGGAGATAAGGACTTTTTGATGTATTGGGCCTTAACAAGCTGGTGATGTTTAATATAATTTGTTTCCGCAGGCTCTGTAATGGGTGTGTGAGGAGTATCATTGCTCAGCCATGTGCTTCCAATTCCAGCAAGAAAAATCTATGACACGTACGTTTCAAAGTTTTTTGTTTTCTCCAAACCAAAAATTTATCCCTTTTTTTTAAAAAAAATTATTGTTTTGGCTTTTTATATTTCGTGGTTTTTCGGGATTTTAAACAACTAATTAAAGCAATTCAAATGTGTTGTTGGGTGGCATGTGATAGAAACACATTGGCTTTTTGAATAACTAAATGGTCGGAAATGCGGCTATTCTGGTTATTAAGAGTTTTTTTTAATTAAAATATTTTTTTTATTTTTAATGTTATAACATCAAAATTATAAAAAATCTAAAAAAATTAATCAGACAAAAAATACTTTAAAAAATAATCTCAACCACAAAATAAGTGTTAATTTTAAGGATTAATTTGGTGATTTTTTACAATTTATTCTAAGTGTTAACTTGAACCCTAATTTTTAGACGAAAATGAATGAAACATAGAGTTTTTAGGGTTCAAATATGTTGGAACTTGATTGTTTGGCCACGAGAGATGGCCGAAGGTTGAGCTAGTCTATGACAAGGCGTGTATCTAGACAAATGATCTCCATCCCATGGATTAAAAAAAAAATAGGCAAAGCTTTTAAAAAGGAGCTCCTTTTTTCTCTATAATTTAAATCATTTTAATTTTAAAAAATATTTATTCTAATTAACATGTAATTTAATTAAAATAAATCTTGAAAATCATCCCGCACCAACACATGGACATACACCTAGCTTAATACCTAATTCCTACATGATACAACCATAGCTTAACTTGGTATGGAATCTACCGCATTAACATTCTAGTATTGAGTGTATTGTGATTTATTTTTCAGTGGATAATATCATGACTTATACCATAAAAACCCGCTAAAATTTCTTTTTCATATAAAAAAAAAAACAAGTTTTTTTGATGGTTTATTTAATGGGAATATGAAAAGCTAGAATTGAACACAAAAAACAACTAGGTTTTTAGAATAAAAAAGACTTAAACAAAATGAGTTTTAGGCTTAAATCCTCACATGCATGCGCATGACCTGACTGGGCTTGAGTCTGTGCCTAGATTTACTGTAAAATAATTTGTTGAGTTATAAAATATTAATTTTTGTCAACTTAATTTATCTTGAATACAGTCCATGGTTGTCCCGAAGAGCTAGGTTATGCATGATGTATGAGACTGCTTCGAATATATAAATGGATATTTAAACTATATGTGAGGAGAATGAGTGAT
>Ga0325405_1000885_pt1 | contig 29672 bp, 24 predicted proteins | sample PopdelMetagenome_21_FD_205663 | JGI IMG/M metagenome (GOLD analysis project Ga0325405, IMG submission 205663) | Populus deltoides microbial communities from Bellville, Georgia, United States - Xylem-Control-R2 | ecosystem: Host-associated > Plants > Phyllosphere > Stem > Wood/Secondary xylem... | reverse complement strand
AACTATTTTCATTTTTTATGTCATGAAAAAATAATCAAGCTCTAGTTTATAGATGATATTCAATGGAATCACTTGTACAATAAAAGGAAAACTATTGACATTTATTAGTTCATTTTATTCATTATTTTTACTTTAATTTCATTAGTTTTTGGGATTAAAAGAAATTTTAAGAAAGAACCTAGAATTTTAACAAACACCATTAATAGTGAAAAACATTGTGATGGTGATTATTCACTAAATGGCTTAGACTTGGAAAAACATTTGCTTTGGAAAAACATTGTAGCTTAGACTTGGAGATATTATTCCCTAAAGCATTGTAATGATGATTTAATCCCTTCATTTAAAAAATTTAACATTAGCTTTTAAAGATATTAAAGTTTTTTACCTGACTCATTAGTTATTATAAAAATAACCGATGATAAATAAGTCTTTTCCCATCTCAATCACATAGTAAAATGGCTAAAATATCATTGAAAGCAAAACAAAGTAAAACTAGTCTTAAGGGGCATATATAATTAAAAAGTATAGTAAAACGACCAACTCTTAAAAACAATAAATAAAATAAAATAAAATAAAACTGGAGTCAATGGGCTTTGTAGTCTTTTCACAATAGTTTTTTTTTGTTATTATTAAGTCATCTTTAGGGAAATGTGGTATTCGACTAAAAGGTGGGGCGCGTGCGGCACCTTCCCATGTCATTGGAAGCATTACTATGTCTTTTTTCTACTTGGAGCGGTGTGTGTCAGCATTGATAGTTTAGTTTATCGCTAATAAACCTGCTTTTTCTTCTTTTTTCTTCTTATTTCTCCTCTCAAAAAAATTATAGCTTAAGTTTTTGTGTTATTGATATTTCAACTCCAGTCCTTATTTTTTTTATTTTTAATTTTTATTCTTGATCATTTTATTAAATTTTTATTTTTTTTCAATTTCATCATTCCATCTTAATTTACTATATATTATTTTTTTCACTATGGTTTTCATTTTCTTAATTTATAAATTTTTTTCCTTAACCTTTTTGTCCAAGTTTTATTGGTTTTTAATTTCATCCTGCAATTCAAATTGATGGTATTATGTATTTCAATTTGGTCCTCCTTGTTTTAATTTCTATTTTTTTTCTGGGTCCTTTTATAAAAGTTATTATTCTTTTCAATTTCACCCTTCATCCTTCACCCTTCAATTAATTTTTTTTGTGTTAATTTTGATCCTCATTCTTTTGATTTTTTTATTGGGTTCTTTTGCTAAAAGGATTTTTTTATTTTAATTTTACCCTTCAATCAAAATATAAAAATATTTTTAATCCTTTTGTATAATTGAAATTATTATTTCAATTTTGATCCTTATTATTTTAATTTTAATTTTTCTAATTTTTTTGTATAATTGAAATTATTTTTTTAATTTTATTATTTAGTATTTAATTGATAGGGAATTGGACTTCATAGTTTTTTCGGATAGAGTGCTACGGGTCTAATGACTATAGTCACGAGTTTAAAAAGTTGTCATGGTTTTTTTTAAAAGGTTTTTATAATTCTCTTTATTTTTTTATCTAGATATTTCAATCTCATGATCTGAGCCACGAGTTTGATGAAAAGTACTAGGTTTGCTCGACCTAGCTAGATCATTGGGGTTATAAATTTATCATGTTAACTCGGGTTGATCGGGACCATTTTTTATGTCATTTTTTTCATCCCATTTTGTTCTTTTATATTTAATGGGCCGTGAGTTGAGATACATCATTTATTACCTATTGAAAAATTATTTCTCCCAGGTTGTCCTATTTACTTTTTTTTCATTTGATCTATATATTATTGTTTCCTATTTTTTTGTATAATTACAATAAATTCAACTTATTCAACCCGAGTCATATATTTTTCTTCCTTTTTTAAAACATGCTTTCAACACCTAAATATAATTTCTTGCACAAAAAAAGAAGAAGTCTAGTCCCGCTACAAAGCATGGGCACCTAGGCTAGTCTTATTACTAAACAACTTGTAGCATGTTAAAGTATGTTTGAGGCCTGTTAAACAGATAGACAAGCTAAACCACACAAAGTTAATAGAAATATCTATTAAATTGAAATTTTAGTAGGGGGACCTATTAAATCATATTGATATTGTTGATATTTAGAGTCACACATTCATATTTTTATATATTTTGATGATAAAAATAAAATAGAAAATTGACTAATAAAATGTTTGGTTGAGAATAAGCTCTGAACAAGTTTTATACGAATAACATATCAACAAAAACGATGGATTACATGAAAGACTCAATCCGAAAGTCCAAGAAGGGAGTAAAGTGAAGACTTAGAATAAGTGTTCATTTTAGTGCTTAAATGTCAATTTTTATATCTTACTTGATAGCAAAAAAATTAACTCACACACTTCACTTTGCATGCATTAAAAAAATAATAATAATTAGATAAAATCTAATTTAGACAGTTTTAAGAATTAATCTAGGTTAAATTGTTAAATCTAGAATTCTGCATGAACCAGTCGACTGTTTGATGTTACCAAATGAACTTGTGGTTCGCTTATTCATTAGTGATTAACACATAATAATTCTGCAGGAACCAGTTGACCGATTGACTTGATCAATTTGAATTGCTCGACCATTTTAGTTGTAAGTGGAACTGTAATAACTATAAACGACTAGTTTTTTTTAGAAACTTATATATAACTTGTCTAATTATAATTTTTTTTTAAATCCAAACATATATGATATACAATTTATTCTAAGAGTAAAACAACATCAAAATCATCAATTCTTGATCATACTCTAGTTTATGTTATTAAACATTCATATTTTAACGTAAAAGTATTCAATTTCATTGTCACTGTTGTTAAATATCTTAACATCTTATAAGTTCTATTTAGTGAGGTATAGAGATATTAGAACTTCAAATTGTAATATTCACTTTATTAAGAGAGTTTGTTGTGAAAACAAAATCATTATTGTAAACCTGTAAGAGCTAAGTAAAAGCTCTTAGTATTGATGAGGAAATTTCATAGAAGGAAAAAGTCTTAAATAGAAAATATCTTCAAGTGAGAAAAAAGTCTTGAAGAAGAGTTTTTTTCAAGTGGTGAAAAAGCTTGGTGTCGATTCATCAAGTAAAATTATACTCTTAAACTTGGACTAATGAATAAATACAATACTTGAGTACGGTTTGATATTTTAGGTGTAGATATAGACTTACCGAACTATGTTAAAATGTGCTTGCAAATTCTTTTTCTTAACTCTTTGCTTTAAGTGTTTTAATTACGTTATTAGTTATTGCATTTATTTGAAGTAATTTGTCTTAATTATAAAAGTCAGTGATATATCTAATTCACTCAAAATATTATAAAGTACAAAAATGCATTTGAAAAAAAAACTATTTTGAAGGATAATGATGATATTCTATCCTATACATTTTGAATTAAATTAATGTTTTTAGCATATTTGGTTGAATTTTTGAAGTGGGTTAATAATTAATTAAGGGGAGTAGTAAGTATCCCTAAATTGGTTTTTTGGAAGGTAAAATTTACCCTCCAAGTAATATTATTAATTTTATCTACAAATGAGTAGCAAGTTAATATTAGTTGTTTTTCACTAATCATTATTAATAATTTAATTAATAATTTTTTATTTTTCAATTAAGATATACTAAATATTCTTAAAAATCAACTTTTATATCCTTAAAAATCTCTGCTTCTTTTTTTATATAATTATTATTAGTAGTAGTAGTTTTATAATAGTTCAACCCCTTTTTTAATATAGTATGAGACACCATCCAAGAAAAAAATAAATATCACTGAGACATGAGGTTGTGTTTACTTTCAATTTTTTTTTATCCATCTCTAGTTTTAAAGATATTTTTAATGGAAAATTATATAAATTATTTATTAAATATAAATTTTGTAGAACTAAAAACAAGGGTCTTGTTGGACTTGAATTAAAAATATCAAAAGGAACATTATAAAACATTGAATGAATCAACTAAGTCTCTTATCTAGTTGAGAATTAAAAAAAAAAAACAATTACTTAGATGCTTTTCAATTTTATAAAAAAAAATAAAGAATTAAAAAACACGTGTTTTTAATTATTATTTTTATTTTTTATGATGATTCGATGATGCATAATATTATCAACGGAAATTATTAGAAAATAAAAAAGGAACCCATATTATTAACGGAACCCACACACCATGTTCCAAAAATGTGCATGCTATTATTATGAAATGGACTTTATTGGATACTAATGTGTCCTACAAATTATTAGACCAAACATTTCTGTTTCAAGCAAATAAAAAAAATAGTAGAACTGTAATTTTGGATAATTGCAGTGTTTCCTCTCCTTTTTCTAGTAAATAAATACCAAACAGTGTTGTTCCGGCCAATTCCATTAATTCCTTCTTATGTTTGCATTTAAGTTTCGAAAATATTATTTAAATATTTTATTTCATGAAAAATATATTAAATTGATATTTTTAGGTGTTTTTAATATGATGATGTTAAAAATAAAAAAAATCTAAAAATAATATTTTTGAAGCATTATTAATAAAAAATATCAAAAAATTATCTCACCCAATAACTTAAACGGTTATGTGAGGTCCCAAAATATGATTTATATTATTCTTTAACACATTCCCTTGAGCTTGAAACTTGCATAAATTCACACTATCTTGTGCTTAATTTTTATCAAAAGATGAGGATGGTGAGATTCGAACTCGTGACCGCTTGATCTTTAAAGCTTTATTACCATGTCAAAGAACTATTTCAACTCAATAGCTGAAGCTGTTAGGTAAGGTTTCAAAATATGATTTATATTATTTTCTAACAAAAAATCATTTTACAAAATGTCTTGCATCGTATTACTAAACAAACACTAAATTTTTATTTTTATTTTTCAAATTTTTTTTATCTAAACAATATTAAATTGGTGTCTTTTAATTGTTGTATTAATAAAAAAATCTAAAAAAAATATAATTTTAATATATATTAAAAAAAAATTACCATGCAGACAAATCTTCACAACTTTCACGTTTCTAATAATGCAACGGTGTCTTGTTCTTGGTGGGTCACAGACAAATTAACTTCCCCATTCCGAAGTTGTATAGTTAAAGGAGTGTTGAGAAAGCAAAGCCAACGCGGTCAGATCATTGAGATGACGACATTACTAAACAAAATTGCTAATGAAAACTAAGCATTTCATTTTTCTTCTTTTGCACAATCTGCTTCTATATATCCACCTCTCTCCCTCACTTCACTTCTCACAAGCTCCTTGCTTAGTTTCCTCTCTTCTCTCACTCGATTCTTCACAGCGAATGTTAAGAAATTTCAAGATTCCCTTCAAAATGGAGGGATGTATGAACAAGGAAGCCATAACTAAATCCACTTATGCAAGCTCAAAGAAGGGCTTAATGGTTGCCGGGTTGCAAAGCCTGTTACTAGAAGGAGATATTTCTAATGTTGTCACTAAATCTGCTTTGAAAACACATCGCCTTCAAGTCCAGGCTAGCCCCATTGAATATTGCTACCTCAAATCATGTTACTTATGCAACAAGATATTGAGCCTTGACAAGGATGTCTACATGTACAGGTAATACTAAGCTCACTATTCCTGGAGATTAGATAGCCATGTCAGCTGGACTAGTTTCATATGAAATTGTATTCTTTCGTTAAATCTCTCTTGCAAGATTTCTGAAAACTGCTGTTGAATATATGTGATTGCAGGGGTGATCAAGGCTTTTGTAGCATAGAGTGCAGAAACAGGCAGATAATTTTGGATGAAATGAGAGAACTAGAAGCGTCTAGCAAGGAAAGATTAAAATCTTATGAGCACTGCAGTACCACTGCCGTTCGGCATGAGACACGCCGAGTCCTAGAAGAGCTCCGCCGGAGCCATAAACCACTTCCTCATGAAAACCATTGGACAATAGCCTCCTAGTCTACATAACTTTTTCTTTTTCCTAATTTTCCTTTTTTTTTTTCTCTTGAGTTTGTACTAAACAGATAATTAATTAATGGAGAGGGATAATGTAAAGTTCAACGAAAAAGTGACTAGTGGGATTTTTTAAAGATTATTTGTCATATGAAACAACAGATAGAGACGAACTCAAAGCTGATCTTTTGTTCCTCTTTCAAGTAGATGAGTATTGAAATACATGTACATCACCATCATTCCTTTGTCTGTTACAATTAGACTAAAAAACAGGGTGCCCATGGAATCAACAGTAACCATCTTTAATTGGCAATCGTGCAGATATTTTGCTTGCATTATCTCTACATTTTTTTTTCATAACTTCTATTGATTTGTTTGTGACATTAACTAATTAATTAATTGTTGCTAAACTTTTTGATATGATGCATATATTTTATCAATGAATACTAATTACTAAGATCCCTACTAGAAGTGTTTAATTTTCCTAAGTTTAAGATTAATTTCTGAATTTCAGAGAAAAAAAGTTAAAAGTTGTTAAAAACTAAAACATATAAATATTTAACCCCCCAAATATAATATTTCAGATTTTTACATATAAATTCTGAATACATAGTAAGGATTTTAAACACAAATCCTTTTAGATCTAGAAACCTTTTTTTTCTATCTCAACTACCCATCCCATGTTCTTAAACATTCAGTCCAGTAATTGTTCATAATAGGTATATGAAGAACTGAATGTTGATGATAACCAGAAAAACAAAAAACAGAGAACTTGCAGCAAAGAACAAAGAGCAGAATGTTTTTCATAGGTTATTGCCATCAATCAATCACAACACAATTAAGAAACATAAATAACATAAACCCTTTCATTTAAAGAACTATGTAATTTATCCTAAATAAGTTTCAAATTTAAAGAAGTAAAAACTGACTAAACAACATCAAGATAATGATGTTACTAATAGATAGACATTAATGAAAGATAACCTACAGAAAATACATTAATTTCAGCTTTAGTGCCATAACTTCAACACTCCTCCTTGGTTCCAAAGCTGCACATTCCTATCCTCTCCCTTAGATCTTCAAATCTATCTTTAGATAAAGGCTTGGTGAACAGGTCTGCTAATTGCTCTTTTGAAGTGCAGCATATCATCTCTAGTTCCCCTTCTTGCTGGAATTGCCTAATAGCATGGAACTTGATCTTCATGTGCTTAGTCTTGTCATTAAAAACAGAATTCTTTGAAATAGCTATTGTTAATGTATTGTCACAAAATAATTATATAGGACTTCGTTGATCAAAGTCTAGATCATTCAGCATTTTCCTTAGCCATATCAATTGCTTTGCGGCCACATATGCTGCTATATATTCCGCCTCTGCAGTGGAATGTGCAACCACTAATTGCTTCTTTGAGTTCCAACAGAAAATGCTTCCTCCTATAGCAAAGTAATAACTTGAGGTGCTCATTATTTCTTCATCACTTCCAGCCTAATCACTATAAAAAAAACCAATTAGTTTAACAAAATTTGATTTCACAAAATGCATGCCAAACTCTAAGGTCCCTTTCAGATATCTCAGAACTCTTTTGGCTGCAACAAAATGGATTTGACTTGGACTTTACATAAACCTAGAGAGGTAATTGACAGTAAAAACAATGTTTGGACATGTAGCAGTTAAATACAACAAGCTGCCAACTAAACTTCTGTAGGTTTTTCCATCAGTTTTGGGAGCTCCATCCTCCTTCATTAGCTTTTGTCCCAGTACTATAGGTGTACTAACTGGTTTGCAATTTTCCATTGCAAATTTATTTAGTAGCTTCATTGTAAACCTCTTTTGACATAGGAAATAACCTTGCTCTGACTGAGTTACTTCCATGCCTTAGAAATTTGACAGCAAACCCAATTCATTCATCTCAAACTTATCCTTCATGTTGGTTTTAAACTCCTCTAATAGCTGCTCCTTGTCTCTTGCGATTAATAAATCATCTACATACATTGATACGATCAGAGTATGTTTGTCAACATTCTTCACATACAAAGTTACTTCATTTATGCTTCTTTCAAAACCTAAGCTCAAAAGATACCCATCCAATCTGTTGTACCAGGCTCTAGGAGCCTGTTTAAGTCCATACAAGGCCTTTTTTAGTAGATATACTTTGTTTGATGTGATCTCTTTTTCAAAGCCATCAAGTTGTTCAACATATATTTTTTTATTTAGAACACCATTCAGAAATGCAGACTTAACATCTAACAGAAAAATATGTCAATCGTTTTGTGCTGCTAGAGCAAGCAAGAGCTTTATTGTATCAAGCTTAGATACTGGAGCAAATGTCTTAGTGAAGTCAATACCTGGCTCTTGTGAATAACCCTTCACTACAAGTCTTGCTTTGTGCTTGTTGATACTCCCATCTGCATTCAGTTTGGTTTTGAAAATCCATTTCACACCAATTACCTTCTTGTGAACGAGTCTGTCAACCAGCATCCATGTTTCATTCTTTTCTATCATTGTAAGCTCCTTCTTCATTGCAGCTATCCATACTTGTGAGTTGATAACTTCTTCAAAATCTATTAGTTTTGCTTCAGCAACATTGCACCTACTGTAAATGTCAGCTAAAGACCTTATCCCCCTTACTGGTTTGTTATCGACAATATCATCATCCTCTATATCATCCAGTTCAATTTGATACTCTTGTTTTGTCCCTTCAATTGATGTAGCTTCCCAATTCCATGTACTATTCTTTGCAACTTTTACATCTCTAGCAATCACAACTTTATTAGATTTCAAATCATAGATTTTATAAGCCTTAGATTTTGTGTTATAGCCTATAAGAATTCCTATATCAGTCAAGTTTTTTTCTCTTAACTTCAGGTTACAAGACATAGCAAGGGCTGCCAAAAACTTTTAAATGATCAACATTGGGTTTAAAGCCATACCAGATTTCATAAGGAGTCTTATCTCTTAACACTCTTGTGGTCATACGATTTAGAAGGTAAGATGTTGTGTTTACTGTCTTTGCCCAGAATTTTAATGGCATTTTCTTCTCATATAGCAAACATCTTGCCATTTCCATCAATGTTCAGTTTCTTCTCTCATTGATTCCATTCTGTTGTGGAGTGTAGGGCACTGTTAGCTGATGTTTGATACCTTCTTTTGCTAAATATCCCTCAAATTTTTAAGAGGTAAACTTACCCTCATTATTAGATCTCAGGATCTTCAATTTGTTTCTTATTTCTAGTTCAACTGCTGTCTTAAATCTTACAAACTCAGCAAACACATCAGCAGAATCTGCTATAGTCATTAACAAATAATAGAAAGTACTTTGAATCATTCAAAGATTCATTGTGCATCGGACCACACATATCTGTGTGTGCCAGCTGGAGCTTTGATGATACTCTAAATGCATTATCAGGAAAAACAATTCTAGTCTACTTTCCTAACAAGCTTCACAAATAACATGTTGTTCTTGTATTTCTGGTAAACCAGAAGCCATCTGTAGATCAACCATCCTTTTTAAAGTAGCATAATTGAAATGCCCCAATATTTTGTGTCATAGAACATAATCAGTATAGACACAAGTGTTAACACTCAAATAAGCTTCTTTCCAATGAATATTAAAACTTCTATTCATCATCTTAGTAGAGAGCAATAGTATTCCCATCTTGTCTCTAATATTGCACATTCCATCATTAAAAGATAATGAGTAGCCAGATTCCAGTAATTGTCCCACACTCACTAGATTCTGATTAATCTTAGGTACAGTACATAAAGCATATTTTTTAGAGTTTTTATACCTGACATTGTTTCAACTTCAATCACCCTTTTGCCTGTAACCTTCACATACTCTCCATTACCAATTCTAACTTTGGACATGTAGCTTTTATCCAAATCCTTGAATAAACTCAAATCTACAGTCATACGATTAGTGCGACCACTATCAATAAGCCATAATGAATTGTTTACCTCTACTGTGTTGCACATCTGTTCTAATGTAGCCATGAATAAATGATCTTCCTTGGCTTCTGAATTTTCTGCAATATAAGCTTGTTTCACTACTTCTGATTTGTTTTTGCAGAACCTTTAGATGTGACCAAATTGTTTGCAACTTTTGCATTGTGCATTCTTAAGCCAGCACCAAGCTTCTAGATGATTTATTTTCTGACAAAATTTGCAAGGAGGGAAATGTTCTCTCTTTTCTTTCCCTCAAGTGATGATGTTTTTGTTGTTCTGATACCAGTTATTTGATTGCTAACTTCTTCCTCTTTCTCTTTTTCCTTCTTGATTATTCCTATAAAAATTCTTAGCCTAGCTCTCATTGGAAACTGCAACAAAAGCTCCTTCACTTGTTTCTTCTTGTCTATAAGCTTGCCTCTACTCTATCGCTTGTAATGCATTAACCAATTCTCGAAGACTCATTTCTGAAAAGTCTTTTGAATCTTCTAAAGAACAAACCTTATGCTTAAATTTCTCTGGTAAACTTACTAGAACCTTCTCCACTATTCTTGAATCTGGAAAATCTTCCCCAAAAGTCTCACTTGATTCACAAGTTTTGAAATTTGAGAAGAGAAGTCTTTGATAGTCTCAGTTTCCTTCATCTTCAGTCCTTCAAACTGTCTTCTGAGGTTCAAGACTTACATCTTTCTTGACTTCTCATCTCCATGAAATTCTACTTTTAGTTTATCCCATGTTTCTTTGACATATTTACAAGCTATAATTCTGGTGAAGATTTCATCACTCACAACATTATGAAGACAGGTAAGAGCTTTGAATCGCTTTGCCTTTTCTTCATTAAAAAACTTTATATGTGCGATCGTAGGATTATTTTCTAGTGGAGTTGATGGTTTATTGCTCTCCACTATCTCCCACAAGTCAAAAGCTTTGAGATAAATTTTCATTTTCACAGCCTACACACCAAAATTTTGCCCTGTGAATACTAGTGTTTTTGTTGGAAAATTTGCAGAATCCATTTCTTAAAAAAAAAACTTACTTAATCTCTCGTGCTTCACTCACAATCCCTTCAAAGAAAATTGCTTTGATTTAACCTCACTAATCTCTCGTGTTTCACTCACAACCCCTTCAAAGATCAAAGAAAGCGCTGATACCAATTGTTGATAATAGGTATATAAAGAACTGAATGTTAATGATAACTAGAAAAATAAAGAATAGAGAACTTGCAGCGAAGAACAAAGAGTATAATTTTTTTCATAGGTTACTTCCATCCCTTAGCTTTTATTTATAGATGAAATCAATCACAACACAATTAAGAAATATAAATAACATAAACTCTTTCATTTAAAGAGCTATGTAACTTATCCTAAATAAGTTTCAAATCTAAAGAAGTAAAAATTGACTAAACAACATCATGATAATGATGTTACTAATAGATAGACATTAATGAAAGATAACCTACAGCTGATACATTAATTTCAACTTTGGTGCCATAACTTCAACAGTAATAAGCCTTTTAGATTACAAACAAATAACTCCAACTTGATGGTGTCTTCTGAGAATATATTTCTAAATTGATTTTAATCCTGTAATTTATAGATTACTGGAACCAAATCTTCTATTTTACTATATAAAGTATATCTTGTTTTTGCTAGCAAGCGACTAGAGTGTTAACAAACACTTTTATTAACCTTGTTTCATGCACGGAATAAAAGTTATAAAGTATAATTTCTTCTTTTGACAATGTATTTTTTTTTGTTGGCTATAGTACTTGTGAGAACTTTATGAGAGATGGAGAGTCAAAAATTTAATTGTATCTTTTCTTATCTCTACAATGCTTAAATACAAAAGAATAATAATAACTTTTTATTAAAGATCCTAAAATCTAAATCATTTAAGCAACTATTTCTTAAGTATATGGATGACAATAGGTTTACAGTAGACTTGTTTGAATAAGTAATCAATACAAATAAAAATATATTCACGAGAGAATTATACTTTAAACAAAAAAGTGATGTTGTAGTGATAACTAGGCAACAATCCTTTATTATGCTCCCTTAAGATGAAGCTTAGAAGAAAAGCCCAATCTTTAATTTAAGATCAAGAAAACAAGTATAAGGAAGAGGTTTGGTTAGTGCAATAATTTGATCTCTAGAAGAGACATGAGCAACAAGAAGAACTCTAAATTAAACTTGTTCCCTAATAAAATGAAAATATATGGCCACAAACTTCATTATTAGTGGAAAACTGGATTGGAACATAGTTGTGTAGCTCTAATATTGTCACAATAAATTATTAGAAAACAAGGAATTTTAACTTCAAAATCAGTTAAAAAACTGCATATCCAGTTTAACTCAGTAGTAGTGTTAGCAATGGGTTGATATTCAGACTTAGTGGTTAACCTAACAATTGTTCTATACTTCTTTGAACTTCAGGATATAGGATTTCGACTAAGATAAACTATATAAGAACTTGAGGAAGAAAAACTATCCTTGTCACTTGCTTAATTTCCAATTGAAAAGGCATATAACTTTAATGGTGATTGGTTATATAGTTGTAAGCCTTGTTTAATGGCTCCAAATAGATATCATAGCAAGCGTTTAACAAAAGCTTAGTGTTTATTTATTGGATGATGCATATATCGAGAAAGTTTGTTGACCGTAAAGGCAATGTCTGACTATGTAACCAAGAGTACTAAAGGCTATCAATAATAGTTATGTACTCTATAGGGCCAGACAATTGAGAACCATAATTTAACATGAGAGAGGGATTTGTTGGAATAAAAGTGAGACTTGGCTTAACTTTTATCATATGAGTGTAAGTTAGAATATCTATAATGTATCACCTTCAAGAGTGCTGAATACCATGCTAGGTTGGGATAACTTCCACATTCAAGAAATAAAAAAACAACCCAATATCCTTAATTGAGAACCGATGAGCAAGAGTTTGCATAAAAGAATTAATTATTTCTTAGTTGTCATTAGTGAATATTAAATCATCAATATAGAATAAAAGATTCATAATATGTCCATCAATATCAGCTACAAACAAAAATGTATCAATATGAGAATTCTTGAAGCCAAAGTTAATGTAAAAGGAGTAGAGTTCATGATACCATGTTTGTGATGCTTGTTTGAGGCCATATGTTGCGTTTTTAAGTTTGTAAACATGAGATGGATTATCTTGATCAATAAAGCCTGGTAGTTGCGTCATGTAAACATTTTTTAATAGATGGCCTTCAAGAAAAGCATTGTTTATGTCAAGTTGTCTTAAAAACCATCATTGAGACACAACAAGACTTAGACCAATATGAGTTATGGTTGGTTTGCTGCAGGACCAAATGTGTCATGATAATCTACCCTTAGTCAATGATGAAATCCTTTGGCAATTAAACAAGCTTTGAACTTGTCAATAAAATCATTAGAATTACGTTTAACTTTTAAAATCCATTTACTTCCAACAATATTATGAATGCGATCATATGGAATGAGCTTCCATGTTCCATTTTAAACTCTCACATCATACTTATCAGATATGTCTCGATGCTACTTAAGATCTTTGAGAGCTTGAATTACTGTGGTTGATTCACAATCATTAATTTTGATGAGTTGGGTACAAAGGTTTATTTTTCTGAGTGGTTTATGAATGTTATTTTTTTACTATTATGATCATAATATGAGTAGGAAAAGGGTTTTGAGATGCATATGAGATGGTAAAGAAAGGCTTAAGCAATGGTAAGGTTATGAAAGCTTCATATAGAAGATGTTGAGAGACTTCAACTTTAGCTGGTATAATGAGTGGAAAATATGAATGACTTGAGTTTACTGGAATTGGTGAAAAAATCTAAGTGTTGATGGTGTTAGGAGTTGGAGGAGAGGGTGAACTAAATAGAAAGTTGAATGGAAATTGACTCTTAACAAATTTGACATGCCTTGATACATAAATTTTAGAAATGAAAGGATCAAGACAATAATATACACTTTAAGTGAGTGAATAACCAAGAAAGACACAAGGTTTAGAATGAGATTCAAGATTATGAGAAGTATAAGATCTAAACTAGAGACAATATAGGTATCCAAAGATTCTTAGTTTAGATTAGTTTGGAGATGTACCAAAAAATTATGGTAAGGTGAGGAGAGGTTCAATATGGGATTTGACATGCGATTTATAAAGTAGATTGTAGTTGCAAAAGCACGAGACAAATAAACTAATATTAAGGAATCATGATTGAGTAATGTTAAACCAGTTTCCACAATATAAAGATGTTTTATTTTTTAATAACCATTATGTTCAGGTGTGTGAGGTGGAGTGGTAAGATGAGAAATACCATTATAGGAAAGAAAAGTAACAAGGGAGATGTGTTCATCATCATTATCAGAGTAGAAAGCTTTAATGTTTATATCAAAATGTTTTTTTAACAAAGGCTTTAAACCTTATGAAAACATTTTTACTTTAGAGGGTAAAGCCAAATATATTTAGTTAAGTGATTAATAAAAATTACATAATACTTAGAGTCATTATATGAGATAATTGGAGAGGTCTAGACTTCTGAAAATATTATTTCTAGTGGCTATTAGCAACCTACAGCCTCATCTTAGCAACAATCATACGAGTCTATCCCACAAATCATCGAGTGACAAGGAAGAATTATGGAGTAATAAGGATGATCATACTCATAGACATATCAAAGGAAATATGGTTGGTGATAAGGACTTCCAAAGAATAACAAATTCCTATGAAAATAGTAGTTCAACAGATAAAGAAAACTCCAACTAATTGATAGCTACACTTGATAATTCCCCTCAGTATTTAGCTGCTGAATTTATGGAGATAGAATAGTAATCTTTTCTTTCCTTATTTTATGTAACAACTAAGAATGTATGAGTCTATATATACCTTCTTTGTCATCGCAGAGAGGTACTGGTGAAAATAAACAGACTTTTTTTTTCATAGCAATTCTATTTTTTCTCTGTGGCTGCTTTGAGACAAGTGTTGAATTGAAAAAGAATAGTTTGTCACTTTTATTACAGAAACAAACATTACATGAGAAATTTGATGACAAAAAAAAAGAAGAAGATAAAACTAGGTGATTGCTAGAAACAATGTGTTTTAGAATTGGAAATGCAAGGTATCCTAATCTATAATGCCACATAAATGTTGAGGTCTTCATGCTAGAAAATTTTATCAGAGATGAAGAGATTGACCTCTTATATACACCATCTTTAGTTTGTCCTCACAATAATGTTGCTCCATTACAAAGTTCCTTACAAAAAAAAGTAAAAGTAGATGGTAAGAATTCAATGGAAAAATTATTTGAGGTGCAAAATTGAAATATTAAAATTAAATTCCTATATATGGTAGAAACATAGAGAATATTATTTATATTGCACCTCGGTGGACATCGTGGTGATGACTAAATATATATTGAAAAAAATTAGAGTTGTCACTTAGTAGTTAGAGGAAATTAGGGATCCTAAAATATACACTAGTTCTAGAGATTCAAGTAAGGGGTTACTTATACTTAAGGGAAAAACAATGTCATTTTTACAATATCTTTTCTTATAAAAGATTATCTTTACTATATGTTTTCTTTTAAATTTATCCCTTTTTTTATTGTCATTAATTATCCTAGCTATTTTTTTAATTTAATTTTGTGAAAAACATTGACATCGATCTCTAAAAATAAAGACACATCAATTTGGTTATTCATAAAAATCTTGACAATGGTCCTTTTTAAAAGGAGATTTGTAACGCTATCATTGGTCGCCTAAAATGGAAACTTGTCTTTCACTATGTTTTGACATCGATTTCTATATAAAAAAAATATCATCTAAGTGATTTCTAAAATAGACATTAATTCCATAAGAAAGTTAAAAATAGAATTGGACTTTATCCCATTTATTTTCATTAGTTTTCAAAATAAACTTGATGATTATCATTTTTATTTTGCTTTTGCCTTGATAGAATCATGTTAACCCAGCCTAAATTATTACAACTAATGTTTAAATAGTATAAAAAATAATAAAACAATTTTTCTTGTATTATTTTTTATATATAGGCCCCTTTTCATTATATTTTTTTTTTCTTATGAGAAAGTTATTACTAAAAAATAATCCTAAGTATTACAAAATGTAAATCAAATACACAAATACTGATATACACAAAATTTAAAAACAAATAACAAGAATCATTATTCAGTGTTTGAAATTGACCTTCGACGTGGTAAAACACCATAAATTGCTGGAAAAATCTGTTTGGAATTGGACCAATTCCAAACGGAATGCGTATGATACACACGTTTGCCTAATTACTTTTCCAGGTTGGAGCGCACATGCTCATAATGCGCCTAATTAATAAACCTACCAGCAAAAGATGAAAGACTGTGAAGATCAAATTGATTTATGGTTTTTTTTTTGTCTGGCTCTTGCTTTTAAGGGGCAGCTAAGATAAGGAATATAGGTCGTATGGGTGTTTGACTGAGAGGAGGTTTTGCGGGTTGGGGAGAAAGAGATTTAGGCTGTCATGAGTGAACAATGGTCGATTGTGACCATCAGTTTTGACAATAATAATTGTGATACAATTTATTGGTGGCTAGCGTGTTTTCACGAGTGGGAAGAACAATGGTTGTAGCTGTTGAAGATGGGTTTACAGAGTGGGTTAAGGGTTATGTTTGTGAGGAAGGTAGTGGTTGAGAGAGGATAACACCGTTGTGGCTGGGATTGCTACTATCCAAAAGCCATGTTAGGGTGTATGAAATGTTGTTTGCAAGGTGAGCTTGTGGTTGCCCGCTCGTGGTGTTGGATGGACGTCAGTTCTTGTTTGAGCGATTTATTGGATTTGTAATGGCTGGGAAGTATGAGTGCTCTCGTATTTTTATTTGAAGGGATGCCTCAAAATTGAGCAGTTTTTCATGAAGTTCTTGAAAGATGATTGATGTATCTTTGTCTTGCAAAACTCTCACCTTTTCCTTATAATATAATCTATGAGACCATCGAGGATTTTATCCACAATTTCTTCTTCATCAAATGGAACTCCAAGAAGAGCAAGCTCATCTATCCGAGCTTTTACAATTTACAAAAAAAACTAGTGATGCCTAGTAATCCTTGTGGGGTATTCTTTAGTTGGCCTTTTAGTTTCTTGATGCATCCATGAGAGGGCTCGACATACATATTGGCAAGGGTTGTCCAAGCTTCCTGTTGTGTCCAAATCAACGAGTGATCATTGTGTCCAATTCCGATGAAGAGTGTATAGAATTGTATTTTTTAGGAGATGTAGTTTGTAGAAATGAGTTTGACAAAAAATTGGGTTGCAAATTTTTTATTTTTATTAGTTTGGTGTTCGGGTTAGTTTGTGCGTATCTTAATTAATTTTACGGGTCCTGAAATTAACAACCATGTAAGTTTCTAGTAGCTCTGACGTTTGTGAGATTCGAACTGGTGACCTCTAAAGAGCAAATCCAGGACTTGACGAGTTGAGATACACCCCTCAAGTTAGTTGTAACATTTATTTTTATAGTTGTTTTGTGAGATTCATTGGTGTTGTGGATTGTGGGTTGAATAAAAGTGGTTGTCATGGCTGATTGATAAAAAAAAACGCAGAAAAAAGAAAAGATAAGATCAGCTGACACTTACGCTCTGATTCCATGAGAACTTTATAAGAGATGAAGAGGCGGAAAGTTAGTCGTATCTTTCTCTGATCTCAACCAATGCTTAAATACAAAAGAATAATAACAACTATTTGTTAAAGATCCTAAGATCTGGATAAGTTAAGCGACTGCTTCCTAAGTATCTGTATGGCGATGTATAGGCTTACAGTAGACTTTTTTAAATAAGGAATCAATACAAACAAAATATATTCATAAAAGAATTCTTGTATAAACAAAAGAGTGATGTTGTAGTGACAACTGGGCAACAATCCACTATTAACTTGTAGTTTCCATTACTCACTGCTTTGAATTTTATTTCTCTGGCTAATATTTTCTTTAGGCATATTAGAGTCCATTTTTACCTGCGGATAAATAATGAACTAATTTTTGCATTCCTTTCACCTTGTTAATCCCGACTTGGTCAATCATTATTTACCTCTATAAAACTCTTTATAATTAGTTGTTGTTTTTTTAATTAACGTAGGTGTCCGGGTCAACTTGCACGTATTTCGACTAATCTCACGGGTTCTGAAATTAATAACCATGTAAGCTTTCAGTGACTATCATATTAGCAACCACAGGGCTCGAATCTGAAACCATAGAAGAAACAAACTCTTTGATCCCAAACTCTTTACAATTAGTTGTTGATTTGCTTGTTGATGCTGCTGTTGCTTTGTTATTTTGCAAAGGTTGACTCGTCTATGAAGGTTGTTGTGAACTTCACTGCTATGAAAACTTGATGCTGCTATTGTGTTTTTTTTCCTTGCTTTGATAAAGGCTCTCATACCAATCGTTAAAAACACTAAAATACCTAAGTATTTAACCTCTCATCTTTTATTATTTGATATTTTGAATACGGTTCCTTAGATTTCTTATATTTATAGGTACTCAACCATTTAACCTCTCATTTCATATTTATTGATATTCTGAATACATGTTCTTATATTTATAGGTAAATTATAAGCTCAAAATATCATATTCCCATAGGAATTCTAAATACTACTTGAATAAGGATTCTAAACACCAATACTTTTATATCTAGAAAACCTTTCCCTATCTCAACAAAACTAAAACGTACCATTCTCAAAAAAAAGAAAAAAGTGTTGCTAACAGTTTCCTGGTTTAAATAGAAGACTAGAAGAAAACCTAGTCTCTTTTCTTTCAATTAACCAACTGACCCTAGCTAGAAACACTTCTCATGGCTCCAACCTATATTTAGTATATCGGTGTTGGAACGTTGAGGACCAGAAGTTCCTCTGCGATTTTAACAGGTGGCAAACCAACCACTGAAGATCATAATGTCAACAAGAAATCAAGAAAGCAAAACGAGGTATCTGGGTCCTGTCCTCCACCAGTCAAAGCTTCCGCTCCAAAAAGGAGAGGCCAAACACGCAAAAAAAATTGATTCCGTCGCTACTGATGACAGTGAAGTGTTTGTTCCCATCAAGAAGAGGATAACAGCGATTGGCCATAAACATCCTACAAAGTAGCAAGAGGTTGAGATAATAGGAAGTAGAAAAGCTGCACACAGCCTTTGCGTTATTTGCTGTGAAATAAAGGCCCTTGGAAAATGTCCACAGGAAGCAAATGCCTTCATGACACGTATTGCAAAGACAGTATTAGTAAACATGTCGGTACCATGGTAGAAAAAAACATAATCAGGGTGAAGTGTCTGGATCCAGAGTGTGATGAGGCTATAGAACCTGAAACTTTCCGATCGATTGTCCCACTGGTTGTTCTTGATCGGTGGCACTAGGCAAATCTGTAATTCCGGATTCTGAAAGATTTTATTGTCCTTACGAAGACCGCTCAGTTTTGTAAATTAAAGATGGGATGTAGCAGACTAATGCGAACAGATTGCCCGCATTGCCACAAATGGTTCTGCGCAAAGTGCAAGGTTCCATGGCACGAGAAATTGACGTGCAAGAAATTTCAAGAAATGATGAAGAGCTTGAAAGATAGACAAAGTGATGAATACTTAGCCAAGCTTGCTAAGGAAATGCTGTGGAAAAAGTGTCCGTCTTGCAGCTTCTATGTACAAAGAATTTCAGGATGCAATTACAGGCGATGCAGGTGAGTTTTTTTTTCCAGTTTTATTGCTCTATCATATTGTGATGAAGATAGGAAGTTTTAGAGAATTGAGCTAATTGATAAACTTCAGAATAGTATATTTTTCATTGTAATGAATAATACAACTGTTCACATATATATACACAGGATTACAGGTTTGAATTTAGAAACAAAGCTAAGATTGCGTCTTAGCATTTACACTGCATTTACATTGAAGATTTATTTGCCGTTACAAGCTTGATATTAGGCTTGAATGATGGTTGCACAATCTTGTGCAGGGGGCAAGGGATTATTTGTTGAATCTGTGGGGATTTCCTTTATACGCTCCCGCAAGATGGATAAGCCATCAGCTAAGCCAATCTTGAGTAGTAAAGAATGCAGACGTTGGGAAGATAGAGGCTTTGTTAGAAAATCTGCCAGTTGGTCATGAGTGTTGACATGCTGAACATTGAGAATCTTCCGTTGAACTATATCACGGACAAAGTGGAGGTCTATCTGAATGTGTTTCATTCGGGAAAGCTGAACTGGATTGAAGCTAAGGTGTGTAGCTCCAAGGTTGTCACACAACAGTCTTGGTGGAAAGGGAATTGGGAGACAAAGTTCTTTGAACAGGGACAGCAACCAAACTGTTTCAGACGTAGCAGTGGCGAGTGAACGATACTCAGCTTCAGTTGAGGACCTGGCGACAGCACATTGTTTCTTAGAGCTCCACGAGATGGGATTGATCCTAAGAAATGTAATGTAAGCTGAAGTGGAGGTGCGATCATCATAATTTCCAGCCCAATCAGCATCAGCAAAGGTGGTAACATCAAATGAAGACTGATGATTTATGTGAATGCCAAGGAAAATGGTTTTCTTCAGATAGCGGAGCAAACGTTTGGCAACGGACCAGTGAGTGACTGTGGGTTGATGCATGAATTGTGACAACTTATTAACGGCAAAGCAAATGTCAGGATGAGTAAGGGACAAATATTGTAAACCACCAATGATACTTCGAAATTCAGTGCTGTTGCAGGGAGCTGTGCCATCAATAAGCTTGAGTTGGACTGATATGGACATAGGAGAAGAGACATCCTTAGCACTTTGCATGTTGGTTTTGAAGAGAAGGTCCTGTATGTATTGATGTTGCAATAAGAACAACCTGTTTTTAGTGGGTATAACATCCAGCCCCAAAAAATAATAAAGTGTGCCCAGATATTTTAATGAGAATTGGATGCCAAGTTGATGAATCACATGAGTCAGGAAGGATGGAGTGTTACCAGTGATGACTAGATCATCCACGTAGACTAGCAGATAACACAAAACAGCTGCACTATGATACATGAATAGAGAAGGATCGGCTTTTGAGTTGTGGAATCCCAGTTTCAGAATGGCCTGTTGCAGAGCAGAATATCAGGCACGAGGGACTTGTTTGAGGACATAAATTGCCTTGTTTAACCGACAGACATGATGTGGAGTGGTGGTATCTTGGAACCCTAGTGGCTGTGACATATAAACTGTTTCATGCAGGTTCCCATGCAAAAAGGCGTTGTTTACATCTAGTTGCCACAATGACCAGCCTTGCATGACAACTATGGTGTGAACTGTTCTGATGGTGGCAGGTTTCATAACAGGGCTGAACGTTTCACTGTAGTCCAAGCCAGGCCATTGATGATATCCTTTTGCAACCAAGCGGGCTTTAAACTGAGTTATGGAACCATTAGGATGTCGTTTGACCCGAAAAACCCATTTGCACCCAACTGCTTGGCAGTCAGGAGGAGGCGGTACCAGCTCCCATGTACCATGCCTCATGAGGGTTATGAGTTACTCAGACATTGCTACTCTCCAGTGTGGCTCACGGAGAGCCTGTCCCATATAAGTTGGTTCTGCAGTATTTGGGAGGGGGTGTTTTATGGTGGTGTTAACTTGTTTGGGTTAGTAAATGTTATTCATGGTGACCATTGAGTGAGCTCGGTTGGGTGGAGGATTTGAGGGATGAGGAGGTGAGGTGGGGGAAGCTGCACAAATAACTGATGAGGGTGGGTTACAGAGATCTTGCAGTGGAGATGAGGCAGGCTGAAAAATACGAGGAGCAGAACATGCTGGAGGAGAAGATGAAGATGTGAGTTCACGTGAAGTAAAAGACAGAGTGGGGGATTCATTACCTGAGTGAGCGGTGAGAATGGGTACCCTTGCTGAAGTCACTGGTGGAGGCGCAGGAGGAGATGAAGAATTTCCATGAACAAGGGAGGCACTTGCCGGGCTAGGTGTGAAAAGTTGGCTGGAGGAGATACCATTTTCATTTTCATGAAAAATGACATAGCGTGATTGGTATAGGCGGTTTGTCAGAGGATCAAGACAGTTGTATGCATTTTGTGTTAAGGAGTATCCTACGAAAATACAAGGAATGGATTTTGGTTGTAATTATTTGTGTCATATGGCCGAATAAGAGGAAAACAAAGACAATCAAATTTTTTTAGCTTTTTTATAATTTGGAGATTGTGTAAATAAAATTTCAAACTATGATTTATGTTGGAGGAGAGGTGTGGGTTGTCCGTTAATAAGGTATGCAGCAGTGGAAAAGGCATAGGGCCAATACTGTAGTGGAAGGGATGCATCATGTAGTAATGTGAGACCGGTTTCAACCAAGTGACGATGACGTCGCTCAGAAACACCGTTTTGTTGCGGTGTATGAGGAGTTGTGGTGTAATGACTGATTCCATTTGTTGTAAATAGTGTTTTAAGGCAACAAATTCACCACCATTATCAGAGTAGACAGATTTAATTTTTAATTGAAACCGGTTTTCAACAAGATTTTTGAACTGGGGAAAGATGATGCGAACACTTGATTTTGTTTCCATAGGATAAAACCAAATGTATTTCGTGAAATGATCAACAAAAATTAGATAGTAACGAGCCCCAGTGATGCCAATTGTACTTAAGGGACCCCACACATCAGTATAAAGTAAGTAGAGGAGCATGACTCAAGAGACTATTTTGACGAAATGGTTGACGGTGAGCTTTATTAATAGAACATGATGAACAAAGAGAAATATTTTTTTTGTTGATTGTTGGAAGGGAAAAAGAGTTGATAAGGTGAGTAACCAATTTAGGAGATGGATGCCCAAGACGTTTGTGTCATCCATCAATAGAGATTCTTTCATGCACATTAGCAACAATGGTAGGAGAAGAGTGCACCATTGACTTCGGAAGGGTGTATACACCATTTTCACACGCTCCTCGAAACAGAACCGCTCCCGTGATTTGGTCCTTAACAAGAAAGAAAGAGGGGTGAAGCTTAATAAAAACATGATTTTGACGAGTAAATTGATGAGCAGATATGAGATTTTTTTGTATATTATAAACATAAAGGGTGTCATTTAAATGAAAGGTACGATTGGGAGATTGAAAAAGTAAGGAGCCAATATGAGAAATAGACAAACCTGAATCATTACTAATAATAACTTCGTCAGTGCCATCGTATTCTGAATGAATAGATAGATTATCAAGATCATCAGTAATATTATGAGACGTGGCTGAGTTTATAAGCCATTTTGTATCCTGTGTTTGTGAGGTGGAAGTACAGTTTGTTGTTGGTGTGTTGTACTGAAAACGACTGCAATGTTTTGCAGTATGACCCATGCGGTCACACAGTTGGCACTTGGGAGAAAAACGACGTGGTCCATAATTTTTGTTGTTGTCTCTCGGGTTGCCAGGCTGGCGATAGTGAGCTAGAGGTTTGTTTCTTTGGCCATATGACCTGTCAAAGAAATAGGGCTTTGGGGCAGATTTAAAAGACTGATTGTCTTGACTATAAAAAGCCCGTCTGTACATGTATTTTGCATAAGCAATCAGTGGATGGGATAAGGCTTTAAAGCGGCGAAGATATGCATCATGACTTACAAGGAGATCATAAAGTTCCTTAAAAGTGAGTGGTCATTCTCGGGCGCGAATAGGACCTGCAATTTCATGAAAATCAGTTCCCAGGCCATTTAGGATATAGAGCGTTAGATCATCTTCAGAGATTGAGTGATCTATGAGGGAGATTTCATATGCCAACGATTTTACAGAGTGAAGGCATGTTTGAATTGACTGGTTGCCCTTCTTTATCATTATGAGTTCTTCTTTAAGTTGCATTGCTTTGGTTCTGGACTTGCTTGCATACAGACTATGTAATTTATGTCATGCATCCTTTGATGTCTTGGCCATTGAAATGAGAGGAGTGATGACGGTAGATGTAGATGCCAAAATGGCACTGAGGATAAGCTTATCTTGCCTTATCCAGTGAGTTCGTTGGACAGCACAGATTGATATGCTGGTAGGTATAGGACAAATTTTTTCTCCAGTGATATAGTCAAGAAGATCATACCCGATGAGTAAGGATTTAAATTGAGCGCGCCATTGAAGAAATGTAGAGGGTGTAAGTTTATCATTTATCTGGGATGTGATGTTGAGGGCGATCAGGGGTGTTTCAGTTGGAGAGGGTGGAGTTGAGATTGGATTATGATTGTGAGGGATCGAATTCTCGTTGGAGATTTCTTGCTCTGATACCATGATGAAGATAGGAAGTTTTAGAGAATTGAGCTAATTGATAAACTTCAGAATAGTGTATTTTTCATTGTATTGAATAATACAACTGTTAACATATATATACATAGGATTGCAGGTTTGAATTTAGAAACAAAGCTAAGATTGCGTCTTAGCATTTACACTGCATTTACATTGAAGATTTATTTGTCGTTATAAGCTTGATATTAGGCTTGAATGATGGTTGCACAATCCTGTGCAGGGGAAGGGATTATTTGCTGAATCTGTTGGGATTTCCTTTATATATTGCTTCGAACTTGTCAAATCATGAAAAATGTCAGCTTTGATGCCCACAAACACGTATAAAACAGTAACCAACAACATTTCTAGGAGTGCTGAAACTGGAGTATAACATTTTATATATCTTTGCATTTAATTTTAGATGCTTTCCTCTCAATTTGACTGATCTAGTGTTTAAGGTAATATTTTGTATTATGATAGCGATTGTTTTTTACTTGAAAATATATTAAAATAATATTTATTTATTTTTTAAAATTTATTTTGATATTAATATATAAATCGATCTAAAAATATTAAAAAGATAATTTTAAATAAAAAATCAAATTTTTAACAAATACAAGGCAGCCATGTTGCCAATCACTATCTAAATAAGTAAATTTTGATTTATTCAGAACTTAATATAACAGAGGCAGACTGCCCAATTACAAGATTTTATGGTTTATCAAGAGGAAATCTAGGCCGCCACTAGCTAGAATAGTCTCCCCCATATGAGTGGCCAGTATTAGAATGTCGATGGTTCCTTTATCTTAAGCCAACGCTTACTGGATTGGCATTCCTCCTATGAAAACGCGATACAACCCATGTATTTTAAAAAATTATTTTTTTATGAAAAATTAATATTTTTTATGTTTTGGATTGTTTTAATACGCTAATCTCAAAAATAATTTTTAAAATATAAAAAAAACATCATTTTGATACATTTCGGCATGAAAAGCACTTTGAAAAGCAACTGCAACCACACTCTAAAACCTCCCAAACTTCTCATCAATATAATTTTAGTTATGCATTAACTTGGCGCCTATTTGGAAGTGTGGTTGCAGTTGTTTTTCAAAATGTTTTTCATGTTGAAATACATCAAAATGATATTTTTTTCATTTTTAAAAAATTATTTTTAAAATCAACGCATCAAAACAATTCAAAACATAAAAAACAAATTAATTTTTAGCAAAAAAAAATTAATTTTTTTAAAATACGGGTTAGCCTGCGTTTCCAAACGCTCTCATGACAACAACTGCGGAAAATTTCGGTTTGGTCTGTCATCCTTAATTACTTTTCAAGATTCAACATGTATTGAAAAAAGCAAATAGCTTAGTTGATATTATTTAGCTAAAAAGAGGGTTGATGGAGCTCACAAGTTCATGGCACGGCAGGGATTCACTAGCTACTTTAGCTACTTGGCGAGTCACCTTCTTGTTACAAATTTGCATTTGAAATAGCCCTTTATCTATTTTTTTTAATTAGTTTGTAACTTTGCAATATTTATTCAAATCATCAATAATAAAACTCAATTAAAAGTTCAAATAAAATAAATCTAAAACATAAGTTAAGCTAATCTTGTAATGGGTTGGGCTACCATTTAGCATCAATGATCATACACGTGCATAAACTGAGTCTCGGGTCTAGTGTTCCCACCAACTCTTTTAGGGTTGGAGAAACTCGACCCTGTCGAGTGTAGTTCAAGGCAACTCCAATAATACTCTAAAAGATCATGATCAAACTGTTGTGATGTCTCTCTAATAATCCAAGTATAGTCTAAATCTAATTGTCTAGCTCATGAACTGAGATTATCTATATCTCATCCTCCCTTATAAAAACAACTTGGACATTCAAAGTAGCATTAATATATTTCTTTCATGTCAATGATAAGGATAACAGGGCAAAGGTTTCAAAAGAATCATTAAGGATATGTTGTTGTATTTTATATGCAATCAGGACCTTTATGTTAAAAGTAGAGCTAATATCAAAGTTTGATGGCAGGTTAATAACAAAATTATTTGATTGAATCATTTGTAACACTTTGAATGATTTAACATTACTCGTTTGTAATTTTTAGTTCATTTTTGAATGACACTATTTAGTTCTAATATGTATCATGAAATAATCTCCAACATTAAATTTATCATGATACTTATGTAAATCAACTTGAAATTTGTGTTCTTTATTACTTGCTTAAATCTGTTCTATGATCTCAACTTGTAAATTATGAAGTCTACGTATAAATGGCTCAACTGACTCAAACATCCTAACATCAGGAAAGATAGGAAAAATACATATACACTTCTTAGGTTTGTAGCTATAAATACTATATAATTAAGGGTATGAAATGAGACAAACACTATTCAAAACCTGAGTAGATATGGTTTGAACACAACCTAATAACTTAAGATTATATTCATTTTTCTCATCACGCGTATGGGGTACAAGATTAGGAAGCTCAACATGTCGCTTAAAATCTATTATATTATGATTTTCAAGCATAAGAGATAAGGTATTAGGGAGCTTAGATGGATAAATATCTAGAAAATATTCTAACACTACGCTTACCGCTTCAGACGATTTCATTAGAGAGTCTTTTAAATTTTTCTCTATAACTAACACAGAAACACCATACTCTTTGTTGACCTTCATCTTAGACTCATTTGAACTTATTGTGTTAAATCTTTTTTCTTGCACATCCTCTTTATCTAGGTCACTAAAATTATCAAGATTAGGCTTATACACTTGATTATTATAATCTTTCTCTTTACTTATGTACTTATATTCTTGGATGACTAAGGATTTAGAGGTACAATTGATGAAGATGTGACTGAAACCTTGACATTTAACCCACTTAATCTTTGAACTCATCTTAGATATTTCATTAACGACTCATTTGTGCTTATTTTCTCTATAAAGTTGGGCACTACTATAACTATATCGAGGGGGTGAAGCACCTAACAAAGACTTCTTAAATAAGACCTAAAAAAGGTACTACAAGGATCCTGATGTTTTTTCCATTGACTCTTTGTAAGCAACTCATAATCTTGCACTATATTATTGGCTTGGTCAAGAGTGAAAACATCTATGAGCATGATCTCTTTTCTAAAATCATCATTCAAACCTTCACAAAACTTAAGCAAAATCATGACTTCATCCTCTTTTATGGCACATCTTATCTTGTAATTATTAAATTGTGTTATATACTCATAAACAGATTTTTTTTCTTGTCTAAGATTAATTTATTGGTCTAAAATTTTTTCTTTATAAGATTGTGGTTGGTACTTCTCATAGTCAATCAATGGTAAGAGGTTTACCTCTCATCTCTAAATAATCTTCAACACTTTTCTAGTAAAATTGTGTTATATACTATGTTATTTTTAAAATCATATTATTAAATTCATTGGGTTTATTAAATATGATTAAGTCAATAATTTAAATCTCATATTTTTCTTGTTCATTTAAAAACATTAATCTCGCCTTAACAATTTTTTTATGTTAAAGAAAAAATTTATCCGGTCCACGGCGTATTGCCGACAAGCTATATAGTTACAGCTATATATATGCCTCTGAATACAGCCTCCTAAGTTTCAGAGTGAAGAAACTCGAGAAGCCATGAGAGTAGTTTGTAAATGCAATCCCTTCTTTTTGTATTTCCTCCATCTCCATATTGTAAGCGCCTACTGTTTCCAGCACCTCCTGCAGCAGACCCACGTTTGTTTTTTATGAACACGAGTTCCCGTATTTTGATTTTAATAACTAATTTAACTGATCAAATAATTGTAATGAAAAAGATGTTCTGTTCTTGTGTCTTTTGGATTCAAACTAAATCCCCTTTTTATTATCTGGGCCGCACCAACATTCTATCGGGGCTTGCCATTTTTAATATCTGGGCTGAACAAGAAGGGGCTTGTAACAATTTTAGGGTTCCTACTGTTTCAGGGAATATAAATCATTTCCATTTCCAGACCTGGGTATTCCTTTTAAATAGATTCAGATCGGTTAATAACATATCCTATTTACATGTCTTCCAGCGGGCACCGTGAAACCCTATACCCTGAAGTTATTCAATTCCTATTTTCTTCTCTCCTTTTCAATTATACTTTCTTTATCATCTTCTTTATTGTACGTCATGAATTTGTTATTCACAGTGCTTTATCAATGGAGTTGATTTTTTTTTTTAGTTTTTTTAGTTTAATGTTGATGTCCGGGCCAGCTTACGCGCAACTCGACTAATTCTATGAGCCCTGAAGTTAACGACCATGTAAACTTTCAGTAACCATCATATGAGCAACCACAGGGTTCGAACCTGAGATCAAAAAAAACAAACCTCTTGATCCCAAGTTCTTACCAGTAAGCCATCACTTATTGATGTTACTGTAAAAGAAAGGGGGTTTTATTTGTTCTCTTTTTACTCCGTTGAATCTCAACTTTGTATGTGAGAAATCTTGTGAATTTGAAATTCAACATCCTTGTTCACGTGTTCTCTACAGTAAAATACTGTGTTCAAAGCAAAATAAAAGGCAAACTAGGTGGATCAGGGAATTTGGTGTGAAAACAAAAGACGTCAAAGAGATATCAACGCAATGGACGTGAAGGTTAATGCCTCTAACAGGATTTATCAATTGCCCGACCACATTATTCATCAGACTGTTTCGTTTCTGCCCACGATAGATGTGGTTCGTATCAGTATCTTGTCCAAGAATGGCATCGCATTTCGACTTCATTCCACGTATGGGATTTTGAAGAATCTTGGTTCGGGCTTCCTAACGTTGATTTGTATTCTGAAACAGTTGAAAAGAGGGAAAAATTCCTCAATTTCGTGCATAATTCGCTGGTTCGACAATGCCATCAGAACTCAAGCATACAAAGGCTGAGACTATCTCTGACTTTCTACTGTACATCTGGGATTTCTTCTCGCATTGCAATCTTTGATTGTACTTGTTCTACAGTTTGGTGTTAAAGAACTTGATATCAAGGCTCACTTACCTTGCAGTTATTACAATGATTTGAATTAGTGGGGTTGAATTAGGCGTTAACTAATTATGCGAAATAAAAAAAATAAATACAATAATTAATAATATAATTAAAATATTTAAAATAAAGAGACAGGGAAAAAAAGATTGCAAACTCAATTTTTAATGTGAAGGCAAACTTACATCTATACCTCAAGTATCAACTATACTTGAGTATAATACTCTTTTACTAATCCAAGTAAAAGATACAATACCCTTGATGAATTTACATCAAACAATTACACCACTTGAAGATATTCTCTCCTTAAGATTTTTTATTTTTTGTGACAATATCTCACCAATGCTAAGAGTTTATCCAAACTCTCAGGTGTTTATAATTATAATTTATTTATAACAAAAATAATTTTCTCAAATAGTAGATTGTACAATTGAAAAGTATAATATCTATAGCTCACTAATAGCACTTAAGATGATTGAAAGTGTGTGAGTGTAATAAATATGAGATTATATACTCTTGTGCTAAAATATAAAAATTTAATATAGCACAACTTAGAGTATG
>Ga0325405_1000883_pt1 | contig 29702 bp, 15 predicted proteins | sample PopdelMetagenome_21_FD_205663 | JGI IMG/M metagenome (GOLD analysis project Ga0325405, IMG submission 205663) | Populus deltoides microbial communities from Bellville, Georgia, United States - Xylem-Control-R2 | ecosystem: Host-associated > Plants > Phyllosphere > Stem > Wood/Secondary xylem... | reverse complement strand
CTTTCAATTTCAGTACTTCAACTCATCAATCAATTCTTTTATTTATGTGATAGGCCTGCATTTAAGATGAACATTTACCATAAATTAAAGGTATCTTATATTATTAGATATGTTATTATAAAACATGAAAGTTAAGGAGTTAATGATACTTCAAGTGTAAAATGACGATATAAAACCATGATAAAAATGCACTTTTAAGTATTAATCAATAAGCATGTATAAACTCTCAAGGTTAAAACCAATCACAACAACTTTTTTGTAGTTAAAGTTGAAAGGGATGTTGCACTACTGGTACTATCGGTGAAAAATTGTATGATGTAGTCTCGCAGTATGATGGTATTGTGTTTGATTGTCAATTCGGTAAGCAGAAGTTTTCTGGTATTGATGTGACCCACAATTGGGTAAAGCAAAATATTTTTTGAAAGTTTTTTTATTGGAAGACTAATCTTCTCAGCCATAATTTGGATGTCATGCAGATAAAAAAACGTGTTTGAAAGTATTTTTAAAATGGTAATGGATGTGAAAGGAAAGACAAAGGATAACATAAAGGCTAGAATGGATATATCTTTGTTTTATCACCGTAAGAATATGGAGTTGATTTATAATGAGTCACGGGTCGCAAAACTCAAAACCAGTTTTGTCTTATACAAGAATGCACAGTTACCTGTCTACAAATGGTTTAAGAGTCTATGTTTTTTTAATAGACTAAAATACTCACGAAACTAGGAGTTGTTTAAAACCAAAATGAACACAATTGTGATAACCAAATAAAAAACTCGAGGTCCATTGTCTGTCCTTTTTGTTCCAAAACAGTAACTAAAAGCTACCTAAAATACTCACAAAACTAAGAGTTGTTTAAGGTCGAAATGAACACAATTGTGATAACCGGATAAAACAACTCGAGGTATAGAACCATGTGAGTATTGCTATCTTGGTGTACACAAAAAAATGAATAGCTTAAGACTTCACATTCACTAATTAGCTGAGTAAATTCGATAGTACTTTACTAAGAAATGTTCAAAGCCTTAAGTTACATATCCTAACATAGTGATTTATAAATTTATTTTTACTTTATGAATCTTCGAGTCTTCATATACTAGTAAGAAAAATTTCATTCATATAGGGGTGTTAGAATTTATTTTTAATAAATATAGTTAATATTTCAGAAGGAAAGGAGATTATGAGCTTAGCTTCCTAAGTTACCACCTCTTAATCATTTATATTATCTCAAACATCTAATTGTATTTTCCAACTGAAATGGAATAGTACTACTGAAGTTAAACCTTACACAATATTAACCAAAACTAATATTGCTTGGAAAAACATTATAGACTATGAGTGAAAACACTAATTATTATAATAGTGTTTTCACGGTTTTTCTCTTTCCATTAGAAAACCTAAAACTAGTTATTTGGGGCATTTAAGTCTTTTTACAAAGCTCATTAGGTATTACCAAATTGACCAGGGACAAACAAGTTTCTTTTTTCCATTTAAAAGCACGACGAAATGACCAGAATACCCTTAAAAGAAAAAAAATAAAACTAACATCAAAGGGTATTTTGTATTTTTCACAATAGTTTTTTCATTATTATTAGGTCAGCTGAGGAGCAATTTGATATTTCACTAAATATATTAAGAACAAAAAACAAAAGTTGTTGGCGTGTGCAACGTACATACCAACATATCAGAGGTGTTCGCGCCTGTCGGGCAGCATGTGTGGCACCTTCCTATGACTAAACTCTCATTTCCATCATGTCTTTGAAAGCGTCGTAGTGTCTTCTTTCTTTTGGGGTGGCATGTGTTATTGGTGGTGGCACGGTTTGTCTTGGCGATACTTTTTTCCTCTCTTTTCTCTCTCTTCTTGAAATTCATACTTGTCATGCAAAAATTTTGATTTGTCCTTTGATTTATTGAAATTTCCAGTTTAATCTTTATTATTTTGATTTTTAATTTATTTTCAATTTCATCATTCAATCTTGGTCTTGGATATGTTATATTTTCAATTTATTCCTTATTCTTTTGATTTTTTCTTTTTGTTCCTTTTGGTAAAGTGATTTTTCTTTTTAATTTCACCCTTCAATCGAATTTTTTTATTATTTTTTATTTCAATTTTGATCCTCATTCTTTTGATTGTTTAATTTTTTTTCTTGAGTCCTTTTGTTAAATTGATTTTTATTTTCAATTTCACCCTTCAATCGAATTATTTTTTTTAATTTCAATTTTGATCCTCATTCTTTTAATTGTTTAATTTTTTTCTTGAGTCCTTTTTTTTAAATTGATTTTTATTTTCAATTTCACCCTTCAATCAAAAATAAAATTTATTTGTTGTTTCAATTTTAATTCTCATTCTTTTAATTGTTATTTTTTGTTCTGAATGTTTTTGTATAATTAAAATTCTTTTTTCAATTTCATCATTCAACATTTGATTGATTGAGAATTGAGCTTCTTTGTTTTTCCAGATAGAGTGATTCTAGCATAATAACCTAGGTCACGAGTTTGAAAAGTTAATATGTGTTAACATTATTTTTTGTGCTTTTTTTTCTTTTTACTTGTTTTCTATTATGTTTTCATTGTTTGATTTTTTTTAAAATGAGCTTTGTGATTTTCTTTTCTTTTTTCTATTGGGCTATCCATAACTTAGATCGCTAGTTTGATGGAATAACCCGGGATGGCTTGACCCCGATTGCTGGGGTTAAAAATTTATAATGTTAACTTAAGCTCACCAGGATCAATTTTTTTAGGTATCTTTTTACCTAATTTCATCTTTCCATATTTAATGGGTTGAGAATTGAGTTATATTGTTTGTTCCCTTTTAGAAAAAGAAATTCTCAAATTATTGAGATCACTTTTTTTTTTAATTTGGTCTATATATTGTCATTGTTTTTTTTATTATCTAATTAAAATAAAACTAATTTATTTTATGTATTTAGTACACCTAGATATCATTTTAATATATATATATATCCCGGCAACGTAGTGCAAGTCAAACCTAGTCTAGATTATTAATCCAAAGAAGAAAGAAACAAGATTACTTCATTGGAGACATAATGCAATCCATTGTCAAAAACAGAGTAAGCATAAACTTGGTAATTTGCAGTATCATCACCGTAGATCGTGCTTGATTTATAATCTAAGATTTTAGCATCTGCCATGGAGTAGCAAAGGGTCTGAAGTATCTAAACTAGGAGAGGACATTTGGCTTCAAAAAACTCTCACAGCAAAGCATAGGTATCAAAACTGGCAGTGAATTCGAATTAATTTCATTTGGAAAGAGATTCGGCAGCCAAAAAAGTAATATTTGTATTTCATGCATTCTCTTGTCGATTTAGATTAAAACTGTTGCATGATATACACAGGAGACAATGACTGGTTAAAAACCAAGTCGTGGATGGTTGGGAATTTCAACATGGCACTCTTAAAAGAAGCTGAAATGCTGAGGCTTTATAGAGACGGTGATTACAAAGCATCCCAAAGTCCAGTGTAGTGTATACAAACCTGTAGTTGATTCGTTTGGTAAATATGCTTCATTAATTCTCACTTATATTTGTGAACATGAAACCTTAGGTTCTGCTGCAACCGAGTTTGAACCTGCTGACCTTCATTCTTCCGTCCAAAGCAAGCGCTAACACATCATATTCCTCCACATACCAGAGTTCAGAAACAACTGCCTGAATGACATTCATGAGAGAATGCCATCATTTGTCCAGGAAAGACGTGGGGAAAGAAAAGGCTTACGTATGCCAACATACCTCAAATCCACGGATTTTACCGTTTAGTCTGGCAACAAGCTCATGGAAAAATCGGAGTTCATCTAAAGGCTCCTGGGTGGGACAATAATCAACAAAAGAAAGTCAAAAAGGGTACGGATAATAACAATGTAAGCAAGCAACTGATCGTCTATATGATGAGATGATTGGTTGAATGGGAACATTAGAAAACCTATCTTCTCTAGACATGTGCACAAAAGAGGGAGGGCATACTTAAGCCTCCAAGTCATGACCACAAACGAAACAGAATGACCGGAATCTTGAAAGAAACCATTTCATGTAAATTGTTGAAATAGAGGATTGCCGACCAAAAAAAAAGAACTTTATTATAATGTCCATAGTGGCATGACAAACATTTCATTCCATAGGCTTCTTAAAGGGTAGAAAAGGAGAACAAGACGTATGCTTTTCTGGTTGATTATGGTTCCATTATTTGAAATTAGTGACCACGGGCAGAAGCTGAAGTAAGCAATTGAACAAGACAAAATCATCGGATAATTAATATAATACCATGGGAGGAGATTTAGGATGACCCAAAAGCCTTGCAAATGATGTGTGTAGAATAGCATCATCATACTGCACAACAAATGACTGCGAATTAGTATTAAAAGTCAAGCACATGGCCAAGACTGCCATGTGTTCCACCAGACAATATGAATAAGAAATCCAAAAGTCCAATAGTTAATTAGAAATTCACATGGTTCTTACGAGTTGCTTCTTTGGGGCATGTGGAAGTGCAGTTTTCAGTTTAGCCCGAATGGTTAAGGGATCTGTTCCAGAGATCACCTACAAAAAGTAACAAAGCAGTGCTGTGAATTATTATACTTCTCTACTACGAATTCTTCAGAATGATTTTTCATGTTTCTTTATAAAGATGAAATTTAAGAAACGCTTCAAACAAATAATGGGGCTTAAAATACAGTGATTCACCTATCTGATTGATCTACCAAAAAAGGACACCAACTAATACAACAGCAATAATAAGCATAAACCATCAACTCACACACACACACAAAATGTTTTTGAGTTTAACTTGAACAGCAGAAAAGGCTCTGTGAAGGACGAAAAAGAGTGAAGGCCAACAGGTTATCCGGACCAAAGAACAAAAGACTTCTAAATCATTTTTCTAACTCTAGAGCCGGAAAGGAAAAAAGAAAGGAATTGTACTAACAATAATGGAAAAAAAATCTACAGTTCCTTTCATTTTGAAGGTTTTGTTATTAGAAATATCTGCTTTTTAGGTTCAGAAACATCAGAAGCCAACCCTCAGCATTTTGTATGTTGGGCAGGATCCACCATTTTGAATGTGATGACAACTTCCATGCCAACATAGAATCTCTTCAGCACTGTTTAAGAGCAGAAAAGGGGCCATTCCAAGAGGCTTGGATATCACAATCACCATTGTAATGAGAAGCATAGGAACAAGCTGCTTCTTTGGTGGCCGAAAGTAAGGTCAGAATGACATAATTTGAAAAATCAAAATATACATTGATTAAGGCCCAAAATGCTCCAATTCATCGAGGAGAGACAAGAAAGTCACTGAAAGCAACCTGCCAGCATCCCAGAAGCACGCCAGTTGAAGTCAAAACCACTCTATCCAAGACAATTTTCAAGGGGCAGAGGGAGTCTGCAACAGCTTTGACAGCATTTACTTCAGCTTCGATCTGACAAAACAAAAGAGGATTCAAGACATTAGTATTCTGGAAGGAAGTGAAAAGACACATAGAATAGTTCTAAAGATGATTTACCTCATCTTCAGTGGCAGGAACAGGTTCAATATGATGTGAGGCATGAAACATGCTAGAATGGTATACACTAGAGTTCTGAAACCAAACTGCTAACCAAAGCACATGTGAGGATTTAACGAGATAACAATTCAACAAGAAGATAACAATACAAAAATATGGAAATGCCAAATGAGGCTGTTTTCATGCGAATGAAAATACCAATACAATTGATGACATTAACATATGAATTGGCAGGCCAAATAATTTCATACCTTTATCAAAGTATGAACTAAATGTATTCTTTACATTGTCCCTGTGCCAAGCAGAGCGTAAATATATGATTTAGGCATTGATCAAAGTAGGAAAAATGGAAATGTAAACAAATGCAGAAGGTAATACAGAAAATGTACCAAGTATCACAAATTTGTAAAATATGAACATTATATCAATGTAAAAATCCATTTTGTAAGAAATATTGAGCATGCATTCAAAAAAAGAAATCAAAACAGAACTTGTTAGTCTAATGAAAAGATATTATTAAAAGATTACAATATACAGCACCCCCACCCCACTAAAAAAAACAAAAAACAATGGTGCAAACCGTGTTGTTCAGTTTGTTCAATCAGACTTAGTTTTGGATATTTTCTTTGTAACATATTCCATTATGTAGTTTTACACTGATCAGTTGTTAAATGGACCTACAAAGACTAGGTTTATATCCAAGCAGCAGTTCACACCATTGACTGCACAAGACTGAAGAAAACTGGATGGCCATTGTTATGCCGACACCAATAAAAGCAATTCATTACCAAAAGTGAATGTCAAGGGAAATGATGAATAAACTCTCTAGAAATTTTGCTGAAACCAACAAAAATGTTCAGCCACATGTCATACTTTCAGAGGAATTAGGACTGAGCAACTAATTAGTTTTAGTCAAGGTCAGGAAACACAATTTAACTAGCTTAGACACTAGCTTTAGCAGATATGGTAAGCTTATCAAATCACTTTGTTTTCTTAAGGTTGTAAAGGCCAATTAGCTCATAGATGTGGGGCCTTAAATGACAATAAATGGATTGTAGGTTTTCGAAACAACAAGAAAAGGAGCAATTGCATTGTCGCATACAAATATGTATTGCCCAAAATCCATTAATGTAGCACCAATGTAATGCCATCTCCATGTGGCGTCTCTTTTTTTTTTTCCCTCTTAGTTAAACAGCTTTAAGAACATAGCCTTGGTGGTCAAGATCCTGCATTTCCTAAATTTTTATGTTTTATATGCAACAAATCCAGAGACAAGTGCGCACTTCAATCTGAAATGAAAGGACAATCTCCACCACAAGGTGCATTTCTTCCCTTAGAGGAAATCTACTTCATGAAGTATTAAGCAAGCTAATAACGATGGATAAGAACATGATATCTAATAAGATTCTTAGCACAGAAAACATCAAGTAGATTGTATGCAAAAAGTCACCTGGCTTAGAAAAAGAACAACTCAGATGAAATTGAATAAACTCATCTTGTTACATTATATTTTACACAGTTGATACATAAAGGCAAGTTTTGTTAAAAGGACTCTGAAAACAGTGTCAAGAGTCTAAGATTACAACACAGGAGCAAATGCTTCATTTAGGTCCAAAAGGGATATATTTTGCTAGCATATTAGATTCCCACTCATGTTTTATTTACTGGTGGCTAAAACATATTCGTTTTGCTGCCAATTTTATGGCCTAAGGTTTACAATATGTCTAAAATAACAATCTGCTGATCTTAGGAATAACAATAAATCAAAACAAAAAGGCATGAGAAACGAAAGTAAATGCTCACGAGATGGGCACCGAGTATTCTGGGCTAAGATACAAAACATTAGCCCGGACAGGAGGGTTTGCAGCCTGTCCACAGAAGGAAGCCATTATTCACTTTTCAAAATGATGGAAATAGGAACTAAAACTTTGAACTAGTTATGACTCAATTCACCCACAAGTTACCTTGCGCACAGGTGTTACAGATCCATCCTTAAGGGTGAAAATATCCGAGAGCAACAGTGATTGAGAAGTTTCACCATGTTTGAGGAAAGCTGCTCCACGCTCATCCAAATCCCTTTCCATTTTATCATACAACCTTGACCGCTGCTCCGAATATTTATCTAATGCATGCATTTTTCAAAGTTAATGTCAGCCTTTTATTCTATAGCATGCATCAGTGAGTTTTTTCCCCTGTCTAGACAATCACAACACAAAGAGAGAACAAAAAAACGAAGACATAAATTTTGCAAAACTGAGAAGTCAATCTTCATAAAAGAAATGATGATATGCATTAATTGTGTTCGACTATTTCTCAACTACCAAAAAGACCAAATTGAAGTAAGAGAGAATGTCACCTGAAGACGAAGAAGAAGAGGAATTTTGGAGAGCCATATGGAAGAAAAAGATGTAGAAGAAGATGCAAATACACCAAATTAAAATCACAGTTTTGGAATGGCTCCACCAATTCCCAACACCAACTGCAAATGCCCTTGCCATCTCCAACAAAAAAAAAAGCTAATGAGTTCATAATATTAATATCCCCATCTGCAACTCACATGCACATACTCTGATGTCAAAATCAAATCCCCTTCCTTTTTCTTAGCACAATTTACAGCAACCGAACTCAACAATAGTTAAAAAACAATTGAGATTAGAGACCGAGACATCAAAAACCCACCACTTAAAAACTTCAAACATGAAGCACAATCGTAAGCCTTACCTTGTACAACCCAGCCAGACAACAACAACCTCCAATTTTATTGCATGAAGTGCTTGTGAATTCAACTTTTAGTTTGATCTCTTATAATTCTGTCCTGGATGTTTTATTTATTGTGTTTAATTACATAATTTCCCCTGTAGGTTTCAATGTGGTCCTCAAAGTTATTCTTGTAGTAACAATTCAAATTAGGTTGGGCTCACAAGAACGAACGTAGTTTTTGTATTGGATAAAAAAATTTCAGTGAAGTAATCCCTCGTTTGGAGCTTTGTTGTTATTACTTGATGGTGATTATTTTTTAAAATATTTTTTATTTAAAAATGTAGTTTATTTTTTGTTATTAATATATCAAAATAATCTGAAAATACTAAAAAAATTAATTTAAAATAAAAAAATAAAAATTAAATTAATTTTTTTTAAATACAAAAATCATTATCATTATTATTATTATCATTATCAAAGCTATTTGTATTGTGTAACTCAAAACTTAACCAGCCTCCATGTAAAATTACAAGTTTTTCGAGATGAATTCTACCATGACTAGAGTTGAAATAACCATTTTTATCAAATATTTGGCATACTAGATTTTTAATTATTTTATTTAAATATAGCAAACAATTTCAACAATAATGAATACCAAAATCAATTAGGTCAAATTAGATAGGTTTAGATTGAATTATCTTAGGTTTAAATTATGCTAAGCCAATCCAAAATTGTATTTAAATATATGAATCTTTTGTTTAGTATCAATTTTATTTATTTGGATTCTTGAAATTTGTTTGACAATTCAACAAAATTATTAAGTTCTTATATGATTTTGGTGTTATCATAAATAATGTTTTTTTTTATATAGAAAATCATAGTTTACATCCAAGATGAAAGAAATTTTTAAAATTGTATAACATTATACATACTCACAACAAAATAATTTAATATATTTATAAGATTGCCATTATATTTTTAAATAATGACTTAAATGCCCTTGTATGTTCAAATTATAAAATTACAAAATTGATCTCTCCTACCCTACCCCTGTCTTCTACCTTTATAACCACATCTTCTCTCTTTTTCTATGTCATTGGCCACCATTATCCAGTAGGATCAAATCACATCTATTATTTTCCTTATCTCCCGGCAAAATTAACCTAGATTTAATATTTGATGATCTGTCATCTAATTTTAATTTTATCTTTTTTGAAAACCTAGTTTGATTTAAGAACTTGAGTAGATTGCTAACGTACAAATCAACAAACTCATAAAGCAAAACCCATTAACAAAAACTTAAAACTTGAAGGGAAGTTACTATGTAATAAGACACAAAACAGTATTCATTGTAATAGTGTAAAGATTAAATTGCCTCTGGCCTAGTAAACCTTTGAACTAGGCATTAGGGCAAGATAGTCTTTTCACCATGATATAATTATCTTTAACAACTTATCCAAGGTTATGTTAGTAATTTCCTTTTTTTATGTACAATGACATTATTAATTTAACCCTAAATAAAAAAAAATTGAATGCCTTTCAATTAGGGGCATTATGATCTTTTTATTTTTTTGAAATAGTAAAATTACTGTGTATCCTTTAAAGACAAAATTAACATAATTCTCTTTTAAAGCTTTTTTTTTTCTTTTACATTGGTTTTGTTGTTAATGTAAAAGGTTACTTAAAGGGCATTATTATATTTAATCATATAATAAATATTATTACACTTGCATTTCATTTCTTCTTTCGATGCTCATAAGTTCATGCATAACTATCACCTGAATAATGACCTTACTAGATGTGCTCTGAAAATGAATCTCATGAAGGTTTTTAACACAATCATTTATCATTTCATCCTTATAGGAGTCAGAGCTATTGGCATTTCGAATCACTAGAGATATAAGCAGAACTCTATCACCCATATCTGGTTTGCTGATGATCTTATGGTATTCTGTCATGCTAATATGGACTCGATAGGAATTTTGTAAAGACCTTTGGATACCTTTTTTGGGCTTTCTAGATTAGCCACTAACTAGGATAAGAGTTTTGTCTACTTATTAGGGATGGGTGGGGACCTAAAAACTGCTTTTTAGGATCATCTAGGGTTCAGATTAGGAGTTTTACTGGTTAAAACCATATTGACTCACAGTGATTGTATGCCTCTGATGGAGCGGATGATCTCCAAAATCAAGCTTTGGACATCAGCATCCCTTACTTATATTGGTTGTCTTAAACTCAAAATTGTTCTTTTCTCTATTCATATATATTGATCTATTATGTTCATCTTACCTTACTCTATTTTAGAAGGATTAAGGGCATTCTAATTACCTTCCTTTAGAAGGGTTCCTCTCTTACCCACTCAAAGGCTAAGGTTATATGGGTCTCGGTTTGTTATCATCTAAAGGGAGGGGGATTGGGGATTAAAAGGGTTAAGACTTGGAACATGACAGCTATTCTAAAAAAATGTATGAAGACTCCTTTCAAACAGCTCCTCAGTACGAGCATAATAGGTTTATAGCTACTTGTTTTGAGGGCGATCCTTTTGGTATATTAGACTTATCTCAGCCACTTCATGGTCTTGGGTGAAGATTCCACTCAGTAGAGACTGGTGTAGGGAGAGTTTGTTTCTTGAATTGGCAACAATATGAGTACATCTCAATGGTTGGACTATTGGTTGCCAGATGGGAGATGATTCTATGATCTTCTACCATTCAGGGTGTTATCGTCTATAGGACTGACTTGGAACGTAAAGGTCTTAGATATTATTTTAAATGGAGTTTGGGCTTTTCCCACGGGTCATCAGGATCTTCAGCCTTTTTGGAACTTAATTCATTTTTATCCCTATATTGATGTTCCAAATCACTATGTCTAGAAGGGTGATTTATTAGAAAGGTTTACTATCAACTTTGTTTGGGAGGTTCTAAGAGATTTTAGACCCACAGACTCTATGCATCATCTCATCTGGTTTCCAGGTCATATCCCGAGATATCTTCACACCATAGACAAACTTCATGCATATTAGATTATCACCTCTTCGGTATGTATCTTTGTGAGTCGTATGTTGAGACACAGATGAATTATTAAGCCCACCACATATTGACTGAAAGGTATTAATATCTATTTTTCAACCTAATTGGAATCTTAGCAAAATTAATTATGTAACTCTAAATATAGTCCAAAAAGTAGATGAAAGTCCAGATAGACAGATTTGACAAGATTCATCCAGTAAATTCGAGTATCTGAAATAATTCCTACCAAACTCCGATTGCTTTGAAATTTTAACCTTAGGTAGAACAACATGTATAGAAACACTTGTAAAACTTTTATTTCGATCTCTCAGTTAAATTGAAATTTATGCTTAATAATATAAAACTAGATATAAAAATATTTTACGCTAAAACCTGAATCTTTATTTTAACAATTATATATATTGGACTGGACCGTACTGGAAGAAATATAAAATTGATTAAAATTCTAGATAGCCATATTGAATGATTCAATGTCTAAAATTATGTATGGGAGCCTCTGTTACCGCACTATTTTTCTAATGGCGTAGCAGAATAATCCAAATGCCGTGTTGATTATTGAAATATTTATATGGAGAGAACTATTTTGCTACTGCTTATATATGATTATTGTATTTTTTTTTCCATCTTTAACTACTTGGTAAGTGAATCGAAATCCTAATTAAATAATGAAGTTTCATTGACACTCGTATGTTTTTTTTCACCCCCTCCCTTACCACAACAATCATTTTATTGTTAGTTTGGAATTTTTTAAATGTTAAGATTTCTAAAGATTTTTTTTATTACAAGAACAAGAACATTTAGGAATGTATTCCATGATTGCCCCCGTTACACAACGTGTTAGATCAATTTTTTTTTATGTAAAACAAATATTTAGGTGTTGTTAATGTGTTTTTTAATATAAAAAAATTAAGTTATACGAGAATTGATCTAATATGATATGATCGACTTAATATGTACAAAAACAACCTGAAAAACCGATAAAAAAATATAGTTTGACTAAAAAATATATATAAAAATGATATTTTTTTTAAATATTGAAACGACAACATACTAAATTGAGTTATACGAGGATTGATCTAATATGATATGATCGACTTAATAGGTATAAAAACAACCTGGAAAGCCGATAAAAAATATAGTTTGACTAAAAAAAATCAAAATGATATCTTTTTTTAAATATTGAAACGACAATATACTAAATTGACTCCGATCAACTCAATTTAACTTGTCAAATCCATTACATAACTCATAAGACTCTTATAACCCTATAAAAAGCACAGAAAAAAAATATAATAAACCTAATTCTTAATCAACTCAATATTGAAGTATGAAATTAAAAATAAGATTCAACTAAAAAAAATGAGTTGAGTCAACTTTAGTTAACCTGTCAAGTCTAGATCATGAGATCGGAATAACCTTATAGAAAATAAATTATAAAACTCAATTCTCAATCAATTCAATGTTGAAAGAAGAAATAAAAAAATCAACAAAAAAGGACAAAAAAACCATCTGAGTCAATCGAACAAACCTGTGATCTACATCATGAGATTAAGATAATCTCGTATAATACAAATCAAAACAAATTATGAAACATAATTCCTAACCAACCCAATATTAAGGGATGAAATTAAAAAAAAAATCAACTAAAATAAACGCGAGTCAACTGACCTAACTTGTGACCTGGACCATAACACTGTGATAACCCTATATAAATTAAATAAAAATAAAATATAAAAAAATATTCTCAATCAACCGAATATTGAAGGATTAAATTAAAAAAAAAAATCAAGTCTAGCTAGGTTAACTTGTCAAACTCAGATTAGGAGATTAGATAACTCCAAAAAAAGTAAATCAAAAAAAAAATTATAAAGTCCAATTTTTAATCAACCAAATATTAGAGGATGAAATTGATATAAGAAAAACTTAATTAAAAAGGGAACAAAACTGAGTAAACTTGGTTAACTTGAAAAGTTCACAATCTAAATTATGAAATCATAATAAACTCATAGAAAACAACCTAATAAAAAATTATGAAGTTTAATTCTCAATCAATCTAATGTTGAAGGATGAAGTTGAGAAAAAAAATTAAAAAAAATAACTCGAGTCAACACAACTAACTCGCAAAGCTAACAACCTAACTGTGATAACTCCATATAAATCAAATCAAAACAAAACAAATTATGACATGCAATATTTAGTAAACTTAATATTGAAAAATGAAATTAAAATAAGAGCTAATTTTCAAATTAAAAAAAAAAAGTTAAGAAAGCATTAGTATTTTACTTTTCATTGTCATAGTGAAATGTCAAGGCCTTTTATTATATACTAAAAAAGTGGCTCGCACTACATTGTGGGCTACGCTAAATCTCATATTTTACTTTTCACTATAGCAAGATGTTAAGACGATGTATGTGTTTTAACAAAATCAAGAAAAATATGAAATTCAAGTAATTTATTCTACTATGTTTATAAGCTTAGTTAATTTAATAATATGATTACAAAAAAAAAATCAATAAAAAAATAAAGCAAAAAAAATACTAACAATGATTTAATGAAAAAAAATGCTTGTCAATACCATGAAAATATATCTTTAGAATATTCTTAAAATGTCAGAATGATCTTATTTGTTAACAAAGTAAAAATTAAACGAGAAGAAGATGATCACATAGAAAGAAAAATAATAATAATAAATAATCTCAATTCTTAGCAAATAAAATGTCAACCAAGGAAATTGAAATTAAAAAAAAAACTCGAGTTTATCTGAGCCATCAAGCCAAATTTACGACCTAGTTATAAAACCGAGATAACTTCATGGAAAGCAAACCAAATAAAATAATGAAGGTTAATTCTCAAATGAACTAGGTCAATAAAACAATAAAAACTATATAAAAAAACAATATAAAAAGGACCTGAGTCAACCCTAGTATACCCATCGAATCTATAATCCGGAGCATGAGATCAGGATTAATCCATAGAAGGAGAAGTGAAAAAAATAATGAATACAAATCCCCAACCTACACAATGCTAAAGGGTGAAATTGAAAAAAAATCAATTTAAAAAAGAACTTCAAAAAAAGATCAAATCCAACCTAGTCTAATCCCTTGAACTTGTGAAATAGGTCATGAGGTCGAATTGAACCATAAAAGTAAAACCTAAAAAATCATTAAGGCAAATCTCAATCAACCAAATAGTGAGGGGTAAAATTGAAAAACAAAATAACAAAAAAATAATTAAAAAGAATAAGGATCAAAATTGATAAATTAACAAATGACCATACTTTTCTGAATTTTTGAAAGGACAACTGTTTTTCAAGGCTGGAGAGAGAAAAAAAAAGGAGACAAACCATTATCGGAGCTTCACCGTGTAGGGGGGAGCCAACACGTGCCTCGCCACCATGAAGTGGGTGGTGTGAAGCTTTGAACGTTGTCCTAAAATGTGGACACCACACGCACTATCCAAAGGACATCAAGTGCGTCCCACTTGCTCTTGCATCCGTTACATACTATAATAATTTTTTATTTAAAATAATATTATATTTTTGTTAAAAAACTTGAATATCCTTACTAGTTATATAAAACATAAATAACATGACATAACACTCTTCACCTTAACTTTAAGAAATTTTTACTTCAAGAGTAATTTTAATATCTTACTATGCAAAAAAAATTAAAATGCCTGTAAAGCTCCTCAGTTGCAAGTTCAATTAATTTAGTTTTTAAAGCTAGTTTAGTAATTTTACATCCTAAATACCCTTGTGAACTTTGAATTGACAATTCAACACCGTAATCAATCCATGTTGTAAGTTTTGTGTTGTCAAGAGTAGAGCGGTGATTTTACTATACGAATCCACAGGTATTTCTCAGTAAAAAGATTGATAAGTTTTAGTTTTTTTATTATTATTAATTAACCCTTTTATCCCTTGGTTTTGTGACTTTTTATGGAGTTGTAAGAGAATTGAAGTTCATAAGAAAATGAAAATAAAAGAGAGGATGTTAGATTTAGATTTGAACCAATGGAGTTCTATAATATCAAACGTATTTGGTTTCCCGTATAATTCCCAAACTAAATAAAAGATTGCCAGGCTCAGTAAGAGATAAAGAAGATTGATCCTACGCTTCCAACACCATCACTATACGAGTATGTTCGGGAATATAGTTGAGACGCAAAAAAAATAGGACGTGGTCGCTACTTTCCTCCTAGTTGCTCTGTTCCGAATCAGAAACAGAAACTCACTATCGTGCTTCCCCAAAATTTGAGAGTGGTAATCTATACCACAGCTGCAAGATTTATTTTGATTCATCAATGATGAGCTGTCCCCGTTGTTCAAGCTCATTAAGCATTGCAAGTGCCGCAGAGTCATATGAGGTCTTCTTATCAGCACTAGCCTCTCCCGCACATTCAACAACGCCATACGACGGTATGTTCATGATGATTTTTGATACATAACTGTTAAATCCCGTCCTTTTATCAGGGCCTTCACCAAATTCAATTGCAGTTCTGCGGGAACAAGTTAATTAGAACGAGAAATATGCAGGAAAAAAAATGTAGCATGGAAAACTAATGATCTTTGTATATAAACGAGAATTTGGGCGACCAAAAAAAAGCTTGTAGAGTTGGCAAACCTGGATTTCGTTTCTGTTGTGTCAAATGTAGGCATTGTCCATTGAACTTTCTTACAGAGATCATAAAGACTAGTACGAGGTCCTCCTTTCTTCTTGTTAATCGACTCAATAACTGCAAAAGGGGGTGATTTAGCGAGATATTCCACAATATTTGAGGGTACGATTGAATTCATCAGAAAGCAGAAGACTACTCATTTAACAATGAAAAATCAAAATATAACTGCAGGCACCAACCAGCACGCTAATTTTCTTGCAAGAACCAAAAAACTACCCCCTCAGTCCCATGACAAGCATATATTATATTAATCAAACTCTTCAATTCATTCCTGGTGCACAAGATGGGCTAGCAACAGTTTTAAGGAAAATCAAGACAGCAAGATAAATTAAGATAGGTGTTAAGCATTGGACTTTTTCAGAAAGGAGCTGAGATAGTGTGTGCCCTTGAGCAGCACATATAAAATGAACTGTTCCTTCTCTGAATCACATTTAGAATCAAATAGGAAGCCAAATAATTTGATGATGGATACCTGGGGGACCATGACTAGGACTGATGGCAGGGGAACAATCTGTATTTGAATCTCCGGGCACTTGGTTTTCTATTTTCTGCTTTTTTGGCTTTGTTTTTCCAGAAAAATCTTCATTTTCTAAGAAGCCAGGGGAACTTGAATCAACAACAGGGTCGGTGTCCTGTTTCCTCCTCTTTGAACCTCCACGTGAGTATACGATGCCTCTTTTCTGTTTACATGAGCATACATGGGTTAAAATAGAGTTTACATGAATTTAATTTTTTGAAGCCTTGAAAGACATTCAAATAATTAATCACTGTATGTTTCAACGACAGAAAAGCATCAAAGTCACACAAATATCTTAAAATGCTATTATTTCTTCATTGATTTTAATTTACAAAAAAACAGCAAGAATTAGAATGCAGAAAAAGCTTTCACGTCCATGAATTTTCCTGGATAAATATCATCTTTAGTTTGCTCATTCTAGAAACCTACTGTTGGATTTACTAGCCAAACAACCACCAGAACGACTTTTTAAGTACAGAATGGATGTTTCAGAAGTATGACCATTAGCCAAGAAATCTTACAACAATAGTGATAGTTACTAGAAAAAGAACTAAAGAAACAAAACACCTCAGGGTTTTATTATTATGGGATCGATTAGCAATCTTTTGTTTATTATGATCCAGCAAGTGGTAAAATATGAAAACATACAGGCATGATTGCAATTCCCAGAAGTACAAACCTGGAGCTTCTTCAACAAACAAGAAGCTGCTTTTCCTTTAGCTGCTTTCCTGTTCTTCTCATACCCCTCTCCAGACAAGAGCTCGTTGTCCAGCTGTACCCAAAGCTGGGCGCGAACCATCTCAGCTTTCTTGGTACATTTTTCTTTTACAAAAACCCCTATAGAGTCACATAATTCAACAAGTTCACGCAGTGGAGGCAGCTCAAGTTTCTCAGGGGTTACAATTGGAGATAACAAGGGCTTGAATATTCTCCACACACCATCGAGATTGAACTTTGTATCAATTAATAATGCCCCTGCAATGCTTTCAATCAGGTCTCCAAGAGCCTGTAGGAAAGACAATGATCAGAACAATTTGCCATTAATAAATAGGATTGCAGAACAGAAAACCACCACAACAAGTTTATATATGTAAAAAGCACCATAATCAGAGCCTCAAAGGATTAGTTGCTGCTAACCTTTGAAGATAGCAATATAATTGAGGAAAACAGCACGGTTCTAACATAAAGAAAATAAGAGATTGTGTGGGTCAGTATAGGAACTTACCTTGGGAGCCTTTGTGCCTTGATCAGATTCATGAAAAGAATTTACATATTCTGTTATTTGACTTTGAAGGAGTGTAGAACAATGAAGAAGATGGGTATACAGGTTTTGTTTCACAGCAACTTGAGCAAAGTTATCATTGTTAACAGAAGCTGAGCGCAAGTCAGTCAGCTCACCAGGATCAACATCTGTGTGGCTCTGATAGAGATGCCATGTTATAAGCAAGTCCAATACCGAATCACCAAGAAATTCAAGCCTCTGTCAAAAATCCAAAAGAAATATATCAAACAGCAGTCCCATTAAGATTATTGCAAACAGTTACAGGAAATAAAGAGTCTGGTGCACTTAAATCTCGTCATCAAATACATTTAGTGAGTAAACGTTTCTGTATTAACATCATATAAAAAAATAAATAAAAAACATTGATATCATTCATGTATGTTACAGAAATCTGTTTAAAAATTGCTCGGATAAAATTACTGTACCTTGAGAATTCAAATTTATTTTTTTTTTCCAAATTGGTTTCACTGCTGAGCCACCACAATAAGGAAGTTAAATAAAAAAAAAAGTGTCAATTAAAATAACCCCCTTGAACATTATAGGCACCACCCAAACGTTTGAAAAATCTTTACCAAATCACCTCCAATTTTAAGAAACTGCTAAAGAAACCTCCTTTTATAACAAAAATACCTTTCATGGGCTAAAATTAGCCCCTTTGACAGCAAGGGAATTTGTAATGATTTCTTAAACATAGAAAGGGTTTTTTGTCAAATTCTCAAACTTTTAGATGCCATTTGTAATTTCAAGGGCTATTGTAGTTTACCCTAAAAAAAAGAAAAAGAAAAATAGAAGACCAAGTTGATAAAAATTTCATTACCTGGTAACAGTATGTAACACCCTGTTCTTGCATAGATGCATGAGTCATGGCCTCCTGCAAGACAAACTTGACACCGAAGGTATACCCAAGCTTTGACTCTAGACTCTTAATCTCATCTTCTTTAGGGATATAAGATCGTAGAGATGCACTCGTAATTGCTTCGCTTATTAGTGAAGGATCAAGTTCAGCATTAATGCCAAACCACTTCATCACATGAATTGCAGCAATCAATCCACCACTGACATAGTATGCCCCTATGACAGATTCAACACAATCTGATATGGTTTTGGAACCCATCCATCGGTGGCCTGAATCACAAGGTTTTCCAACCTTAACAATTGCGCTTTCGGTTTGGAACTTACGATCCAATGGTACTTCTAAAGTATCAACCCCACATTTGCAAGGAACAGGAGTACGTACAGATTTCTGTCCAGAAGCAGTCCAACGACGGGGATCAAATGCACTGTCTAGTATATATCCCTGGCATGTAAGAAATGCAGAACATTTTGTTTCAGACACCTATTGAAAACGAACTATTCAAAACACTTATAGATTTAAAATATCGTGGCTAGAATAAAATTTGTGGAAGATTATTCAGTTTCATATCAATCCCTGTGCCTGAACAATTAATTCAGGTAAAATTGAGTGACAGAAAAGGACGATGATCAGAATATACATGTGCAAATATGAAGTAGAAGGTATAATAGCATGGATGATGATCAGAACATACATGCGTAGATATGAAGTAGAAGGTCTACTATTTAGACTTGTCCAGATTCAAATACCACATCACAGTCATTTCATGGAAATACAAGTGCAGAACATTTGATAACTATAATCACAGCAATGTGAAACACTTCAATTCAAGTCTCAAACCAATCAGGGAGAGCATACTTCAATGGACAAAGAAACACTAACAAATTCTATCCCAAAAGAAAATTAACATTGGGTTCAATTGTAAAATCTTCTGGAATTCGTTTCTGCAATCGCAGAACATCAGCAAAGTTATTAAACAGTACCTGAAAAACAAAAAAACAAAAACACAAAGGAAGAGGAAAAAACACATGCGCTCAGAAAACACAATTTTTTATGGCGAATAATACTTCTTAAAGATAGAACTAGAAGCCACAAAAATCATAATCAAATACCTGTACTTTACAATCTGTTCCCAATTTATGTAGGGTTGAATTACAAACAGCCCCTGAGCGCCATGAAGATAACTGGCCTTCATGTTTATTGGGATATTTTAAAAATAAGTGGCAGCTGACAGCATACTTTAGAACTGAGTCCCCTAGCAACTCCAGTCGCTCCATCGAAAAACTTTCACAGCATCTAAGTGTTGTTATTGCTTCCAGAATCTAATGATCAAAGCAGGTGACTACATTAGCTTAAAGGTGAATAATTCATTAAAATACAGAAAAATGAAGAGCAATTTAATGGGACAAGACCAATGAGCTTGGGATGTAAAAATTAGGAGCATGACAATCAATCTCTTGTCTGAGTTGACTGGCCAACATCAGGCACTCAAGACGGTGCATCAAAGATGGCATCAGATAAATTGATTTTACAACACTGATAGGAACATCAATCTTGATCAAAAGTTCAGGTGGCATATGCACATGTTGCTGCTGTTTTCTGCCAACCATGCCATCTTTTGAATCACCTGGTCATTTAATAGAACATGTAACAAATCAGATAACAGAACAGGGAACTCATTGCTAAATTCAACTGCATAGCCTGATTCAGAAGACAATGTAGTAGCTTATAATGTCAATTGCAATAGCTTTTATAATTGAGAGAAGTTAAAGCATATTGGTGAATTTCCCAATTCTTCAAATCTGGTTTACACTTTGTCAATAATCATAGCATAGGATTAACTTCAAGATATTAGAATTGAAGTGCCAGATAATCAGACTGAGACTGAGTTGCCCAACAGAAAACAATTCCACCTCATAACAGATCTCAAACACACAAACTAACAAACCTTCATCATTAAAGTTTACAAGATGATTGTGTGGGTTATGGCTTTGCTTTAACCGCAACAGAGGCTGTCCTGGATGCATCAGCACAATTCCGTACCTGAGAGCAGCTTGATGTTAGGTATGGAAACTGTAGATGATAACGAGGAGAAATGGACATAAGACCCTCAGCTGGGCCCACCAACCTTTTGTTGAAGTAATCTGTGTATGTAGAAAACTCTGTCACATTATCAGCATTTCCCTCAAAAGCACTCTCCGCAGATGAATCGTTCACGACTTTAACGATGGAGTAGATTCTTCCCGTGTGGATTGCCAGTACCACCATATCTTTAATGTTCTCTACGTTGACTAAAGCATTAGCAAAATGGATTAAATTTGTACCATTGCATTCTATGGTGGATGACTGAACATTATCAGGTAATGGATTTCCTCCACCACTGTAAGACCGAGCAGCCAAAAAAGAGTTCTTCAAGTATTCCACCACAGATGAGCAAGCTTCAATTCCTTTCCAATCTATTTTACACCAATCATTACTGGAAATGCTCCATGGCTCTAGTGGTAGAAGCAGATACATGTTTGAGGGACTCCACAGTGATGTTGTTTCTTTCTGAAGTAAGAACTCCCTAGATGATTTAGATCCAGTAAACAACTTTCCAAACAAGCCATTGAAAAAGAATTCTTGAAACCGTTTTGCTTTCGTCATCTGATAAAAAAATAAAACATAGATACAGCATTCAGGAAATAACCAATCCAAGAAAAAAAGAAATATTACTGAGATAATGAGCACGCAACATGCTAATACCTGTGCAGCATCCAAGTGAACTACTCCACATGAAGAAATAGAAGACTTGACTATCTTTGCAACCAAATAAAGATCCAACTCAATGTTTCCCACATCATCATCGAGCTTTGACTCAATGAGAAGAATAAATCCAGAATAGATCTCACTGACAATGGAGCAAGAGAAATCAAACTTGTATGCATGAAAAGTGGCTCCATCAAGTTTCTCTCCCCAACTTCCAGATAACGCATGAATGCAAGTTGTCCCATGCAATTCCTTCCTTTTTGTAGTTCCTGAATAGGCAAGAGTGGAGCAGAGAAAGAAACAATGAGTTATTACATACAACAAGGAGAGAAACACCGCTACACCTTCCAGGATTGATACAGCAATCCAAACACATTCATGTGAAATTATTAGTGTATCCACCCATCAAGATTTTGCCAACTTTGCTAAACTACAAAAGCAAATGCATTATAATGTTTGTCCTTACACGAACCATACTGATGTCTTGACAATTTCATTTTATTTTTTTCATTATTGCTTCAGAGCATTCTAAATGATGATATCGCACACATGCAGCGGAATTGCTCTATACTTTAGTATTGGCCACCTGATATCAACAAAGCATGGTAGTTGGCAACTAAAGATGAAGGAATGTGTTCTGGATTATCTAATAAGTAGGCTAATTTAGTCAAGTCATAGGTTATCTATGATTTTTCATAGATTCTTTAATAGTAAAAAAAGAGATAACCCAACTAAAAATCCTAGCAGGTTCAACTCTTACTAATGACCCAGAAAGAAAGGATGGTGCAGCTTGGCCAATGAGCTAATAGAGTTTCTTATAGGAATATTCAATATGAATTTTATTATAATAAACATATACCTGCACCTGCAGATGTTGACTTGCTTTTAACAACAGCAATCTCTGAAGGCTCTTCAACTGATGGCAGAAGATGATCATCTAAAGCACCCATTTGATGCAATTTCTTACATGCTTCCAAGCATACAAGCTGCTTTGCTAATTGTTGATTCCTACATGTTGGACCAACTAATGTTTGAAATGCTGCATTAGGAGGTAGCTTCATTGCACAGCGGCAAGACTGTTCAAAAACTTCAAACTGAAAAGTTGGCTTTGGTGTGTAGTACCTAAATTGTAAAGGAAACCAATTAAAAGTTAATTGCTTGTATACTGTATACTTAACCCAAAAAATGGACAGGGAAATATTTAAATACCTGTCGCCAGGGAGGTGTTGACAATATTGATGTATGAGGCTAACACTAGAGTCTGCAGTTACTGATGCTCCTGTCACATCCACCACATAAGCCTTTGCTGCTTCTGAAGCACATGCTTTCAGATTCCATACATTAGGATCTCTATTTATAGCTGTATCTGTCATTGACCACTCACTTCTAATGATTTCAAATAGCTGATCCAGTTGTTTGGTGTTTCCCCTGCAAGTATATGCACAGTTATACTATGTTTACAGATAACATATACATGAAAAAAATCATGCGCCAAGCATGTTTATGACGCAAGAGCTTTAACTAGGGATTCTATCACAACTGTAATGATCTACATGATCAAAATATCAAACACACAAAAACAAAGATGAAGGCCCCATTCTATTTGCTACGCTACAGCTGCTTTTTGTGCCAGAAAGCATATCAAAGATGCTTCAGTGTGACTGCAGTCTAAATGGATGAAGTGGGATCACCTTTCAAGCATGGTGATAAAGTGGGAATTATTTTGTCGAGCTCGTCCCCGAGACTGGACATAACTGCGGACTGTCTTAGGCAGATCAAAACGTATTACACAGGAGCAGTTTGGCACAAGAATTCCCTCCTCCACCACATCAGTGGCAAATAATAGATTGACCTGCATAAAGTTAGCTGTGTGTTATCGCGTTTTCAACTTCCTGCGAACAATTCATAATACTGAAGAATATATACCTTCCCAGAGCGAAATGATTCCAAGGTCTCCATTTGCATTTTTGGGGCCAGTGCATCAGCTGATGCATTAGTTCCAGTCAAATATGAAACAGTGAAATGTGCTAAAACCTCAACTTTCTTCATAAATCTTTCAACCACTTTCGCTGTAATAATTCTTTCAACAAAAATGAGGCACAATACTTCCCTAGCTTCTCTGCAACCACAAAAGGATAGTAAATCAACTTGGATACAAAATTAAAATAAAAAGATAAGCAAATATTTCTATTACCCAAATGATAGAAAAAGTTGGAGAAGTTCACGTAGTTTGGGGGATATGTAGCCAAAACCCAATGCTGCTGAACAGTCAAACCCATGATCCAAAGAGAAATTATCACCTGAGTTAAGAGAAGGAATAATGTTGGTAATAAGCATCATACTCGAAGCACAATCAAAATACATACTAGTGTCTCCAGAAAGGCAATATCGCAAGGAAAAACATCAGGCAGACAATATTCACTGGCACTGTGCTCCAGAGACAGTATCTTTATGCACTATGAATGAATTGCTTGCTCATGAACAACAGAATACATAAGAAATAACTGGAAAATAATAATTATGGGAGCGAGATGGGAGGAGTTGATGAAATAGAATCTAGAAGAGATACCACATTGTTTGAACCTAAATTATACTCTCTTTCAACTTAAGTAGTAAACTACTGTACACCAGATGAAGCTAGGTGCAAGAGGTAAGCTTTGTTTTGTCCAAACCATTGATTCGCATAAGGGATGGGCTAGCTCTATCTGTACCCATCCTGTGCTCTATAAGGCCCTCGGTTCCTTGGCAGCACCTTGACATGCATTACAAGAGAATTTAAATATTTCTCAATCCACAGGTATGGGACTTTTACCTGTTTATCCAGATGCGGTGCCCTTTATAGTTATAACTTATCGCTCTCTCTTTCCCCTCAGCTATTCACACACACAGACTGCCTTATGCAAGCTCAATTTTGGTTGCTGATGCTATATAGGAGTAATACAGCAGGATTAGTCACGGTTAATTTACAATTCTCAAGTAACTACTTGAGTCACAAGTGGCATCATCCGATCCTTGATGCATCCTGGTAGGAGGTTGATGCATCATTAATCTTCACTAATTACTCCAAAAGTTAAAGCTCATATTATTTTAAAATTTTCCAATCGGTCACCCAATCAAAGCAGTCCTCCTCCATGCAGTCTCATTGCCATGAACCCAAACAAAGCCAAAAGATGCACTTGTTTAACAGATTCCAAATACTCCAAACAAATCATAACAAAAAAAAAGTAACATTCAAAGCCAGATAGTTCCATACATAAATGGCAGCTACAAAACCCCATTATGGGATTAACTTTGAAAAACCTTATCATAAAGAAGAACAAACAACACAGATTTCGAGAAATGCAATTCAGCAGGAGAGACAAAGGTGCCAGCATCCAAATATTCAATAATGCTAAATAAGGCAAGCAAACAATGTCAACCACTGCAAGTGATTTATCAACAACCATGTATATAAATACAGGACAAAGGAACAAAAAAAAGTTTCCATTAGATTTGAGCACGCCTCATTTACAGCAAGTATGCAATTAGCTGAAAAGCAATATTTTACAACTTCTTAGGAAAGAGAAAGTATAAAAGGTGCTATTATCATACCATGCAGCAAAGATTCACCAATTATATGTAACACATCCTCAAGGAAATATCTACACTGCAAAGAAATTTCTTGATATAATTTGCATTCACCAGTGGGGTTACCAGCATTCTCTAGACAAACCTTGATGGCCTATATGAAAGAAAAGTGAGAAATAATAAACTGCAATCACAAGAGAAGACAACTGCAAAATAAAAATCCTTGTCCCTTATCTTTATGAAAGCCATGTGAGTTACATTTGGGGGTGATGGAGGATAAGAATCACCCTAGTGATATACCCTTGGGGATAATCCCGCCACCCCCCTGCCCCTGTTATATATATTTCAATTTCTCTAACTCTTTTTTTCCCCTCAAAGAACACACCTAAACAATGTTTAATTCTCTCTCTTCTCACTAACAATATCTCAATCTTTTTTTCCTTAAAAAATGTACCCTTCCATTTATCAACACACCAAGTATGTTTAAAAATCTAATTTTACACCCTTAACAATCATTCTTGTAATAATTACTCATGAAAAATTTCACCTAAATTTTCTAACCATGTGCCAAATAAACCCTTGGAGGAAAACAAAGAAAATGAGGTATTCTCTTTGTTCCAAAGTTGTCTTTTTTTATTATAGGCACATTAAGAAGCCTAAAAATATTGCGTCACCTCAGTTATTCCATATCAACTTAAGAAATTTCTAATCTAAGTATGCTTTTCAAGAGTTGGAAAAATTGAAATCAATTTTCAACTAAGGGTAGAATAGAATAAAATATACATTTCTTTTGACTTTCTTATGGTAACTTTAGACAAACCCAAAATGAAAGAACGCTATTTGGGATGGAGGGAGTAGTATTCATGAACACATTTTATGAAAATCACGAGTATAGCCTATAGCTACTGCATTTCACATAATAGAAAGAATACAGAGTGACAGCAGAAGAACATAGGGCGTGGGCATTACATCTCAGCATTTAATCCATTTTCTCCTTAGTTTTTAATTACTGTGATTGCAATCATACCTCATATGCACATATGAGGCCAAGATCTTCTAGGCAATTCAAAATCTTTGCGTGGTCCTTGGACAACTGCTTTCTCGTTGCTTTAAGCTTATCATCCATATCTTTGTAACAACTTTGTGTTGAGCCTTGCAAAGCTAACATTGAAGCATCAAACTATCCACTCAAAACAAAAACATATCAGTATCAACACCAATAAACCACTCATTCCACAAATCTCAAAGCTAGAAATTTCTTTGTAAGTGCCACCTCCACCACATAATTTGATACACGTACACAGGAAAAGAATACCTTGGACCATGAAGCTTCAATCTTATCTTTCAGCTCCACATAAGAACACCATGCTTTGTCATAAAATCTACATAATTCTTTTGCAGAGGGAACATAGACATGCACCTCTGCCCTGTCTTCAATAGTATAAATCTGCAGTAAAACAAATAGAATAAATTAGGGAGGAGAAGCAAAAAAAGAAATACCACATAAGGGAGGGAAGGACAGAAATGAGGGGGGAGGGGGGGGGGATTGCATTGAAAAAAAGGGGAAAGACCAAGAAGAAAGATAGCATAGAAGCAGACTCTATAACCAATTCTCAGGACTTCGCGATTGCTAAAACAGCAGCATCCCAAAACAATAGGGATGAGATTCTTATATAAGCAATGAATCTAGACAAATTAGAAAATAAAATGAGAAGCATGCATATCCCCAGACAAAAATGAAATAAGACAAGCTAATGCAAGTCTATCTCAATTGTGCTTCCGTTGGTTGGCATCACAACTTCGAGATAAGGAATAAGAATTAAGTTTGACAGCATGACCATCATAGGAAAAAAAAATTAAAATTAAAAGTACCTGAGAATCCAATACACTCTCAAGTTCTGCTAGTTGATCCTCACAGTCCATGGCAGACGAGACACCTAATGAAAAAAATTTAAAAATTATATAAGAAATGCATACAATAGGTTTATGATTGGACTAAATCTAGAAATCAAAAGATGAAAATAAGCAAGCAGCATACAAGCAAACAAGGTTTTAAGAAGATGAACTTGATCAGAGGAAGAAGCAAGTTTTGCTAATAATAAATGGCTACAAACGGTAAGGGTTAAATACATACCAAATATTCTCTTCATGGGTATTGACTGTTTACATAATTCAGCTAATTTGAAAAATACAACATCTGTCTCCAGTTAACACACCTATAAAACTGAACTTCTAATTTAGAATACCTCTCTGCTAATTGCATTTGGGCCAACAAGTGTGAAGACTATTCTTTCCAATGGAAAAATAAAACAGATATACGCAAAATCAACTGCCATCAAGGCAGACCAGAGAATGAAAGGAAGTTTGAGTTGCAAACTGATCAATGATGGTGCCATCTTGTCCTGGTGGCATTTGAAAGTATCAAGTGTCAATGACAATGAGGGGGGCGGGGGGCAAATAAGGTCGTAATAATGTCAAATAAAAGATCTAAATAAATTTATGCACTCAAACAGTTACTAAATTTCAAACCCTCCATAATGCCGCAACAAGTTCTCTTACCTTTTCTAACTACAGGAGATGCTGTCATTCCAAAAACCTTTGGCTTATTCTCCATTTTGTGATAGAAATCCTTCACCAAACAATCATAACTATCAAAATTAATTTACTCTAACATTAAGAAGAGGAATCGTGACTATAGAAAAGATCAAATGAAAAAAACAACAAAATTTGTAGCAAAGAATAGGATATCAACCTTCATAATTTTTTTATAAGGATGGTTACCGGTGGAACGATGACACTCGTCAAGTATTAACAAGGATACCATTTTTAGATTCAAAAATGCCTTTCTTAAGGCATCCAAGAGGATCTGGGGTGTCATAACCAACACCTACAAAGTAAGAAGAAAGGACATGCATTAATGAAGCTCTACCAGCAGCAAACCAAGATTAAACATATTTGAACACAGATGATAACCCAAAGAATATTGTCTCTTTCGTAAGTAAAGCCATCTATGTTCCTCTAACACTGCTAGTTTAATCTCTAACTGTATAAATATAAGAATGAAGTCCAAAGTACTATTAACTTTTGCATAAATGAAAACTCAATCTAGCAAAATATTTCAGGACCAAAGAACTGCAGGTAAAGATGGTCACAGCATAACTGACATTAGAAAAATGAGAGATATTTGTTTCTTCTTGGTTTTATTAAATGCACGAAGTGCATAAACCAAGACCATTAAAACAAGTAGCCCAAAAAGGAAATTGTTAGAATATACATAATATATGGAAACAGAGATATTCAATCTACAGAAAAATTCCTACTCACATCGTGCTCATCAATTTCCTTCTCCCAGGACTTCAGAGACCACTCATCTATTCCCTTAGCTCCATAGTACTCTCCCACTCTAAAATTTGTTTGAGATTTAATGACTTCATATTGCTGCAAGCACAAAACCCACTTAATTTCAACTTGTGAATCAATAGATCAGCCAGATTGTATACACAGAAAAGACGAGAGGGAAAATAACTATAAAACAGCACTGGAAAAAAAAAACCATTTTAATATTGAGAAAAACGTGCATTAGCATGTTAACATTTACAGAGAATTCACTTATTAAGAAGAAAAGGAGAGATTGATTTATTAAAAAGAACAACATGCCTGATTAACAAGATGAACTGTTGGAGCTAAGAAAAGAATCAATCTCTTAACACCACTGTAAAAGACAGCTTGACCAATCTGTTTAATTAACATAACAGCAATCATTGTCTTTCCAGCTCCTGTTTCCAGCACAGCAATTGTATTCCTCTTAACAGCCACCTCAAAAACCTTTGACTGATACCTACAGTCACCAGAACATGCATAAACAAAACCACATTGTAAGGGGGGAAAAACATGAAATTTTTCTTCGAGAAAATCTGAGTAATTACAGAAAAATTCAAACCATCAAAGAAAGAAAGGAACTTTGACAAACCCTCTTGGATAAAACTCCTTATGATTACTAAGAACAGAAGCTAGTCCTTGTGGGGTGGTGTCATTATGATCAGTAATACCACTGGAAGTATCCATAGCAAGACAGCTCGAAGAGCTGTTGTTGTTGACCATCATGTCACCAAAGCTTCTCTTGAGAGGATCATGGTCTGGCATTCCAGTATCCATAATTGACAAATAATAGTATCAATCAACTCTAGAAATAAACAAAAGAAAGAAAGAAAGAAGGGTGGTGTGCAATATCGTGATCAAAGATTTTTAATGGAGAAATCATGAAAAGAAAAGGGAGGGACCAGAAATTATAAACACAATAAGCGTGAAAGCCCTAATAAAACCCAGAAAGAAAGAAAGGGAACTTTTTGCTTGCCTAGTTTAGTGATTCTTCAAGAATTTTGAGAATTTTATTTATTTAAGATTAAAAGAAAAAAGAGGGAATCCACTGAAATCCTTTTGTGTTTACGGGAAAAACTAATGTACTCTGCCTTTCTCAGTCCGTCTGTGAATGTGTGTGATATACTGAGAGTAAAAGAGAATTATGAGATAATAATTAAATAAAGGTCATGAGTCAGGACTAGATTTTAGGGATTTATTCTTTTAGGGTTAAGAGTGTCTTTTCAATGTTATCTTGTTGGACTCCGAAGACAACAGCGAGCGTGTGTGCGTACGTTCGAGGAAACAAAAAAAATATGAAAGGCAGGACAAGAGGCTTGCAGGGTTCTATAGCCAGTGAAGAACACGAACCAATGAGGATCCTGTGGGACTTATTTACTGTTGGAAAGCAGTTGGAGGGGGTGTTTGTGAAAATAGTAGCATTGATTTTATTTTTA
>Ga0325405_1000881_pt1 | contig 29738 bp, 22 predicted proteins | sample PopdelMetagenome_21_FD_205663 | JGI IMG/M metagenome (GOLD analysis project Ga0325405, IMG submission 205663) | Populus deltoides microbial communities from Bellville, Georgia, United States - Xylem-Control-R2 | ecosystem: Host-associated > Plants > Phyllosphere > Stem > Wood/Secondary xylem... | reverse complement strand
AGTGATGGGATGCGTAAGGTGTTATGTCATCCTCCAAATCAATGGCTCGAGGCATCATTATCTAAAGGTCTCATCATCATTAACTAAATGAAGCTACCGAGAGCTTAGGTGAATGCGTCATTTTTTTCTCCTAGGGTATTCGGAACTTGTTATTACGGTTTATTTTTGTATTTTAAAAATTTTAAAAAAAATTTAATTTTTTTCTTTAAATTAATATATTTTAGTATTTTCAGATCATTTTGATGTGTTGATGTTAAAAATAACTTTTTAAAAATTAAAAAAACATTATTTTGATATATTTTCAAGTAAAAAGCACTTTGAAAAGAAACCGCAGTCATCCTCAAACACCCCGTTGTAGCTTGATATGCGTTTCTTGGAAGATCTTTAAGATGTCTGATATTACCTAAATACTTAGTTGAACAACAACCATAATATAAAACTATTTTTAGAACCTCATTGTTGCCTAAGTCTTGAATTGAGATAATTTTTTAACATGATATTAAAGTCTTAATGAACAAATAGTCACAGGTTTGAATATGAACTCGTATTGCCTCTTTTAATTAAAATTAATTAATAGTATAAGATAATAATGGATTTATGTAAGTTTCAAGTTCAAAAAACTTTTCACTTGGTTTGAGAGTAAGGGTCGTTTTGTTTTATGTAAAATATTTTACAAAGAGAAAATATTTAAAATGTAATTTTTTTTTCAATTTTTGGATTGAAAAATGTTTTCTCGCAAAATATTTTTTAATAACGATGCTGGGATGGTGGTGGTGGTGAGGTGGCAGTGGTGAAATGCCGATGGTAGTGAGGTGGTCATGATGGTGGTGAAAGAGGAGGTGGTGGTGGAGAAGAAGGTGGTAAGATGATAGTAGAGGTAATGGCGGTGAGATGGTAGAGATTGTGAAGGAGATGGTGGTAAGGTGGTCATGGAGGTGCTGAAAAAAAAGATGGTGGTTGAAATAGTTGGGTGATATTGTAAATGAATTACTATTTGTAAAATATTTTATAGAATTTAATGAGATGAAAATATTTTCTACCAAATGAACTAAGTTTGAAGATTGACTATAAAATATTTTTTAGTGACTAGTTTTCTTGTAAAATATTTTATGGGAAACAAACAAATGAATTTTTAAAAAAAATATTTTCTGAAAGCAAACACTATAAAATTTGAAAAATATTTTCTGATAAAATATTTTAGCAAAAAAAAAAACAGATTTTAATATAAAACTATTCTTCAAACTTCACATAACAACCAAAGTTTTTGGGTTAAGATATTTTTTTAACACATAATAAGGACTTGGAAAGTGGGAGTCGGGGCAGAATACCTCCTAGATGTATTGCCAAACTGCTATTAATAGTTTGGGGAATTCGAGCTTTATTACTGTTTTCAGTGTTAAGAAGGTTGATGTTGTTAGCATTATTGTTAGGATTAAGTAGGATCCCTTTATCATTGCATATTGTGATGCTGGTTGTAGGATTAACATTCTTCTAGTTGATCTTGAAAGGGCCAATGTTTTTTATACTTATTGATTCCTTACATTTAACTATATATATATATATATATATATATAAGAGTTCTTAAAAGCATATGAAATAATTAGTTGGTAAACTAGTCAAGATATATAAAGAGCTAGTGTTGTGACTCAAAGAAGTAACAATTCACTAATAAAAAATTAATACAAGTAGTGAGAGGTGTAGTAGAAAGACTAAGCAATGTTAGTAAAGCACAAATCAAGTAGTAGAAAGGTGAATAATCAATGTCTAACAGATGGAGCTTTAGAAGTTAGATGGTGTAAGAGTGAGAGAACTTGGAGAGAGAATTCTATTTAGGAAAAGGTGTGTAACATTTTAAAAAATACCCCTTACAATGCTTTGACATTGATATTTATAATAGAAAGAAGATGGCCCTTAATTGTTTGAATTGTACGATGTTATCCAAATTTTGATGGTTGAGGTTTGAGATTAAAAAAAACTAGGTTTTTTAGTTAAACCGCTTGAACTTGCTAACAAAAGCAAAATAAAGTGTCAATTGGGCCTTCATTTATTTAACCTTACTTCATACCCACTAAGTCAATCTCTCTTATACACCTTAAAGACAAGGAATGGACATTAACCTTGCTATATTACCTATCTAAATTATTACGTATCCTGAACCTTATGCTAGATGAAGCCCATTATTAATTCATTTGGTGAGTAGTTTCAACCTATGCTAAACCGTGAAAATAAGATAAATTAGTACATAGAAATTAATTAAATACTTATTTCATTTAAGTGAAAAATAAAGCATATACAAATAATATACATCACCTTTTGGCCCTACTACATTACAAAAAAAAAAAAAAACTAAAAGAGGTAGTGATTTCATTGTTCACCACCTTATAAAACAATGTGGATTTTCACAATGTTTTGTGATTTTTCTAGTCCTATAAGATTTTTTACACCGGTCATCACATTTGTTTTTCAATTTCATCCTTCCATTTTGCATTAATTGGGGTTTGGGCTTGATAACTATTTTGTATTGGTCTTAAAAAAAATATTTCGACATTGAATTGATTCTTAGTTTGTAAAAGCAATTTTGATTTTATTGTATGATAAAAAAAAATTACGGGATCAAAATTGATGATGAGGCAAAAATGTAGGTTTTTTTACACGTTTCATTCAGGGTTTCTTTTGAAGAATTTTCCCTTCGTATTTTTATCAATTTATTTTTTAGTTCTTTTAGTTTGACAATTATATATTTTGGTCCAATACTTCATTTTGTTCACATTTCAGTGTATGAGTTTGAGAGAGAAGAGAGATGTTAATGGCAGAATTAGTAATGAAAATCTAGCAAAAAACCAACATGTTAATGACATATATTATGGAAGATTCTTGGAAGAAATTGTGTCGAAAATAGGAAAGTTTGTCCTTTTTTATTTTCAGTTATAAATAAAGAAGTTTAGAGAGAGTAGAAGGGGGAGCAAATAGAATAAATATAGGAGATGCCTTAATTGGCAACCTCTACTCCAATTTCTTAATAGATATTGTTAATTTTCTTCAACAACCTACTTTCAAACTCTTGTGAAGTTCAAACAATAGAGAAGCTTAAAAATGATGGAGAAGAGAAAAAAAATATTGATTGGCCAAATAATGTGAACAAAAACGAAGAAGCTAAATTTGGTGTCAATATGTTTCTTTGACGAGAGGAGTGTCACTGAGGTATTTTTTAGCTTCTATATTTCTTGAAAAAGTACATAGGGTTGAAAAAGATTTTTTTTCTAATTGAGTTTTGTGTTTTTAAATTGATTTAAAGGTGTTTTTAGGTTAAAATACATTAAGAAATAAATTCATGGGCCTAAAAACCCCAGCCTGATTTTCTAATCGTCCCTCTGGTGACTAAAATCTAGGCAATCAAACGACACATTATCTAGCACAATAGATGACATGTCATTTGATTTAAAAATAAATAAATAAAAGAGAGAATAATATATTGTTCGCGCCCTTGTGCAAACAAAATAATGAAGGATATGCATGCAGGGTTGACATTATAGACATGCAGACCCCATCTATTTGGTCTAGGCACCTAGCTACTTTCTATGAGTTTTTTTCAAGATTTGTTATATTGAAATGCACAATAAAAAAATATTTGAAATGATATTTAAATTATTATTCAATTTAGCCATTGTTCTTAAATATATTGTAGATTTTTATGAGAATGTTAACAATTTATTTTTCAATTATTATATGATTGATATGAAAAAATAAGAAAAACAGTTTCTCATGAATATGTAATGAAATAAAAGTTTTGTTCTTAAGATTTTTTAATAGGTTTCTAACATGATTTTATCAAATTTATTTCTTTTTCCTTTAATCACATGCAAAATGTTGACATTATTTTAGTATTTATTTTAAACTTTCTTTTTAAAATCATGATAGGTTTTTATTTAAAAAAGCATTGTTTACAATTAAAAAAAATGCTATTGTGAAAAAATAAAGAGATGCCTGAATAAGAAAATGGAATTGAGATTGAAGAAATACAATTTTCCTTGATAATTTCATTCATTCTCTTTCTTAGAAATCTCTCTTTTTATAATTGTTCAATTAAATAAAAACTAGATTCCAAAAGCAAGGTTATTTAACCCAATGAAAGTCATGATTTAGATCACAAGTTTGGTACACTAACCTGGTTTAATCCAAGTCAATCCAAAACATTGTTGTTCCAATATTTTTTTAATAAAAAATCATTAAATCAAACATTATTTTTAATTTTTGTTATTTATAAAAGAAAACTCAAGTTTTTTTTGTTCAGCCAAATCGATAATGCACCTGTCAGGTTGGTTGGGTCACACTAGGTCAACTCCTACTTGATTAACTTTGAAACTCGGCTCGGTCAAGAGGCCGGTTTGATAGGTCACCGTGTTGACCTTATAGGTTGAGCTATGTTTAATAACATTATCGATGAGTAAATGACAATGTCTTGAAAAACCGAGTCAATCCAAACTTCGTCATCTTGATATTTTAAAAATGAAAATGATGACATCTTTATTTGCTTTTAGTCAAACCGAGTTTTGACTGGCTCAAAAACTCCCACATAATTTAGGTCACATTAGGTCAACTCCCCGTGGCAATGCATGGACGATGTATTATTTTTATATTTTTTATTACATTCATGTCAAAATTATTGGAATATTAATTTTTTATTTAAATTTTAATTTTATGATTATGATAAGATGTTTAAAAAACAAATATTCTAGCAAAAAATTAGATAAAAAAATTTAAGTGTGTTAATAAGATAAAGGGGTTTTATTAGACAAATACCTTTATTATCCTTATTTCAAATCATCCAATTTTTTTTTTGGATGTTTATTCTAATTGCTTTTGATTTTTTATTAAATAAATGATATAAAAGAAATAACTTTTTTAGACATAACAAATATTAATAAGAAAAATGAGGACTTATTCTAGCAAGTTATTTTGTTTATATGAAATTTAGATTATTAATCTTCTTTTACACACACACTTGTTGTATAAATAAATAAAATTTGATGACCAGTAAAATAAAATCATATTTCTTAATCTACATCTATCTTTTATATTTATTGATATAAATAAACATCAGTTAAATTTAATCAAATTAGAATTTTTCTTGCTATTAAAGACCACATTGACAACATCCACGCATTAATCATAAAACCTAAATCCTAAAACTACAATTGACTTGTTATTTCTATAGCATAAAGAAGTTGGCTTGTAAATGCTGCTTAGTTATACTTCCTAAACTAAATTAAAATTTTGGTCATTCAAGTGGAGATTTTCTTAGCCTTTCTTGAATCTATAACATTAAACGCAATACATTCATATTTTTTTTTTTACCAAAATAATAACCTTTCAAATAGTTCTATAATTAAGGGTGTAAAGTTCATAGATCCAAAGAAAAGAGGAAAAAAACCATTGAATATAAAGACCAGTTGAACTCCTTGTTGAAGTTTAGGCGAAAAGAATAAACATAATAAAACACAACATGTTTTTGATAATTGGCCAACTCAGTATACGGTATTGCCACACCTCTAGGCACTACCATATTTGACATAATAATTTTTGACTGCTGGTAGAATAGATTTAACACTAGCAACGTGATAGCCAATAGTATTCTCTGGTCACTCTAAGGGCTGTTTGAGATTGTGGTAGCGTTTATGGTTTAAAATGCTTTTTGTTTAGAAATATATCAAAATAATATATTTTTATTTTTTAAAAATTATTTTTGAAATCAGCACATCAAAACGATATCAAAACATAAATTGTTTTTTTAAAATTTAAGGGAACTCGGTTTCGATCACGTTCTCAGACGGACTTTAAATAAGAACATGATACTAGTGGTTTTACAAAGAGTAAAATACGATAAAGATTTACTGGAGCCAAAAGAGCAAATTGAACACAAAGCATTGATCACAAGTAAATCTAAAAGGAGTGAGAAAAACACTGGTCCACAATGTTTTTCATATTTTCTCCCTCTCAAAACCACTCAATTAAATAGCTTTAGGGGTATTTTTGTTATTTCATAGGGGTTCATTTGTCATTATTATATTTATGGAGCATAAGTCAGTCTTTTTGCGTATGTTATGCATAGTAAAATGATTTCATTACCTTTAAAATCAAAATTTTTAAAGCTAGTGTCAAGAACCATTTTTGTCTTTTCAATTTCATTTACATAGTAAAATATCTAAATTATCATTAAAGTCAAGTCTTATTCAATAATGGTCAGAGACGTTTTGGTGTTTTTATAATGATTGTTTTGTAATATCAGGTTGGAGGCCCTCTATTCAAATTTCAATTTTTAATGCACAATAAAATTACTTAACTACTATCGAGATAAAAAAAAAATTAAAGCTTCCTTGCAAAGGCTTTTCATCTTTTAATCTTGGTATTTTTTTTTAATTCCCAAGTGGGTTAAGGGGGGACTTTAATCTTTTAGTAAATATAAAATATTAATAAAAAAAAGTTATTAGTGTATACATGGCACGCGCTAGCGAGTGCACGCCACTCGTGCCATTCAGTTAGGGCATGCGGCAACATCCAACGCTTAAATACCACCTTCACATATGGCGTTAGAAGCACACCGATGTCCTCTACACTATGGACTTTTTTCATCTCCTCTCTTTTCTCTCTCTTCTCTTTGTCAAAGTATAACTGTGTCTCATCATTTTTTTATATCCAATTTAGTACTTATTCTTTTGATTACTATATGTTTTGTTTTTTTATATATCTTATTTTGATTGATTTTTTTCTTCAATTTCATCCCTATGATTTAGTTTAATTTGATTTTCATGTCAATTTTCTTTCCTTCAAAATTTTATTTTTTTTAATTGTTCTTTGTTTTTTTTTTTTGTTTTCTTAACGTGGGGTTATCTTAATTCCAGATTGACTTGAGTTTTTTTTTTCATTGCTTTATTTCTTTTTTTTTTGTTTCATTGCTAAGCATTTTGTTCATTGAGAATTTTACTTGATTGTTTTTTGGGTTTGCCTTCTATACAGTCAGTCTTAACCTCATGACCACGTCACAGGTTTCAAATGTTAGCATGAGTTGACTATGATTTTTTTTGTCCTTTTTTAAAATTAATTTTTTTAATTTCATCATTCAACATTTTTTTTTTTGAAAATTGATCTTTGTGCTTTTTTTCTCTCTCTTTACTCTATATGGATTTATCATAATCTTATGCCCATGTTCGCGGAGTTAAAGGGTTAACCTAGATGGAGCCATATCTTTTTTTTTCATTGTTTTTTCAATTATTTTATTTTTAGTTTTGTCATTCAATATTGGGTTGTTTGTTAGTTGAGACTCATAGTTTTATTCAATTTGCTTTCGTTGATGACTTTTTTTACCTTTTATTGGCATAGATAATCATTTGATTGAACAAAACAATTATCATAAGAAACAAAGTTACAAGACACAATAGAGTGTATTGGCCATGTTACAAGATCAAATATCTTAATCTTAGTTATCTCTTAATAAAATATCTATTTATTTAATTAGAAGCTTGTATAAACATTTTGGTTTGTGATTGAGAATTTTTTTAATCCAAAAACACGTTGGAAAAGCTTGTATATAATATTTTTTATCAAAACAATTATTTGACCCGTGGTGAAGCGGGGGTCATATAGCTAGTAAAACACTAAAAGAGCTAGTTATTTTGATGTTGATTTCAATGTACACACACAATTGTACTGTGGATTCACACAATGCATTTTTTTTTTGTTTTTCTAGTCATGTGTTTTTTTTAAAATTTTATCATTATATATTGATTTTATTCAAGATTTACCTTGATATATTATTTTGATATCTTGGTGTGGGGTTCTTGTAGAGTTAAAGAAGTAACCCGTTATTAGGTTGGCCCTCAATTTTGTGGAAAAAATGTTTGATTTTTTTGTTTTTCAAATGACTGAAACTAAAAAGACTATGGTCGAAGATTATGAAAAAAAAAAAGATGCATCCTTTTAAAATAATTTTAAAAGAGAAGAAATTATTAGGTATCTCAAAAAACATATATATACAGTAGAAACAATAATTTTAAAATTTATTTTGGAAGTCCAAAGGATCTTATTTAACAATCTAGAATTGGTTAGAGTTTGAACAAAGATTATATGAAGACAATTCTCTTTTTTTTTTGGAGTTTTGATAAACTCTTTAAGAGAGTGTTTGTATTTGAGGTAGTGTATGTGTTTTCTCTAATCGCAATGTCTCAAGTGTTTGGTTACGGGTGTCAAAAGTGTAAAAATGATGGGCCCCACCATTTGCCTGAGGTTAGACCTCGGTTATGGAAAAGCTATTTTTTCCTACTTGTTGCATGTTGGACCACAAGTTCATTTTTTGGATCTGCTAAAAGCATTCAAAAATTACCTTTGCATCTTCTTCTCTTTCCTCTTATTCATTTCACATTAATTTCACCTTTTATGCAACATTTCTAAGCAGGACAATCACCATTACTACTACACAACCCACAAGAATGACCATTGTAACGTCTTTTTCTTTTAATTCATTTGTCATTGATTTGTCCATAACTACAAAAAATAAGAACAAGAACAACCCCTATTACTACAACTAACAACCCCAAAACAGAAATCCAAATCTATCTGGTTGGTGGACATTAAATCTTGCTTCATTTAGACACCAAGGCTATAATTTCCAATTGGTTAGTTTGATTAATTGATAAGTCCGCTCGTATAGCTTCTGTTAAGTTATTTTTTTATTCCTTGCTTGCAAACCTAGATTTGTTTATTCATTTTTATAAATTATTGGTTTTTTGCCCTTGTCTGAAATTATTGCTTATTATTTTCAAATCTCTATCTTATAGTAGTATGTAGCTTGAGTTATTGATGTTTTGACTAATGGGATGTTAAAACTAATTGAGGCCGAAGGAATAATAGTTATTACACTGTCAATGAATAACAGATTTCATACCACCAAAAACCATGTCTTGTAGTCTTTTTGCTAGTGAATGGTAACAAATAAATAAAAGTAGATTAAACAAATAATTTGCTCCGCTAATTATAAAATCCCCTGATAATTGATGAAACATAACTAAATACAATTAGTATGGATGATACATAATATGTAGGATTTTGAGACTTTAGATTATTAGGTTAACTTGAAATTTATATTACTTTAAAATGATATTCTATTTGATAATGGTGGACATTAGTGTACACTCCCATAAATAACAGTTTACTTATCTCTATTCTGGGTTTTTGAGGAGGAAACACTTTCTAGGTTTGAGTTGTCTATGTGTAGTTTTAGATATTGTTGATAATCAGTGCCCTTTCATACAATTTATATAGGATACAATACAATCGCCCACATTGTTTGTTGTTTCTCCTGTGAAGAAATACTAGAGCAATTATACCATACTTATTTGACAAATGTAATTGCCTATTATTTTTGTAATGTAATACACCAGCTTCAACTGCAACATCTTAGAGAAAATAATAAATTGTTGTTTCATAGACCTTTTACTTTTAGTTTCTTATTCCATTCTTTATCAGCATTCAAACTTTTGTTTATATAGTTAATTGTTTCTTTCATTTTTATTGCATTGTCAACCACTACGCAATGGATGGGTCTGACACACATGATAAAGCTTATTGGATCATGACAATGTTACACATGTTTTGTGATATTTGCATTAAAGCTATTGAGGCATGAGACCAACCCATTTCAATAAAGCTGATTGGAAATTTATCATACAGTCATTCAAAGAGCAAACGGGTCTTTCATTAACAAAAGCACGACTTAAAAACAAATGGGATAGGATTAAAAAGGACTAGAGGGTATGGAAAAAATTAATATCTAAAATTGTAGTTGGTTGGAGTACTAAAATTGGGACCATCTTTGCAACTGATGAATGGTGGAAAGAAAAAATTCAGGTTAGTTGTCATTATCGATAGCTTCACAAAATTATTTGTCTTGTTGCATTATTTATTAATTTGTTAGCATTGTTAACTACATCCAACTTTTATTACACATGAAATGAGAGGAGCAAAGAAGTTTAGGCATGTCAGCATAGAGCCCTCATTGTATGCCAAGTACGACATCATGTTTAGTAACATAATGGCCACATGACAATATGCTTGGACTCCCTCACAAGGACTGTTATCATATAAAAATAATGAGGCTACTGGAATGAGAAATACAACCACTGATGAAACTAATATAGAAGAAGGAGGTGGTGACTTTGAAGAGGATGCAATACCTAATTGTGTACATGATGTTAGCAATATGGTTGGTGGAAGCAATGTCATGAATAATAGCAGCAACCATAGTAGTGTAAAGAGAAAGAGAAAGGGTGCACAACATACTATACCTCAATGTCGAAAAATAAAAGGGTAACTGGAATAGGAGCACAATTATTCACACGTTTGGATCGACTTATTGAATGTGTCTCCATAACCAGAAAGAGCACACCAACTTCTAGAGATAAACAATGATGTAGAATTGAAGAGGTAATGGAATAATTGCATTCTATAGATAGAGTTAACTTTGGTAGTGCATTGCATACCTTTGCCACTAAATTCTTTTGTATGAATAGCAAGAGGGAAACATGGGTTGCAATGGGTTCTATTGATAGAAAAATATTATGGCTGAAAATAATATTTGACCAACGAAGAAAACCATAGATGAACAAGGTTAGGTGTTAACTTATTAACCTATGCATGTCATTTAATTTATGTTTAATACTATAATCCAACAATATTTTCACTTGTTTGAACTCTTTTCTATTGTCTTTTTCAGACTTCTTATACTGCAATTGTTGTTGGAAATATGTGAGTTGCCTATGTATTTCTGTTACCAAGTAGATGAATCACCATTACTATATATGTTTTCACCTTATGTATCACTTAATATTGTTAGGTTGGAATTTCAGTTGGCAATGGAATTTAAATGTTTAGTTACTTGATTGAAAATGTTAGGTTTCATACATGGAAACTGAAATTTTAGTTAGTATTGCACTTGAATGTTTGGATACTTAACTTTGAATGTTAGGTTTAGGATATTTAAATCAAAATTTTCAATTGGTGTTTCACTTTGAATGTTTGGTTACTTGATTTTGAATGTTAGGTTTCATACATGGAAATTGAAATTTCAAATGGCAATAGACTTTGAACGTTAGTTGTCATTGATTTTAAATGTTAGGTTTCAGATATGAAGAGCAAAATTCCATATGAGTTAGCACTTTGAATGTTCAGTACATTCTTATTATTGTTATATAAATAGCAATATGGAGTATGTTTAGCTTATCACTTTCATATTGTATAAAGAATAAACCGAAAGTTAGTTGTGAAAAACAAGTGTGTTGGTTTCTCATTGCTTTTATTTATAACAAGTAAGTTTCTTTTAATTTCATATAAACCAGATGTTTTATGAAAGAGAGTGCTTGTATTTTCTATTTATGTGTCTATCTGCTACTTTAAATTGGAGATTTATGCTATTTTAGTTGAGTTTGAAAATTTTGGATTAGGATTCAAGTAGGCCTAGATAAATGAAAGTAGCATATTAATTTCAATATGATGAACTTTATTATAAACAAAATGTATTCTTAGCTTCATATGTTGTGAAAATATAATGCTTCCATTAAGTACTTATTCCCCCATATCTGATGGTTTGGCTTTTATATATCCATTGATTCGATTAACTATTAGTGAGTCTAAACTACCTAAACATCTTTTTATTTTCATAACTGTGAGCACAATGTTTTTTATTTGTAAGGAACAAGTTAATAACAAATTTGAGAGTCTGAACTTTCGTCAGACTTAACTTGTCAAGTTAATAACAAGTTTGTTAAACCAATTTCATTTTAGTACATGAAAGTTGATTGAATTTGACTAGCGTTAAGATAATACAAATGTACGTTTCAAACAACATCACTTTATGTAACAATTACTTTGAATTTATATTCCCATTAAACACAATAAATTATATGTCATAATAGATATGGATTCACAATGGTTTAAAGCGCTTTTCAAAGGGGATTATGATGATGTAATGAATAACGTAACCGATTATGTTAATTATAGTCATTCTGCTGGTATCGATAGAGATTACAATGATAATCACAGCTTCGATAACGACGACGATGATTCAGACGATGAAGGTGAGTTGTTTTGGAAAAGGGAGTTTGATCATCATAAATTAGTTCTATCCACGGCCGATGCTCTCTCATTGTATTATAATGCTTATATATACAAGGAACCCTGTATGTATTCTTACAACACTGGAATGCGATAGTTGAATGAAATATTACTTGGACATTGGACACGATGTGTAAACATGTTTAAGATAGATACGATGACATTTTAAAGTCTTTGCTTTGAGCTTGATAACCTATATCAATTAAAAACATCCAGAAGAATGTGTGTTTTGAAAAAGTTGTAATGTTTCTTTATACAATAGCATTCGGTGGTTCTAATAGAGAAGTTTAGGAGAGATTTCAACATTCATGAGAAACTATTATCAGGTATTTTACTGAAGTTTTTAAATCAGTTTGTTTGCTCACTATAGATTTAATAAAACTTGAAGATCCTGAGTTTGTAAACACACCGTGTGAAATTATGAACAATCCAAGGTGTATGCCTCATTTCAAGGTAATGATATCATTCATATTTACTAATGATGCTTTGAATTAAATAAATTTATATAAAAAAATAACCATCTAACATTGATGTTTGTTGCTGGTTTCTGTAGGAGTTATCGATGGTACACATGTGCGTGCGTGTGTTTCTTTAGAAAATCAAATTTCATTTATTGGTAGAAAAGGTATGCTGACCCAAAATGTTATGGTTGCATGTAGCTTTATGTAATTCATATTTGTTTGGGCGGGTTGGGAAGGTAGTACACACAATACATGAATTTTTCTCGAGGCAATTGACAATTCACATATAAAATTCCCTAAACCACTAAAAGGTAGTAATGTGTGTGTTAATTTGCTTTTCGCAAATTTCATTTCTATCTCATTATATGTTTTTACAGAAAATTACTACTTGGTTGATTCAGGATATCCTAATGAATATGGATTTTTAGGTCCATATAGAGGTCAAAGATATCATTTGCAAGAATTTTACAAGCAAGGATAACCACAAACTCGTGAAGAAATTTTCAATTATTTCCACTCTTCATTACGTTGTGTGATAAAACATACATTTAGAGTTTAGAAAAAAAAGATGGTGAATCTTACAGAATATGTCATTGTTTAATTACAAAGCACAAGTTCAAATTGTTGTCGCATCTATGACAATTCATAATTACATTAAAAGAACTTCACTGCAAGATGTGGCATTTATGGAGTCTGATCGTTATCCCGATTTGGTTTGTGAGGATTTTTTAACTGATGTGGCTCCATATTCACACATCGAAAAAAAGCTACAAGCCTTCGTGTATGGATTACGTACGTGATGGGATTGCAACAAGTTTAATGACACAATAAAACTATTGTTCTAATATGTTTAGGTCTCTTTACAATATTTTATTAATTGTGAAATTAATTTTTATGTAATTGAAAATTAAAATTATGATTCATGTCCTTTTAGGTAATTATATTACCAATATCAAACTGAACCATGATTTTTAACCAAACACTTTCAACATTCTTTTTCATGAACATGAAGTTGAACCACTCTGGAAACCAAACATATATTTCAACCACACCAACCACAACAAAATGTGTTTTTTCAAAAATTGCTTTTATTACACTTCAACTAGAAAAAGCTAACAAAATAACAAACACAAGCCTAGGATGTCACAGACCACAAGTCATCCAATTATGTTTTCTCTAACAATAATCCACATAAATCACCAAATCATAAATCTTCTAAAATCCTTTTAGGAGTGAAGGATTGCTATACCTTAAGTGCTAAATCTTTCTTTTTGTGTTTTCAAGTGTTATATTTACTATACAAATAATATGAGGCATAAAATTTTATTTATATGAAAAACCTGATAACCTTAAAAATGAGAAAACAATATGACTTTTACCCTAAAAAATATTACATATATTATTTAATGATAGTTTTAGAAATTTATTCATTTAAGTCCCTACTTGATTTTCGAGGTCTAGAATTGTAATCTCATGTATAAATTATATACTTGATAAATCATCCCAGTTTATTTTCTTATCATTGGTTCTTTATTTGTGTGACTCATTAGATTTTTTAATAAGTTGGCCCAAATATAAATCACAATCATAATAAAAATATGATTAAATAAGTTAAACAATTTAACTTATTATAAGTTCAATAAATTGATTGATTTATATTTGAAGATCAAATATAGTGTCTAGCAATGTATCATGATTTTTTAAATATTAGGAAAGTGATAAGTTGTTTGACTTAACCTTTAAGTGACTAGTTTCTTAGTGTAATTATTATCCTTTCATAAAAAAATATTATGGTTTAGACATTGGAGCATAAGTGTGTTGCTTGACCAAATCATGTTTGTTTCCAATATTATAGCCATTGATTTTTTAAATAAGATTTCAAACTCTATTTAAATCTCAGTTCACCTTATGTACGGATTTTCCAATTTCAAATCTCATTTCATATTGCGTAAAGATTTTACAATCAATTGAGAACAAGTGAAACAATTTTTCTAATTCACTTAGGTGATTAATCCTCTCTTGATCACCTAAATATCTTCATATAGTTCATATAATATCCAATATTTGCCTATTTTGTTACCTTTTTTAAGGCAATGTGTAAACCCATGGGTAAATCCATAAGGATTGTGAAGTAAATAGTACGGTAAACAACTAAATTGACTAAGTACATTGTAAGGATGATAATAGATTGTGAAATTCTAAAATAAAAGGTTTATAGGTCAAGTAAAAAATAAGACTATGATAAATGGTAGAAAAAATAAAAATTATAGAAACACAAATAAAAACTAAACCAAAATTACTATATTAGAAAATAAATATTGTGGAATAAAGTTTAATAATTTTTTATATCACTCGGGTTAAATTTGGTATAAACAGGCATTGAGATCTGGAAAATATTACCCAAAAAACATAAAAGGTATGATAATAAGGATATAGTGGGAATTAAACAAATTGTTGGGTATATATATGTCTAAGGTGGCCAGCTTATTTGAAAAAAAAAAGAAATAACATTGTGAGAAAAGGAGAGTAAATTGTGAGGAAGAGAGAGAAATCTTATGAGATGATGCCAATTCCTACATCATCTTTTAGGAAAACCAGATTTTACTATTGATTAAGTGAGGTTAAGAAAGAGAAAGTAAGGTGATAGAGATAGACAAAGTGAAAAAGTGGAAGAAAGAAGAGGAAAACGTAGGAAAGTTGTATTGGATTAGCTTTTGAAGAGCATACTCTTGTTTGGTAAAATGATCTAAGCTCATTTGAACAAGTTATTAGGAAGTTTAATTGATTTTGATGAAATTAGTTATTATATGAATTAGGATTTCTGATTGATTATTTGGGGGGGGGGGTTGTAAATTAGTGTTAGAAATGTTAAACATGTAGAAAAGGAGTGTTATAGATGTGAAATTGGTGTTAGGAAGAAGAAAACATGGGAGGATTGAGTGAAGGTGGTCAACCAAATGTAGGAAGAAAAGAGGGGACAGAACTAGAAACAGTCTAGCCATTTTGAGAAACGGTAGATTGTTTTAACTACTATCTAGTTTTGGCCCGATTTTGTGTTTTGTGTTGTCTTAGTTTTCTTTCGTTCTTTTGGGTTGTGGAAAGGTGATGGCAATTGTTTGATTGAATTTAGCACAAAATATATATATATATGTTGAATATAGGAATTAGACAGTGAGCTTATAGCAATGTTAAATGTATGAATTAGATAACGAGATTTATTATTATATAAGTAGAAATGGATGTATTGAAGATGATAAACATATTAATTAATGGTACCTTCTCTGGATTCAAGAGAAATACTAGGAGTGACATCTTCTGCACTAAAAGGAGCATGCTCAGCTGGAGGTACAGGTAGGTGCTTATGCACCTTTTTTTATTCAATTTTATTCTAAAATTTCATCACATTTTATATTTTTTATTGAGACCAAATCATGTATGATAAATGAAGTGGAATAAAGGAAACAAAATGAAATGAGGTAGAAATAATAAAGGTTGTGTTAGGAAATTGGTTATGTGAAGGAAATCAAGGATTATATTGCCACCATTGCTGAATGGTAGCCAATGATTTATTGCTTCCATCGTTAAATGGAAGCCACTTATATTGTTTCCATCATTGAATGGAAACCACTGTGATGTTGCTACCATTGTTGAACAATAGCCAATAATTTGTAGCTTTTATCAATGAATGGAAGCCATAATTTGTTTCCATTATTAAATGGAAACCACTGCTATGTTGCTACTATTTTGAATGGTAGCCAATGATTTGTTGCTTTTATCATTGAATGGAAGTCACTGTTTGTTATTTTTATCGTTGAATGGAAACCACTGTTATGTTGCAACCTATAATGAATGGTAGCCAATGATTTGTTGCTTCTATTAGTGGATGGAAGCTACTGTTTGTTGTTTCCATCATTGAACAGAAACCACTGTTATGTTGCTACCAATAATGAACAACAACCAATGATTTGTTGCTTTCATTGTTAGATGGAAGTCACTATTTGTTTTTTCCTTTGTTGAATGTAACCCCCTGTTATGTTGCTTTCATTGTGGAATAAAAGTTACTGTTTGTAGCTTTTATCATTGATGGAAATTTGCATGAATGAGTAATGTTGAATATGGAATTTAAAGTTGGAAAATAGTATAGTAATTGTTAATTATAGAAACCTTGAACAATTGTAATATAAAAATTAATGGTATTTTGAATCGTTCGAAATGTTTATGTATGTTGAATTTATAAATTATACTATTAAATTATTTATTCATTAATGTATATCTATGTAGTACCATCATACACAACAAGGTAAGGGTGATATAGCCATTAGGATTAGACTTTTATATTAAGTATAATGTCATACTTGTATGCTTTTTTATGTATAATTAATGGGATCTTTTACCTTTTCCATAATTAATCTTTTGTAAACTTATGGATATTAGCATTTTACATCAAATGAACTTGCTATACGTCTTATAACTTTCTTTTTGCACTTATTATATGTATTTATTTCTTCTTCTTCTTTTTTTACTTCTTGTCTTACAACTTCGAAGATATACTTTTGATTCATAGTGTGTGTATATATACAGTGGGAAATTGAATTTGGGTGATAATGTTGAGGAATATTGATATTGATGTGGGATAAAGTCTAGGATGGACTAATGTTATGAGGGAGTTGTTTGGGTTATGTATGAAGTGGTAGATAACTTGGTATGGTTCAAATACAGAAGAAACCATGCCGAAATTTTAGTAGAATAAATAACATGAAAAAAATTTGACCTTAATTTCATTATATATGTATCATATATATGGGTAAAATTGCACTAAAAGTTAGGATGTTATATTTTGATATAAGAGCTTTTGGTTATGATTTAAGGAGATTATTATAAGAAAGAATGCATTTATATGACTAAGAACTGAATTACATGTTAAAATGGTACATACCCGCCGATGGACAAGGATTACCCCATCTCTTATACAAAGTCAGGATAACTCTGCAAATAGAGGGAGAGATCAGAGGGATGACCTTTTAGGAGATATTATATCGCATTCACCTAAGAATAGTCTGAGCCTACCTAGAGGGGTCCCTTTATATGTAAAGGTGTTTCCTTATTAGCTGCAATAGAGATGTCAGAACCAGAGGCATTATAGAAGCCAAAATAGTCTAGTGGACTTCCTTTCATTGCACCCCCAGAAGCACCTTCCATGTTGGTTCTATTTACTTGTGATAGATAGTCAAAGTTATTGTATCTGAGATGCCAGGGACTATTAGTGCAGCTAGTAAAGAGGGTATTCATACCATAGTCCATTAGGTTAAGTGTATGAGATATATTGAATGTATACCTTTTATAGAAGATAAGGATGCATATGTTTTAGGATAATGGATTTATAAGGTAAAAGAGTCACTTACATAGATTCCAGTGTCTGAGGAGATTAGGATATATTGTTACTCTCAAAAGGTGCCCAAACTTGGTGGGTTATTATTATAACTCGAAGGGCAGGGGAGGAGCTGGGTTGGGTTGATTTCTAGAAGGATAATGTAAAAGAATTCACTAAACTATTAGAGCAATTAGAGCGAACTTGAAAACTAGCAAAAGAAGAATTGGAGACAATTAATATCAGTGCCATTTTAATCTGGTTGTACCCAAAGAAATCATCCATGAAGGAGTACGTTGAGCTTCATGTTTCATTGTTGACTAGGACATCGATGTGTGGCAAAGGGAAGTCATCTTTCATACTTGTTTTATTTAAATCCTTATAGTCTACACATACCCTTATTTGTTTACCTTTCTTATGAACCACCACAATATTAGATACCTAGTAGGGGTACCTAACCACCTCCAAAAAATCAGCATCTCATTGCTTTTCTATCTCATCTTTCACCTTATACATCATATTCGAACGAGTTCTTCGTAGTTTCTGCTTCACATGTAAACTTTCTTCATTTAATGTACCAATTGAGGTGTATGTGGATGACATGATTGCTTAATCTAAAGAGAGAGAAGACCATTATTAGAATCTAAGAAAGCTGTTTGGAAGGTTGAGAAAGTATCATTTAAAGTTGAACACCATAAAATGCTCATTCGAGGTAAAATCTAGAAATTTGTTAGGATTTGTGCTAAGTAGCCAAGGTATTAAAGCCAACCCTAATAAAGTAAAAGCAATTCTGGCTATGTCGCTGCCTAAAATAATAAAAAAAAGTGAGAGTTTTTAGGTCTTTTGAATTACATTGCTTGGTTTATATCTCAAATGGCAACAACTTGTGAGCTAATCTTTTGACTCCTTTGAAAGAAAAATCCTAGGTATGGAACATAGAATGCCAAGAAACTTTTGATAAAATCAAGTAGTATTTAAAAAATCCCTTTTTGTTGATGCCTCTCGTTCTTAGTAAACCATTGATTCTATATCTAACAACAACCAAATAGAATTGTGATTGATATGTACTCGGGCAACTTGATCAGTCTGAAAGAAATGAGAGAGTGATCTATTATTTGAGTAAAAAGTTCAAAGATTATGAGTCCAAATACACAATGGTAGAGAAGTTTTATAGTGCACTTGTATGGGTTACAAAATGACTTCAACAGTACATATTGTAACATGGCTAATTTCAAAACTGGATTCTCTTTAGATATATCTTTGAAAAGCTTTATTTATCAAGCAGAATAGCAAGATGGTAAGTATTGTTAGCTGAGTATTACATAATGTATATGATAAGAAAAGTTGTGAAAGGAAGTGTTATCGCTGATCATTTGACATACAAAACAATTGAAGATTATGAGCGTTTGAATTTTGATTTTCCATATGAAGGCGTGCAGTAGTAGAAAAATAAGAAGAACTAGACTGGTAGAAAATGTATTTTGATGGAGCAATAAATATACACAGCAATGGGGTAGGAGCAGTGATAATTTCCCCTAACAAAAAGCAATACCCTGTTTCGATCAAGCTGCACTTTAAATTCACAAATAATACAACTGAGTATGAAACTTGCATTCTTGGATTAGAAACTGCATTGGAGTTGAAGATAAAGAAACTTGATGTCTATGGAGACTCAATGTTGATAATTTTTCATGTGATTGGAGAATGACAGACAAAAGATAAGAAATCGAGGCCATATCAAGAATATATGTCCAAATGGAAAAACTAATTTAAAGAGATAAAATTTACTACATGAGAAGAAATAAAAAAAACTAATTTGTTGATGCTCTAGCCACTTTAGCTTTCATGGACAAAATTGATTTTAAGAACAAAGTGCAACCCATAAGTATTGAAGTCAGGGATTCTCTAGCCCACTGCTGCTCAGTCGAAAGAGAAATGGATGGGAATCTGTGGTATTATGATATCAAATAGTTTATCCAACACCGGAAGTATCCCCTCGGGGCATCCAATATAGATATGAAAACCCTACGAAGGCTAAACATGGTATATTATCTCGATGCAAAAATGTTATATAAGAGGTCATCCGATGGAACATTGTTGAAATGTTTGGATGAGATAGAAACAAAAAACATACTCCAAGAAGCTCACGAAAGGATTTGTGCAAGTCATGCTAGTGGATATATGATGGCTAGATAAATATAGAGGGTGAGATATTTTTGGACGAGCATGGAAAAGGATTGCATAAAATATATCAAAAAAATGCCATAAATATCAAGTGTATAATGATAAGATAAATGCACCTTCAACTCTTTTATTCAATATGACATCTCCATAACCATTTGCAATGTGGGGAATCGATGTAATTGGGCATGTCAATCTAAAAGCCATCAATGAGCATCGGTTTATCCTAGTGGCCATTGACTACTTCATAAAATACGTGGAAACCAGTTCATATGCTCATGTAACCCAAAAGATAGTGAAGAGATTCATTGAACAAGATTTAATTTGTCGATATAGAGCACCTGAAATGATAATGATTGATAATACTCAAAACTTTCATGAAAGAATGAGAGTAGAACTTTGCTCAAAATGGAAAATTGAGCACTTAAATTCATCTCTATACAGGCCAAAGATTAATGATGTTGTAGAAGCTGTCAACAAGAATATTAAAAAGATTATGCAAAAAATGGTAGTCACATACTAGGACTGGCATGAAATGCTCCCTTTTATTCTACATACCTATCACATTGGAATAAAGATGTTTATTCGAGCTACACCTTATTCCTTGGTTTACGAGACAAAAGCAGTAATGCCTCTAGAAGCAGAAATCTCATCTCTAAGGGTATTGATGAAATCAGAACTTAAAGAAACTTATTGGGTCAAAATGAGATACGAACAATTAAATATGATCAGTAAAAAGAGGTTAGCTATAATCTGTCATCACCAGTTGTATAAAAAAAAGGTAAAGCATATTATAAGAGGTCAGACCCAGGTTATTTCAGGAAGGACATTTAGTGCTGAGAAAGATCTTACCTCTACCCGATAAAGATTAGAGTAAGTGGGCACCCAACTATGAAGACCCATATGTAGTGAAGAAAGCATTCTCTAGGGGAGGTTTGTTATTGACAGAAATGGATGGAGACGACTTGCCTAGCTCTGAACTCTAATTTTATAAAGTATTATGCATAGTGTATTCATCTTCTTTAAATCAATAAAGTTTGGTTATTCATTCTCGTTTTATCTTGTGTATTTTGCAAATGATCTCAAAAGGCTCAACACAAATCCTTTTCAAAAATCATTTTCTTTTAAACAAAGGTTTTTAAAATTTAACTTTGGCTAACGATTTCAAGAAAAATCAATGATATGTCAAGAGTAATGATTCACCAGGCAACTCTTTCGAAGACAACTACATGCCCATAAACCCTAATAGATGACTCAACCATCAAAGTTTGTCGTACAAAAGCTACATGAATTAAAAAGGATAAAGTTTTCATGAATTATAAACTCGTAAAATGATTTCATGCAAATTGCTATGATGATGAGGTTAAAATTTATCAGTACTAACCAATCTTGCTTGAAATGAGGAAAGACCATTTTTTGATACCCTCTATAAATAAATATATCCATTGTAGTCTCTATTCGAGCAGAAGTGAAATTTGTTTTCTCATTTGTAAGATAACCTTGGCCAAGATCACACTCTACACTAGAGGCAAGTATTAAAAAACGACGAGGATGTAGTTGGAAAAATTAAAAAAGGTAGAATACCTATTGTTGCGATGTCGCGGTCGCACAAATTAATTACCCTAGCTTCAAACACAACACATAAGATAGTATAGAGCAAGCAAGTGGTCGATCCCACGAGGAAGTTCAAGTCAGATTTTTATGCTAGATGATATGCAATTTGGGGGGGGTTTGGACGTTATCTAGGCTAAAGCAAAAGAAAACAAAAAACTATCAAACGAAATTTAATAAAATCAGAAAATTATCAAGAGAACAAACCTTGGTCACAAGCACACATCCACCTACAGAAATCAGAACTGATCATGAAAACGAAACATCAATTTATATTCTGAATATTTATCTCTTCTTAACATTGGTTAGTTAACGGATCCACCGTATAACTAACCCTAACCATCAAACAACCACAGTGTCTGCACTAGTAATTTAATTTAATGGCAGCCTTAAGAACTAGATAAGTAGATTAATCAAGAAAACATAACTGTCTGCAGTCTATGTTTGATTTGATTGAATGTTCTCCCTAAGATTAATAATGTAGATCCGCCATAATTATTAAACTCAGTTGCTTCACAAGTTCATATACCACAACTCCGGTTTTGATATCAAACTTAGCAATAGATTGTCTATAATAATAACTTAGAGTTCGCTCTAGCAATTAAAATAAACAATCATAGGAAAAATAAGCATAGGAGAACATACATATTCATCATATAAACTGAAAAGAAAACATAAAATAAATCTTACAGTTCTTGAAATCTGGAGGTTTCCGTGTCCTTGCAACCAAGAAAAAGTATTTAGCCTTGCATGTTTGTTGAACAACTAATAAAAAAAAAAAGAAAGAATGCATAATTTAGGGTTTCTTAGAGGAAGGGAGCATTTTTCTCTTCTTGACTGGCTGCCCCTCTTCTCTTCTCTCATTCTTTTTATATCTTAGGAAACCCTAGGTCTATATTTTACAAAATAGTCCTTCATTAAGTAGACTGTTTACATTTAAGTACTTCAATAACTATTTTCCTAAAAAAGGAGAAATATCCTTGCATAAAATCTTTAAGCTTTGACTTAGAGGAGCTAAATTGCTGAAATAAAAACTTGGATATCGGTTTAGATGCTTCGGAACATAATTTGGACTCGTTTTTTCACGAAACCTGTTTGTTGGTAGAATTCAGATGTCATCTTTGAAAAATCATATCTCCCTCATATGACATCGGTTTTGGCTGCAATTTGGAGCGTTTATAGAACTTTGAGTCATGAATCCAAAACAATTAAGTTTGCATCAATTAGACTTCTGTAGCGCTAGATATTCAAGTTTGAATGGCCGAAGGTCAACACTGGCAGATTGTGAGATTTGACTTTGAAGGCTGCGATTTCCATGCTCTTCCTTATTTTATTTTCTTGCCTTAGATGTCCAAAAAGGTATGGATTTTAAATTTTTAATGCCACTAGAATCACTTCATTTCAACCTCTAGAGCTCACGCTCTGCACAAAACATCGACTGAAGGTCAAATCTGCCAATTATCTCATATTTACTCCTTTTTGCATCTTTCATCCAAAAGTGCCTTCAAAACATAAAACAAAGAATATCAAGGCATTATATATATAAAATATAGGCAAAACACTAGTTAAATGTGGGTGAAACTATTGAATAATATGGTTGCATCACCTGTGAACGGAATCCACGAGATATTGATTAAAGCTGCAAGCCCAACAATCCAAAAAAAAATTAAGGACTAATAAATTTTGAAAAAGACAAATCTTGAAAAAGACATACGGGTATTTGAAAAGCAAGTATACGTTATTCCTCCAGCTTCGACGAACAAAGAAAAGGAAAATTATTGAGGAACTCACAAATGGAAGAAACATGTTTGGGTTTTCGATCAAGGGCTTGAAATAGAAAAGACTTTAGTATCTTGATTCTAATATAAAGTTCGATATGACCAAATAAAAAGATTTTAGGAAAAGATGATTTGGTGTTTGATTAAAGGTTTAGAGTGAAAAGAAAAATAGGGAAAGATCCATTTTCTCAACTTCTAAAAGGGAAGGTCTCTAATAGCATAGCATATGTTGTAAAACAAAAGAGGATGGAGTGGTATAAGGGAGTGAAAGTGATCCTAGACCTATGAAGACTTTTAAACACCATTTGAGCATGTGAATTCCTTTTTATTTATTTTTCGTTTTTTATAGCCATGAAACTCAGTCTTTATTATATACCTTAAAAAGTCCATTCTAATCAAGCATGCGAGAAAGACTGATAAATACGCTCTGAAAACATAAAGAACCATTCATGAGAGTTATGACAAAGTGAATAGCTATTTGTCTTTATTGAGAAAATTCAAACAAAAAACTTCAAACAAGTATTTAATCCTTTTTTAACCTAATGCAAAATGGGTCATCTCCTAAACCAATCACCATAATGAAATACATTTCTTCAAAAACTAATACAAACCATGAGAGTTGTATAAACATTGTTACTTGACATGACTTTGAAAAATCTCGGACTTTCAAAAAGACAAAGAAAATCTTATGAAATGCTTATTAGGGAAAACTTCCTAAAATAAAACCAAAACGTGTGTCACATGTATTTGATTAAGTACTTAAAAAACAACATTGTCATAAGACAAGGAGTTCTAATGCATTCCCAATTAGGATAGTATTCGTCATGACTTAAATACTCACAAAAAATAGAAGCCTACAAAGGTAGCTCGACACTCAAGATTTGAAAGTAACTCACACGGACTTGCTTAGGTAAACTGGGAAGATGAGCTGATAAAAATGACCACCTCAAAAATTACAACCCTTAGCAATCAAAATAAAAGATTATGAAGAAATGAGAGGTTTATATTTTGATAGGCATACATTGCATATGCTTTAACCTCAACTTTGAAATAGTATGAGTGTAGGATTCGTCAATCAAGAGGAAAGATGGTGAAATCTGTATGGGTGAACAAAAGTCGAGAAATGACAAAGAAATCTCATGCACTTGATGTGGATAACTAAAATCATAAGACAAGGCACTCATTTTAAGAGTTTACCCCTAGAGGGTATTTTATTTTGAATTTTGATTTAGGAAAGTTTTGAAGAATTTTGATGAAAATCCTAGTTTGAATTTCAAAATGGGTAGGTCGCTCGTGAAAATAGATCATTTTTAGAAAAATATGGATGATTGCTGAAGTTTTTTTTAGAATACGAAAAAGACAGGTCACCCATAAAAATAAATCAATTTTTGAATTTCAAAATGGGCAGGTCGCCCATGAAAATAGACCAATTTCAAGGAAGCATAGACGTTTGCTGAAGTTCTTTTTGGAATTTTAAAAAAGTAGGTTCCCCGTGACAATAGACCAGTTTTTTAATTTTAAAATGGGCAAGTTGCCCGTAAAATAGATCAATTTTAGGGAAGCATGAACGCTTCCTGAAGTTCTTTTTGAATTTTAAAAGGAATAGGTCGCCTGTGAAAATAAACTAATTTTTAAATTTTAAAAGCAAAGTATTTGGATGGGTGGATTACCTAGCAAGTTAGACAAACATTTTTTCTTTACAAGCTCACTGTGCAAATCCTTGTTGAGATTTTGCTTCGTAAGCATTGTAAAAGAGGACATATATTAATATTCATTTTTTACCCTATAAAAAATCAAGAAAAGAAAAAGAAAATCCAAAAATACAAGAGGATACATATGAAGAAAACCCAGAAGATTGCCTAAATTGATAGTGAATGACCAAAATGACAAGTGGTAAAGTTGGAGGACTGGAATGTACAAGATTGACAAAATTAGCTACCTAATTCTGAATGACAAAAGATGCATTCAATGAAAATATTTTTATTCGAGATAAATAAATACAAATTTGAATGAGAAAAGACACAATGAGGATTTTGGAAGGCTTAATTAATTTTATTTAGAACATAAATGCAAAGAAAATCAGTTTTTTTAGTCAATTTGATTGTTAATTAGAAGAAATTGAAGTTTAGGGACTGAAATTGAACTTTGGCAAGTTAAATGGGTCAAATCAATGGCTAAATTGTGAAAATTTTAAAATTTGATAACCAATTAGGGGTTTAATTGAAGAAATTTAAAACCAATGACGAAATTGTAAAAGGTATAAGACTTCAATGGCTGGAAGTGACCAAATCAAGGGCCAAATTGAAAGTTTAATGATCAATTAAAGGTCCAAATTCACAAATCAGAAACCAAGGACCAGGATGAAAATGGCGCTAAACTTTGAAGCCGATGATTGAATTTGGTAGGGGTGAAATTGCATGAAATTAAGAGTTTATTAGGCAATTACGGGTGCAATTAAAAGCAATTGCAAGATTAGAGACTAAAATGAAATATATCAAATCTCAAATTAAAAATCCTAATTTCTAGGGTTTAACTTAGATGACACGACATTTACCCATTATTCATCTTCTTCCTTGGCATTTTTGGATGATTAGGTTAGCACCTTTCAAGAGCTCATTGTGGAGTTCTAAACCTCCAAATTCCATGAGGGTTTTTGCAAATTAAATGAAGAACATCCTATTTCAATGAAATTGGATGATTACATCCTAATTCTTCCATACAAGTCTCCAACACCTTGTCCTTGATGTTTACATCGAAGTTTCTCTAGTGAAGCCTCAAAAGTGGCCAACTGAAATACTCATTTATGTAAAACCACATAACCTTTTTATGTGTTCAGACTTAAAAACTCTTAGAGGGTTCTTATTTAGGGCCATAAATCATTCATTTAAGATTAGAATGTGAGAAATATATGTCTTTATCTCTAAAAAAGAGAAAATTGTTTAGGCAAAACCATCTTCCTCAAAAACCATTAAAGGATAAAGGTTTCGGTTGTTAACATTAGTCCAAAGCTCTCTCATTTTGATAAAAAAAAAAAACTAAGCTTTGATCAATCTTTGAGGGAATCCACCAAAAAACCTAGAAAAACCATATAAATACCTATAGAAATCAAAGAAAAAAAAAAGAAAATAGAGAAAAACATGAGGATATACCCCGTAAAAAAGGACCCTACTATAAAGGTTCAAAGACTTAACATAGAAGCTCTAGCAAGCTTTGAAAAGAATAGAATGGGAAAGTGAAAGAAGGAAAGAAAAAAGGGAGGTGGCGACCTATAGCCAGTAAGCTTGAAGAAGGTATAACATGTGAAAACTTAAGGGTAAAGTCCATATGGCCTACTCATTCATGCTTTTTCAATGTTTAATAATGTTTTTTTAATATTTTCCCTTCAGTAGTTTTAAGCATACTAAGCAATTTTAACAACGTATTATCCAACTTATTCATGTAATACCATAGTTTTGAAACCCGGACCGGCCCGGTGGGTCGACCCGGGACCCGGCCGACCCGGGCCTGGGACCGGTCCGGGTCTAAGCAAAAACCCGCTGGGGAGTTGGCCCGGCGGAACCCGGTCGACCCGGCAGGTCGACCCGGAACCCGGTCGACCCGGGTAAACCCGGTTGAGACCCGGCCTGTTTTTATATATATATACACACACACGCATGTGAAACGACGTTGTTTTTGTTGCTTTTGCCTTTTACAGTTGCTTTTGCCTTTTAGAAATCAGCTTGTGGTAGTGTTACAATTGGGAGATGGAGAAGACCTTGCTACTGCTGTTGATGGATATGGGGTTGCATCATATTCATAGAATTTGAAGAAGAGGGTTTGCACAGTTTATTCAGATCTAAACCTTCTCCTCCCCGTATTATCCCCCCACCTCCTTGTTGTTGTTGATTTGGATTACCCAGGTGAAGCCATTATTAAGCAACAACAAGAAGTGACAGTGACTGGAAACAATCAGTCAAATTGATAAAGAAAGAAAGCAAGAAAGAAAGAGATAAGAAAAAGCTTACAGAGTGGAGGAATTCCTGGATCTGTTCAAGTTGAAATTTTTTTTCAGATCAGAAAAACAAAACTTTTCTTTCCCCAGCTCTCTTCTCTCTCTGTTCTGTCGTCCCAAACTAGGATAGCGATAAAGTTAGAATTTGGAGAAGAAAGAGAGGGATCGAAGGGGAAAAACCAAGTCTTTTTTTATGTTACTTTGCCCAGATGTGTAGATTGACACCAATGAACAGCACGGACATAGCAAACGGAGAGTGGAAAATATGGAATGAGAGAAACCTTTCAAAAGCAGAGTTTTTTTTTTTGGGTTGACCCGGGCTGACCCGGGTCAACCCATCTGACCCGTGACCCGCTTGTTACACCGGGTCAATTACCGGGTTGGGTTTAAAAACTATGTGTAATACTTCATAATGAATTGCAAAAAGTTTTAGGGTAATAACTGTAAAACCAAGTCAACAATTAACTCATGGTATATGACAAAGCCAATTGGCCTAATTTCTCAATATAGCAAATCATTTTCAACCTATTCATGTAAAGATGGTGAGTGTTAGTTTCATACATACACATTCAAATTCAAATTCAAATAAGGTTTTTAATCTTAACTTGGTCTCCCACTACAAACAAAATACAAAATAATTAAAGAACCAGAAAAGATATTAACTAAACAATTAATAAATTAAGAAAAGTAATTACAAATTACGAATAAATTACAATTGTGAGTTTAATTTAAAGTATTTAAAAAAAATATAGAATGTTAATTAACAAACTAGAGAACCTTAAGCTAATAACTAAATTAACTTAAGTTACTAATACACATAAAAACCCTGTTTGTTTCATGAAAAGTGGTGCATGAGCAGCCCAAACGCCCGGTTTCTGCTTCTCATTGTTATTATAATATTATTACTTATAATAAAATTACTAATATTTATACCATAACTGATAATACTTTTAGTATTCATCCTATTAATTATAAATAAAATAATAATATTTATAGCACAAATAATACTATTTTTTATATGAATATTTTAAATTTTAATAAAAATAATAATATTTTTAATGCAAATACTATTCATTATAATAAAATAAAAATATTTGTAACACCAATTATACTATTTTTAAGAGTAATACTTTTAATTATAAGAACAATTGAAATATTTATAACACAAATTATACTATTTTTACTATTAATACTTTAAATTATAATAAAAATAGTTATAACACAAATAATACTATTTTTTATATTAATACTTTTAATTATAATAAAAATTAAAATATTTAAAATTCTTCATCAAGACCTAATAGAATTTGATCACGCAAGACCTATTGAGCTTGGGTGCTGATGTCAGACCCAAGACAAGGGGTCTTCCTTCAAACCCAAGCGTCAGGTGCCCCACATTGAGCGGGCGCTGCTTGGCTCACACCAAGTACCCTTAAGCCCCACCAGGCGCTCGGGTCTGCCTGTTAGGGTGTCACTTGAGTAAGGCCACCTAAGCGCCAAGTGTCCACTTGCCATTGTTATTATAATATGATTACTTACAGTAAAAATACTAATATTTATATCACAAATGAAAATATTTGTAGTATTACTATTAGTTATAAATAAAATAATAATATTTATAGCACAAATAATACTATTTTTTATATGAATATTTTAAATTTTAATAAAAATAATAATATTTGTCACACCAATTATATTATTTTAAGAGTAATACTTTTAATTATAATAAAAATTAAAATATTTATACCACAAATAATACTATTTTTTATATTGATACTTCTAATTATAATAAAAATTAAAATATTTCAAATCCTTCATCAAGACCCAATAGAATTGGGTCTCACCCATTGAGCTGAGATTATGACGTCGGACCCAAGACAATCGGGTTCCGCCTTAGACCCAAGATAATCGGGCCTTTTGCCATAATTCAAGTGTGCTGGCTCTTCCCCGCTTAATGGGGGGTTGGGCCTGGACGTGTCCACGCCCACACCCCAAGTTGGGGTTGGACATGTCCACGCCCAACCTCATGTGTGTTAATATAATAACGTGTGTTATAAATATTATTTTTTCTCTTATAATTCAAAGTGTACATATCAAAAATATTATTATTTGTGTTATAAATATTATTATTTTTATTATAACTCAAAGTATTGATATAAAAAATATTATTATTTGTGTTGTAAGCA
>Ga0325405_1000880_pt1 | contig 29754 bp, 23 predicted proteins | sample PopdelMetagenome_21_FD_205663 | JGI IMG/M metagenome (GOLD analysis project Ga0325405, IMG submission 205663) | Populus deltoides microbial communities from Bellville, Georgia, United States - Xylem-Control-R2 | ecosystem: Host-associated > Plants > Phyllosphere > Stem > Wood/Secondary xylem... | reverse complement strand
AAAAAAAATTTAAAACCAAAAGAAAAAAATTCATGAATCGTAACTTCCGAGTCTTGCTTGAATGTCTTACCAATTTCTGATAGTCACACAATTTTAATCCTATAAAAAATAAAATCTTTCAGCAAAATCTTATATTAAATTCGAGAAAATTATATCCATCGACATAAATTTATGTACCAGGAAAAAAAATCCCATGCATCAATTAGCCAGTCATACCATCGATCTCCTGCAGGATTCATGAAAATGCGACATGGAGGCAGCAATATATCTTATTTCGAACATCAATCTCACATGAAATAAATTGCCTGAGCTAATAAAATGACTCATTTATTTTGAGAATAAACAGAGGTAATGTACATGTGACAAGGTGTCTGATCCTCTAATTAGTGAAGTTGTTGATCCAAAAATGTCTCCCAGTCCAGCAAATTCACGCATGGAAGGCAGAAGATCATATCAGCTAGTTTTAGGGTATTGTTCTGAAGTTATCAACTGGTTCGCACAGAGTTTTGCCCAACTGGGAATTAAAACTTTGAGAAAATGACATCTATGAATCTGCTAGCTGCTTTCTATATCGTTAAATATTTTATTCACTCGATTCTCTTTCGAAGAATAGCTAGCTAGAGCTAGCAGAAGTGCTAATATTTTAATCTGAACTCAAGTTGACCTACTTGATAAACACGGCAATGCAGATAGTACTCAATATATATTCCCTGTAAGGAATCCAAGCTCAAGAACTTGTGCTTAATTAACAGAATAGGTCTGACAAAGTATAAGTGACCAGCACACCTCCTTCATTCCTGCCTGCTGCTGGCCACCAGCTTACAATTTAAGAAATTCAAGCTTCTGCTTGTTGACCTGCTGGGGATACAACTATAAGAAAATAATTACTTCCCTTCCAAGAACAGCCAGGCTGCGGTGTTGACCTTGATACTAACTTCAATCTGTTATTTTTTTATCTTACATGTGCTTGGTTGTACTGAACAGGGACAGCTGTAAACTTGTCCTTATCAGGTGATTCAATTAAGTATATAAACATATAAATGAAGGCCTGCCGCTGTGTGTTGTGGTGCCTTAATTACTTGCTAAACATACCAATCAAACTGATTTTTGTTATCTAGCCCTATATGATGCCTGAATCCCATAGTTCTATAGAGCTTCCCGTTTTTGACATCTCACAGCCCATTAGCCCATCCTGTCTCTCCTCCCTTTCTCTAGCCTGCAACGAATGGGGTTTCTTCCATATAATTAACCATGGAGTTTCGAAAGATGTTTACAGGAAACTCTACTCCCTCTCGACACATATCTTCAGCCTGCCTTACGAGTCCAAAATCAAGTTAGGTCCATCATCATCGGTAAGAACCTACACCCCTCATTTTATTGCATCGCCATTCTTTGAAAGTCTTCGTGTTTCCGGACCAGACTTCTTTGCTTCTGCACAAAGTTCCACAGGAATTCTCTTGGACCATCCAAATCCTGATGAATTCAGGTAATAAATAGTAATTCACAAGTCAGAACTGCTATTTTCACCTATTTTTCTCATTTCCTTTAATCAGTTGAGAATGAAGCATGAAGCCAAGCAATAAAATGAAATCTGTTATATTCTTATTATATAGCATGTTTCTGATGAATATATTTCTGTTACTTTGTGTTTACACCAGTGAGACAGTTAAAGAATATGGGATCGAAATGTCTGAGCTTTCGAGAAGAATAGTGAGGGCAGTGCTAATGAGCATGGGAGGAGATTTTGCAAGGAAGTTTTATGAATCTGATTTCAATAACTGTCACGGATACTTGAGAATAAACAGCTATTCGCCACCAGAAATTGGTACTGTGGAAGGAAAAGAAGTTGAGGGGCTTGGAATGCACACGGACATGAGCTGTGTGACAATTGTATGTCAAGATGAGATTGGAGGGCTTCAAGTAAGATCCAGGGAAGGGAAGTGGATGGACATAAACCCACGTGAAGATACTCTTGTAGTGAACATTGGAGATTTGATGCATGCGTGGAGCAATGGGAAGTTGAGGTCATCTGAACATAGAGTTGTTTTAAAACGAAACGTACACAGATTCTCTTTAGCCTTCTTTTGGTGCTTTGAGGATGAGAAGGTGATTTTTGCCCCAGATGAAGTGGTGGGAGAAGGAAGTACGAGGATCTATAGCCCATTTGTTTGCAGAGAATATTTGAAATTCAGAGAGAGCAGTGAGAAAGGTAAGTTTGATAAGGTTGGGTTTACAGTGAAAGATTTTGCTGGAAATCTGAAACGATAGGGAGGTACGTAGTTGATCTGCACTAATTATTGTTGTATATGCATTTTCTTTTTGTCTATGATTCTGTTGACTTTCCTTTTGCTGTGGAGGTGCTTTGAGGTTATGAGAGATGTAAGAGGAAATGATGGTTTAATGGTTAAGATTGTTGCTGTTCTTGTTATCAAAAAGATTGTTGCTGTCCTTTTAAAGGGTTTTATGCCATATTTCTGCTGCTTTCCAAGCTGTATGCTCCAGAAATGGTGGATATTCTCTGTTGGTTAAATTGACATAACATGCATACCAAAAGAATTATATATTACCAGCTGTCCAGGATACAAAGTGTACCTCGGCAGATAATCATTTGTTCATTACCAGATGGCTGCAGGTCAAACATAAAAAATGCATGCATGTCAACTAAAAACAAATGGCCCAACTGAAAGATGAATGGAGGTTGCAGACTCTCATGGCTAAATCTATCTTCTTTGCATTGAATGGAGGTGAGGGGTCAAGTCGCGATCGGAAGCTCCTCGCGTTTCTGCAAGTATAATATGTTGAAAAATACTGCATGAGATCACACAACGACCTCTAAATGATTCATTTCGTGTTTATAGGAACAAATAAAATGAATCAAATTTGCTGTATAAATACAAGCTCGATGTTCTCGGCAAAGCCAATTGAAGCCGCCCAGACTAGAAAATAATTGAAAAGACCTCAGCAGCAAAATCTAGAAACGATGAGATTATTTGCAAGATGCCACAGCAAACCGGATCTTCTTGGCATCCCTTATGTCATATTCCTGACATAGAGCTTGCTGAGACGGTCCGTCCAGAATCTGTAGAGATGTGAATTTTCAATGATGAACTGTATGTAGGTTGCAGTGATCGAAGACGCCACAGTGGACTTCGACATTATAATTCATGCCAACTTGCCTGGCAGCAGAGCCTCTTTACGTGGCAGACTCGGGGTGTGTTTATTTAAGCATGCGACGCGGAGCTTATCTCATGAAAACATGAAATTCATGATTTATGTGAGGTGTGTTGTATGGTACCTCATAAATAAATAATTTTACTTTTGAGTTTGTTGTGTAATATTATGATAATAATTATTTTTTTATTTAAAAATATATTAAAATAATTTTTTTTAAAAATTTTTTATATAACATATTAAAACAATTTAAAAATAAAAAAATTAATACAATTTTTTTAAAATATAAGAATAAACTGGTTTTTAGTCTTGAGAATAAAGGTTGTGGTTAAGAATCTCGACAAAATATTTTGTTAATAATTTTTAAAAATAAAAATTAAAAAAATAATTATAAAAATTTATATCTTGAAGTTTCTTTTATAATTTTGGATTGTTGGTTGGGCTAGATTCGCCCATAATGAATGAATGGGTTTGATCCAAATTTTTGTAGAAGTTATTAAATGAAGTAATTGATTTCCCTAATTATATATAAAAGAACATAATTTATATAAAAAAAATAGTTTTTTATTTCTTGAATAATAGTTTTTTTAATTTGAACTCTCTGTATTATTTTGATAAAATTTATAAAAAATAAATTTTCACAAGTAAATTTTGCTTTTGAATCTATATGAATAAATTATTTAAACAAGGAAAGAAAAAAATAAAAAGAAAAAAAATGGCTGTTGGAGCTATGTTATCAACATAAGCTGATGTGAGAGGATAAAAAATAAGTTTTAATTTAATTTATAATTTAAAAATTGTTTTTCATAAACAATTCATGACAAAAATGACTTTCAAGTTAGCAATATATTTGATAATAACTATTCAAAATGTTTGTTTTTTAGGAACGGACGAAGTATGGGTCAAAAATCACAAGCGCAAAGTTAAGTTTTTTAATTTTGATTAAATAAAAAAATATTGACTTAATTTTATAATAAATTCTATATTTAAGTAAAATACTATTTCCAACCAAATATATTTATAACTTTTATAAATCGAAAATTTAGAAAAAGAATCAAATTAATCTGTAAAAACCATATATATCCGATTAGCTTCTAGAGGCAATCCGGAGTGCAATTTACAAGAATTTCTTTCTAGCAACTCCCACTCGGGAGGAGGATACAAGGACGAAGATCAAGTAAGGCAAAAAGAAAAGTGCTAAAATCCGAAAAAGACTTAAATTTCAGGGACTGAGAGAATAGTTTATACCAAATATTTCAAACAAAAGACAAAATTAACTCGACAAACACGCCCCTCAACCCCCGCGCTCTCTCCCTGTCTCTCTGCAATTTCCAGGGTTTCCTGTTTTCGATCACCCCATTCGATTAAAAAATCGGAGAGATGGTTCTATCACAGAAGATTCACGAAGCATTCAAAGGAACAGTGGAGAGAATCACAGGTCCACGCACTGTTTCTGCCTTTAAAGAGAAAGGCGTTCTTAGTGTCAGCGAATTCATTCTCGCCGGTGACAATCTCGTCTCTAAATGCCCCACTTGGTCCTGGTAATTTGCTTCTTCGCCACTTCCCCCATTTACAAAGCCTCCATCTTTTCAATGTGTAAAATTCTTCGGTTTTTTATCATAAATTATATGCTTTAATTTTGGTCTTGATTTTGTTCTGTTTTTAATAGGGAATCTGGTGAGCCGAGCAAGAGGAAGCCTTACTTGCCTGCAGAGAAACAGTTTCTGATTACTCGAAATGGTAAGTTCTGCCATTATCAGCAGTGTTTTTTTTTTTTTTTTTTGTATCTTCATCTATGAAGTTATTATTTTTATATGGCAACTAGCAATTACATAGACTTGTAATGTTCTTGTTTAGTGAAGAAAAAATACAGAGGGATATCGCAGTTCACATTGTTTTGAATGTAAAGAAAGATGCTAATTTATACTCATTCAATTTGATGAATACGTTTGCAGTTTTTGCTTTATTGTATATTGTTAATGCAAATTGTGAACTTCACTTTTAGTTCCTTGTCTACGAAGAGCTGCGTCTGTAGAAGAAGATTATGAAGCTGCTGGAGGTGAAGTTCTACTTGATAATGAAGATAATGATGGATGGCTAGCAACTCATGGGAAACCTAAAGGTATCCATTCTTGCTGGAGCTCGATATCTACAACCAATGTTTAGTCTTCTCAGCTCTGACTTTATGATTTGCATTTGGTGTAGAAACTAAAGGTGATGAGGATGAGAATGTGCCTTCAATGGAGGCTCTAGATATCAGTGTTAAAAGAATTCCTATCCAAACAAACCCTTCATACTTTGGGGGAGAGGAGGAAGATATTCCTGACATGGCAGACTTTGAAGACCCTGACAATCTAATCGAATCAGATCCTGTAACTTGCTAATTCTATTCTTAACACCCTTGTTATTTTCTGGTTAGAAAGGTGGAAATATTTTTATAGTTCTCTATTCAAATTTGAGTGATGTAGGCAACACTTCAGACTACGTATCTAGTGGCTCACGAACCTGATGATGATGATAACATTCTACGCACTCGAACATATGATGTCAGCATCACGTAAGATGAATTTTGATTGATAGTTTTTCCTTAAATCTGGGTGTTATAACAGCTCTAGAGCATTTGCCATGTTCTGTTGAACTATGTGATTTATCTGTGGTGTGATTCTCATAGCTGAGGTCTTCATGCTTTCTTTCAAACACCAATGTAATGGTCCAATGATGGTTGCAAGAAGTCTGAATTAATTGAAACTCGATGCAGTTTTTTAAGCCTATCATAACATGGTTTTTCCCCTTGTATCTGCAGGTACGATAAATATTATCAAACTCCTCGTGTATGGCTTACTGGATATGATGAGGTTTGTTGCCATTCTATCAAATATTTTCGACCCTTTTCAGTTGGGTAGTGAGTATTAGAACAATATATTTTACCAATCAAAGATATTTTGGTGCAATGAAAATGCACATGAAGGTTGTGATCTCTATTTATTGTAGTCTCTGAAATTGATTTCTGAACATGGTTATAGGCAAGGCTGTATCGTATTGAATTGAACTTGTTCCTGCACATCATCTATGCAGTTTGACTCATTTGCTGACTGTGTTCTTTTCTTGATGGCAGTCAAGGATGCTTTTGCAACCAGAGCTTGTACTTGAAGATGTTAGCCAAGATCATGCACGCAAAACGGTGCTGAGATTTTTTATGCTGTTTACCAATCGATATTGTACACGCACACAAATAGTCCCCTTTTGCTTTGGATCTGCTATTAGTAGACCGAGGAACTGTTATTTGGCAGAGTCATGATGTGGTTGAATAAAATTCTTGTGGTGTTGCGCGCATGCCTGCATCTTAGTGTGGGTGCCTGCATGACTTTACAGTACAAATAGGTCACCGTGGCTCACCAATGGCGTCATGTGGTTGTGACCTTAAGATCCATAAAAGGGTGGGGGGATGTGAATTTACATTTTAATGATTTCATGAGATCTCACTCTAGAATCAAAATTCTTAAAGTAAAACAACCCTCCTTGCATTGCAGTGGAATTTTAAGGTTGTGGACCTTGAGTGGGGCATCATTTTAAACGTGTGTCAGTTTTTACAGAACCATTTTGCATGTTTCTGCATTACCTTATGCTTCTAATTTTTTTCTCTCTCAAGTTTAAGTCAGATTGAGAAACTGGGAAGTCTTCCATTGGTCATTTTCTGCTTGATAGATCTCCTGACTTTTGTGTGTCATTTCATAGAGAATAAATTTTTGTGTTGCTTCTTGTAATCTTTTCTCCTTGTATCTAAATTGATCCTGCACAGGTAACTATTGAAGACCATCCTCACTTACCTGGGAAGCATGCATCAGTGCATCCTTGCCGACATGGGGCTGTAATGAAGAAAATTATTGATGTTCTAATGTCACGCGGAGTTGAGCCAGAAGTTGACAAGTGAGTTTTTTTTTTTTTTTAAATCTTATACCAATGGAGGGAAAAATGAAATTCAATGAAATACCTATAATTTTAAGTATGTCCTGGACTATTCTCACAAGAACCCAGTGAAATTAGGTTGGAGGCTTAAAGATAGGTCTGAGTGGAGCCCATATAGTTTTATCCAGAGCTTGTGTGAATTTCCTAATAACAAAATAGAATGTTCTCTTCCTAAATCAGATGAGTTTCTTACTCAGGAAGTCAAAGATAGTCTCCAAATTTTGCTGGGTTAGACTACCTTGTCCAAGGCAGTTCAATTATTTGTGGTTCCCATACCTCTCTTTGATATTTTGGAAATAAACTACAGCAATAAGATCCAATGGAATTGTGACAGGAGACCATCTCTAATGCTGATGGGATGCTCTGCTCTCAGACACTAGTCACCAGTTAATCTGCTTTTCTTTGTTTATTTTTTTTTTAAAATAACAGAAAAAAGAAGCTGCTTATATGCAATATCAACCCGCAATAAGACATGCAACATCTCTGGATCATTTAACCTCGATCCTGTCACAGACTCTCAGCTCCTGGCCTGATGTCTCATAGTCTGTGTACTATTCAGCAACATCTGTGGATGATTAATAGTTTTATTTGCTCAAGTTTGATTCATTTCTGTTTCTGTACATTTAGTTTATGGCATTTTATTCTAGATCTTTAATGTCAATACATCCTTCCTGTCATTTTGTAGATATTGTGATTGCGATTACATGTCAATACATCTTTCATAATCTCCCACTTCTATTTTCCCCTTAGTTTATGGCATTTTGTTCCAGTGTACAATTTTCCTGTCTTGGTTACTATCTACGGTTCTCTGTCATTTTTTAGATTTTGTGATTGCAATTACATGTAAATACATCTTTCATAATCTCCCACTTTCATTTTTGTCTATCTCTGTGTATCTTACAATTGCAATTTCTTACTTTGTAGGTACCTTTTCTTATTTTTGAAATTTGTAGCCTCTGTAATTCCAACCATTGAATATGATTACACCATGGATTTCGATCTTGGGAGCTCAAGTAGCTGATGTGAGGTAGTTTCCATAATTAATCTCTTTTCCCCTCTCGACATTGTTCCAACATTGTCGAAAATTTTGAGCAAATTTTTTTTTCCCTTGGCGTAGTAAAATGCTATGCTTTGGAACATGTGCATGTCAAACAATTTTCTTTGCCATTGTTGTTCCTGCTCTCCAAATGAAAGAATATGCTTGTAAAAAGTATGTCAACCGGCCTGGTTGGATTCTTATTGTTGATTTACTCACTAAGCATTACCTTTGGTACCTTTGGTTTCTTGGTGTCAGTTGAGCAGATCCTTTTTAATCCTATTTCATGGGCTGTTTTCTTTTCTTCCTATACCACCCTGATCCTCCATTTAAGTGCACCTTGACTGAGTCGTGGCACATTTCCTCTTCTTGATTTGGATCAGTTCTACTATTAGATCTGATCTTGCTCTCGTTGTCAAACTGCCTAGGTCTTAACCTAAATACCGGATTCTTGATGATTTTCAATACAAAGGTTATGTCACTCTGCAGAACTTCTTATTTGAACTCTCTGCATTGAGTGATCAAGAAGCAGATACACCATCTATACTTAATCTACGATGTTTTAATTTAGACATCATCTATATAACTATTTATTGGGTTTGGTGATGATTTTTAAATGATGTTTGTTTACCCTTGCCAGGCTGAAACTGCAGTCAATTCAAGAAAAATCTTCTGGGGTGTTTGCAATCATTGCACCGTACAACTTCCATAACAATTATTATTGTACATAAATCCTATAAACAATTTCTTACTGATACGCCTCAATAACTGTGAATCCCTTGTGTTCTTATGATCAAGTAATTGTTTATTTATACAATGTAAATGCACAGTTTTATTTGGATTGTTTAACGTGACAAACCATGTTCAATAAACTTGGCAGGGTAACTTGCTCACTGCAGGCATGGTTATGATGATCTTAAGTCAGCGAAACAACCGAGTCAGCTGTTTCTATATCACATGATTGGCAACAAGACTCGGTTGTTTTGGTACAGGTCACTGACTTTGTTAAACTCTGACATCAATCATATGGTACTAGCAAAAGCAGCAGAATTATTTCAAGGTTAAAAGATGCTTTTGGCCAGTAATAACACATTGCACATGCAGAGGAGGCTACCCATCATTTTGTTGCCTTTATTGGGGACAAATTTGGCAATTAGTATACAAAATAAAAAGAAATGGAAAAGTAACATTAATGATTTTTTTGGGGGGTAAAATAGCAGTATGATATGATTATGATATGTGATATTTAATTAAATATTATGTTTTTGAATTGTAATGTTAATTAAATATCTTGATTGATAATCATGATAAAATTTTATCAAATGTTTAATAAAAATAATAATATGTAATAAATATTATATTTTTAAGGCCCGGCAGGATAAAAATAAAAAATATGTTATTTTAGTAAAAACATTTTAAGTAATATTATTCTATTAAAGCTTTTAACTTACCGTGTTAATTTTAAAAAGAAAAAAGCATTTATTGGGGGAGCTTCTTGAGTGCTAACACACGTACCATATCCACACCAAGATCTACATGATAATGCTACGTGTTAAGCAAAGCACCATCTCATAGAAATGGTCAAGCACGGGATATAAGCCACCGGTGAAGTATTGGTTGTCTTTTTACGGTTTCTGCGGTCAGCTCGCCCTGAAAAGACTGAACTGGCTGCTTGATTACTTGATAGCCCGGACTTCCTTTACCGGAAGGCGTGCACTTAACTGAAGTAATGGATGGCAGTGGAACTCATTGCCTCAGTCCCTGTTTTCCCGTTCTGCTTGCTCTTTTAACCGCACCCATCTATCTAGTAGAATATATAAACACATTTTACAAACCCCTGCCCTCTCAATCTCACCCAGGCCAGCATTGAGAAAGAGAAATGAAGGGAACTCTCTGCTTATCAATAATTTTCATCGCTCTCTTCTTCTCTGCAGACGCTAATGGCTTCTATGTAAGTACTTTAAACCCCCCCTCGTAACTCCAAATTATTTCCCTTTCCTCCCCCCATATTATCTGCCATTGATCTTACGTAAATAGATTTATGTATCCATCCATTTAGACAAGATCTGATCATGTGGAATCCACATTATAGTGGATATATTTTTTTTAAATTAAGCTATTTTTGTTTATGCCTTTGATATGCTGGCTAGATCTAGCAAATATTATTATCAACACCACCTTTTGCTCTATTGAGTAATTGAGTTTTACATAGTATTTTCCGAAATAATTTCCCAGAAAATCTCACCTATTGGATAAATGGAATTCACAAGTCCAATGGTTGAGGTTATATCTCAAGGAGTGATTTCGGAAAGATTTTCAATAGCATATATATATATATATATTGTTGAGATTCAATATATTTTTCTTCATTAGTACTGACTAGAATCCAAATATAAGAAAACGAGAATATCAGACATTTAACAAAGATTCTATGTGTTGATTGTCCAATTTTTTTTAAAAAAATTATACGTATCTTAATCTTTGGTACAAACAGGGTGGCGGCGGCGATTGTGTATACGCACTCTACGTAAAGACTGGATCAATAATGAAGGCAGGAACAGACTAAAAAATCAGCCTGACACTAGGAGACGCACAAGGCCGATCAGTATGGGTTCCAGACCTTCAATCATGGGGTTTAATGGAGCCCAAACACGACTACTACGAGCGTGCTAACCTTGACATCTTTAGTGGCCGCGGTCCGTGCATCAGTGCACCCATATGCCGCCTAAACTTGACCTCTGATGGCCAAGGGTCTCACCATGGCTGGTACTGTGACTACGTGGAAGTCACCTCCACAGGACCACACAAGGAGTGTAGCCAGACTATCTTTTACGTTGATCAATGGCTGGCTGCTGATGTTCCACCCTTTAAGCTAACCGCCTTGCTTGATGGATGCAGAATCGGGGATGATGCCTTGAAGAAGGGAAAAAATGGGAAGTTTGCTGTGGAGAATGTTAGGGGATCTGCTTTTTCTTGAGATCAGTAGGAGAGCAATCCAGTCTACAAAACTGGATTCCTTGTAGGTCTTCGATGAGTTGGAAGACCAAATTATGCCCCACTTTGATTAACAAGAATAATTCAAATTCCTCGGCTAGTATCCCTAAAACACCCTAAAGGGTTTCTGTTATCATCAGCAACAATGAGGAGCAAAACACGAGTTATGGAAATGTAATCTGTTCACAGTCACATGAATATTGGAAGAGAAGAACTGCCAAGTATGGCGGCCACCAAAAAAATAGTCTGCTAAGTGTTAACAAAGTCAATAATTGATAGAAAAGAGAAAGTCAAGAGAAACGCTTCTGGATCACTGCATCCAGTCTAATTACTGGACATTTGTTCTTCTTTGAGAGGCACACTTCTGGATATTGAAAGAATGCTAGCTCCAACAATTGCGGGGGTCTCTGCGTGCTTGACCTCACAGGGTGTTAATTAGCATTGATTTTCTCCTGTCAAGTGACTCTCTCTCTTGTGAAGATTTTTCTTCGGACGAACTACAAATATTCCTCCCTCCTTCGAACTAAAATCATTTTAACCTTTTTTTGGGTTTCCAATCCTTAGTTTTTAGTTTTGACGGTGATGATCAATCAGTAGAGAAAAATATTATTTTAATATACTCCAAAATATATTTTAAAATAAAAAATATTATTTTAATGTTATGTTAGTTTTGAGGAATCCAAAATAAAAGGAGTTTCTCGATTTAAAAAATGATAAAAAAAAGTGAGAAATAAGGAGTCATTTCATCATTCAAGGGAGAAAACAAATTCTTTGATTAGAAAATAAAAACAAAATCCTAAATATAAAACCTTGAGAAAAATAAACATTTTAGGATCAAGACTCGAAAGGGAAGACTAGCCCATTGTGAAGCAAGTGGCCTTGAGGTATTGGTTCTTGCCCGCACAATCTTTTTTTGGGCTACCCAGCTCAACTATGATTTAGCCCAAAAGACACTGAGCTCATTAACACCACCACTAAACCTAACCGTCATTAGAAAATAAATAAAATTTATCCAATAAAAAGAAAAGAAGGAACTAGCACTACGTACACGGTACACCACCTCAAGTGGAAAATCGGAAACCACAAAAACTGGTTACGTCTACGCGCTCTCTCTCTCGAATAACCTTCGCGCTCTCTCTCTAAAAATAAATGGAATCTCTCGATCAAACCCCAAACCCTCATTTTCAAACCCCACAAGAACAATCCAATCCACCTCCACCACCACCGGAAACCCTAGATTTCATCCCCGTTTGCCCTAACTCGCCCCCTCCTCCTCCAGCTGAAGAACCTCAATTTCCCGATCCCCAAAACCCACACAAAACCCTAATCTCCAATCCTCCCCAAATTGCCCCTGAAAATGGCCACAATCCCCAAACTACCACACCAAAACCCGAGATCCCCAAGTCCTTACTCTCTGAAAATGGCGTCGCTAACACAAACAGTGGTGACAGAGACTGCTCTGGTGGAGAGGAGGAAACCACCAGCCGCCGCCGCCGTCGCAGTCGTTGGGACCCACCGGCGGATGCTGGTGCCGATGGTAGTAACAATAATGATTCGGGTAGCGGCACGAGGAAGCGAAAATCGAGATGGGCTGACGACGAGCCAAAGCCCGTGATTCAGTTACCTGATTTTATGAAAGATTTTACTGGAGGTATTGAATTTGATCCGGAAATTCAAGCTTTGAATGCTAGGCTATTGGAGATTAGCAGGATGTTGCAGTCTGGTTTGCCTCTTGATGATAGACCTGAAGGAGCTAGGTCTCCTTCACCTGAACCAATTTATGATAATATGGGAATTAGGATTAACACTAGAGAGTATAGGGCAAGAGAAAGATTGAACAAAGAAAGACAAGAGATTATTTCGCAGATTATTAAGAGAAACCCGGCCTTTAAACCGCCAGCAGATTATAGGCCCCCCAAGCTTCAAAAGAAGCTTTATATACCTATGAAAGAGTATCCAGGCTATAATTTTATTGGTTTGATTATTGGGCCAAGAGGGAATACCCAGAAGAGAATGGAGAGGGAGACAGGTGGTAAAATTGTTATTAGAGGTAAGGGGTCAGTGAAGGAAGGGAGATTGCAGCAGAAGAGGGATCTGAAACCAGATCCATCAGAGAATGAGGATTTGCATGTTTTGGTCGAGGCGGAGACACAGGAGGCATTGGATGCTGCTGCAGGGATGGTTGAGAAGTTGTTGCAACCTGTGGATGAAGTCTTGAATGAGCATAAGAGGCAGCAGCTTAGGGAACTTGCTGCTTTGAATGGAACAATTAGGGATGAGGAGTATTGTAGGCTATGTGGTGAGCCAGGCCATAGGCAGTATGCATGCCCTTCGCGGACCTCTACGTTTAAGAGTGATGTGCTTTGTAAGATTTGTGGCGATGGTGGACATCCAACCATTGATTGTCCCATGAAGGGAACAGCTGGGAAGAAAATGGATGATGAGTATCAGAACTTTTTGGCTGAGTTAGGTGGGACTATGCCTGAATCTGCAACTAAGCAAACTGCTACCTTAGCTTTGGAGTCAAGTGGTTCTGGAAACAATCCTCCCTGGGCTGGTAGTAATACCGGGGGTCTTGGTAGTGCGAATCAAGCATGGCTGGGAGCAAATGGGCTCAAACCTAAAGAATATGATGATACGAATTTGTATATTGGTTACTTGCCACCCAATCTTGATGATGATGGTTTGATTGGTTTGTTTTCTTCTTTTGGTGAAATCGTGATGGCCAAGGTGATTAAGGATCGGATTACTGGATTGAGTAAAGGTTATGGTTTTGTGAAGTATTGTGATGTTCAAATGGCTAATAATGCAATCGCAAGCATGAATGGTTATCGCATTGATGGTCGAACCATTGCTGTGAGAGTTGCTGGTAAGCCACCTCAGCCTACTGTCCCGCCAGGTCCTCCAACATCAACCATGCCCGCATACCCTGTCCCAACTCAACCACTTGGTGGTGCCTATCCCTCGCAGCAGTTTACAGCAGGTGGTCCCCTTCCAAATGGTCCACCTACCAGCTATGTCGGGGCGCACGCCAGCTATAGAGGAACTCCAGTTCCATGGGGACCACCAGTTCCCTCTCCTTATGGTCCTTATGCTCCTCCTCCTCCTCCTCCTCCTGGGTCAACCATGTACCCTCCCATTCCTGGACAGCCTATACCTCCTTATGGTGTGCAATATCCTCCACCAGTGCAGCCAGTTCCCTCGGGCACACTGACTCAGACCGTGGCATCTAGTGAGGCTCAACAAAGCTACCCACCAGGAGTGCCATCTGAAAACAGCTTATCTGCTCCACTTGCAGCCTCAAATGTGTATGGGCACTCGATTGGTTATTCATCTTATTACAGTGCAGTTCCTCCTCCTGCTCCCCCCCCAGCAACAGACCATTCACAGGGAATGGCTAATGTGCCTTGGGCCTCAAACTCGACCATGCCACCTCCACATTCTTCTTCTGCAGAGAAAGCAAGATATGGTGCAGATGCAGAGTATGCGAAGTTTATGGCAGAGATGAAATGAGGCCAGTTGCTTTCCTAGTTACTTCCAATTGAAGAGGTAAATGGAATGTCCATTTTCTTGTTACTCGTTATGATTCCTTTGGATTCTTAACTGTGTGCATCTTACACTCGTGCATAGAGTTAGACATGAGACTTCCCTTTTATAGGACTAGAGACAGTATAAATCCTATCAAAACCTGTCCATCCAACTGTTTTGTTGCATTGCTTTTCTGATCATAAAGTTCTCTTGCCTTATGGTATTGCACTTTTGTATATTTGGAAGTCATTGTTTCTTGGAGTCAAGCTCAACGGAAGTTCTATGAAACATCAGCCCTTGCAGATATTGAGTTTCATGTTTGGTATCCATGACAGAATGTTATGTGTAGGAGTTGTTGTATACTGTAGTTATTGTGAACTATTTATACTAGAACATTATTGCTTAAAAAGATGGAAAAAAACATACAACGTGGTTTTCTGTTCTTTTGTTTTTGCTAAAAAGTTGCTGTAACTAAAAAAAAATTACCAGCGATGTAAGTTGACCTGGGGAAATGGAAGTTTTTAGCTTTGCATTTCACTTTTGCATTCTGGATTCTCACTTGGTGTGTTTTTTTTACATCCAAAGGTATTTAAAAGGAAGGAGGTTATAACCTTTTCAGTATGTAAGTCAACCCCTTCTAAATGAAGATGAGACTGTAGATTATTTATGATTCCTTATTATTATATAATTTTCCATTTGGTTCGTTTGTGATATTCTAACCATTTACCTTCTTTGCAATGGTATTGAATGCCTTGTCATCTAGCAGTGGTAGATCGTGTGAACAACCTCTTCTGATTTATCTTTCTTTATTAAATCTAATTTCTTATGAAATGATGTTTAATCAAAACAGTTACCAAGTCAAATATGTTAGGACCAATCATAGTTTTGAGTTGTCTCACTGAAAGAAAAAAAATCTGCACAGTCCACTTATCAACATGTTTTTTGTTATTTCCTTCTGTTAACATTTCTTAACTCTTTTTTGCCGTTATTGAATAATTTTGACAGGGCTGATGTTTCTTGGCGCAGCCTGATTTCTTACCTCTTGCCATGACTTTGTTGGAAGTTTGGGACTCACATCTTTAACCTTGCTGTACTGTTATCACATTTGCAGAGATATTGGCTAGCGAGTTCATACAGACACATTTTGGAGAAGCTGCTCAAATCTTATTGATATTATTATTTCTTGTTTTCTTATTGAACTTAACATTGTTTTCTTATCAATGTCTGTTGCCTCCTATATGATGTCTCATTGCTAACTTCTACTTTTATTTGCTTTATTGAATTTTTTGGAATATCTCACTGACAGTTTTGTGTTATATTTGACATCTTTGGTGTGCTTAACCATTTCTTTTCTTGGCTTTAACGTTATTTTTTTATTGTTGTTCACCTTTTACTTTGAGGATAGTTGAGTTATCCTAGTTGCTATGCTGTTGAAGCTTCTTCAGGTTTGTTCATCCTATCTTTCAAGATGGTGAGTGTCTTAGAATATGAATGCCTTTTGGGTATGTGTAAGAAGCTTTCAATTCATTCTTTTTGCTTATTTGTTTTTCTCTCTCCCTTTTGCTTGTAAGGTTGTTCTGATGTCTCTTCCTAGCTTTTACGTGGCAGTTAAAAGATCTCAAATACATATTTAGTTTTGGTAGTGATTTTTTTTTTATCAAATACAATGCTATGTGATTTAGAATATAGTTGAATATGGAACCTGAGGGAGCTAACTGTTTGTGTGAATTAAGAGAGTTATCAGTTTCCTGTTTAGCTGGTCAATGAAGTGTGATTTAGGACCCATTTAGAGCTGCAGTGTGAAAACTAGTTGTGATGCAAGCATATGCTTGTGTGATTGCAGTGCCAAAGTGGCACCTAGTGGTTTACATAGAAAGTCTGTTAAAGATATTGCATGATTATTTGAAAGCATTATTATCTTGTCAGTGGTATTTCAGATTGTTGGTAATTTCTCGAATCTTAGCCTCCGTGGTATAATAAACAAAACATTTTAGCTTAGCATTTTTTCTAAGATGGAATTTGCCACCCACAGAACTTTCTGTTGACCTGTTCTTGCATAGAACCTTCCTAAATTTCTGTCATTTCTTCTTACCCATTTGTACCCTTCTTGAATGTACATGCACAACTCTTTTTTGAATTACTGGTGAGCTGTGAACAGCTGTAGGTATGTTTGTTGATAATCTGTTTTCTCCAGCTAGATTCTTTTGTAAAGCTTTGACTAGCAATCATAGTTCCAAATAAATAAATATCCAAAAAAAAAAAAAAATTGAATTCTCCTTGTTAAGGAAGGATTGGTGTTTTACTCGGATAAATTGATGTGGAGCGACTTAAATATTAGTGGCAAGGAAGACTTTAGAGATGACATAATTTTACTCAATTATTCGGTAGTTCAGCTATTTTATGTTCAAAACCTAGCACCCTGATTGTTGGGAAGTTGAAGGGTTCGGTGTTTGCATCAATTCATTTTGTTATTGCATCAGCTGCAGGTCATAGGCACTAAGTTGTCTCATGGCGTGTATATTCATTTCTGGTGGTAATGGTGTTGTGGTCATTTTTCTGCGGCAAGGATGTTATATACCTTGATGACTTTATTAATATTTTTCCTGGTCTATTTCATTTTACGTGCTAACTTTGTTGTGTGCAAGATGGTCAGGATTTAGTTCCATGAGACGAAAAGAAGTTGCTATCATGGGCATCATGGACCTTGTCAGATATTTTGATGGTCAGCTCCCAATGTAGTGCTTAACTAGATGGTTTTAGGGATAGTAGAGGTTTAGTTCTGTCATCAAAACCTGATTCTGAAGTGGATATTGCTAATTAGCTAGCAGTCATATAAATTTCTGTAAACTGCCACTTCTGAATGTATTGATATTTAATGGTTACTGCTTCTTTGAGTTTATATTTTCCGTTGATCACATCATACTGCATTTTGTAATGGTTCGTTGATATGGGTGGTCGGATCTCTGCTACAACTTACATGCACGACTCCTCATTGCATGCATCACCCCGCATAATGTTCATTGCCTGTGCCCCCCTCTTTGCTTTCTGTGATTTTTTCCCGTCCCCGTGTGTGCTCCTTTGGGAAAGGTGGCTGTGGGGGCTAGTTTCATTTCCCCCCTTGCAATGCTTCAATATTTTCTTTTAATTGATATGGTTCTCTGACTGATGGTGTTCTCGAGCATGCCATGGGCATGGAACGTTCTTGATGATTTCTGCTAGATTGAAGGGATGTTTAGATTTATTGATGGTTTTTTTTGTTCTTTCCTATTGGAATTTGCCTTCTTCAAACTGGTTATGGTATTTTGAAGTATGGCTGAAGGAATCAACAAAAATACCCGTGAACCATGGCTGAAAGAATTAACCATCCTTGACAACACTAACAATTAAAAAAAAAAAAACAATGGCTGAAAGACCATAATACCCTGGAACCTCATAAATGAAATGTCTTGAATTCAAGGGTACATGTGTAGTCATACCCTTACCTGAAACCTTTTATTTTTTGTATTGTTCTCGAATTTAAAAAAGTGCTCTCGAATTTAAAAAAGATAAAATTACTCCTAGTTTAAAGACAAGGAAATTTTCATGCGAAGAATAAAAATTTCACCACATTATATAGAAAATCCACATTATAGTGATTATAGAAAATGTGAGTTTAAATAAATAATTGATAGGTTTTATAATTATCTGCACCTTCTTCTTCTTTTTTTTTTCATCAATGTTAGGTTTTCATTAAAAAAAAATTGTTTTTCAATTTTATTTTTCAATATATAATTGATTATTGCGGTTTTAAATAAATATATTGCATATTATTCATGTCTAATTTTAAGAGTATTTATTTTTGTTACCATACAATTAGATAACAAAATAATTAAACAAAACAAGGTTATTAAACCGAGTTAAGTCTGTAACCCGAGTTGCGAGTTTGATAAATTGACCCGGATTAATCTGATATATTGTTGTCTTGATGTTAAATAAAACAAAATATCATTTTAATCTTTCTAAAAGTCGAACCAAGTTTTTATCAATTATTTAAATTATTTTTTTCTTGTGTATTGAAGTTTTTTTTGTTATTTGTTTCTTTTAGCTTATCAAATTAATTCAATTGGATCATAATAACTTTTATACAATCTTTTAGCCCTTCAATTCTTTTTATATTTAAAAAAGATTTGATTCGAAAACAACATGACGTGGGAAGTAATCTAGCTCATACTATGACGCCTTTCGATTTATATTAATTAATTTTCTAATAATTTTCTTTATCGAATCGAATGGCTTATAAAAACGGTTTTGCATAGCCGAATACTAACTAGGTCCGTTCGCATTGAAATCACAATGAGATAGTGATTTTGAGTGACAATATTCAATTCCATTACCAAGTTCCTTGACAATTCTTTCTATTACAAGATTGTAGAGTAGATAAACCAAAACATTTTACAGGTTTTCTCTTTAGTATTTCCTCCCCGATTGAGAGTTGTATAAAAGAGTCATGTGATCGTCGTTTGACTATAATTGGTCCTACACAAAGCTTATTTACTTTTATCTTATTAAGGTTAATTATCATGGTCGAGATTGGACGTCACATGGTTGCTATTCTTCACCATAGCAGACTTTCATTATAACAAATGGAGAATGGTGGATCGTCACGAAGAATTCTTGAAGGCTGTCCGTCCGCTTAGCTCATCGTCCGAGGTCGAATATAAATAATTAATAAATATTATTGCATAAAATGATATTGCTATTATATTTAAGGGAAATACAAAGATTAAAAAACAATAAACTGAAATCAAGAATTTTTGGCCATTAATGGATGGATACGAGAGTACTCGTATTAAATTCCCAAAATTTTATAACTTTAGGATCGAATTTATAAAATCATGAGCACAAGTTTAATTTCTGATTTCATACAAAGACGAGTCACAAATGGGTATATGATAATAGATGTAGATTATATATATATATATAAATGTAAGCACAAGTCAAACATGTCTTATAGCCTGGTAGGCAAGACATTGTCACGCTATCGGGGAGGCCTCGAGTTCGAACCCTACGATTTTGCGTTTTGAGTCCTTTTCCTTTCCATTTTCATCTTCTCTTCTGCTTCATCGTCATCATCAAGCTTCGAGCCATGGACGATCAAGTAGATCAATCTTCTCCTTCTCTCACAAAGGTATCAATCAATCATTTTACTAAGAATCAATGATTTCGCGTTTGATTGTTTAGGATTGTGTTGAATGGATAGTTCAGATCTGAAAGTAATAATTCTTAACAAAAAGTGAACTGACTGCAGCTTAAGTTCAAGCCTAAGCTTCCGCGTAGACAGAGAAGACCCTCCGTCCCCAAAACGTAATCCCGCTTCTATTCTCCGTACAGTATTTGATTGAAATCTTCTTCTTCTCTTTGTCAAAAAAGGTTAGATTACTTTTAGTTTTAATGTGTGGTGTTGGATGTGGAAAATGCAGTGGAGAGATCAGTGATGACAGGAGGAGTAACGAGGATGAAGAAGCTGCCCAGGCTCAGATGCTCATCCACAAATTCAATGTATGTGTGCAGATCATGTGCTGTGTTCTCTCTTTGCTTCAACCCAAATATGGTGTTTGGGTCTTTCATCCTGGTCTTATCATCTACCATTTCTTTCCTTTGCCCTATAGAATTGCAGCGTCTTAAGTCAACTTACTGATTTTTATTTAACCATTGCGACCCACCCAAAAGACAAAAGATTAATTAATTATACCTTGATGCGCCTTAATTTTTACGAAAATCACAATCCGAAACCGGACCCACCCCGTTCATTCAACCATTCGGATCTTTCGGCATGGTCGTGCCTTATGACTAGTCAGTCAGTCATATACACAGCAGCCATCCTTGCTGCTCTTCTTCTAACTATGTTAAGCAATTACTGTGTAATCAATTTAGTAGTAGCTGTCGTCGTAGGAGTCTAAGAAAAATAACCTATTTTTAACAAATCCACAAAAATCTCAGGACAGCCTGCATTTGTTTTTGCTTTCAAAAAATGTTTTTGAATTTTTTTTTCTTCCAACTATTATTTTTTTTATTTTTTATTATTTTGATGTGCTAAAATAAAAACGAGTTTTTAAAAAACAAAAACAAAATTATTTTAATATATTTTCTATAAAAAGTACTTTGAAAAACAACCGCTATCACAATTCCGATAATATATTATCTTCTTTATTCTATGCATTTCCCCATGGACTAATTTTATGCAGTATCCTGAGCTTAATAAATGCTACAGTCTAATATGGCAATTTATTTATTTATGTTCTTAGCTCAACTGTGATTTGTTTGTGCAGGAAAATCTCAGAAGACAAGTCCCTAAAGAAAAGAAACGTAATCTCTCTTTAGCTTGGACATTCTATTCTGTCTTATCATTTGCGTTTCATCTTTCTTCTGTGTTGTATATGTTAACTAAGTTTGCTTACATGGACTAAGCTTCATTGTCCAACGTCATGTTGATTTGGCTAAAGCCCTTTCCGTTGGGAATTCAGTCGGCAACTGGAATATGTTAGCAGCAATATGTGTCTCATGGGATTTAGGGCACCTTGCTTCTAATTAGTGTTCTCTCTCAGTCCATGCAACTTGCTTCCTTGCATACTAAAGCTTTAAGATGCTAAAATTTTATGGTATCGGTGCCTATATTCAGAAAAATTAGTGCTGCTTGTAATGATTGAGTCTGCAACCTTGTGGTTGCAAGCTTTAGGCTATACCATCTCAATAAGCATTGACCACTAATTGTTCGTGATTCTATATGCTTCACAATTTCTGATTAGAAACTCAAGAACAGTTAAATGAAAATAATTTGTGTTCTGTTACTCGATAGCTTTTGTTGACGGTTTAACCATCCTTGTAATAATTGGAATAAGATACAATGCTTGAGATGGGCCAGATTTCCCAGTCAAATCTGCACTACTAGATGAATAATTTTGGGATGGGTTAATTTAAAATATTGTTACTGTGATATGAATCATCGTTATCCACTCATGTTTGAAGTTCACACCTGCAGCTCAAGTGCAAGTTGCTTTCGGGCCAGGCGCCCCATCACCACCTCTTTTGATAAGGAAATATAATGTTCCTGTGCATGAGAACACTGGTAGCAGCTGTTCAGGGACAGAAGATACCAGGGATGATGATGGGAAAAATTTTGTGCCTCCTTCAGCTGCCAGAGTAGATGGGGCTATCAATCCGTTATCCCTGAAAGGGAAGAGACGATATAAAGAACCTTGGGTAAGGGTTCTATCAGTCCCTCTCTCTTTCAGTCTCTCTTCCATCGCATGGATACTAAGATCTGGTTTTTGTGATGCTGTTGCAGGATTACCACCATATCTATTATCCAAATACTCTTCCTTTGAGGCCGCCTTACTCTGGTGACCCTAGTAAGTTTTTAGATGCATCTAGAAGAGAACAATATATTCTTAGCATGGTTGCTGAAAGCACTTTTGAACCGAATTTCTCTGTTTCCATTTCCCTGAAGTTCTAAAATAATAAACTTCCTTGATGTTGTTGTTTTATGACACATGTCATGTTAGACTGTTCCATTTTCTTTTTGCATAGCTTTAATTGCTAATATCAACATTTTGATATTGCTGGAACATTGTACCAGTGAAAATCTTTTTAATGTTAGGATCTCCTCAAAATTATGGTAAGAAAAAACAACGAGCTTAGTTCTCAAAACCCCAATTGGTTCTATCTCATGCAATTAATTAATGCCATGACTACTCACAAGAACTAGAGTTTTCATAAGTGCAGAGATAGCCCAAGAATTTTCTGTTGCCTTTTATCTTTAATGCCTTGTTGTTAGGTGTCATTCTGTAATGCTGAGCACAATATGCTTGTTTTTGCTTTTAGAGCTTCTTGACGAGGCTGAGTTTGGGGAGGAAGCAAGGAACTTGGAGTATGATGAGACTACTATTAATCCTGCTTCTGATCTTGGGCTGTTGGTTGGTGTTTGCATTTATATATTCCTTGCTTTGAAATTTTATCAGTTTTCATTTTTGTAACTAGCATCCTAGTTAAAATTAACTGGTGATTGGTGACAGGAGGAGTGTGACAATGAAAGGTTATTTTTCTTCCAAGTTCCTGAAAGGCTGCCCTTTTTGAAGCGATCAGCAAGTGCAAAGGGAAAAGAGAGAGCTGATATGTCAATGCCATCAGAAAGCAAGGGTGCTGCTAGGAAGACCAGTTTTGAAGAATTGCCAAAGGGATATATGGGCAAAATGCTGGTTTACAGGAGTGGAGCGATCAAGCTTAAGCTTGGCGATGCACTATATGATGTAAGTCATGTTACACATTCTCTTTGCACATGTACATGCAAGTGCATTCTCGCAAACAGACTTATTTGGCTACTCGATACATAAAGATAATGAATGGACTTAAGTTATCTTGCATTGTCTCTGTTCACCTGGTTTTTGAGACCTCAAATCAGATAGATTCTATAGGACATTAGGACCTCATACTAGATTTGCATCACAAATTTACAATCCTGAAAAGAGTTTTAAGTCAACTACTCCCAGTGTTCGTCAATATACTTGAAGGAAATCTATTTTCATCGTTTATTGAATTTGCATATTTTTAATTTAATGCTCATACTGGTTATAACTTATCAATTAGGTAGCAGGTTTAGGTTCTTATTGTATCAGCCAGATTTGGCACAGTTCTCCATTTCTTATTGTAGCGGCCAAATTTGGCTCAGTTCCTGCTGGAATCCTGCTTTAAGAATCAGAAATGTATTATTTTTTTTTAATTCGTGAAACTGGTTATTTTTTTCATAAATAAATGTGTGAATTCTCAATTCTTTATGCATGTCATTTCATGAAGTGAAAAGGCATTGTGCATCCCTTATCCTCAAACTAACAGGGATAGATTTCCATTACCATCTATAATTACGAGTTTTTGCTCAAGACATTCAAAAGAGCGACCACTTTATCATAGGTCTTAAAGGAAAGCGGAATACTACATTTATCTTTTGTTTTCGTTACACTCGATTCACTGCTCTTAATGGGTACCGCAGAAGATGTTGATGCCTCTGCTCTAAATTAGAAACTGCATCAAACCATGTGTTTTTCTCTTTGTTCTCAGTTTTAACATTAGATTTACTATGTGCAGGTTTCACCAGGCTCAGAGTGTACATTTGCTCAAGATGTTATGGCGATCAACACTGCAGGTAAAGATTGCTGCGCTATTGGAGAGCTTGGGAAACGTGCTGTTGTAACTCCTGATATTGAATTTAACTTGAACTCTGTGATCAACTTGGACTAGAATGCAAATAATAGACGCATTAGCTGTAGGAATGGTACATACAGCACGGTAGAGAAATATGGCAGACCTAGCAGCAGTATGTGTATAAGAAGTAAGGAATTAGGGTTAGGGTCTTTCTGACTGTGTAGCAAATGAATCGATCTTGGGCGTTTGCAGGATGTCTTTCTTGACCTTTATGTCCTTCATACATTCTTAAGGTCAATAGAAAAAACTATCCCTTTTGCATAGGGATGGAATAATCCATGCTGAATGCATTGTGTGTTCATGTTGCCTCCGGTTCAGCACAGAAATTGCATGGTCTTCTTCTATATCCAAAGGCAAGTTGCCAGCGGTATCCAAAATAACCTGCACAAAGAACCAAGTGGTCATTTTCAACTAGGAGAACCCTAGGGTAAATTCACAAGTGTTTGATCACAGAAAGTTAAAACTTTGGGGACAAATAAGTTGTCCAATAAGGAGGAAAGATGAAGTAAACAGGCACCTCGGGCAAGTAGGCATTCTTCATCCTTTTGTGAAGATTTAGGTTTAGGTTTGGAATTCTTGTACGGTCGGTCTGTTGCCATGTAGAAAACCTTTGAACACTCATTTCCCATCACTGGACACAAACTCTTGCTGGTATGTTATCTAAAAGAATCATGCAATTGGGTGATTTATAATAGTAAAGCAAATATTCTTTCTTCACTTTTTTTTCTCCTGCTCTTTGCAACAGCAATCTCCAGCTCGCATGGCCTTGGCTTCATGGTTTTTCTTGTTAGCCCTACTATGTTCACGTAGTTCCATCCAAGTAGCGTCAGTTTAGCAACTATAGCCTTGACGAAGTTTAGTATCCTTCCTCTCCAAGATGCAGATATTTCTCGTATTTCTTCCTTGAAGATACGATCGTTATCCACCGTTTACCCCGTGGAAACCAGTCCTCCGCTGCAGTAGTGATTTGGTTGCACTGTTCGTGCCGAATATGATTTCCAAATCATGTCATCCCGCTAGCGGAAATAATTTACAGACAGACACCAATAATGAAAACACAAACATCGATTCAACGAAACATGAATCTGGCAACACCAACCCACTTGACAAGCTATGGTTGCTTAACAAAACCAGCTTTAAGTTTCACAAATCCAAATTATATACACATGACCTGCCAAGAGGATTCAAGTCTACTGGGAGTAACTCTCTTAGCAAACAACTGTATAATTCATTACATAAGGATATACATATACTGCCAAATCCACAAGAATAAATTGAGCTAAAGGACTCGAGTTATGCAACCCAATCGGGACCTTCCACAACACCACGGGGAGAATACTACTTGTCATGTCGTCAAATTATGGTCACGCCTTCTGGGCTCGAGTCACAACCACAATCAGCAGAACCATTATAGAAAGCAGGAATGAGATTCTCAGCTTGTCCTCAAATGGATCCTTGGTGCCTGCTGACGTCTTCTCACCAGCTGGTGGCTTAAAAAACTCGTTCACCAGTTTTGTTATTGTCTCAAATACTTCCATGGCTTTCGCTCTTGTGTTATCAAATATCCACTTGACAAAATTCAAAGCTGGATTGGATTCTTCGCCAGTCTCATCCAAGCTCTCAGAAGTTGGTGGATCAGTGTTTTCATCTGCAGATATCATGGAAATTACAATATTAAGTGCAAGAGCATTACTTCTAATAATCCTGAATGTGACTCTGTAAGAATGTCATAATTGCTCTGTGTGCTGTGCATGGAAAACAAACATGCATCTGGATGCAGGCCTGCTGTGAGCCTGTGATAGGCATTGATGTGTTTGCAGATCATATATATAATACGGGTGCCTTAACCTTCCAAAGACAGACTTCAAGTACGAAATGTAAGTTTTAACATACAATGAGACTGATCCTAAATTTGTTAGGTCACCACCAGCTATTTTTTGAAGATAAAATAATAGAATTGAGTATGAGCATAGTCCGAGTTGAAGTAGAATTTCTAAGAGCTGGTTTTTCTTCTATATATAATTTACACTATTTTATGACAGATACAACTTCTCTTAGCTCCTGCTTAGAATTATTCTTAAGTTCCAAAAGAAAAGGAAAACAATGAATAATTCCAAAGCATGAAGTTCTAATGAAAAGTTCTGAAGCCAGATCAAGGTTCATCTTAAACTGCAGGACAATACTTCATAATGTAAGCATATAAAGGTTAACCCAATACATTGAACACATGACAATCGAAAGTGTTGTTTTAAAGTGTGAAAGACCCCCTGGCATACTTTTGTTACTATCAACTAGGAAAGACGACTTCAACTCAAAAGTTCTATATTACCGAACTCCATACCAACCTGCATAGTAGGTTTCCCGCAGCTCCCGAACGACAGCATTATTCAAAACAGCATCCCAAACAGCTTTATCAGAAGATAATGAGACAACCATTTTCTGCGCAGAAAGTTGCATCCTCAAAATATAGATAGCAGATCAAACCAAAAGATTAAAAAAAGGTAACATGCTACCGCTTTTTCCACTACTCTTAAAAGGAAAAGGATTTCTTTTAGACTGAATAACCATGAAATTAAAATTCATGCAACTAAACTTCTGATATATAATTGTCAACAACATTAGGCACCTGAACAGATGACTCTGTCTGCAACAAACGGAAAGCTTCATGAACTCTCTGAGATCCATAACAGAGCAGTGCTCTTGGATCACACGGAACAGGAGAAGGCTCCTTCCAATCTAACTCTGACCCAGCTGAAGAAACTCGGTTCAGCAAAGTTGGGCCTGAAATTTGATAAGCTAAATCCTTGTCCACAGTGCATGAAAATTTATCTCTAATGAGTTGGGAATGCGAGGGGGCATCAAATACACTGCAATATAACAAGCCGAGAAACAGCTTACACATTCAGCTAGTAACTATCAAGGAAACACCAATTTTTCACAAATTTAAAGTTGATTTACTTCTCCCTCTAGAGAGGAGATAACATTTAAGTGATAGAGCACAATAATCTCATCTATATCACAGCAATTAGAAGACTATGGTGGCAAAAATGAAAGGTTTATTTTAAAGCCAGAAACCCAATTAAGAAAGTGAAATGAAATTAAAAACACATCCCAAAGTTTAGATTGTTTTCACAGTTGCTGAAGATAAGCATCCAAAGTTCAACCAAGAAAGACAAAGGGTGAAACAGTATCTTGCATAGTCGCAAACAAACTACATTAACATAACATTTAGCAGCAGTGGCACGACGTGTAAGAATATGTTTTTCTACTATATTAAAGATTTAATCTTCTAAGGCTCTACTATTTTGTTGCTTCCGAATACAGGCTGCTGCCTTTGGTGTTGGACTATGACAAGGAAGTTCTGGGTCTCGGTTTTGTTAGGCTATTTCTAATTTGCCGTCACAAAACCAGATCAGCATGGCATTTTCTAAGCATCATAAAATACATGATACTTTCTGAACTGTTTTATTACTTTCTTTTTGTTTCTTCATTTTGACACTTATTGTTCCTAATTCTCATTTCTCTTGGCAAAATCAACCTCGTAAACAAAATGCAAACAGACTGAATCTTATTTTTTTAGGGGAAACGCGGTCAAGTTAAGCAGATGAAACAGGATGAGAATTAAATAATAGAAGCACTGTTTTACTGGTCTTGACACATAACATAGCAGCAGCTTGGTTATAAGTATCAACGTGCAAATAAATTTTCTAAACAGTGCCGTGACAATTCCAACAGCCCAAGTTTTCTTTTGAATCTTCCTTGGGTTTTCAGAAATTTTTCTGACTAGGAAATATAAGGTGTAATCTAGTAGATAGCGTTAATATTTAACCATAAACATCTCTATCACCATCTCCATCATCCCCATTATAAGAAGAATGACTGTGATATTACATTTGAGGCAATCATGCTAGATTTCTTACACCTGTTCCAAGGAACAGTTGTTGAGATGGGCTGGGGGACTTTGTCAAACCTATCACCATCACCGTGACCAAACGCCACATCGCCAACCAACCAACCAATTATCACCGATAATAAAACTTGATTCTTACTGGTTCGACCCTCAAAATTATCAATTACGAAAACACAATAGTACCTAAATTCCCCCACAAACCAAGTAATTGTTCTATGGACCACACCAATCACATTTAGTATAGTCTACAGACTAGGCAACAATTTTTCCCTCTAGAACTGCTAAGTCATGACTTCAAAAATCCGGGCCAAGCATGGCCCCCTGTGGAGTCTGCCGTGCACGGTTTGGATTACTTCGGCTGCGGTTTACCATCCTTCCTTTTCCGACATAGTCAGAAATGAAACAGTGTGTGTGTGTGTGTGTGTGTGTGTGGTAGTAATCAGTAATTTCTTCTATCGAATTTAGCACACACTAAAGCAAAGATAGCAAAAACTACATGAATAAATTACAAAAACTAAAATCAAGAGCAGTGTGCTTATATATAATGAAACCAAACATACAGTGAGCGTGATGAAAGAGAGCAACCACACGATTAAACTAAGAAGAAAAGGAAAAGAAACTCACTGGGTAAGGGCAGTGACGGCTTCATGAACTTCGTCAATGGAAGGAACAGGACCCAAAACAAAATCATCATCAAACCCAACAGGCCTCTCCTCTTCACTCCCGCCATCAACAGAAACCCAGTCGTAATCATCACAGGGGGGGACAGAAAAAGGAGACCAGCAAGTGGGACCGGGCCCAACAGAATTAGCGGGTGCTGGAAGACCGGGAGCAGAGCCAGAAGAAGAAAGAGTCAGATTATTAGGGGAGATAACCTTTCGGGTTCCCCTGGGTGAAGTAACAGTAGTAGTGCTACTAGTGTTAGGAGATGATGACGAGTTGGTAGTAGAGATGGGTTCCTGAAGATTGGTAACACCAGCCCTAGCAACAGCACGACCAAAGACCCTTAACACGCTGCCTCCTCCGCTTCCACCGCCCATGCCTGTGCCTCTACCGAGCATGATAGTTTAGTTTAGTTTAGTTTAGCTTAGCTTGGAGTGTGTGTGGTGGAGAGAGTGAAGTGGTGTTTGGGATTGGATGGAGTAAGGAGTTTGTATGCGAATGTGTGCAGGTAAAGTTACCTCGGCTGTCTATCCCTTTAGAATTTGAATTTGTGGAGACTTTTTTATGGATGCCATTGTGCTTGGCTGGGCATTCCATACGGCAATAAACAATGCCAAGTCTCCTTTTGTTTTCTTTCCCTTCTCTTTTATATATATATATATATAAAGCTTCTGAATTTTATCTCTTTTACTTTATTCTTCCTTTTAAATGTTCCTTCAATCGTCACTGTTCAAGTCTTTTTCAGCTTCTTTATGCGGGGAAGTCTTGTAAAGTTTGAAGTTGTTGGCTATTATTAGTTTGCACTCTTCCCTCTTTTTTTCACTTTCTTTCTTTATTTTTAATGGGAAGTTATGACTAACACACGCACACACTTTTCTCTCTCCCCGCCCTCCACCTCAGCCGACTAGCCTCTCACCCGCCAGCAGCACGGTCCACGAACCACCGAGATAGCATCCACCAAATCCAAATCATATAGCCCAGAACCAACAACCCTTCCTCCTTGGTTTTTTATCACCGACGACGAGCACAACCGGACCACCCACTACACATGCAACAACTCGTCACAATCCGGGAATGCCCATGCCGAAAGGAAGACTAGGAATAGGAGCACCGGGCAGGGTGATTTGCACGCCGCCACTGCTTCCCATTGTTTCAACCTTTTCTGAGCCACCTCATCCACTTCAAAAGATCGATTTCCACCCTGATGCATTGATTTCTCTATTTTGGATCGTCTGTATTACGTCTTTGGTTT
>Ga0325405_1000871_pt1 | contig 29856 bp, 22 predicted proteins | sample PopdelMetagenome_21_FD_205663 | JGI IMG/M metagenome (GOLD analysis project Ga0325405, IMG submission 205663) | Populus deltoides microbial communities from Bellville, Georgia, United States - Xylem-Control-R2 | ecosystem: Host-associated > Plants > Phyllosphere > Stem > Wood/Secondary xylem... | reverse complement strand
AAAACAGAAAAAGACTTTTTCATTTTCCCTTATAAAGCTTGGTTTGGAAAACATCTAAAAGATCTTCCCCAAATTTTTCCACCCACTATAAGCATAATGGAAAAGGTGCTCTCCATCTATTTTCCAGTTAAATAATTGTTGTTTACGACAATAACCTTGTTGTTTTCTTATAATGACATTTGTATCTTTTATACACACACATCTTATCGCTGCCCTAAAACCCTCGTAATCTTATCTTTATCAAGGGTATGTTTAGGAATGTATAATAATTATTTTTAAAAATATATTTTTATTTAGAAATATATTAAAATAAAATTTTTTATTTTTAAAAAAATTATTTTTAACATTAGTATATTAAAATGATCTTAAATGAATTTAAAATAAAAAAATAAAAAAAATTTAAATTTTTTTAAATATATTTTTAAAACATAAAAACAAACAAACTTCCAAACCCCTATCTCTCCCCCTATCTCTCTCCCTCTCCACACACACAGCTCCATGTTTTTTCTTTAGCTCAACCCTTTTATATTAGCTTATGTTTATTTTTACCCTTTTTTATTTAGGTTTTGATTTGTTTTGGGTTATATGTAGGATTTATGATATATTTACCATTGTAGACTTCAATTAAAATAAAAGTAATCTATTTGTTTTTGAATCTCAATTTGTTATATCTTCTCCATCTCATACTTCAATCTTTTCTCTAGGTAAGACGTTCACATAATCTGTAAATTATAAGTTAAATAAACATCAAATAACAATAAGTCGGTGTAATTAATTATTTTATTTAACAAATAGTTCAAAAAATACATGGATAGCTTGTTGTCTAACGACCTTGCTCCGATAAAACACAAGCACATGTGTTGGATTATTTTCAAAAATTCGTTCAGCAACACCACGTAACATTAAAAACATGTTAGTTTAATTGCATTTTTTCAAGTTTCAAGAACACAATATAAATGTATATAATTGTAAAAATAACATTACAATACTTGCATTTTAGTGGGAGATAAAGTGTAACCCTCATAGTTTGGAGTGTCATATCTAGCAATCTTGGTATTTGGAGCCACATGGAGATGTTCTCACGGCCATAATTGTTATAAATAAAAATATTTTGTTAATTTCATTATGCATGAAACATTTAAATTTAAATAGTTATTTAGAATTTTTTTATTTATACTTGTAGAAGTAGCAAACATCCTTCAACATGTTTGACCATTTTCATGCATGCAAGACATATATGACTGTATAAGGATGTCAATATAGCATATCCTCAGCTATATGTGGGGATGACATCGAAATTTCTCGGGAGCATCAGATAAAGCAAATGAACATATATCTCTGTGAGGTCAGTAAATATTACATTGCCAAAGAAATGAATTATATATGCTCTGACATACCTACAAAAAAATTAAAATCATCATAATAATTAACACAATTATAACAAATAATCAACATATTTAAATCATAATTGATTTTGTACCTCCACAAAACCTTCTCGTCACCATCATCTGGTGGTGTCGAAAATGTCTCCTTAATTAACTTAAAACGTATGCGACCCCCCTTCAATTCAGAAGAAGAGGGTGTTAATCCAATCGTTCGCTCGTATAACACAATTGTATTATAAACATCAATAGATATGACTGTTATTCTATCAATAGACAATCCAAGCAAAATCATCACGTCTTGTAATGTTGGTGTCATCTTTCCATGCTTAAGATGGAACATGTGTGTCTCACGTCTTCATCGCTCAATCCGTGCATGGATCAAGCCATGATCAAGCTTAATATGATCAAAACAATTGACATATAAAAAACTAGTTTGGACCACATATGATTGAACTTGCTCAAGTAGTCAAATCCCCCTATGTGTATGCCAACAAATAGTGATCTCATCCTACATAACAATTTAAATTATAATTATTGAAAATATAACATTTAATGATAATTAAATTAAACATAAATTGAAAATATATTGAAATTAAATATTTTTACAATGCTAGCGAATACGTTCTTCGATTGTTGTCGATCCTACAATCACGGGACAAAAGTGTCGACGGGTCCGATAGGCATGTATTGTGACTCATGCTTAACATACTCATGCTTAACATGAAATATTATAGGCATGGTCTCCATGCTCATAGTAATGCTCACCCTGATCATCATCCGAATATGGACGCTCAACATGAACATACGATTCACCACCTCGAGTGTGTGACATCTTGTGTAATAATACATGTGATTAATATGAAATTATATAAGTTTAATATGCTTAAAAAATATCATAATATATCATAATACGACCTAACAAATTGTTATACATACGTTGTCGGTCATGACATGTTTTTCTATTATGCCCTGAGTTATTGCATATGCCACACCTATAATGTATATGACCTTCTCATGTATCCATCTCGTTGTGGTAACTTGGTCTTTGAATTTATAGTTGAAAGTTACTAACAAAATGTCTAGCATGATACTGATGGCATCCTAAAGGTTGATGCTAAATTTTTGCTACTTCATTCTTGATGCTTGCATGTTTATTTAATATTATACATATATCGGTTCTACCATCAATAACATATCTTTGTAAGTAAAGCAAAAACCATCTCCAATTGTCATTATTTTTTCATCAACAATTGCAAAAGCTAATGATAATACCCATTATTTAAATAAAAAAGCAACTACAATCAATAACTTTCCATCATATTGCCCATATAAATGTGTCTCATCAACACTAATAAGTGGTTTATAGTACTTGAAATTTTCAATACAAGATCTAAACTCTCCAAAAATCCACTTGATTATCATCAAGATCTCCTTTTTGTATCTAATCAACAACTATTCCACGATTTGATTCATTTATTGCCAACAACAACCTAGACAATTTCTCAAAAGACTCCTTATGTGAACCAAAAAGATACCCAATCACCTTCTGTTTTGCAATTCATGCTTTGTCATGTGATATTTTATACTTATAATTCAATTTTATTTCATCTCATATAGTTGCAACCGTCATTGAAAGAATATTTATTACAAGGGTTGATATAGCACTAGCAATAAAATTTGCATTAAGTTGATGGTGGTCTTTTTAGAAATATATATAGATATATATATATATATATATATATATATATATATATATATATATATATAGCCCTTTTAACTTTGCTATCTCAGATAAATTCGACCTTTTATGATATTTCCCACACAAATAACACTTACATTCCAGTGCTTGCACAAATTATAATTGAATAAATGTTGAGTTCGATTGTTGGACTTGGTACTCGATCAAGTGTACAATGTGCCACCGTTTAACAACATTAACCAATTTTTTTTTACTACTAAATGTTTGACTAACCTCTAAATTAAACCCTCTTGGCATATGTCTATGGCTAAGTGCCCAATCATGCGAAACAATAAAATTAGACCCAAAAGCATCTCCAAATTCAGGAACATGAGGAATAATCTCATCATCAACATCATCTTCATTATCACTAGGCTCAGAATTGTCAAATCTCTGTTGATCAACAAAAGGATTGTCAAACATAATATCATTTACCTTTGTAGTAAATTATCCAACAATAAGTTATTTTTACCTCTACCAATTGAATTTGAAGGACCAACAAAAATTGGAACATACACTGATTATGGTCGACTACTTACATATAATATCATTATATTCAAACCACTTTGAATGAAATAATTAAACGTTATCTTAAAACTACCATCACATACAATCGATACAAGATAATATTGTTGTTCACCAATTTGACACCTCCAAGTTATTTTAATATCAATATCATTATAGTTCCTTACAAGTCCATGACAAATGGTTTATTTCATTTCTACATATGACATGTCTAAATTGCCAATTTACAACAAACTACTCCCGCCATTATTTATAGCAAATTCAATTAAATTCCTAAAATTTAACGTTAAAGCAAACTTAACAAAAAAACTAAACATAATTCATGATATATTATCAATTGATATTTTCATGATCAATTTCATTAAATCAAACGCAAATTCATAGAAAATTAATAGAATTCAAAGAAAATACTAAATCCATCAACTTATCAACAATTCAATGAACATGTAATTCATTATAATTCAACCGAATTTATGTTCTTTTGCATGAATGTGTGTGCTTACTTAACTACATATTAGCTGATTCTAACAATATACACAAAATTCCTAATTCAATAACTTAACCTAAATTAAATGAAACACATAATTAGTTAAAATAATTAATTCATAATTAACTTAACTTATTTTCATGTTAAACTATGTATCTAATAAATTCTAATTGATTATATTCTTGACTACTTTATCATTAATTCAACAAACTCAAAATTCACTATAAACACTAAATTCAACCTAAAAAATATCAAATACAAATTAATAACAATGTAATATGTTTACCTTGCTTATAGAACTATAAAAATGGCTGGGGCGGTGGCGGCAACAGCCAAGACAACAAAGGGAATAATGGATTTTTAACATAAAAACATCAAAGGATACTTGAAGACTAAGATGAATTTGATTTTTAGTTGTTTTAAGAGCAAAATCGAAGTGATTAATAAGTTTTTTATGAGATAAATACCTGTGTTGGTGGTTTTTTATGAGAGAGACAACATTTGTGTGTTTTACTAATGTTTAATTTGTTTAAATTTAATTGATGTCGTGTTTGCCTACGTCGGTGGTTTTTTATGAGAGAGACAACGTCCGCGTGTGTTTTGATGTTATTCAATTTGTTTAAATTTTAATTGATATCGTAATTAAAAAACATCATATATAGTTTTTGGTTTAAAAAATGTGATATACACCCCGTTTGTTTGCTGGAAAGTAGTTTTCTTTTGAAAAGTGAATTCCAGAAAAGTATTTTTCGATGTTTGGTAGTGTAATGAAGAATAAGTTGGAAAATATTTTCTAGTGTTTGGTTATGTCATGGAAAATGAGCTGAAAAATAACTTATTAATGTTTTATTTTTCTCAAGTTTATTAAAATAATGAGGAACAAATCTTACAAATTAAAAAGTTGAATGAAAATGAAATTGAAAAAAAATATAATTTCATAAATTATCTCAAATAAAATAAATAATAATCAAAATAATAGAGATCAAATTTAAAAAATTAAAAAAATAAAAGATGAAGAAATTAAAATAATAATAATTAACATTTCATAAATTATTTCAAATAAAATAAGTAACAATCAAAAGAATGAGGACCAAATTTGATAGATAAAAAATTTCAAAAAATAATGATAAGGAGAAAGCAAATAACAATTATAAAAATAAGGACCAAAATTAATATAAAAATTAAATTTTAAGAGATGAAATTGAAAAATAAATATTCAAAACAAATTATATATAGCAATCAAAAGTTTGAGGATCAAATTTGATATAATCATCAAATAATGACATTTCTAATTTTTTCACAATTTTCGGAAAGTGTTTTTCGTCCAAATTTTTCAGGAAAACACTTTCCTGAAAACCAAGCCAAATTTTCCTTTGACTGGAAAGTATTTTTCGTTGACCAAATTTTTTAATGGCAAACAAACATATGAAAGTTTGGAAAGTGGTTTCCCGGAAACCACTTTTCAAAAAACAAACACAGTCATAAGAGAAAACACTTTTCTAGAAACCAAACCAAATTTTTCTTTGACTGGAAAGTATTTTTCGTTAACCGAAAAGTGTTTTTCGTTAACCGAAAAGTGTTTTTCGTTAATCAACTTTGTTAATAGCAAATAAATATAGAAAAATTTAAAAAGTGATTTTCTAAAAATTAATTTATGAAAAAACAAACATGGCTAAATGTCTCCATCAAATTTTTAAGTTTATTTTTTTAATTTTTTTTTTTAAAAAACCCAAATATTATTCCACCTACCACAAACACATTTTTTTTTTTTTTACTGCAATGATGAGATTCTTATGCACAGAGACAGATATAATACATCACAAGTTTATCTCTCTAGCAACGCTTAATAAAACTATCTTGACCCTTCATAAAGGAAAGAAATTCCAAGCGACAGGGGTTACTTAAAGCGACAAGCCTAATTTCACTTTTGTCAGCAATGCATAGTTAAAGAGCTTTTGTGAGCAGTGAAAACAGCTCTGTAGCTGTTGTGCTGTTGTCTAATCAATAGTTGACACGCACACTACTTCTGAGCCACGGCTACTGATATCGCTTTCCTCTCTCACAAGTTACATCAAACAAGAATCTGCTATGAACACAACCCACACTACAAGTAATCCAGAACAATTAGTACACAAGTGACGACAGATTCTTACATTCCTATGATAAAATGTTAAAAATTCAAGCTTTGTCTCGAGTTTCTTATGTTTTCTCAAAAACCAAACAGCAGCAATATCAAAGAATTAACAAATTACCAGCCAAGGCTACCTCTCTCAAACCGACGTATAAAGGAGCCAACTTTGCATTCTGTGAGACTTTCGGTTGAAACCCTGAAATGGGTGTTTGATAAAATGGACAAAAACTGCTTCGAGAGAAACCCATGAAAAATTCTGAGTGAAAAATTCTGGTTTTGGTAATGGTGGGTTGGTTTTGTGAAGAGTTGTTTGGGAGCTTTTTGGGGAGGTTTGATGAGGCATTTCTAAGAGAAAGAAGTCTCTGTATTTCCTTCTTGATGCTTTCTTCCTCTCTTCTTTTTCTGGGTTTTTGTTTGAGATGGTTTTGTAATCAAGGGCAATTCCTTGCTTTTAAATTGAAAAAAAACATGACATCAAAAGCTCATCAATACACAATCCTGCTTTTAAATTAAAAAATAACACCCAAAAACTGACATTAATCTTCCAATTACCATGATGTTCCAGAGACAACGAGCTTTTGCTTCCCCAATTATCAGCGAAGATCAAATTTTATTTTCAAAATCATTTTAAATACACACTCTATATTATTATGATAAATAAACGATGATAATTTTGTAAGACTTACAAAATATAAAGAAAATAAAGAGACTTCGGTACCTGCTACACTGTGTTAGTTCTAATTCTAAATGCCGCCTTTAGTTTTTAACTCCACTCCTACCCCTGCATTCTCCATGGTCATGCAGCTATGGGTTGGGTCGATCTAATGCATGTTCATCTCTATTGATAAAATTTATTTTTTAAAAAAATTAAAAATATTATTATTATAATTTTTTTATAAAAATATCAAATTAAATTTTAACCGGGTCATAAATAACCCTAATCAACCAAGTTAAATTAAATCAATTTCAAATTGTTTTTTTACACAGGCTAAATGATAAGTTATTCAGGAATTTAATAACAGTGGTATTGTGTGGTTTAATATTTAAAAAATATTATTATTTAATTATTATAAAATATTATTTTTATTTTATACTAAATCACAACATATACTAAAATGACTGGGTCTATAGCAATCCATGTAATCATAGTTTTTTATTTTTCAATCTTTATTTTTGAATTTTTTTCAATTACAGTTTTTTATGTTCAAATTAATGATTAATTTATAAAAATTTATTAAGAAGAGATAAAATTAAAATAAAAAAAAATCAAAGGTCTGCCTATTGTTTATCCTATAATTTTTGGAATTTTAGCTTTAATTTAAAAGTTTATTTAATTTATTTTTTAGTAAGGAATACGAGAGAAAAAAAAAGAAAGAGAAATGGAATAATGGTGAAAGAAAAAAGAATATGATTGGTTGGACACATCCTATGTTTTGACCGACCAAAATACCAAAACCTGTTTGGTAATTTTTTTGACATGTGGTTTGGCAATGAACCCCCAATAAAAACAGAGTTCAAAATTATACTTTTTGCTGAGTTTTTAAAGTAGCAAATTATAGCTTTTCCAAGATGAGAAATCTGTTTCTCATTACCGTTATAACCCACTCAAAAATTTGACAAAAATGCTTTTTATTGTAAAGAATAAAAGTTGAGAGATTATTTCAAAAAGATTTTAATTTTATATTAGAAAGATATTTTTTTTTAAGTTGAGATATTTAAAGTACAAAGATTTCTTATTCCACATTAAAAAAACACAGCTTTCTTCCTTTGTACTAATAAGCTTTGTCGCATGGGTGTGAAAGACGGGTAGGAGATCAAAGGAGTCGCCACCTAGTTATTTAGCTCAGAGTCGTTAGGGAACCCGAATGTACTGGTCTTATCAGAAATTTGAGGGTAAGGAACTAATTGTGGTTAAGGAATGTATTAGCATGAGATAAGCTGCTTTGTGTGATTTGATGTGTTTTAGAGATTTAGGATTGAGATTTACTCGTATAAATAAATTCGGTGTTTAAAAATTTATTATGGAATAGTGTACCGAAATAATTCTTAGGGAAGAAAATTCTTCATAATTTGTGTTTTATGGTGAAAAATACTCATAATTAAAATTGGTGAATATTTATGATAACTCTGAGAATTTTCTAGTCAACTCTTGACATTCCAAATACCAGCTTCAGTTGTAGGTCCAATGTTCTATACAAAAATTTTTAATCATTAATTCTCATAAATTAAAAAAAAAGATGATTTATTGAAATGTTGGCCAAATTTTCATGGATTTAATAAATTGATTATTACATCCTAAAATGCATGTCAAAACACATTTTTTTTTTGTTTTCATATGAAAATACAGAATGATATATTTTTTTTTATTTTTGAGAGATTTGGCTGTATGCAACACATAAAAAAAAATTTATTTGTAGTTTTCTTGAGAATAAAAGGAAAATCCTGAGAGGTTTAAAAGAAATTTTCCTAAACACATCTTAAAACTGAAAAAAACTAAACAAAACAAAAGAAAAAGTTGATTTTATGTTTTTTTATTAATATTATTTTATTATTATTTATCATTTTTTTTATTTTAGCCTGGTCAACCTAAATGGGTTGACCCGGTCTGGCAAACTCGACCGGGTTGATATTGTTGGGTTAACCTAGTTGAGTTGACTTAATCGAGTCAACTCAGAAACAAACTAAAGAAAAGAAAACAGAATCGAAACGTATCAAAAATGGCAAAAACACAAAAACTTTTCAATCACAGCAGATCAAAATTTATATACGAAAAACTCAATCTAAGCTCTAGAATAACTAAAGAAATCAGAGGAAACAAATGTTGGAAGGAAGGTAAAAGATGTATTGTTTAGTGTTGTATAACATCTCTCTTTCAATCTCTTTTTATATTGACTTTTAAAACCAAAACCAAAACAAAATTAATTATTGTAATTACTAAAATTAAGTTTCATTGTTTAGCTTTAATTACCTGATATAAAAAAGAAAACCTTAAATTTTTTTCCCTTAAAAACTATTATTTTTTCTTTGAAAGAAAATTATTCAAGAAGTGAAACGTTACTGTTAAAAATAGTTATTCATGGGCTAGCTAAATAAACCAGGCTGACAAAACATAATTTTGTATGGGCCAAAAAAATATCTTACACCAAACCTAAGTCCAAGCCCATTCTTTATAAACTAAAAAATTATTTTACGATGAAACTGGGTCCGACTTCGAAGCCAATGCCCTAGCCGAGCTGAGTGTGGATTAACCTCGAAGCCTAGTTCACCTATGTCCTCTTCTCATTAAAATTTTTGGTATTCTAAAACTAAATTTTTAACTTTTTAACTTCTCAACTTTTCATAAAAAAAGTACCATATTCTTTCAATACAAGATAAAGAATTTTAGGGTTTATAAAAACAGAACTACCAATAATTTTTTAATATCAATTTTTGATTAACTTGCAATTTGTTTTAATTATGTTAATATTTTATAATAGAGAACTTTTGTTGGAGAATAATTTTAATTTTAAAAATAAATATTCCCTACTTTTAATTTAACAAAAAATATGCGTAATTAACCATTATTTTTAAAATAATTTTGTGACAGCTAGAAGCTGTGAAGGAAGGAAATTCAAGTTATTCTAGAAGTTGATTTTTAAGTGATCATGACAGACTCGTGCATGCAATTGTTTTTTTGCAGTTGTCAACCAACATGTACGACCCGGAGCTTAATATTGAGGTTTGAATTATTAGAAATTTGACATCTCAACATAGCAGGCAATGATCAATATGGTAAGTGAAGAACAACAGCTACAACAAGGTAAATTTCAAGAAATGGGATTATGGCGTGAAAACTAGCCCCTTTTTTTACCTATATAGTCTCAATTCTCAAGCAGGTTCAAGATTCATTGCTCTACTTTTTTTTGAAAGAGTTGTGGATCTGCATGGCTTGGTTTTGAGCTTTCACTCTGCAAATATAGGGACATAATGTCAATACCTCAACTGTGGGAGCCTAACATTTGTTGATGTCTTGTATTAACCATAAAGACTGATTACTATAGAAAAGCAACTCGAAGATGTCCACTGTTAGACGAGAACACATGATTTTCTCTAATAATTTTGATGAGTCAGTATGCTAATCCAAATGCCCGAATAGGCAAAAATGAAGTGTTAGCCATGGATTATCTTGGCAAATCAACTCCTCTCAGTTTTCCCTACTCAATATTATAGGAAACGTTAAGGACTTGGTCATAAGATGTTAGAAAGATTTTCTCTTCTGATTGTGTAACTGAAGATCAGAGAGAAATTTCCTCTTCTCAATCAAAACTGATTGAGTAACCGAAGATTAGCTTTGATTCTTAATAATTATAGTCTTTATTACTACTTATAATTCATGTAACAGTCAAACAAATCTTTCTATATATAGTTGTCTATTGTAAACAGAAGTAATAAGAAAAATCATTTTCTACATGGTATCAACCTAAACCTACGATCCTCACCTGTCTCTCTTCCTTTAACGTCTCCTTTCCCCCCTTTTCTTTTCCATGGCCACCATCCCTTCCTCCACTGCTCTATCTCAAAATACTTCTTAATTCACCATACTTACTAAAACCAATTACCTTACCTGGCTTTGACAAATCAAACCTTATCATTCTGATTACTGCCACTGACACTCAACCAACATGATCCACTCCTCTATCTGGCACAATCGTTTGGGTTATTCGTCGTCAAATGTCTTAGCATGTGTAGGTTCTACAATTAATTCCAAATTGTCTTTTCATTCTTTTTATCGAGATTGTGCACTTAGCAAATCTCACCAATTACCTTTTAATTCCAATAAAGAGACTGCTACCACTCTTTTTCATATTATCCATAGTGATGTCTGGTCCTCATCTACCATTTCTATGAGTGGTTTCAAATATTATGTTCTATTTACTGATGAATTCTCATGCTACACTTAGATTTACCCCATGCGTTGCAAAAATAAAGTCCTCACTCATTTTCAAACTTTAGTTGCCATGATTCAAAATATCTTTCACCATACCATCCAATTTCTTAAGGCAACAATGGGACAAAATATGTCAATAATGCATTTTCTCATTATTGTAAATCCTTGGAAACTCAACAAAGATTTTCATACACCGCAACAAAATGGTTTTGTCGAACGCAAGCACCACCATATTGCCACAATGACTCATAGTCTCCTTCTTACTTCTGGTGCTCCATATCATCTTTGGGTTGAAGTTGTTTTAACCTATGTTTATCTTATTAATCTTCTTCCCACACGCACTCTTAATTGGGATACTCCACATACTCGTCTTTATAGCAGCCCATCTTTATATTCCTCTTTTCATGTTTTTGGAAGTTCCTGTTTTCCTCATCTTGGGTCTTATGTCTCTGATAAACTTTCAAGTTGTAGCATTGAGTGTATCTTTCTTGGTTAGAATTCTTAACACAAAGGTTATCATTGTCTAGATCCTACCATCGGTCGTGTCTATATTTATAGGCATGTTATTTTTAACGAAACAATTTTTCCTTATAAACAGTTGCAGACACATTTAGTTCCCGTTGCTGGCCCATTGGAGTTCACACTTTTATCTAGCTCAGAACTCCCACAACTTGCTCTTTCTGGCCCAAACCCACCTGTTGAGAACAACAATTCTCCTTGCTCCGTGTCTCAACCAGAGCAGCATGAAATGGGTATTGAATTCCCGACTGCAACACTATCGGCTCCGTCCTAGTCTCTAGTGCCTATCACCACCCCTATCCTCACTTATTAGCGTTGCCATTCATTATGTCCAGATACTTCACAGATCACATCTAACTTTTTTCAGCCATTTGTCCCTAATGCAACTATTCCACAACTGGTCTCAAGTGATCCTTCTCCTGTCCCTCATCCTCCGGCACCATTCATATCTTCACCATCTCCTCCTCAGTCCCCTTCTACACCACCATGAACACCACCCTCTCCACCCAAGAGGACACGTCTACAATATGGTATTGTGCAACCTAAAATTCACATCGATGGTTTTGTTAAATATCCAATCCCTCGTGCTCCCCTTACTTTCATTGAAACTGTAGAGTCTACATGCTACACTTAAGCTTCTAAACATGCAATATGACATGCTGCAATGGTTGATGAAATCAATGCTATGCAGAAAAATAAAACTTAGACATTGGTTCCCCTATCTTTATCTCAAAATCTTGTTGGCTGTAAATGGGTATTCCGAGTAAAGCACAAACCAGATGGCATAATTGAATGTCATAAAGCGCGACTTGTGGCTAAAGGATTTCATCAATAATGAGGTATAGATTATACAAATACCTTTAGCCTTGTTGTTAAACCCACAACTATTCATGTTGTGCTTTCTCTTGTTGTATCTAGAGGCTGGTCTCTTCATCAATTGGACGTCAAGAACGCGTTCCTTCATGACATTCTTAAAGAAGATGTTTATACGACTCAACCACTGAGATTCATTGATCTGTCACGGTCATCTCATGTTTGCAAGCTTAACAAGGCCATTTACGGCCTCAAGCAAGCTCCCCGTGTGTGGTTTCACTTTATGATATGCTTCTTACTATCAATTAACTTTGTTTAAAGCTTGGCTAATTCATCTTTGTTCATTTTCCAACTTGGGTGTTATACCATTTATTTTCTCCTCTATGTTGATGACATTGTGCTCACAAGCAATGATGATAGACTTTTACAAGGTTTTATTGATGCTTTAGGTCGAGGCTTTGAAATCAAAGATCTTAGTAATCTACACTACTTTCTTGGTTTACAGGTTACATCTTAAAATAAAGGTGTTCATATAAGTCAACTTAAATGTACGTATGATCTTCTTGTTAAACATGATATACTGCTTAGTAAACCAATTAGTACTCTGATGTCAGCAAAGGCTATTCTCACTTCTAATGATGGTGCTCTCTTTCCCAATCCATCGGTTTTTCAAGAAATTACTGGATCCTTATAGTATTTGACGATCACTCGCCCTGACATTGCCTTCGCTGTTAATTGTATTACTTAGTTCATGAGTCAGCCACACATCCCTCACTTGATTGTTGCTAAACGCATCCTTCGCTACATCAAAGGCTCACTGGACCAATGGAGTGTGTTTGGTATTGCGGTAGCTGTTGTGGTTGTGCTTTGAAAAAAATTGTTTTATAAAAAGTACTTTTAGTTGAGGTTGGTTTGGAAAAATATATGTTTGGTTAAAATTGTGGTTGAAATTGAGGTTGAACAAAAAGTAGTTTAACGTGTTTGGTTAAAAATGCTTTTGAAATTGAGGTTATAAAATAATTTTAAAAAATATATATTAATATTTATGATTTTTAATTTAAATATTATAGATTTAACTATTTCTATATAATACTTTATATAAAATATTTTTTATTGTTCCATTAAACTATCTACAATTCCATCACGTATGAAATACATCCGACAAGGACTACAGTTTTCATAAAGTTCTTAAGAGCGCAACAACATCAGGTAAATATAATTAGAAACAAAATTGGGATTGCGATCAAATTCTGCAAATGCTACGTCATCAAGCAATCTCCGTCTAATTAATGTAGTGTCATTGAATAATGTTTAACACTAGTTTTTCGAATAAAACACAATATCTGTGAAATATTTTTGGATTTTTTTAATTTTACTGGATCACACCCGGTTCAATGCATTTAGGTTTGGGATGAATCCGGTCCGACCCATATGGGCTAGGCTAAACCCAGCCAGCCGGACCCGATCACTGGCCCAAGCCAGTGACCCGGCTGGGCAAAGTAACATGCGTGCACTAAATTCACGCGTGTTGCTACACTATTCAAGTGAATTAAAATTCACTTGAACAGTGTAATGTTGATAAAAACAAAGTGGGAGGAAGATGAAAGTTGAGCACTTTTCTATTCCTCTGTTCTGCTCCTTCTCCTCTCACAGTGTCTGCTTGGTGCTGGAGTTGGACTCTTTCCCTGTTTTCCCCTGCCCTTCATTCCCCTTCTTCTTCTTCTTCTTCTTCTTCTTCTTCTGCACTTCCATGTCTCCACTGTTCACGTGAACAGTGGAGATATAAAAGTGCAGAAGAAGAAGAAAAAACGCACGCCTCTGGTCACTGAAAGAAGAAGAAAAAACATGCTCCTCTGGTTACTGGAAGGAAGTTCAGTTGTGCGCCTCTGGTTACTGTGTTGTAACACAGTTTGCAAAAAAAGCAACTCCAAGCTGCTTCTTCTCCCCTTGCGTTGTAAACGCAGTAAACAATGGGGCCCATGCATAGTAAATCCTGTTTTTTTCTTTACTAAACAACTTAAATCTACGGTTTACTTAAAACGCAGCCGCAACCGTAGCCGTGTAAACAAACAGACTCTTAGTCCTCAACCCCATCCTACTTAAATTACTACCTATGCGGATGCCAATTGGGCTGGCTGTTCAGCCTCTCGCCGTTCAACGTCTAGTTATCTTGTTTATCTTGGCACTAACTTGGTCTCTTGGTGCTCTAAAAAGCAACCTACCATTGCTCATTCCAGTGCAGAGTCTGAGTACTGCTCTCTTTCCCATGCTAGTGCAGAGTCTATTTGGTTAGCCTACTTTCTTTATGAACTTAGTGCTCGCATTCAATTTCCCATTCTCTTGCATTGTGATAACCCTGATGCTACCTACATGGCTTCTAACTTGATGTTTCATGCCTGCATTAAACATATTGAATTTGATTATCACTTTGTTCATAAAAAAGTCGCACTTGGAAGCCATCGTGTTTGCTTTATCCCTTCAATATATTAGCCTATGGATCTTCTCACCAAGCCTCTTCACAAGCATCATCATGTTCTTCTTACTCGCAAACTTGTTCGTGCAAGCCCGCCAAGTTTGAGGAAGGGTGTTAGAAAGATTTCCTTATCTGATTGTGTAACTGAAGATCAGAGAGAGATTTTCTTTTTTCAATCAAAACTGATTGAGTAACCGAATATCAGTTTTGATTCTTAATAATAATAGTTTTACTGCTACTTATAATTCATGTAACAGTCAAACAAATCTTCCTGCTACTTATAATTCATGTAACAGTCAAACAAATCTTCCAATATATAGCTGTATAATGTAAACACAAGTAATAAAGAAAATCATTTTCTACTTAAGATATCCTCATTTTGATTCGATTTGATATTTTACATGTTCTTTGGATATATTAACTATAGAGCTTCGTAGCTTCACATTCACCACCACGTTCATTGTTCATATTTTAGAGTTTCGAACAACACTTCTATTTTGGGTCCTTGTAGTTGTCTCTTCACTAGTGCAGTGTAGACCCCACCCTTGCTAAGGAGCTCTTCATGAGTGCCCCTCTCCACTATCTGACCATCAGAAACAACTGCCACAATGTCCGCACTTTGGACAGTTGATAACCTGTGGGCTATAACTAGAACAGTCCTTCCCTTCATTAGAGAATCCATGGCATCCTGCAAAATTTCCACCATGATATAACTTGTAAAAAAATCATGTGAGAAATAAATGGTATCAAGATTTTGGAAAATAAAATCTACGAAACTGAAACTAAAACGAAGACTATTTAGGTTGTCATGCAAACTGACCTGCACTAGATATTCACTTTCAGCATCCAAAGCACTAGTCGCTTCATCAAGGAGGAGGATCCTTGGGTTCATCAGTATGGCTCTAGCAATTGCTACCCTCTGTTTCTGACCACCTGAAAGTCTTAGCCCACGTTCTCCTACGAAAGTTTGATATTTATCTGGGAATTTTGATATGAAATCATGTGCATTGGCCATTTTCTGCAATATCGACGTTACGTTAGCTAAAGCTGAAAGTTAAAGTTAGAGGAATTGTGTGGCAAGTTAGAAGAGGTAGAAAACTTACCGCTGCATTTTCTATATCCATGCTACTGACTTTACCCTCACACCCATAGGCTATATTCTGCTCTATAGAGCAGTTGAAAAGAACTGGCTCCTGGCTCACTATACTGATCTGTACACTTACAATAAAGGGCTGTGTCTATTATGGTTAGAAAATCTCTAAACCATAAAAGAACCAAGTTATGAAACAAAAAACTAATCTAGCATATCTAAAATTTATACGAGCATCTCATGTCAGGGAGAAACAAAGTATATCACTTTTTTTTTCCTATCTGACATGAAAAGGGAAAATGAAAATTACCTTCCTGTGTAGATGTTCGTGTGATATTTCTACTAGAGGAACTCCATTTAAGAGAACCTTTCCCTTGATTGGGTCATAAAACCTTTCAATCAAGTTTGCTATTGTGGTCTGCAACATGCAAAATAATATAAGCATAAGAGGCATGTGACGTTCAACTTTATGTTTCAAACCTCAAACTTAGTCTGTAAGCACTCCAATTGGAATTTTCTGTATAAATACTGAAGCAGCATAAGAACTCAGTATATTTCTTAAAAGAATAGAAAAAAGGAAAGGAATGGTACTTTTCCTCCACCACTCGGGCCAACAAGAGCAACTTTTGAGCCAGGCTGCAGTTTCAATGTTATTCCCTGTAATTGAAAGAAAGTCTCCAGTTCTATCATCAGGATATGGCATGAACACATAGTACCATTTGAGAGGTGGTTAAGGGAAGCTAATTTACCTGGAGAACCATATGGTTTGGACGGGATGGATAGGCAAACCAGACATCATCTAATTCCACATCACCAACTTGTTCACTAGAATAGAAGGAAAACCAATTATCACTTGAGAAACTCCTTCTCGTTTTCAAGTCACAACATGCATGGATTTTATAATCTTTGTTTTTTTCATGTGATATTTGTTTTTTTTTCACACAAACAAGCAAGATGAGGAGAATCTTGATTGAGAAACTATAGCCATGATCCGGAATAAAGAGTTAAAAAGAATATACTTGATTAGATGATGATTAAGGAATTTCATGGTAACTCCTGAAATTCATAATTTCATATTCAATTGTTTCCCAAAAAGCAAGAATGATGGATGGGAAAAATAATTCTTAGTCCAGACTCCACAGATAGGTAATGGCCTGATTGGCACTCTCAAAACAGGATTGTTGTTCAGCATATTTGTACACCAATATCACCTATTTTATATCTTATTCTCAATTGTTAACAAGCATGGTTAACTCATGGAATCATTCACAGGCATATCAGAGGAACGAGAATCTCACGACTAACCTTAAAGGACACTTATTTCCTGACTTGGGCATGGAAGAAACACGATCTAGAAGCTGGAAAACCCTCCTGCTAGCTCCCGCAGCTTTCATTGCTACGGTGTATAATCCTGACAAGCCGGATATAGAGCCCCCAACTGCAAGTAAAATTATACCATTAAACTGGAGCTCAGAGATTTTGATATTGATAATGTGAAACCATCAAAACCAATAGCCCAAATTAGGTAATAATTACCTGTGAGGCTGTAGAGAATGAAGGATGTAAGAGCACCAGTGGTCATAGATCCTGTGATTGTCAAGTTAGCTCCATATATCACTACTATGATCACGGAGAGGGTTGATGCTGCATTTAGACCTCCAAAGAAGAGCCCAACCAGTTTCTGTACCAGTAAGCAGGTAGATCAGAAGCTCCATGTAAACAAGGACATGATGATCTATTTATTATTATTATTTGGTTGTTGGATGGGGTGTGTAGAGTGTATGCTCAGGTGAGTTTGAAGAGTAGATCAAACAAGACAAAGGAGCTTACAGCTTGCTTAAGTCCAAGCTTCAATGTCTCATCAACTTTCTCAGAATAGCGTGAACTCTCATAACCTTCTTGTGCAAAAGATCTGACTGTTCGTATAGCGCCGAAAGATTCCTAAGCACCAATGATACAGTTCACATGTGTTTTCCAACAGGATGCCAAATATAATATGTAACTTATAGCACAAAAACCACATATTGAGAGGATATCATCCTTGCTCAAGATTTCACAGTAGACAGTTTCTAGTAGCATTTCAGTAAAGTAATATGCAAAGAGACCCTTTGCATTGTAATCACAATAAATTTTCGCACCAAAAAGGAAAAAGAACGAAGGAAAAGTTATCATGCTAAAACTTTCCTATATATCATTTATGTGACCTAATCTTCCTTCAAGATCTTAGCATTTACTCCCACTATGAATGACCTTTTAGCATAATTTTACATCAATTTACATGTTCAGCATTTGCAGGGAAAAGCATTTAACTGGTCATTGCAGGGTATTCCATCGGGATCACAGTATCATATTTGTAGAGTACTTAATTACACATGTAGGTACACTAATGAAAAAAATTTAAAAGAAAAGGTACTTTAGCAGTGAAAAAGCCTCTATATCACCATGTTTATACCATCTCACTCATCATTTAGCAATTCTTAAATCTTATGAAAATCCAGACTTTCGCTTGAAGAAATATTGATCAATGGAATACGTAATCCCTCATCAATTTTCTATGTTCAACAGGTGATAATCACAATTTTAATTGAAAAAAATATACCTCAGCAATTGAAGCAGAAGCAGCAGCTGCAGCTTGAGTCTTGTGAGAAATTTCACGAAGGAAGCGGCCAAATTGACTCACAGCAACAGAAATAGCCGGCACAACCACCAAAGCCAACACTAAGAGTAAATGAATAAAAAAGCCCGTGATGAGCACCATGGACTCTTGAATAGTGACGTTCGCATACCACCAGTCCAATAATTAAATGCTTACAAGTTAACTTCCACGATGTCGCAAGCATGAAGCCAAGACCAATAAGTGCTGTTGATACATTTCTTAGGGCCTCAGAAAGATTTGAGGTTGCAGCATTTTTTATGATCTGTGTATCTTCAGATAACCTGCTCAGTAGCTCTCCTGTTCTAGTCACATCAAAGAAGGCTATCTCCTGCAAAATTCACCAACCATTAACTGTAGCCAATAGAGCATGGTGAGTTAGAGAGAACACTGTAAAGAACTCCTACCGTAGTAATCTTTTTACCTGGTTAATAAGGTGACTAAATAAATTCTTTCTCAACCGGGCAACAACCCTTTCACTAGTGGAAGAAATCAACCATGTTCTGAGTGCTGTGCAAACCGAACTAGATGAAGAAACAGTCGATTGAGATTAATAAACCCCTTGAAAATCCACAAAAATCATCATGAATTCTATCACGTAACAGATGAAACAATTAGAGCCAGACCACCAATGCATTAAGACAATATCTGTCTATAATATGACAAGGAAGCAGAATTAAGCAGGTTGTCTATCTGGGAAGCAACCGGACGAGGTAAGCCTTTTACTATTATAAAGCAAAAGACTAAAAAAAGGCAAGGATAACACCACCAGCCATACCCAACTATGACAACGAGAAAGATTTCTAGTATGGTGCTGTTGACAGCACGTAAACCTTCAGCTTTCTGTTCAGGTGTTTCTGTATCTCCTGACACAATGTCTATTATCTTCCCACCAAATTTAGGCTGCAGAAATAACAACCCAAAGGTTATCATAACCCAACAAACAATAACGCCTGAATATCAGAGAAATTCATTGTAAACTCAATAAAGAATCTAGAATCGCAAGTTAAAGATACGCACAATCAGTATATTTGATGTGGATGCAATCAGGAGAGCTAGCGTAGCAATTATCAGCTTTCCTGCATCAGGCTTTGCCTATATGACAAGACAAGCTTATCAAGATTAACAACATTTGTATAGCCATAATATTATTCTTCCAGCCAGAAAGACCACGTTAGTACTTACAAGTGAAAATACTCGACCAAATCCCACATTTGCAGCCTGAAGATTTCATAAATAGAGTTGGCAGCTTGTTAGCAATCAACCACTAGGGCATGAATTCAAAGAAGCTAACAGGAAATGCACTTACTTGCACTGCATCTCCATGCTCAAGGTCTGGGAACTGATTGTTTTCAGATGCATTATTATTCCCCTTTCTTCCTCCCTTCAATTATAAAGTATAAGAATTCAAGGGGAAAAAAAAACCATAGCTACGAAATGCGAGTAAGCTATGGAAATATTTAAATTCTGAACAATTTCTTGGAAACAAACAGCTAAAGAGGGCAAGTGATGAAAGCTGAAACCAAAAATAACAAACACTTGTTGTTAAGCAGAAGAAATTGACCCAGATACAGTTTTTGTTAGATTATATAGATGGAAACATGATCAAGATGAATTTAAGTATAGCAAGGTTCAAAGCGAAGTCAATTCTTGAACATTATAAGGAGAACTACAATGAGCAGAAATGGTATCATGTACTCCGTAGCTGAAGATTGCATTCAAAAAGAAAACACAAAATAAAGGAAGCGTACTCCTTGACCAAGAAGAGGTGTTCTTTCACCACCACCACCACTCCCTCCTCCAAACCTGTCCATCAATGGTGAGTCGAAGGTACTGTTATATATGTATGATATGATACAAAACAAAAAGAAGTCTCTTCTGCAATCAGTATAATGTCTTTTTTCTTGATTTATAAGCTTAGCATCAGCTAGGACTAGGAGGAGTTGGGTTCATGGGACAAAGGTCTTGGTCTTTCTTATAAATTTATAAACCAGTCACCATCATTCAAAGTTTTGTTAATTTCCCTTGCTTAACAAGTTCGTCCCTTCTATTGGTTTCTTTTAGGAAGTCGCGGTTAAAATATATTCCAAATTGACAAAAATAAATAAATAAATTATCTAAAGACAAAATCAACGTTTTACACCTATTTTGAGATCAATTGTCCGCGCTGCACACTGCGTTGCTAGTAGGCAATTATCACGAATGTATTCTTTCTAATAAAAAATAATTATTACTAAGACTCTTCTGCAATCAGTATACAGTTTTTTCTTGAATTAGAAGCTTAGCATCAGGGAGGAGTTGGGTTCATGGGACAAGTTCTTAAGGAAAGGTCTTGGTCTTTCTTATGAAGTAAACTTTAAAGAATGGCTCAAGAATTCAACTCAAGCTCGGGAATGTGTTTGGATTTGCTGTCGTAATTTTATATAGTTTGTTTTTGTATTTTAAAAAAAATTAATTTTTTTATTTTAAATTAATGTGTTTAAAAAACAAAATTAAATTAGAATAGCAGCGGAGCTGGAGGAGGAGGAGGAGGCTGGTTGTTCTCGGGACCGTACGGCCAAAAAGTAGCTGCACATGTATCATCACCCATCTTTGATCTCATCTCCATGACCATTTGACGGAGCTGATCATAATTCGTTGAGAGTTGTTGATATTGTTGTTTTAAGGCAATGAACTCCTCAGACTAGGTGCTCGATACTGATGGGAGCTCTTAACGGTTGAGACACTACGGGCCAATTGCAAGTTTTCAGCCATAGTGTTGGAGAGCCCGTAGACCCGATTTTTTTCGAGTCCACCAGATGATCCCACTTCCATCCACAAATCCAGATCGAAATCTGGATGGGTCGAAGGAGTCCCCATATCTCTCCCTCAACCGCCTATTATAGGTCTCTTGAATTTTTTTTTAAAAATCATCATATTTAATTCAAGAAAATAATAACTTATAAAGTAACATGAATAAACGAACATACCACGAAGTGCTGAGCACGATTGTCCACGAATTCCTGCATCCCCTTTTGACGGTCTTGACTCCGCACATGAGTCTCTACAAACAGCTCCATTGGACTCGGCTCACGTCCAAGAGACGCAACTTGTAAGGAAAAAATAGGTTGCAAGTTAAATATATTATAAGGAATGACAAATTATTTAATGATATATTTCATTAAAATTAATCTTACCATCCGCTTTGCACGTGCGCTGAATGGGACGGAGCTGCCAGTGTGCGTGGTCACCGAATCATGAATTTGCCAGTTCTGGTTGTTGGCACCGGACTGTGAGCGCCGTGAGAACCGCTCTGAAGTCACGTGCTCAATATATACCGTCCATATTTCCACCGAGATGAATGGCGGTTTGAATTCCCGCCAAACCACCACCTCATTCCATCCTTCAAGACCGTTATCCCTCGCATGTCTTTTTGATTTTTTTTGGTGTCATACCAAAAATCACGCAACCTACTTCCATAGTAACAAATTAGAATTTAGAACATAAAATTATAAAACAAAAATAAATATTATTTTCGATGTTACCTAGTTGCTGCGTGATTCTCCCATACCCTCCTCACAACATTGTTGTTCGTCTTATCCCACTCAAATTTGTTATGTGTATATAAATAATTCATATAAAATAAAAATAGTACAAGATATAAAATTATAAAAATAATTTATTAAAAATAAGTTGGAAATTAAAAGTTAACACCGACCTGAAATCGCTGAAACCATGCATCGATATTAGGTTTCCACTCAGGATGTCTGGAAACCTGACTCCATTGAAACAATGAAATCTCCATTGATGATTTAAACGCCAATGTTATAGCCCTTACAGCCTCAATGTTTGTGAACTTGAAATTAAATAAAATTAATAATATTAATTAGTTGTTCATAAATTATGTTATAAGTATAAAAAAAACTAAAACCTGAACAAACTTACATTGAGAGGTTATCCTTCCATTGTGCCTGGTACTTACAGGTGAATTGACCCCGCTGTGAAGGCACACCGCTTCTGCGCTATGAAACCGCGCTAGAAGAGGCAATTTACAAGTTGGCGCAGATTCCTCACCGTGATCAACACCTAAGGATACGTCCTCCTCTCTGCTAGAAGAACTAGCTGCAACCGTCTGCTGACGACGTGCTGTAGATTTCATTCTACGCATCTACACAAATTTATACGAATAATTACATAATTAACTTTGATTATTTTAAAAAAATTCGGCAGCACTTCCCCTATACTAAAGACTACCCATAGTTTTCAAACCTATAAATCTTTACAATAACCACAAACCAATTGACTCCATCAACATCATATATACAACCTAACATCTATAGAAATTCAATCATTTAAAAAAATTCGGCAGCGCCTCCCCAATACTGAAGACTACCCACAGTTTTCAAACCTGCAAATCCTTACAATAACCACAAACCAATTGACTCCAGCAACATCATATATACAACCTAACATTAGAGACTACCCACAGTTATTATACCTATAAATATTGATAATTACACAAATATTACAAAATCAACTCTATACAACCTAACATGTATAGAAATTCAACATCTATATATTTTCAACTAAAATCAATACAAATTCATAAATAACAATTAAAATTAACAAACATAATAAACAACATAACAAACAATAATATCCTAAAATTAAAATAAACTAATTAAATTTAATTATATATTTCAATTAACATTTAAAACATAAATTCAACAATAACAATTATTGCAATACAAACAATAATATCATAAAATTAATAAATAAAATGAAAAAACTAAAAAACACTATACAAAACATTCTATACCCAAAACAAACAATACACAAAACTAAAAAACACTACATCAATTCAAAATAAATTTAGGAATAAAAAATGATTACCTTAATAGTGTGTTGATTTTAAGATTTTATCTACAAACAATACACGAAACAAAGAACACCAAAAAAATAATCATAATTAAAATAAAAAAAAATACAAAGATAAAGAAAAAAGAATACATACCTTTTAATATGTTTAAAACTACCACCAAAGCAATAAAATCTCTTCCAAAAACTAAATACAAACGGAGAGGAGAAGAGGAATGGAGATGAAGAGCCGAGAGAAAAAATGAACCAAATAGGGGGAGGGGGGTTTTATATAGCAATTTTTCTGACGGTATTATCAACGGACATTTATTGTTGTCGGTGGTTTTAAATTCTGTCAGTAATACCATCGGTAATTAATTGATATTCGCACCAAAAAAATTAAAAAATCCCGCCAGACTTTTTGATCCGTCGACTAATCCATCAGTAAGTGTACCGACGATTATTCCGTCGGTAAAAGTGCCTACAAATCCGTCGATAAACGTGCCGACCGACCATGCCTCTGACATGCGTGTGCTTCGGGATGTGCGTAAACCGTCGGTGACTCTGTCGATGATTGTGGCACAATTTCGTAAATGTTTTTCAACTCTCTGTGAAATACCGACGGGTTACAAGCCGTCGGTGATGGTGGCACAATTTCGTAAAATTTTTTCAACTCTCTGTGAAATCCCGATGGGTTACAGTCCGTCGGTGTACCCGTTGGTGAAACCGTCAATTTTTCTTATTTTTTGTCTATCCCCTTTACAAAATCTTGAATTGCAAACTTACAGCACACACAAACAACACAATAAGAAGAGCTGACAATTAAAGAAGAATAAATCTTTCATGTTCCAAAATATTACATTATAAAAATAAGGCTTTACAACATGTTTAGTTAGTTAGAATTTTCATCTTCGTCCTCAATTGAATTGTTATTATCAGCTTCATCGCACTCTTCAATATGGTTATCATCTTCTTTGTCGCACGTCCCCGCGCGGCGATTTGGCGATTTTTCGTTAAGTTTGCTTGATTTGGGGTTCTTTGGGAGTCGCCACCTAGTATTTAATTGAGGGCTACTAGGAAACCCATGTGCACTGGTCTTTGTCAGATATTCGAGGGTAAGGGACTGGTTGTGGCTAGAAAAGGTATTAACACCCCTAGCGCACCCTACCTGAGGTAAGCTGCTTTGTGGTTTGATGTGATTTGAAAATTTGAAATATTAGTCAAATTCATAAGGCTTTAATAAATCAGTTATTAAATCCCAGAATATATGTAGAAACATGTTTTTACATTTTCTTGGAAAATATAACATAATTTTATTTATCCTCGAGATATTTAACCATATTCAAACTAAACACTTAATTTTTTTTGTCTTTTTAATTTTTATAATTTAATAACATAAATAAAAATACAAACACACACACCCATCTCTTTTCTTATTATTATTTCTCTTATACATTCTTTTTTACATGTAAAACAAATAACAAAACTTCAAAATAAATCAAATACAATTCAAAAATTACAAAATAAAAACCCCAAAAATCTACAGTAACTGCAGGGAAGGCCCGGAACAGTGCTGGAAGGTTTCTGGGCGCGGGAACAGTGGCGGCGCGTCTCCTCCACTCGCCACCGCCACTGGCGGCGCGTGGGTTCACGCGCCGCCGCAGGAAAAACCCAAGAAGCCGACCGATCTGGGACGTTTTCTACTCCTCTCCCTTTTTGCATCGGCGGTGTGAAGTAACGCCACCTGCAAAGTCAAGAAAACACAACAAGCAGTAGTTTTTATTTTGTCTTCTCCTTCTCAGACCTGTCCCGTTCTTCTTTCATCTTCCCCGGTGGCCGATCTGCTGTTGAGTGTGGAGCGCTCACCGGCGACTCACGCGGTCGGATACCCGCTGGATCGGGTAGATCGTCGACCCCTCCTTTGGTCAGCAGTGAGGCAAGCAGAGGTTTCCACCGGTGTTGAGGCGGAGACATCTCTGTTACTGTCGGTGGAAGGGCTGAAGGGAGAAAGAAGATGGAGGGGAAACCAAGAGGGCAGCTCTCGTGAGGGTGGGAGACCGAAATCCAGAGCTGGGGAGGTGGTGGTCGCCTGCTTGGAGAGGGAGAGCGGCGGCTCAACAAGGAAAGAGAGGCTTCTCTGTGGGGAAATGGGCTGGGGACGATGGAGGTCGTTGAGGATATGGGGGAAACCAGAGAGGGGAGCTCCTGCGATTTTGTGGCTGTTGTGGCCTTGGCTGGTTTTCTTTTTGTCGGCTGGGAGTTGGACAGGGCTGAGGGGAGAAAACCAGAGGAGGAGGGGGAAAGCTTTGGTTCTCTGGTTCTGTTTTTAGGGGGGAGGTCTCTGGTGTGCCTTTTGCAAGGCAAAGGGGGAAGAACGGCGCTTGTGGGTTTTTTTCAAGGTCAGGGGGGGCGGCTGTAGAGAAGATAGATTTTAGGTTTTTTTCTTTCCCCTCCCCGGCCCAAAATTCTCTCCGCCGTCTATGAATTTTCTCCCCCCGTGTAAATTTCTCCTCCTGTAAAAATTTTCTCCCCCCTTTATTTTTTCACTGTAGCATGTTATTTCTAAGAGAAGTTTTGCTAGGTCTTCAAACTAGTCCCTCAACTTTTCCTTTCCTTTTCTTTTCCTTTTTTTTTTATAAATTTTGATTTCTCTTATTTTTTTGTATTTTTGAAAGCAAGCAATATCAATGTCAACTCAACAAGAAAAATCAGTGATCATAAAATTTACGCGTTAAAAGTTGAACGCGTTCCAAATAGCTTTGAAAATTTAAATTCTTTTGAGATGACGTTGAAAATGCTAAAAACAATGCAAATATATCAAAAATGCATTTTTTGGGGTTTTCATTGTTTTTTTGCTATTTTTTGGTTTTTTCTGTAAATTTATCAAAAACATGGGTCAAAAATTGGGTAGCAACATTCTTCATCAACATTCTCTTTTCCACTAGTAGAGTTCAAAAGAACATTTAACTTCTCTGCGTCAACATCAACAAGACTATCGTTAAAAACATGAAAATTTGAATTTTCTTCTAAGTTAATCGAAGGAGTAACTCGGTATGGTTCAACCAACTCACTATCTTGAAAGACTTCATCTATCACAGTTGTGTCTTCGTTCTCATCCTAAACAACCTCGACACGACCCTTGGGTTTTGTTTTTAAAACGGATAACCAATCAACTCTTGATTGGTTCTTTCTAAAGGAAGGGGTGTATGTGTAATAAATTTGTTGACACTGCTTTGCGAAAACAAAGACGTCGTTTACGTAGCGGTGTCTAGTTTTTGAGTTGATTTTAACGAGACCATACTGAGGATCTACTCTGATTTCTTTGTCAGTTGTGTCATACCAATAACATTTGAATAAAAACACTCTATTTTGCTCGTTATGATATTGCAGTTCGATGACTTCTTCCAATCTACCGTAGTAGTCAACTTCAAACTCACTAGAAGTCGATCCCTTAATACAAATACCGCTGTTGTATGTCTTTCTTCCATGCCCGTATTCTTCAGTATGAAAGACATATCCATTGACAAAATACCGGTTATAGCACTTGACTTTTCTTTCAGGGCCCAGGCTTAGTAAAGACAGTGAAATAGCAGCACTACCTCCCATTTGATAAACCTGGTAAATTAAATACAACAATAATCAATAAATAGATATTATGTAATATTGACGTATAATTAATTACATTGCAAGAGATAATGAGTTTGTGATAGGACTTATATGTGTTCTAAATCATGTGGCAAATTGTTCATCTTGTAATTGAAAGATCTGTGATTCGGTCAGTTGTGAGTTATTGGACAGTAAGTATCATCGATATTGCCTGCAAGGTTGTTCCAAATTATATGAGTTTATGGTATCAAAAAACATAAATAATGCGCTATTGACAAAGTTTAAGTCGAACATCTACTTATCATAGTTAAATAAGACATAATTGTGTGCTTGTCTGAACTCTATTTCAGACAAATATCTTCCCCTCACGACATTTTTAGGTGTGGGTTGTCCAGGATTGGAGAATATTGACAAGTTCCCACTTAAAGGCACTTCACTACCATCATCATGCCATGGAACACGGTTGATCCTCGTTCTCAATTGAGGTTCGAAATAGTATGAAATAAATGTTAAGATCTCTTCAACAATATAGGCCTCACATATTGACGCCTCAACATGTGCCTTGTTCTTAACCTTTTTTTTAAGATTGAATAAGTACCTTCATATATATATATATATATATAATAAAAAATTATCAATTAAAAAAACAAAAAAAAACATTTAAGTATGAATTACATAGCTCCTATAATATCTAACCTCTCAAATGGATACATCCATTTGTACTGGACCGGTCCTCCAACTTTTACCTCAAACAGTAAATGTACGGGTAGATGCTCCATTGAGTCAAAAAATGATGGAGAGAATATCATCTCAAGTTTGCATATTGTCTCGACGATATTCATTTCAATCCTTTCAATGTGATCAACATTTAACTTGCTGGAGCATATATCTCTGAAGAAATGACTGATCTCCATTAGTGCATCCCATATCCCCTTTGGCAACAAATCATGAAAAGCTAATGGGATGAGTGTTTGCATAAACACATGGCAGTCATGACTCTTCATTCCATATAATCTGCATTCCTCCGTATTAACCAGTCTTTATATGTTTAAGGCATGTCCATCGGGGAAACGCAGACTCTTAAGCCATTTATAGACTAGTAGTTGTGGGTTTTTCTCTAACACGAAGCTTGCTCTTGGTTTTACGACCCGTGACCCATCACAAACCAACTCCATATTTTTACGATTACAGAACAACGCTACATCCAATCTAGCCTTGATGTTGTCCTTTGTTTTCCCCTTCACATCCATGACGGTGTTGAAAATGTTCTCAAACATGTTCTTTTCAATGTGCATGACGTCAAGGTTATGGCGGAGAAGATTGGTCTTCCAATAAGGAAGCTCCCAAAAGATTCTTCGTTTCACTTAGTTATGGGTCAAACCAAAACCAGGAAACTTCTGCTTACCTGATTGGAGACCAAACACAATGTCACCGTACTCTGACACAACATCAAGCAATTCTTCACCGGAAAGACGCGGGGGTGCAACATCCTTTTCAACTCTGCCAACAAAGAAAGCATTTCTGTTCTTTCTGTACCTGTGATTCAATGGCAAGAAATGACGGTGACAATAAAAAAAAGAAGCTTTACCCCCGTTTGTTAGTGTGAATGCCTTGTTGTTCTCCATATAGTATGGACATGATAGCTTTCCATGCGTGCTCTAACCAGAAACCATTCCATAAGCTAGGAAATCATTGATAGTCCACATCAAAGCCGCTCTCATAATAAAATTTTGTTTCCTCGAGTTGTCATAAGTTAAAGCTCTAGAGGACCACAACTGCGTCAACTCATCAGTCAACAAATGAAGACAAACATCTATATTCCACCCCGGACTACTCGGACCTGGTATGACCATTGACACGATCAAAGAGTTGATGTCTTATCCCAAGTGCAGGAGTGTCACAGTAATAAATAACCCGGCAAGACCGGGGTCGAACCACAGGGAGGTGAACTATATAAATTATAATAATAATAATAATAATAATAATAATAACAACAACAATAATGAAAACAACAATGAAGATGATGGTGATGGTGATGATGAGTTAAAGAGGACTTTGAGATGTAAGATAAATGTAAAGATTAAACAATGATAAAAACAAATGTTAAGGTTAGAGGATCCACTAATAGTATTAGAGATAAGTAAAGTATAAACTCTTTATAAATTATTAACATAATCATATTAATCATCTTATTTACGTAACACCATACTTATAACTTTTATTAGGTATTCATGATGCTAACTTATGTTGACAACAAATCAAGTTCCTCTCATAATAACTATGTCAGCCGAAGACTATGAAGGATCAAGTATTTGATGTACCAAGTGTTATACAACACAAATCTAGATTAACCATTTAACAAGCAAGGTATTAAGAATTAATAAGATAAAAATGATAAGACATGTTAATAGCAAACTTGTTTAGGATTTAAGCATTGAAGTCCATGTTGAGTTCATATTATACTTATTCTAACACCATTAGTGAAACCTTGTCACCTTGACATAATTAACTTAGCTAGACATTATGAAGAAGAAAAACATAAATAAATAATATAAGAACATAAACATGATATAAGTTAACTAAGTATAGTAAAGGAAATGAAAAGCATGAACAAGAGATTAATGAAAATAAAACTTAAGCATTACAACAATAAAGAGAGAGCAAGAACATGAT
>Ga0325405_1000867_pt1 | contig 29909 bp, 17 predicted proteins | sample PopdelMetagenome_21_FD_205663 | JGI IMG/M metagenome (GOLD analysis project Ga0325405, IMG submission 205663) | Populus deltoides microbial communities from Bellville, Georgia, United States - Xylem-Control-R2 | ecosystem: Host-associated > Plants > Phyllosphere > Stem > Wood/Secondary xylem... | reverse complement strand
CCCGGGGAGTAAGTATGCTTCCTAATTCCTATCCACGTGACCTATTTTTGTGACCACACGGTCAGAGAATTGAAAATGTGGACCGCTGAAAAACTTACCCTGCATTTATTGACAAGCTTGAGCCTGGAAAGAAATGATCCAACCCGGTCCCACGTCTTTATAAAACTTGATGGCAGCATCTCTCGAACAGTTAGGTGGGCCATAAGATTATTGAGGAGGCCTTCCATATAATTTCCAGGTAGGTGGATCAATTTATCCTGGAGGGTCCTAACTCCTCAGAAGTTTTTTTTTTTTTTAATGGATTTGAAAAACATAGAAAATTGAATAAAAATAAATTGAACCATTATCGAGCCCTCAGATAATGTTGTGCTACTATTTTGGCCCTTTCCTGTCAAATTGATGCTTTTCTTGCGTTTTATTTGGTTAATTTCATTTTACACTCTTGAAATATACTATATATAGAATACTGCGAGGACGATACAAGCAAAACTAGTCACAGGTGGCATGTGCATCCCATTCCGCCACGTGTCCTCCTCTCGCATCTCATCATCATTGTCACACACGCCCATTCACCTAACAAGGCATATCCAACGGTCGCCAATACAATTAAAACAAGTAGGACCCATTCAATTCTTTCCTCTGGTTAATAAATCACTTCACCCCTCACGCACATGAAATCAACCCCTTCTTTGGTGCTACTAAAATACACCGCCATTACCGGTGATAATGCATGCCCTAAGAGACGGCAGGTTGCTAGATGGGCTGATAACGGGCCTTAAAGTTAGGAAGTTTATTGGGCCTGGCTCGAATGGGTGATTGCATTTAGGGCCATTCTGTGGGGGTGTTATGTGTGCTTCTGGCCATGTTAGCAGATGGAAATTAGAGGGCTATTTTGAAGCTTGCAATCAAATACGAAGGCGGAGTTACTCTGTACAAAGAGATTGTATTTTTCTATTCATCACATGAGAAAAGGGGATGCATGCATATCATTATAAAAAATTAATGCATGTTTATTTTTTAATTTTAAAAATATTTTTGAAAAAAATTTAAAAAAAATTATTTTTTTTTCTTTAAATTAATATTTTTTTTGATATTTTTAGATTATTTTGATGTGCTATATCAAAAATAATTTTTAAAAAATAAAAAAATTATTTTTATATATTTCTGAATAAAAATTATTTTAAAAAATAATTATTAATATACTTTTAAATAAAAAAATATATATAAAAAAAAAGAAGAAAGATGGATTCCAGGAATAACGTGACTTGATGCATCATGGTAAATCCACTGTTCGATAAACTTCTTATAGGAGATAAATAGTCTTTGATCTATTAGTTATCATCGTATTCAATTTGAAAATAATTGCAGTTTTTCTATCTTTTAAATACGTTGTGTAATGACTATGTTGTTCTAAGGCAGAATTTTTTAGAAGGCTGATTGGGTGCTGCAATTTGATCTTTTCTTTTTTTTTTTTTTAATAAACAATTAGAAAGGTGGCGATTTGATCTATTAATTAATAAGAATATTATTTTTTTAAAAAAATTTTAGTATGCAACATACGAGTGAGTGAGCATGCAACGTATAAGCGTTGTCTCAATTAATTCCAAAGAATGCCTTCCGGGGTAATGTTGGAATCACATCATTGTTATTTTTTTATTGGTGTCGGTGTGTATACGGTGGTTGGGTTATAGTGAATTTTTTTTTTCTTGCTAAAATATAAATATACTATTTAATTTGATTTTTTTTTTATTTTATTCCTTATCATTTGATTTTATTATTTTTTATATTAAATATAGTTCTCATTCTTTTCATTGTTACTTATTTGTTTTTATCATTTTTTCTAATTGAATTTTATTTTCAATTTCATCTCTTAATATTTTGATTTTAAATTATTTTTGTATTAAACTTAATTTTTATTTTTTTAATTGTTATTTCTTTTGTTTTGGCTCCTCTTTTTATTGTATTTTTTTTAATTTTATCTTTTAATATTTGGATGATTTAGAATTTTACTTTATTATTTTTTAGAATTAGTCCTAGGTTAATGATCAAGTTGATATTTATTATATTAATATATCATTGTATTAATATTTTAAAAACATTTCTTCCACCATGCATTATGTTTTGAGTTTACATCATTCAATAATTTTTATATATTAAAAAAAATTGATCCAAACCACAATTTAACACTAGCCAATAATCTAATAACATTCTAATTAATAGAGATATAGTAAAGTAGTGTATATAAACAAGTAAAACAGTTGCAAGAAAATTCTTATTAATTGAGTTCTATGTTTTGAAATATATATTAATTTTAAATATAAGACACTTATTCTCAAAACAATAATTGCATACTAATTAGTCATATAGTAGATGGTCCAGTAGTAAAGGTTTGAGATCATGTGGTTTACTTCCCCTGTTGTTTTAAGTTCGAGCCATGTGGTTACTAATATGATGGTCACTGGAAGCTTATATGGTCATTAACTACAAGGCCCGTGGGATTTATTGAGGTATGCGCAAACTGACCCGGACACCCACGTTAATCAAAAAAATAAAAAAAAAATTGCATACCAATTAACATTAACATGTATTGAAATCAATAATGTAAAACGAATCTCTATTAGCAAGTGTGTAATCTAAAGTATAAAATTTATAACAGCAATTGATTTCTAGCGGAGAGAAGAGAAGAAAATTTGAGAATTAACATGTTTTCATTTTAGATAAAAGGTCAAACTATTCTTATTTATCATACATCAGAAACCTCCATAAACAACATATCAAAATTTCTTTCTCTACATGATTTCTGTTTCTTTAGTCTCCATCTCTCTCTTCTCGTCATGATCTAAACCCAAATCAAGCTGTCAATCTACTGCTTTTAATTGACTTCTCTTTCTTTTATTGTTTGGAACTAACCAAATACTTGTAATTTCCGGTACTAGGCAAAGCATAAAGCATGGCAGTGCATGCATGTATCAATAAAAATGGAGGTTTTTAAGTTTTAGAGTTTGAATCATATATTCGATTTAATGTAGAATTTTACAATGGATGTGTTAATTTTCTAGTGTATCAAGGAGCGAGACAAGAAGAAGAATAATAATAAAAAAAAAAAACATTACTCCCCGTCGACTCTCTTTGTTCAGGCACTGGCACTTCCATTCAAGGGCTAGGCATCACTTTGAATGTTATTTATCATTAAAAATAGGAGAAACATGGCTGCTAGTATCTACCTCAGCAACAATTAACAAGATACTTGGAAGTACGTTTACTATTAAAGTCTAATTGGATGTAATTGTGGAGACGTGATCGATGACTATATGTAGACATCTGGGCGTAAACTTTGAAGAATTCGTTGATTTGATAGAGGAATACGTACAGATACAAAACAAAACAGAGAGGTTTGGGTTCCCATTTGGAATCTGGGCTTCCTGGGTTTGTTAGACCAGTGTATATTAAATCTTGATCTTATTTCCTACCCAAGAGCCTGGAATCTACTGGGCCTAGCAAAACCTCTCCAAGAGCAGCCATGATTCAGTAACCTCTGACTTCTTCGGCGCAACTTCTGTGTGTTCAGTTCAGACATGGAGAAACCAGTTGCGACGCTAGACAAAGGCACAGCATGCACTTCATGGAACTACTGTGGTCAAAGACTAGCCACTGGTCCTGTTAACGGGTCACGTGACCCTGCTTCCTCTCCCTTCACTACCACCTCCAAAATTAGGGTTAGTAAGTTCAGTCCCTCTTTTTTTCGGTTAAAATTCGTTAATGCACTTCATGGCAGATGGAATTATGGGACATGAGTGGGATGACCTTAGCAACCTGGGGAACTGATGGGTGGTAAGATTGTGGCAATCCAACATGAAAGGGGTTTGGCATGAACAGGCTGCATTTGAACCCACAGCCTAGCCCCTATATCATCTTCCAGGAACCACTGTTTCCATTGTTGACTTTCCTTTCAACGCTCCCAGTAGTCCATGAATAGTTCCGTGCCGTACTGGAAATTAAAAAGAATAATTATTTTCAATGTGTCTTTTGAATGCGTTTGTAAACGTAGTGTAAATAGTATTTTTAAAAAATTTATTTATTTTTTTTTAAATTTAATATGTTTTGAATGGTTTTAATGTAAAAAAAATCATTAATATATGTTTCAGTACAAAAAATTATTTAAAAAATAATCTTTATCACATTGTAAAGCAGCACTCTCTATACAGGTGATGTTTCATGTGTACCCATCATAAAATTTATATGAGTATCCAAATGTTATTAAATGAAGGTATTGTTTGAAGGTCTCCATGTGTCTTTTTTTAAATTTATTTTTTTATTTTAAATGATTATTTCTAGTTGTTATTTGGTGCAATGAAGTGCTGATTAAAAATAAATTTTAAAAAATAAAAATATATTATTTAAATAAATTTTTAAATAAAAAACATTTTAAAAACCGGAAATAGTCATATGAAAAACAGAACAAAAGCTAGGAATGTGGATAGAGTGGCATGCGAATGACATTGGCCCTCGACAAAATGAGAAGGGGTTGGACTGTTTGAGGGACCAATCCCTTATGGTTGTTAAATTGACCCCAACAACTTGAGAAGGGGCTAGACGGTTTGAGGGACCAATCCCCTGTGAAGTTGAACGAAATTTTGTCCTCTCCTCCGCTCGGCATAAAAAATTAGCATTTATAATTACTATGCAGAGCAAATGACTGTTACCTTCCTCAGAAAGACGACACTTTGAGAAACTTGCTAATGATGCTTCAACAACTTCAATAAGTTTAGGGGTAATGTTTGTGTTTAGATAATAAATTAATCTTTTAATTCTGATAATTTAATTTATTTATTTTTATCTATGATGACTGATGTTTGGTTCTTAATACCTAAAAAAGATGTCATTTGATGAATTTATGGACTTTTTAAAACTTAAACAAGTATATTTTTAAAAAAATAGAAAATCATATTTTTAAAATAGATAAATGCTCTGACAAATATTAAAAAAAAAAAAAAAGATCCTTCTCATCTTTATAGTTTACCTTTCTTTTTATGTAGAAGAGAGGCTAAAAGGAAAAAATATTTCCGACTCATCTGAAAGTAAAATATATTTAACTTGTCTGAGGTAAAATATATTTGACTTATTAGAGGTAAAATGTCTATGACGTGTCAGAGGATAAAATATCTCTTGGTCCAAACATGGAGCTTAAGATTTCTAGACTTAAATATACTTGGGCTCAGCCGAGGGACGATGAGTCTAGCGACTTGCCAGATCTATGTATGTGTGGGCTCAACGCTTAGCTAGGGCCAAAGACGTTGGGTTTGGCAATTTGTCAAACTCATGTATGCTTAGGTTCAGCGCTTGGCTAAGACCAAGGAGGTTAGGTTATCACCCTCTTCTTGGTCCCTTTTGAAAATGGTTCAAGTAAAGACAACATGTTAATCCATCAGTAGCCCCCTAAATTTTTGCGTGTTCAATACATAAAGATTTTGAAAGTTTTTTTTTATCACTAGTAAATAAGAGTTTTTTTTTACCTTCTTTATAAAATTGTGCATATCCTATATAAAATTGTTAGGGATTCTCAAGTCTGATTGACTCATTTTTATTGGAAGGAGATGTCCCTTGAAAAACAAAATGACAACATGCATTCAATGCAGTAATTGAGTGGACTTCTAGAGATTTGTGATGACATGAAAAGTCATCCTTGAGGAAAAGACCGCACAAAACAGTCTGCGAGTTGAGCTTATTGTTGCCAAGAAAGAAGCCCAACATTCTCAAGCTCAACTAGAAGCTTTAAAAAAACTCTTCTAGATTGTTCCAGAAAGTTTTTAAAGGATTTGCAACTTTGATTGAGATGGTAGGGGACAAGATATTTCTTGCCATATCCAACCTTTATTTTTCCAAGCAATCAAGGAGAATGTATGTGGACTTTAGCACTACCTTTCACCCAGTCCTAGTACCTAACTTTATGGATGTACTCCTTGTCAAGGTTGTTGTTGCCTTGCACAGGGTATATTTGGCAAAGAAGCCTAGGTTGGATATTTATGACCTTTTTTCCTGAACATGGTGAATCAAGATGTCTTCGAATGATTAAAGGAGGAAAAAGTTGTAAATGTTAATCCAGGAAACCTTGAAGTTGCTTACTCCTCGTTGAAGGACCAAATATAAGGCATTGTCTTTTTGTTGGGCTTCAATGACAAATTGCTCCAAATCGCTAACAATCATATGGATTCCTAAAAATAAGAAATGTTTGAGGTAAAGACCGCACAAAATGGTCTGGAGCTGAGCTTATTGCTGCCGAGAAAAAAGCCTAGCATTCTCCAACTCAGCTGGAGGCTTTAAAAAACTCTCCTAGAGAGTTTCAAGAAGTTTTCAATGGGTCTGCAGCTTTGACCGAGATGGTGGGGGGTAAAGTATTTCTTGTCATATCCTACTTACATCTTTTCAAACAATCAAATGGAATGTATGTGGACTTTAGCACTACCTTTCACCTAGTTCTAGTGCCTGACTTTGTAGATGTGCTCCCTGTTAGGGTTGCTACTCCCTAGCATGGGGTATAATTGGCTAAGAAGTTTGGACTGGATATCTAAGCCCTTTTTTTTCCAATCTCATAGTGCTTATTCATGTAACATGTATACCACTTTTTTCTTATTGAATTTGTCTCTTTATCTTAATATTAACTTGAGTTGTATAGGTCTAGAGTTCCTAGAAAAGCTTTAAGATTTTATTTGGGTTCTAAATCTATACTTAGCCAAGCATTTCTAGGTCCAATACCCATACTCAAGAAAACTTTTTTTATTATGATATTTATACTTAGAAGAATGTTTTTGGATCTAACACTCATACTTAAAAGAACATTTATGGTTTCAATGTCAGAGAGTAAAACATCTCTTGGTCTAAACATAGAGTCTAAGATTTCTAAAATCAAATGTGCTTGGACTGAGTGCTCGGTTGAACCCAAGAATAATAGATCTAACAGCTTGTCATACCCACCTATACATAAGCTCACTACTTTGTTGAACACAAAGATGGTGGGTTATTACCCATGTACTTAGACTTAACGCTCGATTAAGCCCAAGAACAAGCAGTTCGTCAGACCCATGTATGTTTAGATTTAGTACTTAGCTGAGCCATAAAACAATAAATTTAATAGTTTGTCATACCCACGTATATATGAGCTGACCACTTTGATGAACACAAAGATGGTGGGTTATCACACTCACTATCTCTTTTGAGAAGAGGATTCAAATAAATACAAAAGCATGCCGATCCAAAAAAAAAAAAAAAAAACAAGAAAAAAAATTGAACACATTTTTATATGAAGGTACAGGACAAAGTTCTTGTCCAGTGTCCTCCTATATATGCAAGGCGCCATCTGCCCTCCAAAAAGCAGAAACAACATAAGAACAATCGTCGTACAACATGGCCAAGTGCTGCACAAAAGTCTGTGTGACAGGAGGTTCTGGATATATTGGTTCCTGGCTCGTCATGAAGCTGCTGGGGAAAGGCTATACTGTCCATGTAACATTGAGAAGTTTGGGTCTGTCTTTCCTCTCTCTTTCTTACTTTTTTTGTGTGTTAACATAGATGTCTTACATGTTCTCTTTGTATCACAGGGGACAAATCCAAAGTAGGCCTCCTCAAGTCCCTACCAAACGCAGACACCAAATTAGTACTGTTCCAAGCTGATATATACAATCCGAATGAGTTTGAAGAAGCAATTCAAGGGTGTGAATTTGTTTTCCATGTTGCCACTCCAATGCAACATGATCCCAAAAGCATTCAGGTCAGCCTCCGTGTTCATTAAACTCGTAGTTAGGATTTAAATTGTGGGCAGGCAATTAACGTATATTTTTGAAAGCTGAAGAACAGTACAAAGACAGAGTGGAAGCAACCATTGCTGGAGTGAGGGCTATAGCTGATATTTGCGTCAAATCACAAACTGTTAAGCGTCTCATCTACACCGCATCCGTGGTGGCAGCATCACCATTGAATGAAGATGGAAGTGGCTATAAATCTTGCACGGATGAATCCTGTTGGACTCCTTCTGATCTATCACTCACTTATGCCAATGATTATGTTCTGGTATTTCTCCTGTCTTACTCTGAATTACCACAGTATGAAACTTGCTCTTTCTTTTCAAAAATTACAAACAACTTGAAATCTTACTGGCTTTTTTTTTTCTCCTTTTCCATAGGAATATACAAGTGCAAAAACATTAGCAGAGAAAGAGGTCTTGAGTTATAATGAAATTGGGGATGCTAAACTTGAAGTGGTGACTCTTGCTTGTGGTCTAGTGGGAGGAGAGACTATACTTTCCCATCTGCCTTTGAGTGTACAAGTGATTTTTGCACAGATTTCAGGCAACATATTTGGCTACTATCAAGGTTTGAAGTTCTTGGAAGAGCTTTTGGGTTCAGTTCCTCTTGTTCACATTGATGATGTTTGTGAAGCACATATATTTTGCATGGAAAAGCCATCAATGAAAGGTAGATTCCTCTGTTCAGCTGCCGATCCAACTGTCAAAGAAATTAAAACTCACCTTGAAGAAAACCATCCAGAATTCATGATAGAAGAAAAGTAAGAATTCTTCTCTAATTCTGATCTTTATATCTTTTTCGTGTTAGATAAATTGAATAGTCTGATTTTGATTAAAAATCCCTCGAGTAAAACCCTCGTATTGTTGTTGTTGTCGTCATCATCTCCTTCCTTTCTTTCCTTTTCTTCTTGCAAGAGAGAGGTTTCAACATCCTTCCTTTCTTTCCTTTCTTTCCTTTTCTTCTTTAGGAGACAGGAAAGTAGATGTTAGTTGAGATATGATTAGCAGTAACATCCATTAAAAAATCATCCCGTAAAATGAACCCTTTTTCTGTAAGAAAATTCATTCGATCCTGCTTAGAATCAGTATGTTATTTCCTCAAGATCAACAACTAGAGAATTCAGTACTACAAGTGACATTTTCAAGCCAATACAAGCTTGTCTAGTTATGACATAGTTTTGAGAAAAAAAAGGAAAAAAAAATGGGGGCTATTTTCTATCGTGTTTTTGCTAATATATAGGAATGACTAAGTTTTGATTTTAGATTCAGGGACGAACCAGAGACCAGAGGAATCAAATGTGATTCATCAAAGTTGATCAAGATGGGCTTTGAGTATAAATATGACATGAGAGAGATCATTGATGATAGCTTGGAATGTGGAAAAAGGATGGGAGCTCTCCAATTAGTTAATCAGATTCAGAACTCAACCACAAAATAATTTGTAGTTCTCTTTTTTCGTTCAGGCATTAAATTTGCAGTTTGATGTGGTAACGTTTTATTATTATTTTTGATTGGTTGGTTTGAACAGTCACGAGAGTTGTTTGTCCAATTTGAATCCTCTCTCACCTCGCTATAAGAAAAGCAAAGCATTCAATCAATTTCTTTTTGGGCCAAATTGTAGAAAACCAAAGTGAAAAAAAAATATTCTTTGGAAAAAAAATCATGATTTTGCATCTTGAACTTTATAATTTTTTTAAATTTACCCTTAAATAGCAGAAATTGACAGAAAAAGTTCTTTTAATGCATTTTTTTTATTAGCAACTCCTAATATATATATAAAAAAAAACTCATTTTCATCTTCTCTTTTATTCTCTCTTCAACCTCTAAATTGTAAGAAATAAAAAAAAATCAAAGAAAGGCCCAAGAAGCAAAAAAAAAAAAAAAACACATTGAAATCCCAATTTGAGGATTTTTTTAATTATAAGAAACCCATTAAAAGTCACTGTTTTTCCTTTTGGTTTTGAGTTTTGAATAATAATTTAATTTGTGAATTTACATTTCAAAATTTAGTTTGAATCGATTTTGGATGGTTGTGGATAATGTTAAAGTAAAAAAAGAGATTTATTTTATAAGTAAATCAGAGATTATGATATTGCGTATGAGATCAAGAAAATAGAAAATGGCAGGTTACTCGGGATTTTTGTCAGCATTGATGACGTTAGTGATCCAAAGTTTGTAAATAATACAAGTATTAGAGTGCTTATATATATATATATATATATATATATATATCACCATCTATTTTATAATTGAAAAAAGGAGTCGGAAGATAGCTCATCGACTTTGCTATTGCCCTAATTTTAAATTACTAAAATCACAATCGACAACATGGGCAACAATAATGAGGTCCTTCTTTTATTTCAATTGCCTGTTCAAGATTTGCAATGCATGGGGTTGAAGGAAGAAGGAGCTTAAATAGTTACTCTTTTTTCAATATTTTAAGGTTTGGGTAATGACATGCATACAAATAAATTGTATAAAATTATACATTATTTATCGTTAAATACATCAATTTATATGAAAATATAATAATGATTGTACATATAATAGTATTTTTCATCTACTTTGTATCAAGAGGAGGTGATTTTTTTATGTGGTTGTCGGTAATTAATGAAATTGATAAGGAAGCGGGGGAGGAAAAACCACCTTCTTAATTACAACTCAAATCTCTAGATTTTATTAATTAAATCTCAAATATTTTCCATATTTTTAAAGTGTATAGTTTAATATAATAAAACCGTATTATTCCTTTGCATCCCAGTGATCCAGTCTCCAAAGAAAACACTGTGTTTATTTCCCTATCTTCCTCTCTTTTATGTTTTAAAAACGAGTGATTAATCTAAAAGGTATAGTTTAACTCATCAGATTTTAGTTTTAGTTTTTAAAAATTATTAGTTTGAATTTTACAAATCTCAAGAAAGCCCTGAGATTTACATGATCATTAATTTCAAGACTCATGAGATTAATTAAAATATACACAAGTTGACCCGAATATTTATATTAATAAAAAAAAAATCTGGGTAATTATCAGAGAACTTGGAAACCATCACGACAGGCTCACCTAAATGCTCCATCCATCAATTTTCAATTCAGTGTTCCAGAAAGATTTGAGGACCTCAGATTTTATTATAATTGTGGCTTAAATCGTTTTGTAGCTAGCAACTGTTGTATCCTGTCATCTAAGAATATGGTGCTGCCCTGAGCCGGAAATGAAAAATTGAATTTCAACTTCAAGGATCAATTATTTTTCGAGTGTCTGAATACAAGTGACATGTTTCCGTGTAGACCAATCACATCCATGCAAGTGTTAAGGAACTGAGTTGTCAGAACACATTTCGAAGCAGAGCAAATGTCAGAAACAAATGATTCGACAACCTGCATGTTACCCTCGTAGATGGAGGGTTTTCTTTTAGCACAGTAAAGTAATACAATGAAGAAGATAGTTTGGAATTTAGTATAGTTTTGTGATTCGTGAATATCGTTTGCGACTTCATTTGAAATTTATATTTAGAAAAAAAAATATCTTCTCTCTCCTTCCCCAACAGCCACTCATTCCTTCCGTCTCACCACCGTCAAAAACACCCACAACAACATTACATCACTCATCTCTCTCTCTCTCTCTCTCTCTCTCTCTCTCTCTCTCTCTAGCTCCAGATGGCCATCTCTGTCTCCAAAACGAAGGCTCATACTTTTCCTGACTAAACAGTCATCATCTATATTTATATTAAATATTTTTTTTTATTAATTTGATATGATTTATGTTTAATGTGTATCAATTTGATTTTATTAAATGTTAAGGTTTTGAATTAAAAATTACATTAATTAGATATAATTTAATTTGATAATTATATTATTTTATTAAATAATCAATGATTTTGGGTTGTTATTGATTATGAATTAATAAAATTATATTGGAAGAGTTAGTGTTGATTTAAGTTAAATTATGAATTATACCGAATTACATATAAAATGATAATTCTAGTTATGAAATATATGAATTTGATTGATAATTTTGATATAGTAGTGAAATCTAATAAATGTAGGTGTTCGTCGATTAATTTGATAAATTTAGATTTTAGCCGATTATATTATTGTTGTGGTTTTATTGATAAATTATGCAGTTTGATTAATCCCGAGATATTAATAAATGAGAATTGTGTTTTGTTATATTGTTTGACAGAATATTTGATAATTTAAGAATATTATGCTTTTATGGTGGTATCATTGTCAATACTAACAATGGTATCACTTATAATGGAGGAATCCATGGATTCCTAACTGTTACATTAGATATGTCCCTTAATGAATTATTTAGAATGTTATGTGATCGACTTGACTGAAATATATTTGAAATAGAAGTTAAAATTACTTGGAGGATATTGCAAATCGGGGTTAGTCAAGCTCGTTATTTTGATGTTCCAATCAGTAGTGACGGGAGTTTAAATTCATTGTTTGGGTTTACCAGGATTAATATGCTAAAACTCAACTTGAATAGCAGACCTAGACGAGAAAAATCTTTTAGTATAGAGTTGATCCGGCTTCCAAGTAACTCTTGGAAAACCACACAAGCATCACGAGCAACCGATCTATCTAGGTTAGGTGGTAATGCAAGTAGACAAATATCAGTGCAGAAAATTATTCATATAAAATCCCAGTTATGTATGACATCTACTTCATATTGCTATAGAAAATGTGAATCAAGTGATGATGAAGATAATCGTCATATTAATAGAGTTGGAGTTAAGGAGGAAGATGTAGAAGATGGGAATGGCAGGGATGCTGAGTTAATTGAGATTATTAATCATTACATGACACCTCCTACTCTTAGATTTGAGGTTATGAGTGCGGGTGACCATTACAGATGTAATGATTGGGCTAATAGTTGTAGGCATTCGGGCTTATGAATTGAATTAGAGGTTGAAAAAAAAATTAGAGTCTGAATGTGTTAATGCAATAAAGTGGTGTATATAAAGAATTCATTGTAGTACAAGGTTCAATGTTCAACTAAAATTTATATTCAGTCGCAATGTTTTCAGGAACCAGTTTGTAGATGGTGTTTGCGTAGGGGATATCATCAAAGATCTAATTTATGAAGAGTTTTAAAATTAAAAAGGCCACGCACATATCAGAATCATCTTGTTTTGCAACGTCATCATGAGATTGATTCGGATCTAATTGATGATGTGATGTTGATAATTACAAAGAGAGAGTTAAATATGAGTGTTGCAATGATTCAAGATATTGTGGAGAGGAATTGTGGGCATGAAGTCTTCTTTCGGAAGGATAGATGGATAAATAGAAAATATTAAAGTGGTTTTTAGTATACATGAAATGTCATTTCAAAACCTAGCTGGAATGCTACTCGTTATTAAATATTTAAATTTAGAAATAATTGTTATTTGGGATCAATAAATGGTTGATGGCAAGAAGACATCATTTGAAAGAATATTTTGGATATATGGTGCTTCAATCAATGGTTACTAATTAATTAATTTTAAATGTATATTTATAGATTAATTACTTGGTATGAGAGGATTGAAAAGCGATAATAATTATTATTGAAGGTAATAATAAGATGGGATGTATTGTGGCACTACCATGCTAAATTTATGTTACGGAGGACTGAGCCGAAGTCAACAGCAATTTTAAGGGTGACATTTAGTGAACCTAGAAAGAAGAGTCAGGAAGGTTCTAGGCCAAATCAACGGCATTCCAATAAGTTACTTTTTTAGCAGCTTCAGTCGCATTTCAATCAGCAACAAGCACTTCATGTGTACACTTTATTGTCAAAACAACACGCGCTTGAGTTGAGAGAGGTGAGAGGGGGTGATGAAATAAGGATGAATTATCTTTGTGAGAAGCGAGGAGTGAAATTGATTGGGAGAAACGTTTTGTGGCCTACAGCTGATCTCATTGCATCTATTAAAGCTGAGAAAGGTGGTCACAAAACCCCCGCTACTTCTTTGGGTCTAAAATCAGGGATGTCCAAACTACAAAAGGTCACTTTGAAGCGAAAATTGGTCAGGAAAGCTAAAATAATGCGCAGCAGCAATAAGTATGTGCCTCCTCCGAATTTGAACATGGTAAATATTAAGGTGTCAGAATAAATTCGGACAACAAATCAAGCACCTCCTGAAATGAATTGTACAGGACAAATTCAAGTGGACATGTTGAAGAATGAACAGACAGCACCCTCCTGATGGATGGTGATAATGATTTTTTTCCTCCTGAACTAGTAAACAAGGGTCGGTTGGAGAACTCTGTCCGTGCTATTACTGACTGTTGAAGATACATTTTGCCAAAAGCTCCAGGAATGATGCATGGTGTCTCTAATGAGAAATGAAAATTGTTGTATCTAATGAAACTACATGTCTTAATTGACTCCTTACTCTTCATCACCTCAGTCCTTCCTCGAGCAGCATAATGGAGAGGTAATGCCCCTGAACCATCAACCACAAAGCTTGTCCCCAAGTTGACTGTGGTGTGGAGAATGGGTCCTCACAGAGAAGGATTTATGAAACAGCACAACTGTAACATGCCATGATGGAAAGAAGATATTGTTATGATGTTAGCGCTGGTCAAGGTGGAATTTGGTTTCGATCTCTATCTCCTATATTATGGAAGTATAACGTTACGAATGATTAAAGGTGTTAAAGAATCATTTCAACTTACTAACTTAAATTATTGTGTAAGATTTTAAGATATAATTTATATTATTCTCTAACACATCCCCTCAAGTGAAAGTCTTTTGACTTGAAACTTGTATAGATTCACATTACCTTGTGCCTGATTTTTATCAAATAAATAGAGATAATGAGATTTAAACTCGTGATTACTTGGTCATCAAGGCTTTGATATCACATTAAAAATTCAATTTCAACTCAATAACAATATAATTTATATTATTATCTAACAATTTCACCCCCAAGTCTCTTTAGGAGACGCAAAATATGGATGTTAGTTGAGATATCAGCTGAGTAGCAATACCATCTATTAAAAAACCATCCCATAAAATGAAACCATGAACTTTTTTTTTATTTTTTGTAAAAAATTGCATTCGATTCTGCTTAGAATCAGAATGTTATTTCCTCATGATTAACAACTAGAGAATTCAGTAGTACATGTGACATTTTCAAGCCAATATAAGCTTGTCCAGCTTATAACATAGTTCTGGAAAAACAAATTAATGGGGGCGCATTCCATATATATTTTCTATCTTGATTTTGCTAATAAGAATGCCTAAGTTTTTGATTTTAGATTCAGCGAAGAACCAGAAACCAGAGGAATCAAATGTGATTCATCAAAATTGATCAAGATGTGCTTTGAGTATAAATATGACATGATAAAAATCATTGATGATAGCTTGGAATGTGGAAAAAGGCTGGGAGCTCTCCAATTAGTTAATCAGATTCAGAACTCAACCACACAAATTTAAATTTGTAATTTTTTTTTTTCAATTCAGATATTAAATTTGCAGTTTGAAGTGGTAATTTTTTTTGAATGGTTGGTTTGAACAATCACAAGCTAGACTTTAAGAGTTGTCTGTCTAATTTGAATCCTCGATCTCCTTCCTCGCTATAAGAGGTTGACTATCCACAGCATGAGGTCCTTTTTTTAATTTTCAATTGCGTGTTCGATGAAATAATTGCAAATAATGTTTGACTTTTGTTTGTATTGTAAGTATTCGATTTTTATCTTCACGTAAAATCTATTTATATCACTGCAGCAATTTTTCACAAGCATTTTCAATAGCATATATTTCCAAATATCTTTTTCTGCAACAACTCTATGTCTCTTAACAACATGAAAGAGTAGTAAAAATTGATAAGACGAACAACAGTAAGTCATGCAAGTGCAGTATGCTGCTGGTCTTATTTTATATCATATCTTCTTCTTCTTTTTTTCCTTTATGTATCTGTTTATTATTGTGTTGACAGGAATGTTATCCATCTTTATTTCTGAACGCTCCTCCTGCATCGGCATGCATTGAACAGGTTAAGAAAAAAAGGTTTCAGATTGCTGAAAATATCAACGATATTAAAAGTTTTAGATTCTAAGACGCTGTGTTATTCTGAAATGCAAGAAAAGCATCGTAAGACACCAACAACAGTACTTGCCTTCATTTCGCAGCATCTCTAATCACTTTCAATAATGCTGCTGCTGTCATGCTTCTTCTACTTCTTCTTGTCCCCGCTCTTTTCTTTCTTCTTGTCATTTTCCTTCTTTCCCTTCTTCTCCTTCTTCTCCTTCTCCTTCTCCTTCTTTCCTTTCTTGTCCTTCATTTTCTTCTCGCTCTTCTCATGGTTCTTTTTCTGGTCGACCTGAGCTTGGCTGCCGGGGCCATTGGTTTGGCAATTGCATTGAGTTACAGAATCGACCTTCTCATGGGAAAGGCTTTGCTCTGTTTGGACATGGACCATTCGTTCTTGTTCTTGGTCGCATGCCTTCTCCTCTGGTTTGATGCATTGCATTGAGGCCATGGTGATCGAGGCTAAATGGGATTCTAATGAGTATTTTCCCTCTTCTTGGTTGTTGCATGTTCCTTCAAGCCATCGCAGGAACGTATAAATAGGCGCGGGGCAAGTGGGATTCCTTGTGATTATTTGTCACCCTTTGAATCTGCTTTTTTACATGATGGACCGATAGCATCCCCATTATCAGAGAGACAGAGAGAGAGAGAGTATGGTTAATTTGTGCTTGAGAAGGGAATAGATGCTCCCATAAATGTTGATGGGAACCAAATTCTGTGCCGTCTGAACTACCTTACGAGTCCTTCAGAGAATCCGAACATACACAGAAGGACATAAAGATTGTTTAAAGTAGATGTAGTTGTTTGGCTTTGTCTTGTATGGTTAGTAGTCTGATTTCACTTCTAACCTGGCACATTCTCCGTAACAGGAGGTGTTGAACTACTTGAGAAATGCAAAGAAAAGAAGGGAATATGTCGTGTTTGGACACCTAAGTATAGCATTATCTAAGCTTGCAGTTAATGAAATGGGGAACAGAAAGTGACTTGTGAGTCCACCTCCACTACATGGCTAAAACAACTCGTTATAGTTTCTGGGCCTTCCATTAATTTATTCAGTTGCAGGATGACAGCTGAAAAAGAGAGATGGAAAAGCTTATTAAGATTTTAGTGGTGTTTATTTTTAAAATGATTTATAGGTGTTTTGAGTTAAGAATTAGTTTATTAAGATTTTAGTGGTATTTATTGTGTGCTTTTGGTGAAAATAAATTAAAAAATAATAATTTTTGTTTTAAAATACTCCAACCTGATTTTCAAGCAAATGATCGTCTTCGATAATAGATGATGTATTATTAGTTTTATTTAAAAAAAAAAAAACAATACAAAAAACATAGAATGATAGGTGCGTGGGTTTGGTTTTAGAGGCCCACACTTGTCAGACCTTCTTACTATTAGGTAGGTAAAGAGCACGAGCCCATCTATATATCATAAACAACTAGCATCTTTCCATGTTTTTTTTATTATTATGGTTGAAATGCAGTAAAAAAAAAAAAGGCTTAACATAATATTAAAAATATTATTAAATTTTTTCATGGTTCTTAAATAATATTATAAATTTTAATAGTTTTTCTTACTTGTTATGTATCTAATATGTAAAAATAAAAATAAGAAAATTCTCTTGAATATTCAAAGAAAATAATTTTTTTAAAAAAAAATTGATGGATTTTTTTTCCTCCAATCAAGAAAAAATAATTGAGATGTTATTTTAGTATATTTTAAAAAAAAATTAATTTTGAGATCATTATAGGTTTTTATTTAAAAAAAACAAAGCTTGTAATAAAAAAATATGATTTTGTTAAAAAAATAAAAAGATGCATTAATAAAGAAATGGAGTCTAGATGGAAGAAAAATATTTCTCCTCCCTAATTTTATTTGTTGTTTTTACTACAAATATCTATTTTTTATAATTATTTAATTAAATAAAAAATATTCCAAAAACCAAGGTTATTAAACTTGATTAGAATTATGACTTAAGTCACGAGTTAGGTAAGTTAATATAATTTATCTTGGATTAATTTAAAACATCATTGTTCTAATATTTAAAAAACAAAAAATCAATATCATTTTGATTATTATTTTTTAAAACAAGTTAGGTTTTGGCTAAGTTAATCAAGTCATGGATATACCTACCAATTAAGCTATGCTACATTACGTTAACTCCTGCCCAATTTACCTTGAAACCTAACCCGATTAAGAGGTAAGGTCAACATTTTTTCATATTAACTTGAGGAGTTTAGTTGTGCTTGATAATATTACCAAAAAAAATTCCTTGAAACAGCGCATAGAAAAATGACTAATTGAACTCTAAATAAAAAGTTTGATATTCTGGAGAGGATGAGAAAGCTAAAAAAACACAAGTAAAAAATTTACGCATATCGATGTGAGTATACAATTTAGAAGAAGAAGAAGAAGAACTTGCCCTTGAAATTTGATTTGTATGGTAGGTAGGTTTGGTTTTTAGATATATCATCTAGAAAGGATAATGACTTTTTGAAGTATTTATATTTTTTAATTCTTTTTCTATTTAATTGCTTGTACTATTTTCTTCTATTTAAGTAAATATACTCGTTATATTTATCTATCAACTACCTCTATTATTATTATTATTATTTTGTCGGGAGTTAACTATCCATTAAGGGTCCCAAATTGATAGTATTTTAATATATATTGTTTTGTTTTAACGATGTACTTTGTATTTTATGATTTTTTTATTTGAGTGTCTATAATATTTTTTTTATTTGAGTATCTATACTTATAAGATTTTTTCAATCAAGTACTTTAATAAGTTGTGTTATAAATAAATATTGAAGACTGTAATTTAATTAGTGTAATTTAATTAATCAGATTTGTTATTATCAATTTAAATCCCTTAAATCTCAATATCTGAAAACTTGAAAAAAAAAAATTAAAGTTGTTGTTATAAATAACACATGTCAACTATCTCGAATACAAGTGTGCTCCTTTATGTCCAAAATAACCATGATTTTATCATTTTTTAATATTTTGGTTTACCAAAAACACAAGCCTTTGTGGCTGTAAGAGGAGATTGGGGATTGTTTGTGGTGCTGGTTTGATGCTTCCAGTTGATCCATGGGCACCCAACATTGATTCACGGAGCCTTGCCTCACAGCTTTTTGCTTTCTCTTTATTTCCTTACATTAGTTTCTTGTACTTATTACCAAATCCAAGTCTTCTCCTAAGCTCACCCTCTTTGGTTTCTACTTCTTGCTTGCATTTGTTGGGGCTACAAGTAAGTTTCTTTCTCCATATTTTTGTGTATGTATGTGCAAATTTTGATTCTGTTTTTTTTTTTTGTGTGCTTGAAGTTTCTGAAATTTCTGGGTGGTGAATTTTGAAGTTTAGGACTTTTAATTATTTGGTGGATTAAATGTAGAAATTAGTAAAAGTGCAACTGACTCTAGAAGTTCTTGTGAATGAACGGATTAAGGGAAACAGCCAAACTGGTTCCTTTAAAAAGAAGAAATTCTTATGCAATTGGCATTGTACTGGTGCCATTAATGAGATATGATGTTGTATAGTAGGATCAAAACTTGAGAATTAACTTGATATATGTTGATGTTTAATTTTGGTGGAGTTTTAACACACATCCTTCTGCCTGAAATTTGTCCTGGTTAACTTAATATTTCTTGCTCTATATTTGTCTGGGATGTTTATTGTTGTCTACAGCTTTTGTAAGCTAAATGTCTTTCTTCGTAATTGTACCTTGGTAGCTTCACTCCTGTTGAGCAGTCCCGGCTAGAATTTATGGTAACTTCTCCCATTAAATAGGATTTTACTTGAACATTCATCAGCTTTATTCTTCATGCTTATGTCTTAACTTTCTATTGGGACTTGATGGTTGCATGGTTGAGGCAGCAAAGGTGCATTATGGTACTTCCTTACCTAATGTGGATGGATTGGTTGCACGGTGGGGCTGAGGCACTTCTCACTCTAACCAACTTATTCATTGTCTTGGGGCTAAGACAAGCTCTTAGGAATGCAAGTGATCCCAGAAAAAGATCATCAGATCCTGTTTCAGCAATCGAAGAGGAGAAGAAGTCTTCCATCTAGGTACTTTACATAAGTTCGGTTAGTTTATTCGAGCAAAATATCTCCTTCTTTACTTGGAAAACAGGGCTCAGTGCTCTGTCTTTTTCCACTTTTTGCAGAAAATACTCTATACTTTCTGCAGTCCATGTCACTTCTGTTCCGCCAAGTGCACCTATGCATTAAACCTTCAATTCCAACTGAGTGCTCGAGATATTCAAAACGCTTATAAGGAATCACAAATATCCAACTTAGCATTTAGTAAATCGTATATATTTCTAAGGGTACAATCTTGATATGTGGTTATTGTCTTTAGAATCTTCATCAGTATGTGTGATATCCTAAGAATGACAGAATGTCTTTGCCAGCTATCATGTAAAAGATCATGTTCAACAAGAGTGATGTATCCATTGTACTGTACTGTCTCTCCATGATATTTAAATTTATTCTCATTTTACGAGAATTCTAAAGTTTTTACCTTTCCTTTTGCTTTAAATTTCTCTTTTTATGTCCTAGAAATTAACATGCCGTTGCCTCTCATCTGCTGCTGAATTGTCTACCGAGGTTGGAAGCTTGTGTAAGTTAATGGAAGTTGATATTTAGAAGCGATACAATTACAGATGTTATTTATAGGAAACTTCAAAATTTTGCAATGCTGTCATGGCTAATCCTATTTTACATGCATCCTCGCCTCATTTATAATACAAGCTAGGTTCCACAGGCACAACCAGCCAGTGTGTTGAATTGCACACAAATGCAGCACCTTTTCCTTTCTTATTTCCAGTGTCTAGATGAAATTATGAGAAAAATCCTGGTGAGTCAAATGGAAAGTCGGGATCCAATTCCACTTGATCAAGTGAGAAATCCAAGTCCACAATTGGAGAATTGGTGGCTGATGTGTTGGCTGAAATTATATCGGTGAAATCCGATTCCAAATGTTGCAAATTTTGAACTCCTACAAAATTGTTCATCTGGAATGGTGAAAGTGAGTAGTGAGTTGGTTCAGGTGTGGCTGGAGATATAAATGGAGAAAAACTGCCCTCACTCTTTGTGCATCCATTTGTAGAAGGAAAAGAGAAGGGAGATACCATCTCTTTATTGTCCAAGTCCTCTGTATTAACCCTTAAGCTGTTGTGGAAGTTAAAGAGGGCTTGCTGTGATTGCTGTTGTTGACAGTTGTTATTGGTATTCTTTCGTTTCTTTTCTTGTTTTTCCGGTGGTGGGACTGATTGGTTTCCATGAGCACAAGAGTGCGTTTCTCGGTATGTGATCTCAAATACGGTGGGATCTTCATCCGATCTCTGCACTTGCTTTGTAGCCGAGCAATTCTGAGTATTTCTGTAGGAGCACCTGTAATAGCTTCTGCACATGTAACAATCTCTTATTAGATTCTATTGAGAAATATGATTTTCAGTGTTTGATTGGCGACACCTTTTCAATGTTATCTGACCCTAATGAGAATTTCGCACTAATGAGCGAATATGACAACTTTCCAAAATGTGCTATTCCTTTATTTATTTATTTTTAGTTGTGTTAGTTTAAATATTATTTTTACCTTGTGAATTAAAAAAAAAGAGTGACATTTGTGACGTCATTCAAGATAAAAGAGAAAGGAATTGTCACCTTGGATATTTTGCTCCTAGAATATCTTTCTGCCCATATTTTCTCCAGCTAAAGCCATCATCATGATGCCCCTCTAGTCCATTATCAGTACTGACTCTAACCTGATCTGTCCATCTGGGAGTGGTCTTTCTGCAATCGAAATCAGAAAACATTTTACAAGAAGCATTAGTGCTACTGAAGTGGACATAATCGCCTAGCAGCATGCAAGAGTTACCGCGGTAGACAACACATTCACCTCTTCTTTGAGGCCTCGTTATAGCCCTGATTATCCTTAACACTCCCATCAAAATCATCACTTCGAGAGCTTCCGTTAATGGATATGGGGGACTCTGGAACACCAGCAGAGACTCCAGCATTTTGTGGTTGTCCCATTGATCCACCCCCGTTGAGAATCAAGAGAGCCTTCTCATAAGAAGATAGTATCCTCCGTACTAACATGTCCCCAGTTTCAACTGATGACGTTGCATTCAAATGAGCCCTCAACTGTTTTGCTAGTTCCATCCCTTGGATTAGCTCAGTAATCAATGTCTTTTGCTCCCAGCTCCAACCATTCTCCATTTTTTGTACTCCTCCCTTAAAAGTTACAACAGGCAACACAATTATTATGCTTCTTGCTACCTTTAAGATGCTAGAACTTCATGTCCAGCAACATTAGCACAATTCTACACTTGGCTACTTAGAAGCAAGAAATCTCCACTTAGCTGGAAAAGTAAGAGCCAAGAAGTTTGGAATGAGAAAAATAGTAAAGATCGAGTTATAAGCTAATAACATACGAATAGCCAGAGCTAGAATTATTATTTTTTTATTGGGTAAGCTGGTGGTATATGGAATGTTAGAAGAGATCGACAGAGGATATATTTATATGAGTGAAGCTTTAGCTGAGGAAGCAAAGAGAGTGATGCTTTGTATTTAAAGGAGGATGACAAAACCTGAAGGAAGAGAGCTGGTAAATATATTGGAAGGTAGAAAGCTAGAAGTTTGACTAAGAAAACGAGTTTTTCAGCTTAGACTGGTCTTTGGTCATATGAGAAAATAGATGAGAGAGAGAGAGAGAGTGCTGACCGATTCTACTCTTCAAAGTTCAAACACTCCAAAGAAAAGGGGCTCTCTACTTTCACTGTACGAGAAGAATGAATGATTGAAACGTAGAATCAAGTTAGAAACTAGAAAGTCAAAGTTCAAGCTTGAGGGAAGTGTGGACCAAGAATTTTCAACATTCCGCATTACTGGTTTAACATCAGCACGGAGGTTCAAAGTGCTGTTTATATTATCTTCAAAATTAACATTCAAGTTCGTGTTTAGGTGTTGGTTCATATAGCTAATGAGTTTCCTCTCCATGTCAGCATCAAGGATTCTAATATATAAGAGGTTATGAGAAAAACATGGTTGGTACACTATTTCCAAAATTGATGTCACAAGTAAAACCCAGTTTTTTTATATATAAAAAAAATTAATCAAATAGTATTTTACATATTTCATCGTTTAATATTAAATATATTTTTTATTAAGTTATTATATTTTCATGACATGGATCAGCAATTTGGTAAGTTGATTCAGTTTGACAGGTTAATTTAGTTGACTCAATTATTATTTTTAATTAACTTTTTTTTTAATGTTGTCATTTAATATTGGCTTGATTGAGAATTAGATTTTATGATTTGTTTTGTTTACTTTCTATTATATTATTTTAACCTTATGACTTAGGAATAGTGTTTAACGGGTTGAATCGAGTTGTTTTTTGTGTCATTTTTTTAATTTATTTTTTCTTCAATTTCATCATCCAATACTGGGTCGGTTAGAAATTGAGCTCCATAATTTTATTTTATTTTTATTTCTATGAGGATATTTTGGTATAATGATTAAGGTTGCGGGTTTTGGCATTTTAACACCGATTAAATCGGGTTGTTTTTTTGTTTTTTTCTAAGATGTTATCTCGGTCTCATAATCCGAATCACGGTTTCTTCAACATTAGATTTGTTTTTATTGGGTTGTCCCTTCTCATGACTTGGGTCGTGGGATTGGCAAGTTAACTTAATTGACTCAGTTATTTTTGTATTAACTTTTTTTTTCAATTTTATCATTTAATATTGTGTTTAATTGGGAATTAGACTTCATGATTTGTTTCGATTTACTTTTTATTAGGTTATCCCAACCTCATGACCCAGTAATAGTACTTAACAGGTTAACCTAAGTTGACTTTGTTTATTTTTATATTATCTTTTTAATTAAATTTTTTATAAATTTCATCGTTCAATATTGAGTCCAACAAGAGCGATTGAAAATGAAACTTTATAATTTTTTTGACTCATGATCAAATTCGTGAATTTGACATGTTAACCTAGGTTAAATCAAGTTAATTTTTCTAATTATGAGGTTATCTCGGTCTGACAACTCAGGTCACAAGTTTGGCAGATTGAATCGAGTTGTTTTTTATGTAATTTTTTTAATTGATTTCTTTTTTAATCATATTATTCGATATTTGGCTAATTGGAGATTGAAATTTGTAATTTTTTTTATTTTTTTCCATGGGGTTATCTCGGTCTTATGACTCGGGTCACGAGTTTAACAAGCTAACTCGAGTCACTTTTTTAGATCCTTTCTTAATTGATTTTTTTTTCTAATTTCATCCTTCAATATTAGGTTGATTGAGAATTAAGTTTCATAATTTATTTTGATTTGCTTTCTATGGGGTTATCATCGTCTCAAAACTCGGGTCACAGATTTAACATGTTAACCCGAGTTGACTCAAGTCAATCAAATATGTTAGTATCTTAATATTAAAAAAGATAATATTATATTGAAATGTTTTTAGTCAAACTATATTTTTATAGGTTGTATAAATTGTTTTTGGACTCGCAAAATCAACCAGGTTACATCGGGTCAACCCTGAACGGACAACGTGTCGTCCATCCATTTTGAAAAGAAAAAAAACTTAATGGTTGAAGCGTGTGTGTGTGTCTGTGTGTGTGAGTGTGTATAATTTCTTTTAAATTGTTGGATTAATTAAGAATGATATTAGATCTTATTTTATTAAATTCCATTTAAATTTTACTTTGTTCTTGAACAATTGTTCTTTTTTTACAACTCATCATAATTAAACTTTTTAATTTTATATGGGTGATTTCTTATGGTCATTGATTTCTTTATTATATCATATAAATAAAAAAAATAAATTTAGAAAAAATAAATTTATTAAACCTAGTCAAATCCTTTACTCGAGCCACAAGTGTGGCCAATTGACTTGAATTGAATTGATATATTGTCACTTTAATATTAAAAAAAAAAAAAGCATGATGTCTTGAACTCTTATGTCAAACCATGTTTTTATCAATATTATAAATTCTTTTTAGACTCGTCAAGTCAATCAGATCATATTACGTCAATCCCAACATAGTTTAATTTGAAACTTGACTTAGGTAAGGATTCAGGTGCAAAAGGTTTCAAGGATGCTCAACCGAGTTATGTTTAATGACATTTTCAAATGGCTTCTCGCGACAATTGTGAGTGTTGTATTATTATCATATTTTTTGATACACTCCCATCAAAATTATCATATTTTCTTATAATTGAAATTTGTTTATGTAATGATGAGAAAATGTTGTTTTGGGAACAAATATTCTAGTGAAACTTTTTGAAAAACAAATGTTAACGAGACAAGAAGATTTTAGTTGAAAAGGTATCTTTTTTATCTTTATTTCAAATAGTCATGATTTTTTTAAAATTTGTTTTTGAATAACGAGAGAATGTTGTCTAAGGAACAAATTTTAAAACTTTTTATAAAAAAACCATTTTAATGACACAAAGAAATTTTAGTTGGAGATGTATTTTTTTATCCTCATTTTAAATCATCATTTTTTAAAAATAAATGACATGGAAAAAATTGATTTATTTTTTAAAATTAAAGATATTAATAAGGGAACGAATACTTTTGCTAGAAAATCATTTTGTTTCAAATGAATTTAAATTATTTCTCTTCTTGTAAAAAAATATTAGTGTCGTATAATCAAGTTAATAAAATTAAAGGGCTTCTCACAACGCATGATCAAATATCTTTGTATTAGATGAAAAGATTTTCATTTAAATGTTTTTACTTTTTATCACGTCAAAAAAAAGTAGATAAAAGTTGTGAGATAATTCTTTCTTTCATATTTATTTTGTGTTTTTTAGAAAAATCTTAAGGTGTTTCGAGTTGATTTCTTAGTTTATTGACATCATAAGAATGTTTACGAGGTGAAAATTCGTTAAAAACTTTATTCCATGTCAAAACAATACCAATCTGATTTTTCCAACCACCTATCTAGTGATAAAAAATTAGGCATGAAATGATACATTTGCTTCCTACATTTTTTTGTTTTTAAAAAGAATTACAACCGATGACATGTTTTTTCCTCTATTACAAAAAAAAGAAAAGAAGGTAGTAGCGTGGGCCTACCATGGGCCTAGCGATGCATGCCCGCGCACATGGCCTTTTATTTTTATAGGCCAAGCACACTAGGCCACTAGTCCCAAGCACCCATCCCCCTTTTAAACTTTAATTTATTTTTATTTAAATATAAATTGATGAAAATATATTAATTCAATATATGTGTGGCATACCCAATCCAGCGGTATTCAGTTGTAATTGGGATTACTTAAAATTAATAAATTAAATAATTTTTTGTGATTTTTTTAATAATATATCATTTAATTTTTACTTGGCTTAAGAATAAGGTTGTAAATTGTTTTTTTATGATATCAGTAGATGTTCTTTTTGTGCAACCATAATAATATTTTTTTATTTAATTTCTTTCTTATACGTATATATTTGTATTATTTTTTATTGAATAAAAAAAATTAGTTTCAAGAAACAAAGTTATTGAAGACAACCGGATCCATGACCTGTGTTTCAAAACCAAATCTTGATTTACATTTATCTCTCATCCGTCAAGTTTAGTCTCTGGTTAAATGGTTTTTTAGTTCTTATTTAGTTTTTGAATAAAATTATAATATTCTTTTACTAACATAACTAGGAATTATTTTTATGAAATCATGTAAAGTCTTTTTTTTTGTGGATTTTTTTCAATCGTTTTCATGTGTGTACCTGATTTTATTATTGTTAATTAAATATAAAATTAATTCTAAAAAAAAATTATTAAATGTGATCGGGTCTATGATCCATGCTATGAGATCACATATCTTTATTTATATATATTTTTTAAATTTTAAATTCAATATTTGGTTCTCGTTAACGATTTTTTTAGTATTTTTTAGAATAAATAATTATCAATTTATTTAATTAAATATATGTATTATTTTTTTATTTACAATTAAAAATATTTATGAAAGTTAAAAAAAAAAAAGCATTAGAAACGCGTACATATTCATGTTTCTATGTTAATTTCTATAAAGAAAGTACTTCAATTTCAATTTTGAGGGAACAATTGAAAAAACTAAAAATTTATGAAACTAAAATGCAAAGTTCTTAAATTTGTGGAATGGAACGCTCCTCATCCTCGAGTGTAGGTCAGCCTCTGATCTCATCACTCATAAATAAATAAATAAATAAATAACTATTAAAGAGAGATAGTAGGGTAGGCTACACAACATTTCTTATAAATATGTATTAATTATAATATAATTAAATAAAAATTAATTTTAAAAACTATCCCACAACATCAACATTGGAAAAAAAAAAGTTGCAACTGTAGCGTGATTGTAATGTTTTCACTTTACAACAGTGTGTCTCTATATATATATATATACATACTAGTTGTTGCGCGCCGGCTTATGGCATGCTTATACGTTGTCATGGATTTGTAAAAAAAATCAAAAATTTGTTTTTTAAAAAAATTATATGGAGAAATACTATTGCAATCTACAATGTTTTCAAGAAAAATTAAACTACAAAGCTAAATTCTCAACCAGATGAATATTAAAAAAATAAAATAGACAGATAATTTTGAAAAAAAAATCATAAAAAAACAAAAGGAAAAAAAATCATATAGGAAAATACTGCAGTAATCTATAGTGTTTTGTGAGGAAATATACATTTGTAATTCTTAACCAACTCAATATTAAAAAAATTAAATCAATAAAGATAATTTTGGAAAAAATCATAAAAAAAACGAAAGGAAAAAAAACTATGCAGGGAAACACCGTGGCAATTTATAGTGTTTCATAAGAAAATCTACAATTGTAATTTTCAACAGCTCAATATTAAAAATAATAAAATCAATAAAAACAATTTTGAAAAAAATTATAACAAAAAAATCATTTGGGGAAACACTCTAACAGTTAACGTTGTTTTAAAGAAAATAACTACAAAGCTAAATTGATAAAAAGCATGTGAGAAAACACTATAGCAATTCACAATGTTTTTTTTTCTAGAAAAAAACTACAAAGTTAAATTATTAACCATCTTAATATGAAAAAAAATTAAAATTGACAAAGACAATTCTGGAAAAAAAACAAAGAAAAAAGAAAAAAAAACTATATGGGGAAACACTGTAGCAATTAACAGTGTTTTAAAGAAAAAATTACAAAGCTAAATTCTCAATCAGCTTAATATTAAAAAAATAAAATTGACAGAAATAATTTTGAAAAAAAACACAAAAAAAAACAATTTTGGAAAAAAAAGAAAAAAAAATACAAAAAAAAAATACAAGGGGAAAGCTAAAACTAAATTCTCAACCAGCTCAATATTAAAAAAATTAAATTCACCAAAGATAATTTAAAAAAAAACATGTGGAGAAATATTGTACCAAAAGAAAAATCATATGGGAAAAATACTGTAATAATCTACAATTTTTTTTATTAAAAAAGCTACAAAGCTAAATTTTCAACCAGTTTAATATAAAAAAAACCGAAATGGACCATTTTGGAAAAAAAATCATAAAAAAAAGAAAAAAAAAAGCAAAAAAGTTAAATTTTCGCTTTGTTGTTGTATATCAAATCCAAATAAATAACGTTAATTAAATGTATTTAATTTTATAAATTATTTAAAATAAAATAAGTAATAATAATAATAAATAAATACTAAATTTGATAAATAAAAAATTTTAATTAAAAAAAATAATAAGAGAAAAATAAAAAACAATCATAAAAATAAGGATCAAAATTAATATAAAAATTAAATTAAATTAAATTCTAAAAGGTGAAATTCAAAACAAAATATATAGCAATCAAAAGTTTGAGAATAAAATTTTTTATAATCAGCAAATAATATAATATTTCAAAATTTTTCATAACTTTTAAAAAGTGTTTTCTACCCAAAATAAAAAGAAAATATTTTTCTAAAAACTAAACCAAATTTTGGAAAAAAAATCATAAAAAAAAAAAAACAATCAGCAAAAATAATTTTGCAAAAAACAAATAATTTTTTTTTTAAATCAATCATTAGAAAAGAAAAAAAATATCAAATATATAATATATATTAGCATAATAAAAACAAAAGGTGTGGGGAAAGCTACAGTACTTTCCCCACGCCTTTTAGTATATTGTTAAATATTGTTAATATTTCAAAATTTTTCATAACTTTTAAAAAGTGTTTTCTGCTTAAAATAAAAAGAAAATATTTTTCTAAAAACTAAACCAAATTTTGAACCATTTTGAAAAAAAAAATCATAAAAAAAAGAAAAACAATCAGCAAAAATAATTTTGCAAAAAAAAAATAATTTTTTTTAAAAAAAATCAATCATGAGAAAAGAAAAAAAATCAAATATATAATATATATATTAGCATAATAAAAACAAAAGGCGTGGGAAAGCTTCCCCACGCCTTTTAGTATATTGTTAATATATATATATATATATATATATATATATATATATATATATTGTGGACAATTTTATGTTGATGGGCCACTTAAACCTGGATTATACTATTTTTTAAATAAAAAAAAACGAGGTCGTCTGTCCATCAGCAGCCTCCCCTCCCTGAATTTATTTATTTAATCTTATGTCACTTCATTCCAAAGCTTTTTGAACGAGAATATACAGTGTGTTTGTCATTTATGTTTCTCAAGTATTTTTTAAAAAAATTTAAATTTATTTTTTTACTTTAAATTAATATTTTTTTTTATACTTTCAAATTATTTTAATATACTAATATCAAAAATAATTTTTAAAAAATAAAAAATATATTATTTTAATATATTTTAAAATAAAAAACACTTTAAAAAAAACTATTACCAAACTTCCAAACGTATTTTTAGTAATTTGCAGCTTGACCTCTCCATAGTTTCTTGTTTTTTTTGGGTGAAAATCTCTTCGTAGCTTTATTACCATCTATTATGTTCTATCTTTTAAATCATTTTTGAACTGTATTTTACTTAAATAATAATAAAATTACAATATCTTATTCGTAGCTCTAACGTCAAATTGGGGAGCTCGATTTCATAGAATTTCTTGTCCCATAAGAAAGTTTCTAACAGATGGA